>BNJS01002825.1_pt1 | contig 58719 bp, 107 predicted proteins | sample 8540461 | NCBI WGS metagenome assembly BNJS01 (sample SAMD00202454, study PRJDB9452) | human saliva metagenome | isolation source: human saliva | place: Japan
TAAAATATCAGCATCCTTTACATTTTCCTAGCTTCCAAAGAAAAAAGCAGGATATTCTTTTCTCCTAATACCTTATCAAAATTCAACCCATGGAGAAAATAATCTCTCACAGAATGTATCTTCTCTTATTGAGCATATCATATATGATCTGCGACCACATATGACTCATTCCTATTTCCCATAGACATCAGGAAAAACACATAACAAATCTCATATCAAATCTTCTAATCTTTTATCCTCTTAATTTAACTCCACCGATATATCTTCGACATGACTAAACAGTATATATAACAACACTTACCAATTTCTCATATCTTCCTCTTTCTAATTTTAAACTGCATTATTTAATTCATAATAGAAGCCCTTCATATCCATAAGTCTCTTTATGATTTCTTGTTCTATAATATGACCGTCTTTAAGCACCAGTATTACATCGGCATTTTTATAGTTGAAAGTCTGTGAGCAACTTCACAAAAACTTGTTCTACCTGTCATCATCTTATCAAATGCCTTACTTATTCTTGCTTCAGTCATTGTATCTATACTTGATGTTGCCTCATCAAGTATAAGCATAGTGGTAACAATGAGCATTATTCTTGCAATACATAAAAGCTGTCTTTTGTCCTGCTGAAAGATTTTCACCACCCTCGTTACTAAATGTATCATATCCGTCAAGTAATCTTTTTATAAAGCTGTCTGCATAGGCTTCCTTAGCTGCCGCTCTATCTCTTCAAATGTAGCATTCGGTTTTCCGAATGCAATATTATCCCTTATTGAAGCATTCTTTTAACCATGTCTCCTGCAAAACCATACCCAAGTTCTCTCTGATAGATTTTCTTGTATTATCATGATATTTTTGCCTTCTATCTTTATATAACCGCTGTCTATATCATAAAAGCGCATCAAAAGATTTATAATGAGTGGACTTTCCGCTACCTGTCGGTCCCACTATTGCAATCCTCTGCCCTGATTTTACATCCAGATTAAGATCCTCAATAAGTTTCTTTGATTTGTCATAGGAGAAATAAACATGTGATATTTCTACATTCCCGTACTCACATTTTCAATCTTATTATTTCATCCTTATCAGGAAGTATCTCTTCTTCATCTATAAGTGCAAATACCCTCGCTGCACATGCAAATGAATTTTGCAATTCAGTAACAACTCCCGATATTTCATTAAAAGGCTTTGTATACTGAGTAGCATAACTTAGTACGGAAGTGAGCTGTCCAACACTCATTTTCCCCGTAATTGCAAGCAATGCTCCTGAAATTGCAACACCTGCATACCAAAGAATTTACAAATCTTGTGGCAGGAAATGCTATTGCCGAAATAAATATAGCATTTTGACTTGCAACCCTAAGTGCCTCATCGGAGTTCTTTAAACTCGTTTTCTATCTTATTCTCCATGTTGAAGTTTTTCACAGTGCCAAGTCCTGCAATCATTTCATCCACTATTCCTGTCATCCTTGCTCTTCTTTCCGATTGAGCCTTGAAATGCTTGTAAGTATTCTTTGCAATAAGTCCTGCCACAAGCATTGCAAGCGGTGTAACAAGAAGTACCACTAATGTAACATATACATTTATTGTAAACAGTATAAAAATAGTAGAGTACTATGGTAAGTATTCCTGTAAAAACTGGGCAAATCCCATCAATAACCCTTCAGAAAACTGGTCTACGTCATTAATAACTCTATTTATTATCTCACCATGACTTGTAGAATCCACATATGATATAGGCAGTTTCATTATCTTTGCAAATGCCTGATTTCTGATATCCTCACCATATGATATGCAACTCCGTTATTTATTGCAGTCATACACCACGTGCTAGTAGCCGTATCACATTATAATTATCATTGTAAAAATAATTTTTATCAGCTTTTCAAAGTCTACATTTCCTTTGAAACAATTGTATCCACAGCTCTACCTGTAAGTATCGGTAAATATAAAGTCGTAAGTACAATAACTAAGCAAGTATCAGACTATTAACATCCTGAATCTATATGGATGAAGCAGGCTTAAAAATTCTTTTCAGGTATTTTTATTATTATTCATTTTAAACCTCCTCTGCCATTATCTGTGAGCTGTGTATTTCCTTATAAATGGATTATTCTCCAAAAAGTTCATCATGAGTGCCAATTCCTACAATTTTCCGTCGTCAAAAGTACTATTATTCTGTCGGCATTTTTATTGATACTATTTTGACTTACTATAAGAGTTGTAATATTTTTATCTCTTTAGTGCCTTCTCAGTCTTGAATCAGTAGCATAATCAAGCGATGAAGATGAATCATCAATACAGTATTCCCTCTCTTTTACAAGACATCTTGCAATGGAAAGTCTGTTTTTGGCCTCCGGAGAAATTATTTCCATACATTGCAACTCTCAGAATCAAGCTTATCTTCTTTGAATTGATTACATCTAGCCTGAGCAATATCGCTGCTTCGCTAATGCTTCATCAGTTGCACTGTTATCTCCCCAAAAGCAGATTGTTTCTTATATTACCTCTAAATAACCTTGATTTTTGCTCAACCAAAGCCACATTTTTCTTAGAATCTAAAAGTGTAGTCCTTTATATCTCTACCCGCAATTTTTTACTGCCTCTGTATATCATAAAAATCTTGAATTAAATTTATAAGAGAGCTCTTTCCTGAACCCGTACCTCCGATTATACCTATGGTTTCTCCCTTTCTTACAGAAAATGTATATCTGAAATAGCCTCTTCCTTTTGACTTAGGTATGGCAAAACCCACATTTTCCAAAAAGTTATTATCTCTACCGTCAAAATCATTTAAAAGTCTAAAGCTCACTGTTACCGCCATTTTATCGATGATTTAATATCAAATATTTCATTTATTCTCTTTGCTGAGCACTGGCCTTTGCTAAAAGTATTAATGATTGCAAACTTTACAAGTTCTACAAGTATCTGTGACATATAATTTATAAGAGCCACGACCTGCCTCAGTAGATTACCTATACTACGTATTCCACCTGATTGAAGTATGCTACTATACCTAAATTTACTACAACATATGTGAGAGATTTAAAAGTCGGATATATTTCCACTCTTAACTGATCATTATATAAATCCTCTGTCGCAGCATCATATTCACCGACCTCACTTTTTTCTTTTTGAAACTAGCATGAATAACTCTGATACCCTGTAAGATTTTCTTCCCGTTTTCCAAGAACCTTATCAAGCTTTCTGACATTTCGATAAAGACCTATACTCTTAGACATTATGAACGCAACTATTATTGAAAGAATTACTATTACAGTAAATGCGATAAGCGACATCTTTGCATCTATATTACGTGACATTATAAATGCACCTGCTACTATAAAAGGTGACCTGAGAACCAGTCTAAAAATCTGTTTACATGTTTTGCACCTGATCACTATCATTTGTAATTCTTGTTACAAGAGTTTCTCTTCCAAGTATATCAGTCTCTGCATGTGAAAACTTTTAAAAATATGAGCAAACAAATCATCTCTAAGCTTCGTTCCGAAGCCTGTTGTAGCCTTTTTGCACTGAAATACTGTGCAACTTATTGCTGATATAAGCCCAATACATGGCTAATGTCACAAGCAGTATACCCATCTTTATAATATAATTTGAATTTTATTTCCAATACCGATATCATTAATTTTTGTATGACAAGCGGTACCAAAAGTTCAAAAATGCCGCCTCCAAAAATTTAAATAATGGTGCAAGAACAGACTCACTTTATAATCTTTAAATATCTCAGCCAGTCTAAGCATAATCCTCCTATCTGTTTGCAGTACAATTTCTTTTATGATAATGCTTTTAATAGATTGTCAGTAGAAAGGCTATATATTTATAATGTGTTTTTCATTATAAATATATGCCTGAAATTTATCCCATCAAAGATGATACAAAAATACCATACAAGCACTACCAGTCCAAGACCGATTCTATAGTAACTGAAGAATTTTAAAAATCATTTTTCTTTATCCAGTTTAATAAGAAACTTATAGAAAAGACAGATACAACAAATGCAACTATCATTCCAAGTAAAAGATATACGACTCGCTGCAGTATAGTGGAAACCTGAATTTAACCAGTTTCAAAAGGCTTGCACCGAACATTATAGGTATGCTTAAGAAGAAAGAAAACTCAGCCGATACGGCTCTGAAGCTCTCAAAATCATACCGCCTATAATAGTCGCACCCGACCTTGACTGCGGTATAGTGTCAAAGCACCTGAAAGAATCCGATAGCATAAAGCGGTCTGATAATCTATTGCATGAACGCTTCTGATACTGTCAATCCTTTTTATTGGAATTTCTCATCATAATAAATAAAATACTATAGATAATCAGCGCCATAGATACCACAAAGCCATTGTAAAGATGTGCATCCAGCCAGTCATCAATTAAAAAGCAAGCATAGCAGCCGGCAAACATGCACTACATCTTTCCACAATTCAATGGTAAGTCTCTCATCTTTTGAACTCTTTACCCTGCTGAACGGATTCAACTTTTAAAATATAAAACCACAACAGCCAAAATGGCACCAAGCTGTATAACCACCATAAACATTGATTTTGAATTCGGTGCTTGCATTAAGTCTGATAAGCTCATCAATCAAAATCATATGACCTGTGGAACTTATAGGCAACTATCCGCATATGCACTCTACGAAATACTGATAATTATGACCTTGAGTATCTCTAGTATATTCATACTCAATCCTTTCCATATTTATCTTCTAAATATTCTCTATCTGCCAATCAATCGGCGATATATTATTTTTACCAAAAATTCATTTGCTTTTTGAAAAATGTTTACATCCGAAAACTCTATATGCGGAAAGTGGACTTGGATGCACAGTCTTTAATACCAAATGCTTAGGATTATTTAACATCTTAGCTTTGATATTGCAGCACTTCCCATAACATAAAAACACAATAGGTCTGTCCGTCTCATTTATATATTTATTATCGCATCTGTAAAATTCTCCCAGCCCTTTCCCTGATGTGAAAAAGGCTTTATGAGCTCTTACTGTCAGTATGGTATTAAGTAAAAGCACGCCCTGTTCAGTCCATTTTAACAAATTTCCGTTATTAGGTATATATGTACCTACATCATCATGAAGCTCTTTATATATATTTATAAGAAGGTGGACTTTTCTTGAGACTTTAGGCACTGAAAAAGATAAACTATGTGCCTGATTTTCTCCATGATAAGGGTCCTGTCCCAAAATCACAACTTTAATATTTGATAAAGGTGTAAGATGTAATGCCTCAAATATCTTATCTGCGCCAGGAAATACCGTATGTGTACTTGTACTCCTCTTTTACAAATTCATACAAACTTCTGTAGTATGGTTTTTAAACTCTCCACTAGTACTTCCTTCCACTCTCCGGTCAATTCACCCATAGAATACCCCTGATTACTTCGTTTTTAAAGTATATAGTTTATTCTATCATAGCTAATTGTCCTATACAAGGTTTTTAAATAATGTCAATTAAGCTAATTTAATGTTAAATAAATAAAAATTTATTAACTCTATGAAGTTAGTCTTACCTATTTACAAGCAATATACTTTGCCTTATAATTATTTTTGCAGCAGTAAATTGTATACATTTTAATATTAATGTATTTTGCTTTTAATAAAGGAGATTTATAGAAGGATATTAAAAAGAATACCGGAGCTCAATCTCGCCTGTATAAGAAATATGATATTCCATAGCCAATTTGGAAGAATTTCGTCTCGGTTTCAAATGGGCAATGGCTATTGATAATAATCAAAAATAAGTTTTGCACCTCAGAATAGTGTAATGAAAAAGCCCTATAGCTGAATATGAGTCTATCATAAGAGAGCTTATAGGCAAAGCCTTTTAAATCAATGTATTGTTGAACTTTTGCTAAAGGAAGATGAGACACTTCGTACCATACTTGTAGTACTTAGCAATTTGATGAGTAAGCCGTTAAATACTGTAGAGCTTTAAAAAGACAGAGGTATTGAGCGTAGTGAAGGTCTTAATTTTAAATATGATGTAAAGGATATGAAAGTAGGACTTATAGGATATGGTGTTTATATCAGATTTTTCCTTAACAAATGTAAGGAATTCCATGCATTTGATCTGCTTCCTGAAAAACAGATTCTAAGCTATCATATATCAAAGAACAATACGGAGGTTTATCCCTAAAAATATTTATTTCCATCTTGGAGAAGATGCTCTAAAAGCACACTAGATGTACTCAAAGATTTGGATATAATTATTATGTCAGGCTCCACTCTTGTAAATAACTCATACCTTGATATATTAAATGCCTGTACAAATGCAAAAATAAAAGGAATATATGGTCCAAGCAGTGAGCTTTCACCTGATTACCTTTTTGAAGCAGGTTATAATTATATTTTCAGTATGAATGCAAAAAGATTCTAAGACATATCTTGACTGCTCATTTGCCCGCCATTCCAAACTTTGATACATTTGAAGTTATGAATCTTTATGAATTGAAAAGATAAATTAAACCTGAAAACACCCTGGATAACTTAATATTCGGGTGTGTTTTATATCCGGTTTTATGTATTACCGCTTTCAAGGCAACCTATTACAGACTTTTTATAGTCCAAAAAACTCTTTTGTAAGCTTAAAAGAATTATCTCTTACCGAGGTTTCTATTTTTTTATCTCCGTTTTTATACCTCCGTCTCCAGAATATATATTCTGTCCGACAGAAGTATCGCCTCATCCACATCATGGGTTATAAATATAGTTGAAGTATTATATTTTCTTCTCATATTCATATACCAGTCATGCATCTCATCCTTTGTTGCGGCATCCAGCGCAGAAAAAGGCTCATCGAGTAAAGAGACATCTTTTGAAAAAAGATATGTTCTTATCAGTGCAATTCTTTGTCTCATACCTCCTGAGAGTTCTTTGGGGTATTTTCTTTGCATAGGCATCCAGCTTAAACTCTTTTAGCATCTCATTTGCCTTTTACCAATGCATTCGATTTCTTTTGTTTTTATAAAAGAGGAAGTGCAACATTCTCTTCTATTGTCATATAAGGCAGCAAAAGATCTTTTTGAAATGAATAACTTATAAGTCCGGACTTGCCTGTAATGTCCTCTCCTCTGTATATTACCTTTCCCGCATCGGGCTTTAAGAGTCCTGCTATTATATTAAATAAAGTACTCTTTCCGCTTCCACTTACTCCAAGAAGCGAAACCAGTTCATTATCCCTCAGCTCAAGATTTATATTTGAAATAATTTCCTTTCATCATATCCAAAGCTTTACATTTCTTTACTTTTTAAAAATAACCTCACTATTTTGTGATGAATTCATTATCAAGTCCCTGCCCTCATCTATAGGGTTTTCTAAAAAGATTGTTCTCATTAAGCCATTTGTAAAATTCTCCCCATCTGTCGGCATCAATATATCCCCATGGTGTACCTTCATCGATGTATTGAGCTGATAAATACTCCTGAGATGCCATTGCAAGATTCTTATCTATTTCAGGTGCATACTTTTAACAGTATTTCCGCAGACTCCTTTAGGATTTCCTGCAGCAAACTCGTATCCTTTTTGTAGCCCTCAAGAAAGCTCTTAACAGTATCCTTATCATTTTTATCATATCATCATTTGTGAGAAAATTACAGGTGTATAGTAGTCAAATGTAGGATTTATATCTTTCTAAAAAGCAAAATAATCAAATTCAAAGCCTTTTACATTGGCTGCAATACCTGCCCATCCATAATATACCCAGATAAAGGGTCTCACCTGTTTGCTGCTAGTGCAGATACCTCATCAGTAACAGTTGAAGGTATAAGATTTTACCTTACTGAAATCTCCCCGTCCTTTTCAACTACATTTTTAACATAGCTTTTCTATCGGCATATCCCATGTCGCATAATTTCTTTATCTTCAAGTCCCTTAGGTGATGTAATTCCGTCATTTTTTTCTTGACATTATTCCCGAAGTATTGTGCTGTGTTATAGCTGCAAACTGCCTTTATAGGAAGCGCATTGTCTCCTGAAAGTGCTCTGCTATAGTATCCTGAAAGGATACTCCGAAGTTTGCCTTTCCACTCTGCAACAAGTACTTTCCGCACCGTCCTCAGGTGGCTGAACTACTCAAGCTCAATCTCGCATCCTTATAGTATCCCTTTTCCATTGCAACATAAAAATCCTGTATGATTGGTATTCGGCGTCCAATCAAGTACCAAAGTCAGCTTTTTACTGCCGGGTTTCCGTAGGTTTTTACTCCGCAGGCAGCACTTCCCAAAGCCAAAGTACCTATGCTTAATGCAACGAATAAATTCTTAATTACTTTTTTCATGTTTCTCCTCCCATGGCATGGATATTTTTCTGTAACATATCCACTGCCTTTAATAATAATAAACTTAATATCGATATAATAATTATCACTGCAAACATCTTATCAAAGGCATATGCCTTTCTTACCCTTGTCATATAGACGCCAAGCCCTCTAAATCCTCCAAGCCATTCCGATATCACGCCTCCTACTACCGAGTATGATGCTGAAATTTTCAAAGCTGCAAAAGAACTTTCCCATGGATGAAGGCAGCTTTATAAATTTATAAATATCAAATTCACTTGCGCCCATTGATTTTTAAGAGGTTTATCTCATCTTTTGTCCGTACTTTTTAAAACTTTCAAGTACACCTATAGTAATAGGAGTAACAAGTACTATCAATATAATTTTTAGGCAAAAGATCATATCCGAACCATAATACCAAAAAGCGGTGCTATAGCTATTGTAGGAATTGTTTGGCTGATAATAATAATCGGATAAAATGTTTTATAAAGATTTGAAAAATCTGTCCATTAACAATGCAAATAAAAGCCCCAGTATCACTCCTGCTGTCAGTCCAAGCATACTTTCAAGCAATGTATATAAAAGATGATACATAAGCAATGAAAAATCTCCTGTCAATGCCCTTACTATCTGTATCGGTGAAGGCATAAGATATACCGGTATTACCTGTAGGCTACAAAGCATCTGCCATATTAGCAAAAATAAAACACCGAATCCGATCGGGTATATACTGTCTCTTTTTTTTTTCATCTGTATGGTGCTTTGTCACCTTTCTGTCTATGGTAAGCAAGTCTCCGTCAGGTCTGAAGCTTACTTTAATATAAGCCATTACACCCGGTGCACCTGCCCTTATAGCCACATGTTGACATTCCTTAACTATGTCCATAAGTTTGTCATAATCACCCTCAATGGTTGTTTCAAAAGGACCGACATAATATTTTAAACCTGTGCTCTTTATATATGCTATTACCTCGTCTCACAATTCTCACTATTTCTTCATTGTCATATACTTCAGGTAATGTCTGTATAGCTACACTCGCATTCATATTTACCTCCAAAAAGACTGCTCTACGGCAGTCTTTTTCCTACGCCGCATTATCCGGATCAGGTTATGGGTTAAGGTAAAAACCTCTCTAGCCGTATCAGCACCCCCTTCAAATATTTACTTTGATTATAATACGAATCCGAAAAATTTCAATCAAATTTTTGAAAAATAAAACTTTTAGTTGACAGATTTAGCTTAACTGGTATAGTATCAAAGTACCTTACAGAGGGAATAGTTCAATGGTAGAGCAACGGTCTCCAAAAACCGTAAATGGGGGTTCGAGCCCTCTTCCCCTGCTTTAAATCTCGAGGTGTGGCTCAGTTTGGTGGAGTGCAGCGTTCGGGACGCTGAGGTCGCAAGTTCGAATCTTGTCACCCTCGATTTATAAGGCCACTGGTCAAGCGGCTAAGACGGCGCCCTCTCACGGCGCAAACCCGGGTTCGATTCCGGATTGGTCATCAAAAAGTAAATATTCCGTTATAGGGCCACTGGTCAAGCGGCTAAGACGGCGCCCTCTCACGGCGCAAACCCGGGTTCGATTCCCGGATTGGTCATTAAAGGAAGAGTGAAACTCTTCCTTTATTCATATACATGCTTGTGTAGCACAGTTGGTAGTGCAACTCATTCGTAATGAGTAGGTCGTCGGTTCGAGTCCGATCGCGAGCTTAAAAAAGCTGCCTTTTGGCAGCTTTTTTTACATCTCCACTTCTATTCCGTCTCTCCAGATTCTGTCAAGATCATAGAAAGCCCTGTCTTCTCTAAGGAAAATATGAACAACAATATCCCTGTAATCAAGTAACATCCATGTTGCATTCTTATTTCCTTCTATAGCATGAGGAACAATTCCTTCTCTACCTAAAATAAAATCGATCTCATCAGATATAGCCTGAACCTGATTTACATTATTTGCACTGGCAATTATAAAATAATCCGCTACAGAACTTACCTTTGTTATATCAATAACCTTGATATCTTCGCCTTTTTGTCATCAATTATATTATAAATCTTTTTACAATTTCTTTTATTTCCATCTACACCCTCTTCATCTCTCAATTCATATGTAAATTTATCTATATACATATCCTGACTGCTCAAATACTCAATAGTTGAATTTGCAATTCTTCCTATCGCTTTTGTTATATCCTCAAATGCAAGTTTTCTTATCTCATCAAGACCGGGTAATTGTTTTCTGTTAGGCTCTATATAATCTGCAACAAATACAATTTTTCCAACATACTCATATCTTTTTGCCTGTTGTATGCCATCTTATAGCTGACAAGATATCTTTATCTTCTATATTATAGTTTTTCATTGCCAAAAAAGGCATATATTGCATGGAGAATTTGGCGCTTTATCTGACACTAAAGCAACATAAGATTTATCGGTATAAGGATCAATAAATCCGTCCATATCCTCTTTAAGCTTTGAAACCTTCTCTCCTTTGGCTACATCATGCAAAACACCTGCAAGTTCCGCCCCTCACAATATCCTCTCCATAGCGCATGGCCAAAGCAGCCGATGTATAAGCCACTCCAAGAGTATGCTCATATCTTTTTCGACAATTTTTCTTTCAAATCAGCCTTTATAAGGTCTATATTTTTCTCGACTAAAATCAAACATATATTTTATTCTCTTTTATGTATCTGCAAAACATCCTCAGGAACATACTTTTGTAATACTTTCTCCGGCTCGGCCAATTTCCTTTATATGAGTTGAAGAAATATCAATATCCATAGTATCCAAAAAGTAAATACACTTTTTAATCTCATATTTACTTTTTCAGATGCTCAAAAATGCTTTTTCAAGGTAAGATTTTTCATTGCTGTAATCCCTTGATGCCACTATCAATTTTACTATCTTTAATATAATATCCGGATTTTTTCCAGGTTTCTATCTCATAAAACGAATCCGCACCCATAATAAAGTAAAATTCATCATCAATATACTTACTTTGAAGCTTTTCCAGAGTATTAAAAAGTGTAGGAATTACCTTTCTAAAGTATTTTCAAAAATCTGAACAATAAAGTCCGTCTTGTCCCTGTATTGCCGATTCAATCATAGATTTTCTAAGTGAAAATTCACTTATCTTTTTACCGAGCTTATGTGGTGGTGTCTTTGCAGGCATAAACCACACTTCATCAAGATTACATAACTCTTTTGCTCCCTCTGCCAGTATCAAATGCCCCGAATGTATCGGATCGAATGTACCTCCAAGAATACCAATCTTCTTCATATTATTTCGGAAGATTTATCTTTCTGTTCTTAGGCTCATCAGCCTGTTTATAAAGTACTATCTTCTTTCCTATGACCTGCACAACCTCACTTCTTGTAAGCTTTGCAATTTCAGCCGCAATTATCTTAGGATCATCGGCACAGTTTTTCAAAACAGATATCTTTATTAACTCTCTGGGCTCCATAGCCTCTGCAATAGCTGCTGCATTCTCCTCTGTAAGAGAGGCTTTACCTATTTGCATTATAGGGTCAAGGTTCATAGCCAGTCCCTTTAAATATGCTCTTTGTCTACTATTCATTTTTCTCCTCTCCATATAATCAAGTGTTTTTAATAAATTCAATACTTTTTGATACCTGTCATTGAATAGAACTAAGGTTATGGAGTGATCTTTTACCTCATACAGGGCAGATATATAGTAATAATGGGTGCACCAAATAAAACGTCATCACTATTCGTTCTAAATGGCCTCGATGTGTACCCATCCCTATATGGCAGCTCACCTCTCATGTCCAACAGGATTATCCTCCTTACGGTGGGTCCTCACTTCCTTCGTTCTGCCTGTCCATAACCAGGGTGCCAGCTTAGCTATTCATCAGGGTCATGCCCTTTGGAGAAAATTCCTGCCGCTACCAGCTCATTCTTTGTACTTTCATCACTCAATCGGTATCCCTGCTGCAACATCACCAAGGACCTACCAGCTCATTCTTTGTACTTTCATCACTGATCCAAACACTACGATTACAGCACCTTTCGGTGGACGCTTCCTATAATCATTATGGTTGTTCTTTATTGCTCGGTTATGCAGCCTTTAACTGCTCTCCCGGACGTCGAATATCTTTCAACATCTTTGATGCATCATAACTGATTCCCTTGGTAAGGATCACATGGAATACTCTTATCGAGCTACATGCTACTGCTATCAGCGACTGCATCTTTTTCAATGGATTCTTTTCCCTGGTGGTATAATATCTGAGGATTTCTTTGAATTCTTCATTCTTTTCCCCACCACCGATATCGCTGCCTCAAAAGTAGATATCTGAGACGCTTGCGTCCTCTTTTGCTTATCTTTGTTTTTTTCCGTCGTGCTTACGGAACTATCTGCCACCAGTTCCAATCCTGCAAGTTTCTGAAGTTCTTTCGTGCTATCAAAGCGTGTGATATCACCAACTTCTGCTATGAAACCAGCTACGGTTGTTATTCCTATACCTTTTATTTCAAGCAGCTTATCCGCATACCTGACCTGTTGGCACAGTTCTTTGATCAGGTCATTGACCCGTTCAAGGCGTTTTTGTCTGGAGTTCATAATCCTCTATCAGATCCTGTATCTCCATCCGAGCTTCTGTAAGACCTGCTTTTTAATCCTATGCTTTTCATGGCTGCATTCAGAATCAGCATAGCCTTCTTATGCCCATTTCCTCGGAGTTTAGCGTCTTTCCATATCTTTTATGATACCTTCCACTCCTAGTCTTACTATCTCCTCAAGAGTTGGTGCCTGCTTTTAACACCAGCAGACCTCCCTTGGCATCTATGTGTATAAACTCCCTTATATTCCGGGAAATACACTGCAACCCACTTCTGCAGACGGTTCTTCGCCCTTGTCTGTTCTTCTACAAGTACAAACCGGCGGTTTGACGCATTCCGCAGTTCTGCATATACACCTGTCGGCATATATGAATAAAAATATCGTCCATCCCTTACAAGCCCTGCAATAACACGAGGATCTTTTCTGTCATTTTTAGATGGACTATTGTCATCTAATTCTTTGGTCTTATGCACATGGTGCGGATTTACCATCACAAACTTTTATGTTCTTTTTCACCCATGAACTGCCCAAGATCAAACCAGTAGTGACCGGTTGGCTCTATTCCTACCAGTGCCTCTTTAAGTTCATTTTTCTGCATCAGTTCCACAACCGAATTGTAAAAGCTGTTGAATCCCTCCATAGAGTTTGAAAACGCTACAGGCTTTCTGGTAAGTTCTATGCCTCTCCAGTTAAAAGCTCTGAAATAATGCTTTTCACTTCCAACATCAATGCCGACAATCATTGTTGTTTCTTTTACTTGTTCAATCTTCTTATTTTGTGTAGAATTCATTTGTAGATACCTTCCTTATTCCGCTCATTTTGCTAACTGGCCGGTCAGCAATGACAGTTTAACTTAGGTATCTATTTTTGTAAAAATCATTTACTTTCTACACTTTGAATTATACAGGAAGCTATTTATTTATAATAGTCAAAACCTCATGGCCATACATACGAACAGTATTTCCATCAACTATTCCTGCCTCTTCCAGTTTTTTTCTAAAACACCTGATGTCTTTAAGAATTTCTGGAAGAAATCAAATCCCTCTTTTCAGAATCCAGATTTGTATATCCAAGCATCTTCTCTATTCTTGGACCTTCTACCACAAATACTCCGTCTTCGTCAATCTCAACTGTAAACGGAAGATTCTTATCGCTTGAATAATCTACTTCAAACTCTTTCTCAAAAACTTTAACAGTTCTGTCGATTGTACTTAAAAACATTTACCAGTTCATAGAGAAGCTCCTGTATACCTTTTTCCACTTACACCCGATATAGGAAGACCTTAATGTCAGGGAAAGCCTCCTTTATTCTCTATTTGACTGTTTTCTTCGTCATAGATTGCATCTATTTTATTTGCAGCAATAAGCTGCGGTCTTTCAAGAAGACTCTCATCATAACTCTTAAGCTCATTCATGATGTTTTTATATCCTCTACCGGATCTCTGCCCTCAGTAGAAGCCGCATCTACCACATGCACAAGCACCTTGGTTCTCTCAATGTGCCCTAAGGAAGTCATGTCCGAGACCTACACCTTCACTGGCACCCTCTATAAGTCCCCGGGATATCTGCCATAACAAAGCCGCCTGCTCCCTTTACATCTACCACTCCCAGATGTGGATCGAGAGTAGTGAAGTGATAGTTTGCTATCTTCGACTTTGCATTACTTTACTCTTGAAAGAAGTGTAGACTTACCTACATTAGGGAATCCTACAAGACCCTACATCTGCTATAACTTTTCAGCTCCAAGAGAACAAACATCTCTTTTCCGGGCTGACCGGGCTTTTGCAAACTTAGGTACCTGCATGGTAGCTGTGGCAAAATTCATATACCAAAACCACCCTTTACCTCCTCTAAGAATAACCTCTCTTTATTTTCACCTGACATATCGGCAATCACCTTGCCGGTTTCAAAGTCCTTTATTACTGTACCCTCAGGTACCTTAAGTGTAAGGCTCTTGGCATCAGCACCATGGCATTTTTCTCTACCGCCCGGTTCACCGTCTCCTGCCACATATTTTCCTTCATTCTAAAAATCGGTGAGTGTATTCAGACCTTCATCCACTTCAAAAATGATATCTCCGCCCTTTCCACCGTCACCACCGTCCGGACCGCCGGCTGCCACAAAAAGCTCTCTTCTAAAGCTTACATGTCCATCTCCGCCCTTGCCCGATTTTATAAAAATTTTTTGCACTGTCAGCAAACATAAATACCTCTTTAGTATTAAAAGAAGGCCTCATACATCTGTATGAAGCCTCCCATCTCAACTCTTATTCAGCAATAGCTCTTGGGTAAACAGAAACCTGCTTTTTGTCTCTGCCCTTTCTTTCAAAACGAACTACACCATCAACTGTAGCGAACAAAGTATCATCACCACCACGACCTACGTTAAGTCCCGGATGAATCTTTTGTACCTCTCTGTCTGTATAGTATATTTCCAGCTAAAACAAACTGTCCGTCTGCTCTCTTAGCACCAAGTCTTTTTGACTCAGAGTCACGACCGTTCTTTGTAGATCCAACTCCCTTTTTATGAGCGAAAAGCTGAAGGTTCATTTTTAACATTTACTTGACCTCCTGTAAATTAATCTTGATAAAATCTCCGTACTCTTCTCCTATATCCATAAGACCAAGAATACATGAATCCAGTAATAGTCCCGATTTTTTTCACTTCTATCATGCAAAAACAAAACGAAAAGAAGCCGTCATCAGAATCAACCGTAAAGTCGTCATCACAAAAAATGTTCAATAGAATTTGCCAGATTCAGTGTAAGCACCGAAACTGCCGCACATACTATATCCTTGCCTTCTTCATCAAAGTTTGCATGTCCTGAAACTTTCAAACCGGTGTATTTGCCATCTTTAGCAAATGCAATAACATCAATCATAAAGATTATGCATTAATCTTTTCAATCTTAACTTCTGTAAACTGCTGTCTGTGACCGTTCTTCTTGTGGTGACCTTTTAGGCTTGTACTTGTATACAATAACCTTCTTAGCCTTGCCCTCTTTAAGAACAGATGCACTAACACTTGCTCCTGTTACAGTAGGTGTTCCAACTTTAAGTTCTCCATCGTTTAGTGCAAGAACCTGATCGAATGTAACAGCCTCACCGTCTGCTTTTCCAAGTTTCTCTACTCTAATGATATCTCCTTCAGAAACCTTATACTGCTTACCACCTGTAGCAATAATTGCGTACATAAGGATACCTCCTATTATCATTACTCACAAAATTGGTGCCTGAAACAGGCTTGAAACCAACATTGAGCGGCATACCCTACTAAGTATACACTAAAAATATAGTGATTGTCAATCAATATATTTACTTTCACTTTCATTTAATATTGTCTCAGCCTGCTTTGTAGCATCCTTGTCTACATCAGACTTGTTTGTAACCTTATTTATAAGCTCAGGAATCATATCAAGGATTTTAGTGAATGCATCCTGATTTTTTTATATTCACAACCTTGGTTCTTCCGTCTTGAATAATAAGCATTGCACTTGGCGTTATCTTGGCACTCATTCCGCCGCCACCCTTTGACTTTGAGGGTTTTCTTCAAATGTACCCGCTGCCATTCCGCAACTTACATCCACCAATGGTATTATTGTAGTATCACCCTACAACAATAGGGTTCTCCCACTACAGTCTTTGTTGTAAGAAAAGTATTCATACCGTTAAATATAGCTTCGGCATTATCAAAAATCGACTGTTCTTCTCCATCTTCGCCCTTTCTATCGTAAAACATAATATATGTAAATTAATAAGCTCTCTTAAAGTCTTCATTATACCACATATTTACAATAATATCACCATACTTAGTTTACATTTATTTCCATATTTGATATGATAGTATCAATTCCTAGTTAGACACTAGGTATTAAATCAAATCAAACTGATGATTTCGCTCAAACTCCAAAGGCTTTTCAGCTGAAAATAAATCATCAGATAACATAGAAAAAGAGGAATCAAATGAAAATTTCTACTAGAGGTAGATATGCTTTTAAAAATGATGGTCGAGTTTGCAATAAACCCGATACACCCACAAAAATAAATCAGGTTTCCAAATCCTACGGAATTTCAGAAAAATACTTGGAGCAGATAGTCTCCATTCTTTCAAAGGCTAAGCTTGTAAAAAGTATTCGTGGTGCTCAAGGCGGATATTTACTCATCAAACCTGTAGAAGAATATACTGTTGGTGAAATACTGAGACTTACCGAAGGCTCACTCTCTCCGTTGACTGTCTTGACGGCAACGGTTCCTGTGTGCATTCAGACTTTTTGCGTAACACAGAACCTTTTCAAAAAGTTGAAGATGCCATCAACAATGTAGTGGACAATATATCTCTTCAGGATCTGGTAGACGATGAGCTTGATATTAGAAAAAGAGAAAAAGAACTTGAATCAAATGATAAAAACGGTTGCCATAAAATCACATAAAAGTGATATATGGCAACCGTTTCAATCTTTTAAAAACAACACTGCCAGACATATTACTCTATATTGAATCAAATATAAAATATAATTTTCCTTCTATATAACATCTCAATATTTTATTTGACTAAAAACCTATACAACGAAATTACTGAAAATATCCCCGACAGTATTATTGTAGTAATCCTCGCCGCCCTAAATTTTTATCCTGCCGGTTAAAATATTTGAAAAATACCATTGTCCCTGAATATTCCAAACACCATCATGAAGATAACAAATTCAAAAGCTTTTATCACTTAATTTAATAATATCGGTAGAGCTGTTTAATGCAAGCAATATGATACAAATACACCAAAACCGCTACAAATATATAAGACAATATCCTCTTCATATCCTCTCCTTAATCGTATTCGGTTCTATTATTATATCATTTATAAATCATATATTCCACCTTTGTTACTACAGGGTATTTTTAATGAAAATGAAAGGCATGGCGCCTTGTATCACCATGCCTTTTATTTTTACTCTAACATTTTTATCACTCTAAAAACTCTAACCCTTGCGTAAGTATATCACTCTAACTATGTTATATCACTCCAACTATATAACACACTCTACAATCACTCTTAAAACACTCCTGAATATCACTCAGCCTTTACTATATCACTGTAACAATCACTCTAAAACAAAAACATTGATATTATGAAAAGTTTGACTTCTCAAACATTTCTTGGCTTTGACAATTATGATTATAGCAGTAAATATAGGTTTTTATGAAAAAGTATAAACTGCGGTTTTTGAGGTATAAACTGCAGTTTATTTATCTGTTTTATTTTTAACGTAAAAAGCTATCTAAACGATAGCTTTTTACTGTGATTTGTGATCTCCTATATACTCCAAACAAATTAACTCCAGATTGGATGGAACCCCTGTATCACTCTTTACTCTTTAACATCTGATTTCTCTAACAATTGCCATTATACACGAATTTCTATATAATCTATATAAAAAGGTATAAAAATACGGTTTTTAAGGTATAAACTGCATTATTCACTTCAATTATATCTTTTTTTCTTTTACCTTAATGTAAAAATATAATACACAAAAAGAGGGACAACTATGAATGTACTTATAATAGGTAGCCTCCGGCAGTATCGGCAGAGCCATTGCAATAGAGTTTGCAAAACATAAATGTAATATAATCGGATGCGCAAAAACAAATTCCAAAGGACTTGCAGAAAACAAAGAAAACAATTGAAGATACAGGTGTAAAATGTTATACAAGTATTTGCGATATCACAAACGAAAATGCCGTAATAGATTTTATATCATCCTCAACAAAAGAAATAGGGTCTGTAGATATACTGGTAAATAACAGGTATATCCTTTATCGGTTTGATACAGGATATGTCCATAGACGAATGGAACAATGTAATTAATACCAATCTCACATCAGTATTTTTTTGATGTCAAAGCATATAATTCCTTATATGATAAAGAAACAGAAAGGGCATATTATAAACATTTCATCCGTTTGGGGCAATGTAGGTGCATCTATGGAAGCGGCATATTCAGCATCTAAGGGCGGTCTAAACAGTTTTACAAAAAGCACTGGCAAAAAAGAGCTTGCACCAAGCAATATTTTTAGTAAAATGCAGTTTCTCCCGGATTTATCAATACTGAAATGAATAAATGTTTTGATAAGGAAGAATTAAACGCTATATTTGACTGAAATACGCTTGGAAGAGGTGGCGAAGCGGATGAAGTCGCCGAGTTCGTCTACAAAAATTGCAACATCCAAATATCTTACCGGACAAATAATCACTGGATGGCGGATGGACGATAAAAATGAAGGCTATCATACTGCAGGATTCATTATAAGTCATTCAAATCAAGCCTTTCCTGTAGCATTTATGATAGCCCTTTATATATAAAGATAAAATATCTTTATATCAATATTTGAATATATCAAATACTACCGATATATTCATAATCGCTTCAGCAATCTTTTAATGATTTAATTATAAATAGCAACTAATTTTATGTCAATATCTCCTTTATAACTTTGTGAATATTGTCCTTATAATATCTTTTCTTGTATGAATCTTATACAAATATATATGCGCTTTTTATTGATAATATACCAATAAAACACGAATTTGAAAGTTGCTTTGATAAGCTTCGGCGAACTTTATCTTGCTAATCAATTAAACAATCCACTATTTATTTTATTAAAAAGGGCTGTCGGGAAATACTGAATTTTAATCCCCTTACAGAACAGAAATAGAAATATCCTGACAAATACAAGGCATTTTTGGCTTTGACGACTTTGTCAGGATATTTTTGTTTTTCTATAATATCTGTCTATTTTGGGGCATAAAACCCCTTGGCTGAAATTTTGCTTTTTTTGCATTTTTACTATGCTGTTTTCTCTGTAGTTTTCCTTCAAATTTCTTTAGTTTGGCATAGAGAAAACGATGATATTTATTTATATTTCTTCCTATTGCAAAAAGCATAAATTCTTTATAAACCTTATCTGAAGTACGATAGTTAAAGCGTCGGAAATCTTCATTCTCTTTAATATCTCCAAAATGACCTTCTGTTTGAATAGAGCGTATCTGTCGTTTCAGAATACCTTTTTCACTCTGTATGTTAGCATGTGACTTCTCTCGAAGCTCTTCCCATACTTCATTGATCTTCATTACTTTTATTCTTATCAATATCTTTATCAGGATTATACTTGTATAAACATTTAGACTTATGTTCACATCCACTACAGTCTGAACATCCATATACTTCATATGTTTGTGTATAACCATTCTGTTCTTTCTTTTCTGTGTTGATATGTCTCAGTTCACGGCCGTCATGACAGATATAGACTTGCTCATCCTCAAATACTGTTGTCTTCATGTTGTAGTATTTACCTATATCTTTACTGTATGCTCTTGTTTTTTTCGTTTTTCGTGATCCTGTAGTTTTTATATAACTGTCTATTTGATTTTCTTTCAGATATAAGAGGTTTTTCTCACTACAATAACCGCTGTCTGCCGTAACTTCTTCAAGTACTTCTCCAAATGCTTTTTTATGCTTTTCAAGGACAGGAATTAGTGTGTTATAATCTGTACGATCATTACTTACATAACTATGTACAATAAAATAATTCTCTACTGCTATCTGTACATTGTATGCCGGCTTTAGCTGCCCGTTCAACATATGATCTTCCTTCATTCGCATAAAGGTTGCTTCCAAATCAGTTTTGGAATAGCTGTTTCTATCTTTCCCCATAATCTCAAAAGCATTCTTTTATAGTGCATTAATCGCTGTCCACAATGTTCAAGCTCTTCATAGAGTTGTTGAAGTTTTGGCTTTCTCTTGCCCCTTCCGTTAACAAATACAATACCTTCTCTGTCAGCAATAGTCATAAGATTTTTCTGAAGCTTAAGTATTTCAATAGGCGAACAGTTATCAATCTCTATAATACGGTTATTAGATAACTTTTTATGTTTTTGTAATCTTTCTTTTTCTGTTCTTTCAATAACATCTCTGACTTTATCAATCCCTTCAATCACAAACATCTGTGCATTTCCAAGCTCGTACTTCTCACCAAATCCGTTATCTTGTAAAAAAGAATTATAGTCTAAATAAAGCTTATCTATAGAATCCAGAAGACCTGCAAGATGATAATTAATGCTTCCACGCCATACAAAAGTATAACGATTGGCATTAGCTTCTATTTTTGTTCCATCGATAAATAATTCTTTTAATGTTACAAACCCTTCTTTTAATCGTCTCATAAACTGATAGTTTTAAGTCATCTAGAATATCTGAAGTAGTTTCTTTACCTTTAAAATCATAAAAGCATCTCTTTAGGCTTCCTCCCTTGAGTGTTTGTCAGATAAAAGCAATATCTCTTTCACATAAATCTACAATACGATCAATAGAACGTATTCCTCGCATATTTGCATAAGTAATAACTGCATACATCATGACTTGGATTGTACCCTGTTCTTCCCTTATCCGAACAATTGGCTAACAGTCCGGAAAAATCTAAATCCTCCATAACTTTTTTTAGGGTATAGACTGGATCGTCATCGGTAAACTCAATTCATAGAAGCTAAAGTTGATTTTCTGTTGACCTATTTCAAAAAGTCGTTATAATAATTAACTGTGAGCATAGTTACATTATAACATGTAACGGAGAAAGATGGTTATCGTTAGCCATCTTTTTATGGGAAACTTAGGGAGGAGCGACTCATTTTTGAGTTACTCTCCTTTTTATGGCTGCTCATTTCCCGACAGCCCCTCTTTAATATGTATTACATACCCATCTCTTTCTAATATATCAGGAATAATTTTATATAAATCTCTGTCATTCCTATATCTGCAATATCAAAAATAGACATTCTCATTAGTATTTATTGCTATAATCAGATCCGAGTTTTGCATACCTGCTATATGCTGTATAGCACCTGAAATTCCACATGCAAAATATATACTTGGCTTTTACTGTAGTTCCTGTCTGACCAACCTGATAAGCATGATCAATCCAACTCTGCATCTACTGCAGCTCTTGGAAGCTAGCAACAGTATGCCACCGAAAAGCTTTTGCCAGTCTTTTCCAATAACTTGAATCCTTCCAGCATTTCCAAGGCCCATTCCACCTGAAACAATTACCTTTGCATCTGTAAGTGAAACTTTTTCCTGTACAGTTTTTATTACTTCCAATACCTTTTGTTCTAATATCTTCGTCTTTTTAATTTTGTCTGTACCTTTATAAGTTCTCCCTTGGCACCATCTACTCTTTCAGCTTTTTCCATTACGCCCGGTCTTACTGTAGACATTTGTGGTCTATGATTAGGGCAAACTATTGTTGCCATCAAATTACCACCGAATGCGGGTCTTGTCTGCATAATTCCTTTAGTTTCCCTTCATTTATTTCAAGTTTTGTACAGTCTGCTGTTAAACCTGTATTACAGTTTACAGCCAGACACGGACCCAAGTCTCTACCAATATGAGTTGCACCAAGCAAAACTATTTCCGGCTTATATTGTTCTATAGCATCACCTATTGCTATTGAATATCCGTCTGTAGTATATTGGTTCAGTCTTTCATCCTCAATATAATATACTTTTTGAGCACCATGTGCAAAAAGTTCATCAACAATATTTGTAAGATTCGATCCGCAAACAACAGCACATAACTGACAACCTCTTGCATCTGCCAGCTTTTTACCTTCTCCTAAAAGTTCCAATGCAACATCCTGCAGCTGTCCCTGTCTTTTGCTCGGCAACACCCAAATATCATGATATACTGATAAGTCATGCTCTTCTTTTTCTACTTCATCTTTTACAATAGCATCAAATGGACATACTTCTATACATGTTCCGCAGCTTGTACATGCAATTCCGATAACCGCCTTCTTATTTTCCATAGTGATAGCATCAAATGGACAAGATTTAACACATTTAGTACATCCTCGACAATCTTTTTCGATTACTACAACTGACATATTCTCCCCCTTAAATCAAATGTTTTTCCTTAAGTTTTGCAACAAGCTGTTTAGCCATATCTTTATTACTTCCTTGAAGCATTTCACCCTTTCCCTTAACAGGTGGTGTAAAATGACCCTAAATACCTGTGTTGGAGAAGCATTCAGTCCACAATCTTTTGGATCTAGTTTTACATCTTCATGATTATATATCTTTATATCTTTTTTATAAGCATCAACAATCGCACCGACACTCATATATCTTGGCTCATTTAATTCTTTTTACGCAAGTAAAGAAGCAAGGTAATTTCACTTCTATAACTTCATAACCGTCTTCCAACTGTCTTTGTACTTTTATTTTATCTCCTGAGTATTCAACAATTTTCTGTACATATGTAACTACAGGAATCCCAAGTCTCATAGCCACCTGTGGACCAACTTTGAGCAGTATCTCCGTCGATAGCCTGTCTGCCGCCAAATATAATATCTACATCACCAAGCATCTTAATACCGGCTGCAATTGTTGTAGATGTAGCATTTGAGTGTCTGCACCACCAAAATGCTCTGTCACTGAGAAGAACATGCTTCATCCGCCCCCATAGCAGACATTCTCTAAGCATATACGTCGCTTGAGGCGGTCCCATACTTACCACTGATATTGTAGTATCTTTCATATTCATCTTTTTAGCTGAAGTGCGGCTTCCAAAGCATTTGCATCGTCCGGATTCAATATTGAAGGCACTCCTTCTCTTATCAAAGTTCCCTTTAACAGGGTCAATTCTTACCTCATTTGTATCAGGAACCTGTTTAGCTACATACACTATTTTCATTTGTATCCTCCATTATTTCCTTAGTAATTTTGAGCTGATAACAATCTGTTGAACCTGACTTGTTCCCTTCGTATATAGTAAATACCCTACAATCGCGATACATTCTTTCAACCTTATAGTCCTTGATATATCCAGTATCCACCATGTATCTGAACAGCCTTTGCCGCTATTTCATTACAAACTTCTGTTGCATAGAGTTTTGCCATGCTTGCAGCCATACCTGAATCCTGCTTTGTATCCATCATATATGCAGCTCTATATGTCAATTGCTTTGCAGCTTCAAGTTTTTGTTGCACATATCCGCTATTATAAAACCCTATAGCCTGGAATGCTACCTATGTTCTTGCCGAACTGCTTTCTTTCTTTTGCATATGCACGACTCTTCCAAACAGGCTTCAGCAACACCGATTGCCTGTGATGCAACACCAAGTCTACCTGTATCAGAGTGTAGCCATAGCCAGATTAAACCTTTTGCCCTCTTCTCCAAGCATGTCTGATTTATGCACTCTGACATTTTCCATAACAATATCAGATGTTGCACATCCGATAAGTCCCATCTTATCTTCATGCTTTCCACAACTGACACCTTCCTGCTTCATGTCTATTACAAATGCGCTTACTCCTCTTGTTCCCTTTGTCATATCTGTTTTTGCAAATACAACTGCGTAATCAGATAAAGGTGCCATTGTTATAAAAGCATTTTCTTCCGTTTAAGATATAATAATCTCCGTCTTTTTACTGCTGTTGTAGTCATACCTGCCGCATCAGAACCTGCGCCCGGCTCAGTTAGAGCAAACGCAAGTTTCTTTTCACCTTTAACAACCGGAGTTAAATACTTTTTCTTTTGCTCATCGTTTCCGGCTATCAACAGTGGTCCACCTGAGAGTGAGTTAGGCTTGATACATATATACTGGCAACACCTGACGCCTTTGCTATTTCTGACATTACAAGGACATAGCTTCTTGCATCTGCTCCTTGACCACCAAGTTCTTTTGGAATCTTAATTCCAAAAAATCCGGCCTTAGCCATTTTCTGCAACACTTCCTCCGGAAATACCCTGTCTCTTCCACTTCATCGAGTAATTCCTTCGTAAGTTCTTTCTCAGCAAAATCTTTTGCAAGCTTTCTAATCAATTCATGTTGTTCTGTAAAATAGCATTCTGACATTGATTTTCTCCTTTGTCTAATATTCCATTAATCTTATTTTTTAATGCGGCAATATCTATTTTTCCATTTGATGTAGAAGGGAAACTATCAAATCTAAATATGGTAATTTATATTCCGATAAATATTGTTTTAAATACTCAATTATATATTCATCTGAAATATCCCTGTCTGTAACAATACAAAGAGCTACCTCTTCCTGTACTATTTTTTCCGAATGCTGCATACCTTTGCATGCTTTTATGCCATCTATCTTGTATACAACTCTCTTCTATTTCCATTGGTGAAATTTTTTCACCAAGTTTTTATAATAACGTCCTTTTTTTCTGGCTTTTACATATAGATTACGTCACTATCTAAATATCCCAAGATCTCCTGTTCTTAACCATCCATCATCTGTAAATATCTTTTTCATTTTCAATAGGATTATTGTAGTATCCCTGCATAACATTGACACTCTTAACCAGTATCTCACCACAGAGTATATTTTCTTCCATCTCTAAGAACAAAATCACTGTCTATTTTTACGCTTACACCCTCTATCGCTTTTCCTGAATGTATGGGCATATTTTTCTATGTCAGTGTCCCAATCAGATACTGTTACACATGGTGACGTCTCAGACTGGCCGTATGAAGTTAATAGTTTCATTTTGGGAAACATAGCAAGAATTTTTCTGTAATCATTTAACAGTATAGGTGATCCGGCAATTATACCGCTCTTCAAGCCTAAAAAGCTTCTGTCTCCATATTTTTCATAGAATATTAGAAACATACTTGGAACACCGCTGAGAATATTACACTTTTTAGTTGTTATTGCTTCAAATACCTTTTTATTTCTAAAATCACCAATTATATATACACAGGCCTTTACTTACTATTCCTGAAAATTAATCCAGCTGTGAGACCCAAAGCAGTGAAACATAGGCACACATATACACATCTTATCTTCACTGTTCCAATGCAGATGCTTTAACAATAGAGCTTGAGATTGCTCAATATATTCTCATGACTTAGCATAACAGCCTTTGGCATAGCTGTAGAACCTGATGTGAAAAATAATACATGCAGTATCTTTTTGCATTAATATCTGCATTACAGTCCTCATATCACTTGAAAAATATTATATTACTGTTAACTTCACTAAAACAAATACACTTTAACTTCTTTCACTACATAATTTATTCATAGTATTGATATTGTTATCATATATAATACATTCAATATCACAGTGTTCTACAATTTTTTTAAGTTCACATATTTTTCCATTGAGTATTTAATAAAACAGGTATACCGCCAAACTTTTAAAATACCCAGAAAAATCTCAGCCCATATTATACTGTTTTTGCCGGATAATCCAATGTGACAGCCTTTTTTCATATCCCATTTTTCAGAAAAAATTTGTGCAATGCTATCTGAACTTTTTATCCAATTCTTTCCAGGATAAACTCTTATCCTCATCCTCGAGTGCTATCATTATCAGCATATTTAATCGCATTATCTTTTTAATACTTCAATAATATTTACAAACATTTTCCTACCTTTAAAATCAATGAGATACTTGTATACAAGTTGAAATTGAGCTAAAAAGGACTATAAAGTCCTTTTTGCTTTTTTACTTTTTCCCAGATGTACAGAGCATTAGTATCTATGAGCTTATCTACATCAGAGTCGCTATAGCCTATTTCTTTCAGTACATCTCTTCCGTTCTCACCGATAAAGCGGACCTCTCTTATAATCAGGTACTCCCATCTCTGTAAACTTTGCAGGAAGTCTAACCAATCGTCTTGTATTTCCATTTTTCGTATGTCATATCATAGAAAACAATTGTTTTGCCTCAGCCTGCTTATCATTTCTGATTTCCATCCAGTTTTTGTGCTAAAGCAAACTGGAATATCAGCCTCTGTAAATACTGTTCTCCAATACTCCTATATCCTTTCTTATTGATAGCTTCCATTACAATATCATATACTTCTGTACCAAGTTTATTAGCCTGTAAGCTTTTGAACCGGGAAATACTTATCGCTTTCTACCAAATCTTCTCTACCGATAGCTGCCATAAATTTCTTATAGTAAGTATTGTAGTCAGGCATACATGTTTGGATAAATCTTTCATCCTTTGTTCTCCAGGCTGCATTGAAAGGATTTGCACTTTCTCTACATCTATAGGATAGTTTTGTGCTATTCCTTCATAGTTCGATGCTTGAATCATCATTCCAAAATTGAAAATTGCACTCTCAAACAATGATGTCTCTACTTTTTCACCAACTCCCTTAACTTTTGCCTGATATAATGCTGCAAGAATTCCTGCAACCAGGTTCATTCCGACATTGTGGTCTCCAAGTCCCGGCACTACATTCATAGGAACACTTCCCTTTTGTCTTAAGGAATCAAGGTATCCACCTCTTGCAAAAAATGCTGTAAAGTCAAATCCCGGAAGATCCTTATCCGGTCCGAACTCTCCATATCCTGTACATATAGCATATACAAGCTTAGGATATCTCTTTTTAAGTGTTTCATAATCTAGACCTGCTCTCTCAAGTGCCTGTACTCTCCAGTTTGTTATAAGTACATCGGCAGTGTCAAGAAGTTTAAAGAATGCTTCCTTTGCCTCAGGGTTTCTCATATCCAAAAGAAATACATCTTTTTATTTCCGTTTTTCAAGATCCCATGTTGTATTCTCATACATATCAAGAGGTCTACCCTCACTTGGTGCTGTATATCTTAGCGGATCTCCTTTTGCTGATTCAATTTTTATAACATCGGCGCCCAAATCAGCCATAAATCTTCCTGATGTTGAAGCTGCAATAAATGTTGCCAACTCAACTACTTTCACGCCCTCTAAAGGTTTACTCATCTTTCTTCTCCCTTTTTAATTTATTCTTCATCAAACTTTGTAACAGCCATATGAATAAGATAAGGTATCATAATTACAGGTATTGTAAGATAACCTAAATACTTATATCCAACTGCAACTATCTTGTTTAAACCTAACTGTGCAATAAAGAATGCAAGTAATGTACATACTAATGTAACAACAATAACATTTACACCCGGTTTATTATTAGGATCAAAAATTCTTATCAATAGATGAACAAATTCTGTTACTCATTCCGGCAATCATATTTACTGCGGTTGATACAGAACCTAAAACAATGAGTATTGAAATCATAGGTCTTAAGATATCAGGTGCAAATCCTTTATTTACAAGGATAATAAGAGGAATAGATTCCTTTGCAAAAATCAGGCTCATTTATAATAGCTGTAAGTCCCAAGAACTGCAAAGTAAACATATAAAACCGTTTACAAAAATCCGTATACCATTGATGTCCTTTGCCAGATGATGAGAATCAAAAGGTTTAGCATGCTGTACAAAGCAAACCTATTGCACCCAACTGGAATGCAGCATATACAATACCCTTTATCAAAGCAGGTCCGACAGGTGCGGGATTTGCAATCTCTGCTGAAAGATTTGACATTATGTCTCCCCACTGCATAACAATATTAGGGTATATAAACAAGAAATAATCCTGCAACTATTAAAACTGAAAGTGTTGATGCCACTTTTCTAACAACATTTGTACTCATAAACAGCAACAATAAAGATAAATAAACCTGTAAATATTGTTCCAATCCAATGATTAATCCCAAAAGGATTTTTCCATTGTAGCCACACCGGTTGCAAAAAGCTGCTGCAGGTGCTACACAAATGGTTACTATATAAACTAATTCATATAATGTACTGAAAACTACTAGCCAAAAACATCTCCGACTTTTTCCGAACTTATCATTAAATCTATAAAAACTCTTATTGAAACTTGCATAGTTATATAATTCATGTTTCTTAGCATATTTAAGTGCATACCACTGATAGAATGCACCGATTGCTTGAGTAAGAATACAGGTTACAAATGCCCATATTCCGAAAGTTCAAAAAGAATGCTCTCAACTGGTTTCCTGATGCAAAACCGCCACCAAACTGAGTTGTAAACCATACGAATGCTACGCCTATCACCACAGGCATTTTGTCCTTATTAATCATGATGTTCCTCCTAAATCAACATATCTGCAAATGTTTGTAACATAGTATTTGCTTGCTGATAATTTTTCATTTGTCTGTCCACTTCTATATTTATATGTGGAATACCTGCCTCGTCTGCCGCTCTCTTTATTGGCACATAATCAAATTCTTCAGGATCGCAGAATTTAGTCATAAGAACGACTATACCATCTGCTTTTTCTTCTTAGCTTCTTCAATTATGAAACTTACTCTTTTTATCTCTGTCATACAGTAGTGAACAATTATCCATTTCTGAGAAATTTCTTTGCTAAAAGCATATAAATCATTTCCACTTGTAATGTCTGTTCTATATTGTCTTGATTCATATGCTATATCATCACCTACTATCTGCAGATTATTACTGTCAAATATATTAAGCAAATCCGGTGCATCGGCCAATATACCTGTTGTATAAACTCTAAGCTTCTTAGAAATCTTTCCTTCTTTTTATAAGCTCGATAGTTCCTTAACAAGTTCTGTATGCTCTTCTTTAAGCATAAACCATGCACTCTTAAATACTGCACATCTGTCTGCGCAGATACTTCATAGTCTTCTGAAATCTTTGAGAATCTCTCATTACCCTATTATGTTCATTATAGATTTCATATGTTTTTGGAGTTTACTCTCATCAAACTTTTTCACCTGTAATATTTTCAAGGTCATTTATGACTCTTTATACATTTTCAACAGTAAAATCAACAGCATAATCAGGTTTTTCTGTTTTTGTGGGTAAGTCATCGGTATAAACGGAATATCTTTTTCACCGCATATTTCCAGTTTTGTCCTAAAGTTTTAAGCGAATCACAAAGTGACGGAACTACTATTGCACTTACTCCGGAGTAATTTCCTTTTATTCCAAGTTCCAATATAGTCTGCATTATTGAGCAAATAAATGCAGGATAATATTTCTTTGACTCGTTTATTTCAATATCTGCTCCCCATACATCCCCATTGGTACAAATCCAAAAAGCATGAATTATCTCCTCAGGTGTATATACAGGTGCAACAGCTATAACTTTCTTTCCTTCTGCAAAGGTATTTGTCGAGCTGTTCCTTTTGGAGACACACTAACCTTTTTAAAGTTTCTAAACAATGCCACATAGTCTCCCCTTAAATTTTCCTTATTTACTTCCATAATCTCTGTCAAACCTTGAACTCTTGTATCATATTGAGCCTCGGAGAAGTTTCTTGGATCAGCTTGATCTACGTCAAAACTTACAACAGGAATTCCACACTCCTCACCGATTTGTCTGCTCATCTCAGACATAAATCCTGACCAAAGTTTACAAGATCTGTTTGTATGTACAAGAGTCCTTCAACACTGTTATCTTTACAAAGCTTTATTCTCTTATCTCTTGCATGTTCTATATTCATACAGTTAGGAACATTTGCATATGCTCTGCACATTCCGTCAAAGTCATCATAAATAAATCCAAAAGCATCAGCATATATGGTTGTAACCATATTTATTCCACGACTCTTAAGTCCTGTAGCTGTAGCACGAAGCCATGGCCAACATGCTATACCCTTCAAACATAATTCTGTATTTTTCTTCACCCTTAAATGTAGACTCACCTTTTTCATGATTTTCTTTATACTCTTTTAGCAAAGTCTCCATTGCCTCCGCAGCTTCAAGCTTTCCTCTGGCTGTAACCATAACAGCCATATGATTTAATAAATCAAATCCGTTAAATGGTGATGGTGAGTATTTAGCTGTAGCAGTTGCCTCAAGCCATGCTCTGGAGCTTCTGCCTGATATCTTTCTTACTTCTTCGTATCTTTCATTGCTCCACTTTTTTACCTGTAATCTCTCTAATTGATGTATTGCATCCCAAAACTGATTTCTAATATAAGCTGTCATTGCCTCTGAAACTTCATAATCAGGGTTAAAAAGGAATATCTATCATAATCATAGGAATATTCAATTCTTTAGCAATGTTCTCATACCATTTAATCATACAGTTGCATATATTATTACAACATAGAACGAAATCCGGTTGTGGCATATCTTGTTCGATGCTTCCTTAAGCTTCTATATGCAAGAGATATTCTGGCATATGCACAAATATCATTAGAATATCCATCGCCTTCACTCTCACTACACATTCGTTCTCCACCACCTCTGGCTGCAATTCCGCTGCCTGATTTTTCAGGATAACATACATATAATCCTAATGTTTCAGGAATCTCTACGGAAAGTTACTTGCGCACCATCCTACCAATTCGCCTCGCTTTTTAGCCTCTACGCAGTCACTGTATGCCTTTGCTGCTATCTTACCCAATCTGGCTTTTTGCACTGTTTGGATCTATTGTAGGCTTTTGTTTTTTAGCTTCTTCCACTAGTTTCCTCCTACTTTTAATATAAAAATTTATGACTTTTTAAAGCCGTATATTGCGGCTCCAAGTGCTCCCATAAGTTGAGCGTTCTTACTAAACACTATATTTACACCGAGTTCTTTACTCATAGCATTTCTAACACCCTGAGTTTTTGCTACACGCCACTCATGCATACTTTCAACTATTCCGACTCTCTTGGCTAAAGCGGCTACTCTAATCGCAACAGATTTACATATTCCGGCTACCAAGTCCGGGATATTCCTTCCTGTAGCAAGTTGAGATATAACCTCCGACTCCGCAAAAGACTGTACATGTACTTGATATATTTGCAGGATTATCAGATTTTGACGCCTCAATCTCCAACTCATCTATTTTGAGATTAAGAATATTAGCCATCACATCAAGAAATCTTCCTGTTCCTGCAGCACATTTATCATTCATAACAAAATTCGTCATTTTACCGTTAGCTGCAAGTGATATTACTTTCGCATCCCTGTCCACCGATATCTATTACCGTTCTGACATTTGGAAACTCTTTATGCACTCCAAGAGCGTGGCACGTCAACTCACTGACTTTATAATCAGCCAAATCGTAGTTCATTCTTCCATAACCTGTAGCAACTACCGCCTTAATATCTTTTAATTCCAGCTTTGAAGAGTTTAGTACATTTTTGACAGCTTCTTCTACACCGGCTGTTCCCACAGTTGCTACAACTATTGAAGAAGTTACTATGTTTTCTCCATCCTCCAATATTACAGCCTTTGAAGTGGTTGATCCGATATCAACACCTAGTGTGTACATAAATTTCTCCTTTATATCTTGTCTACTAGTATACAAGTAATCACAAAAATAAATGTTAATAATATAACTAACATCTATGTTATAATATTATCAATTCTTAATATTTTTGTAAATATGCATTTTTACTATATTTACATGTATTTTTATTTATTTTTTTATCTATTTATTATTTTATATCATTTTTGTATATTTAGTATATTATTATAATTTCTGCCATAATATTGCACTATAATATTAATGCACTTCGAGATCCATGTAGTAAACTTTTACCATATTGATAAAGATTGCAAAACTTAAGCTTTATTTTTGCGTTTTTTATGATATAAAATATTTGGGATATTGCTTTATTGCACTTTCATATATATCAGTAATTGTTTCTAAGTGTGCAGCCATGCACTCTTGTGCTTTATAAAGGTCATTACTCTTTATCCCTTTTACTATATTCTTATGTTCCTCTACAAGCTCATGTATACGATTTGCAAACTTAACATCAAAGTTTCTCCACCTGAAATGTGAAGCATAATATCACTCAGAATTACAACTAACGCGTATCTGTTCACACTGTCTATCATAGTTTTATGAAATTCGCTATCAAAGTATTCCAAATCTACGCGAATATGTCTTCTCATCTATATACTTCTCTTCTTCTTCAATATTCTTCTCAAGCTTTTTTACCAATTCCAGTCTCGCAGACTCATCCAACTTGGTAAACATCTCATATATAACTTCTTTTTCTACCGCTGTTCTAAGCATTAACAGATCTGATATATAATTTAAATCAATTTGTGTTACATAGGGTACCTCTCTGAGGTCTTACTTCTACAAATTTCAGCTGAAAGCAATTTTGTAAATGCATTTCTTATTATAGATCGTGATACACATAATCTATGCACATTTGATTTTCACTTATAAGTTGTCCCGGTTCAAGCTCAAGCCTTATAATCCTTTTTAAAATACTCTTGTAAAGCTTCTTCGGCAGTATACACCTTTTTCTCTTCTGTCATTTTATTTATCCTTTAAAAACCATTTATTAAACTGATTTTATTATGTTTCTTAGTAATTATACTACAAAAGTTGATCTCAGATCAGGTATGTTTCCATACCGATCTACATCTGATTCTACCTTATTTTTATTCTCACTTCAGGGTGTTCCTTTTTAAACTTCGCGTTCTTTATAGGAGCCACAACTGCAAAAGGTATTACAAAGCAAGAATACACAAACTCTACCAATCCAACCATAACCTACAGCTATAAGCTTTGTAAGTCCTGCAAATGACAACAATGTAGCTATCACAATTGAAATGAGGTGATATAATTATTCTTCTTTGCTCGATATTTAATGATTTAAATCCAACTTTCTCAAATCTTGTTACAAGTCCAAATACTACTCCTACACCTGTTGATACAAATGCACAGAACAATATAACTGAATATGCATATAACAAAATTGGTGCATTTAAAAATTTAGCTATATTGAAAATTGGAAGACTCATACCATCTTCAAGTTGTGTGAGCGCATTCATATTTCCCAGTATCATTATGGTACAAAAAGTGCTGTCATAAGACCGTTTATAACAGTTCCAATTATAGCAAATCCCATACATGTTGTATCAAGAAGTTGAGATGTACTGATAATAGATGCAACTACCAAACTCTGAAATCCGATGTACAACAATCCGTTCCATATTGCAGTTCCTAAAGATCCTTCTACATGCTTTGTTGCAGCAACTTCACTTATGCCTGCCTGTCCAAGTGACAATCCCGGAATCAATAGTGCAATAAGGCAAACCAAAATCATAATTGTTATAATTGTAGATGCCTTTCTAACAAGTCCTGCTCCGAATATAGTCAGAACAAAGAATATCGCTCCTGTTATTATACAACCGATGTAAAAGTTCAATCCCCAAAGGCTTTCTGCAAAACAACTTTCTCCACCTGCAATTGCAATACCGGCACCTACTACAACCAATACGAAGAAAGCAATATCAAAAAACAATTTACCTGCAGATGAAAATGGAGCATATAAATGATGTGCTAATTCATCATAACTGAAAGCTTTGTGATTCTTAGCCATTACTGCACCATTATAATAGCACCATCCCAAAAAGTATTATTACCAATGCAGGCATAAAACAGGGCGGTAAATCTATACTTTACAAAATACTGCACAGTTTGATTACCTGTTGCAAATCCACCACCTACATGTGTGCCAAACCAAACTGCTGCAACTGAAAAACATTGCCCCCTAAAGCTGATTTTTGAGAAGTATTCTTATCCATATACTTCCTCCTTAACCTTTATTAAATAATTCTTCTAAACGAGCACCATCTTTTAAAAGCTCTATTAGTTGTGGGACTACTTCATATATATCTCCTACAATACCATAATCAGCTACATCAAATATAGGTGCGTTGGGATTTGTATTAATAGCAACAATAATTCCCGAATCCTGCATACCGGCCAAAATGCTGTATAGCACCTGAAATACCACATGCAATATACACTTTTGGACGTACAGTTGTTCCTGTTTGCCCAACTTGTCTTGATCTGTCAATCCATCCTGCGTCAACTGCTGAGCTCTTGAAGCACCTATAGTGCCTCCCAAGATATCTGTAGCTCCTTTAATAGTTTAAAAACCGTCCGCATTCTTGATTCCCATTCCACCTGATACTATATCCGCATCAGTTAAAGGAATCATATCCTTTTTAATTTTTATTATATCTAATACTTCTGTTCTTATATCGTCCTCGGATAAATCAACCTTTACGTCAATGATATCTCCTGTTTTTGATGTATCTTTTATAGCCTTATCCATAACTCCCGGACGAACTGTACACATTTGAGGTCTTGTTTCAGGGCAGATAATAGTTGCCATCAAATTACCGCCAAATGCAGGGTCTTGTCTGCAAAAAGCTTTCCATCTTCCTCATCTATTTCAAGCTTTGTACAATCTGCAGTAAGTCCTGTGTTAAGTTTTGAAGCAATTCTTGGTGCCAAATCTCTACCTATATGGGTGGCTCCAATAAGAATTATCTCAGGCTTATACTCTTCTACTGCCTTTTCCAACACCTTTGCATAACCGTCTGTAGTATAATTGTGTAATAACTTATTATTTACATAATATACCTTATCAGCACCGTGTTGTATAAGCTCAGGTATCAAATCATCAACATTATCTCCTGCAAGAAATGCACATAGCTCAACGCCAATCTTACTTGCGAGTTTCTTTCCTTCTCCCAAAAGTTCAATAACTACAGGTGTAAGTACTCCCTGACGTTGTTCGGCAAATACCCACACTCCTTTAAATGATTTTATATCTCTGTTATCCATGCTTTCCTCCTATCAGATAATGTGATTATGTTTAAACTTGATAGCCAATTGTTCAACCATATCTTTTACGCTTCCTTCAAGCATAACAGAATTTCCCTTAGCCGGTGGAGTAAAGGATTTATATACTCTTGTAGGAGATGCCTTAAGACCTACATCTGTTGGTGATACGTCCAAATCATCAATATTCCAACGTGTTATATCCATCTTCATAGCTTCGAATATTCTATCAACATCATGTATCTTGGACTGTTTAATTCTTTTAACAGCAGTCAACATAGCCGTGACTTTACCTTTATTACTTCATATCCATCTTCCAGCTGTCTTTGTACTGTCACAGTGTTATCATCATTTAATACAATATCCTGCACATATGTTATCTGTGGAATTCCAAGTTTTTCTGCTGTTTGTGGTCCTACTTGAGCTGTATCTCCATCTATTGCCTGTCTTCCACCAAATATAAAATCATAATCTTTCAATTTGCGACATGCTGATGCCAATGCATTTGATGTAGCCCATGTATCTGATCCGCCGAACGCTCTGTCTGAAATCAAATATGCTTCATCCGCACCCATAGCCAAGCACTCTCTAAGCATGTTTTCAGCCTGTGGCGGTCCCATAGAAATGACACTTACTATTGTATCAGGTAACTTATCTTTTATTGTTAACGCTGCCTCCAAGGCATTTGCATCATCCGGGTTTAAAATACTAGGTACACCATCTCTTATAAGCGTATTTGTTTTAGGATCTATACGCACTTCTGTAGTATCAGGTACCTGTTTTTGCACATACTATAATTCTCAAAATAAATCCTCCATGTTAATTAAAAATAAACTATAAACATTATTTTATCACTTTTTTATCACATGGCCTGCACAACCATTTGTTGTACTCTGTGATGTTCCTTCGTAAATTGACAAAATCCTTGCATCTCTATATATTCTCTCAATAGGATAATCCTTGATATATCCGTATCCTCCATGGAGTTGTAGTGCTTTATATGCAACTTCGTTTGCTGTTTCTGCTGCATAATATTTTGCCATAGCTGACTCAAGTCCAGGTACTCCGCCACTATCTTTTTTCATAGCTGCATCATACACAAGCAATCTTGCAGCCTGAACCTTTGTAGCCATATCTGCAATGGTAAACTGCGTATTTTGGAATTTTGCTAAAGGTCTATTAAACTGAATTCTTTCTTGAGTGTACTTTATCGCTTCATCTAATGCTCCTTGTGCAACTCCAAGAGCCTGTGCTGCTACTCCAATTCGTCCGTAATCCAATGTGTTCAGCATTATCTTAAAGCCACGGCCTTCTCCTCCAAGTAAATTAGACTTAGGAACCTTTACTTTATCCAATATAATATCTGAAGTCTCTGTACCACGAATTCCCATCTTATCTTCATGTGCACCGACTGAAAAACCATCCCATTTAGATTCAACTATAAAAGTACTTATCCCCTTAGTTCCCTTACTTTTATCCGTCATTGCGGAAATTATTGCAAAATCACAAATAGGAGCGTTAGTTATAAAACATTTTCTTCGCTTAATTCGTAATATTCACCCTTATCAATAGCAATTGTCTGTCCTGCTCCTGCATCTGATCCTGCTCCGGGTTCTGTTAATCCAAAGCTTCCAATGTATTTTCCTTCTGCAAGTGGCCTTAAATACTTTTCTTTTTGTTCAGGTGTTCCAAAGTTTACCAAAGGAAGTGCAACAAGAGATGACCCTGCTGTAATATATGTTCCGTAGATGCATCTCCTACTGATTTCTTCCATAATTATGGCATAAGAAACATAATCTGCTCCTGCACCACCGTATTCCTTTTGGAATTATTGATGAAAATAAACTTATACTTTACCAGTTTATCAATAACTTCCTCCGGGATTTTCCCGGTTTTATCAACCTCATCGGGATAAGTAGACATCTCTCTTTCTACGAAATCTCTGATAGTTTTTCTTAACAATTCGTGTTCTTTTTTTAAAATCATATTACCCCCGCTTTTTTAAAGCATTTCGAGCAAATGTTTGTAATCTTGTCCTTATTTGTTCAATGCTACCCTGACTCCTGGTCAATTTCAATTGTAACAGCCTTTAATCCTGCATCATGAATATCGTCCAACAAAAATAGGAGCATCATACTCTTCTGTATCACAGAATTTTAAAAAGTGCAAATACAACACCTTCCGCATCTCTATCTTTTGCAAGCTTAGCAACCATCTTTCCTCTAATTCTAAAAGGATCATATGCGAAAGAGCATCCTTCTATTTCTGACCACTGTGTTGCAATGCTTAAGAGCGCATTTTCTTTCTTGGCACATCGGTTCTAAACTGTCTTGTTTCATGAGGCAATATCATCACCAACAACCTTAACGCGTTAGACTCATAATTTCAAGAATTTCTTTGGAATCCAGAATGAATCCTGTTGTTATTATCTTGTGACCGTCATACTTTTCTTCAGGTAATTTTAACTCATCATTGATGAGCTTTTACCTTTTATGTATGTTCTTCCTTTAACATAAAGTAAGCTGACTTTATTATAGCTTCTTTGTACATTATTTATAGAATTAGGATGTTTTGCTGCCAACTCAACAAACTCTCTCATAGTCTTTCTATGCTCATTGTAAATATCTATGCTGTTAAAAATTGCTTCCTCAGATATTTCTTTTTCCACAAACCTTCTCTAATTCTTTTTTACGTTCTCAAGTTCAGAAACAAGATACTTTACACCCTGCAGATAATTTTCTATTCTGTGGGTATACAAGTGTAATAAATGGAATATCCTTAATAGCAGCTTTCCAGTTTTGTCCCAAACAAATCAATGTATCATCCATACCCGGAATAATAGCTGCGGACAATTGATTATATGTACCTTTTAATGCTAATTCCATACACGTAAACACTACAGAATTACAGAATGCAGGAAAATATTGTTTGGCCAGATCTAATGTAACATTTTGTCCACCCCAAATGCCTACCGGCAACATACCTGCTGCATGAACCAGCTCTTCAGGTGTGTATACAGGTGCAACTCCAACTGCTTTGCTTCCTGTTTTACTCAAATAATCAGCAACCGCTTCTCTTGGATTTTTCAGCAGCATGTTCCAATTCACTTATTAGATTATCAATTGTTGTCATCTGCCTTACCTCCATTTTCTTTTTGATGTTCCATGACTTCTACTAAACCTTGAAGTCTGGTCTCAAATTGTGCGTCTGAAAAAGCTCTCGGATCGGCTTGGTCTCCATCAAATGAAGCATATGGTAAACCTGTTTTTCATGTACTTCTCTAGCCATTTGATATTGTATAAAGCTCATAAGCTTACAGCTACGATTCATGTGGTAGAATACACCCTCACAGTTTCCGTCTTTAAGAGCATTTACTCTGTAATCTGTCATCTTATTCAAATCAACATTGTTGAACATACTACAGTATGCTCTTGCTAATCCGTCAAGATCATCTCTTCCTCATATACTAAAGCCCATGCATGAGGATAAACGCTTCCTGTCATGTTTACACCATATTTTCCAAAAGACTTCATCTTGTATCCGATATATGGCCAACACGGTATTCCTTCCATCATTATTCTATACTTTTCTTCACATCTGTTAGAAGTTGTACCGTTCTTTATATGTTCTTTAAGTTCAGAAATAAGTAGCTTAAAGGCCTCCTGTAGTTTCTTTCTTCCCTCTATAACAAACTATAACTGCCATATATGAAAATAAGTCGAATCCATTCATTGGAGCAGGATATACATCTTTTGATAATGACATTGACTCTTTCCACAACTTGCCGTTTTCGGATGAAATAGCCATAACTTCTTCTAATTTTTTAGGATCGAACTTCTTTCCTGAAATTTTTCCAATTGATTTGCAGCTTCTTTAAATTGCTCTACAAAATAGTCAATACGACTCTGGCTCTACTTCTCCTGAATTATTATATGCCGCATCAATCATTATTAGAGGTATATTAAGCTCTCTTGCAAGACTCTCATACCATTTTATAACTTCATTACAAATATTATTACAACAACACACATAAACCGGCTTCGGCATATTAAGATTTTCTAGATCCGCCGTTTCAAGTAATCCAAAAATTTGTTCTTGCATATGCATAAATCAATAGAGATATCCTCTTGATTCAGCCTTTTTCCTGTAATGACAATGATTCCTTTTAGCTGCTACACCGCCGCCTGGTTTTCCGGATATAACAAAGGTAATCCAAAACACTCTACAATTTCCTGTGGAAATACAGATGTAGACCAACCTCACCGGAATTCCTTTTTCTTTAGCCTCCCACGCCTCTTTGTAAGACTTGGCTAAAAGACCGTTAATCATCTTTCATCGCAGTGATTTTATTTTTCTTCTGCCATTTTTCCTCCTTTACTTATTATCACTTATTCAATGCTTCGAATGCGAAAAGAGCTGCACCTAAAGCTCATCACCTGAGCGAGTTTAGGAACTTCTATATTCTTCCAAGCGCATCTTCCATAGCCTTCACGACACCTATGTTTTTGCCACTCCACCAACCATGACAACTTTATCCTTTATACCAACTCTTTTTTGCAAGTGCTGCCACTCTACCTGCTACGAAAATATGGATTCCGGCTATTATATCTTCTTTATTAACACCTGCAGACAAATGTGAAATAACTTTGACTCTGCAAATACTGTACATGTACTAGCTTTATATTAACAGGTGATTTTGACATCATTGAAATTTCACCCAACATTGAAAACCTCTGTTTCCAATACCCCTGCCATAACATCTAAGAACCTGTACCTGCTGCACATTTATCATTCACTGACAAAATTAGATAAAATTTCCATTCTTATCTAATAAAAGTGCCTTTATATCCTGTCCACTCAATATCAATAACTGTTCCTACATCCGGAACAAGAAAATGTACTCCTTTAGCATGACAACTCAACTCACTAATCTGCTGCTCCCATGATATGTCATTCTTCCACAACCGGTTACAACAACAGCCTCCATATCACTTTCTAAAAGATTACTTTCCGTTAACAGTTTTTCCCTACACGTTCCGGTCCACTGGTGCCTGTGCCTGAGGTGAATAATTGCCGTACAAACGATTTCTTTTACCATCCTTTAGCACAACTCCCTTTGACTGCAGTAGAGCCGAAAATCCAATCCCATTGTATACACTTTTTTCTACCTCATTAATTATGATTAATTTATAACTTTGTTTTCTCTGAGTTTGTTAAGCTCATCATCACTGTATCCTGCCTCTTTTAATACTTCTACTGTATGTTCTCCAAGTAAAGGTGAAAGCTTGTACTCTTCCTTTTCTCTTTTGGGGAATTGTGCAGGATTTGTGAACATAGTTCTTTCATTTCCATTTCTGTATGTTTATTTTTAATTAAGAAGTCATTATCCCAACACTGCATATCATTTGCAATATCAACAGGAGTCTGTAACTTTTCAAATGGAATACCTGCTTTTGTAATCTCTCACACCATTCATTGATGAGACGTTTTTGCAAATTCAACTTCCATCATATCTACAAATTCTTCAATATAATTTACAACACTTTTCATTGTGCTATATTTAGAATCCTTTAAACCGGACGTTCTATTACTATATCGCAAAATCCGGGAACCACTCTGTCGTATTGGAAAAACGCTGGTGCAACCAATTTCCATCAGAACACTTATATGTGGTATTAAGTGGATTTGGAGGATTCTTACGTGTTATCGGCATATTGTATCATACTGTGCCGCATTAACATATAAGCCTAATCCAAATACAGCTGTATGGAATAAAGACACTGTTACTTTTTCGCCTTCTCCTGTCGTGACCTTATTATACAGAACGCCAGCATACCTGCTGTAAGGTTCATTCGGCATAATGATCGCCTAATGCCGCCGCTGAATTCACATGGAGATGTATCTTCTCCATAAGACTTGCTGCTACTCCACCTCTTGCAAAAATATGCTGTATAATCAAATGCCGGATTATCCTTTGCAGGCCCTTTTTCACCATATCCTAAACAGGCATATATATAACATGTGGAAGCCTCTTGTGAACACTTTCATAGATCTAAACCGCTTTTTAACCAAAGCTTTTCTCGAGTATTAGTCAAGAAAATATCAGCAGATTCGAGTAATTTAAATATTATCTCTGACTCCTCAGGTGTTCCTAGTGTCAACTACATAACACCCTTCTTTCCGGAGTTTTCCATCTCAAATAGTGGACATTCATCTTCTCGGTAGGAAAAATTCCATTGCATTCCTACGGCTCTAGTCATATCTCCAAATGCAGGTTCAATTTTTTATTACTTCTGCACCCCAATCTGCTAAAACTCTACCACTTATAGGTGCTGCAACAAAATTCGCATATTCAATGACTCGTATGCCTTTCTAACAACTTTCTTTTACCCATATTTCAAATCCTCCTTATATAAATATGTGAAAATTGTACTTAAATTTATTATATATACAAAAATAATTATCGTCAAGTAATATCTACATTGATATAATATAATCTATATTTTACTATTTTTGTAAAATTTTATTCAATAACTAGATTAGAAATATATATTTTTACAAAAACTCTTTTTCCTTTTTGCATTGTTTATTATGAATTTGCACTATATTATATTTTAATTATTAGTCTATATATTTAAGTGTTTTGATTCCTAATTCAAAGTTTTTATATACTTTTATGTGTAAAATATAAATAAAAGAGGATATAACCCTCTTTTATATATAGTAGTAAATATTTAACTTTAATACTGTAATCCAGTATCTTTTAAATACATCTCCCTGATACTGAGCTTCACCGAGATCCAAGGAATAAGGAAACATACAAATGGTGCAAAGAATAATCCTGCTGCAAAATCCGACATCATGCCCGAATGCTTTTGAAATCCAATAACAAAATCTTGCTCTTGCTACAATAACGAATATTAATAAAACAAAAACCAGCCAGTGCGAACAATCCACCTACAAATCCGCCAACCTTTGATATTGGAGAAACAACAAAGTTATTGACCAAAGCTGCAACCCAAAAGAAAATAACATAGTTTGAACCCATACTTTTTCAGCAAGACTATAGTCATTGTAAATCGGAATAATAGCCTTCCAACCTTCTATATTCATCTTTTCAAAAGTTTTGAACATTCTCACAACTGTAACAATATACAAGATGACACCAATACAACAAAAGCAACAATAAACGCTGCAAGTGCTGCAAATAAACCTACTCCATCCATAGTAGACCTCCTAAAAACATTCTAATTGATAAAACAATAAAATTCACACCAATTTTCTCTAGAATTATATACTATTTTCTTATTTTTATCAACAAATTTATAACTTAAATTTTCTTACTTTTTATAACAATATCCATGAATAAATCATTTCTTTTCATAATTCTATGCTAGCTTTAAAAGCAATTCTATTTACAGCCATTTTATAATCTTTTACAGTATTTGCTTTTTCTTATTTTTCTTTTAATACTTTAGCTTGAGTTCCTTCATTATTTCCAAGGATCATTCCCAAATTTCCTTAAGTTTAAACAGCGTATTTCTTTCTCCAAAAATTCAAAAGACATATACTCTTCAACTATATCATCCAAAAATTCTATCGTTCTTTTTAAAGCAGATAGTTTCTCTGTTTTCCTTTATGGACTCGGCTAGTAGAGGATTTCTTGCAAACCTCTTCCAATCATAATCCCTGTAACTTTCTTTATAAAATATTTTTGTTTTCAAAGCATTGACATCGTCAAATGTCTTTTATATCACCGTTATATATAATATTCTGCTTAAAAAGTGTGTTGCAGGCCTCTGTAAATGAAGGCAAGTGTATATTATTTTTATAAAAAATCACTTCGTAGTCTCGGATGAATTATTATTTCATTAAAATCATATTTTTCATACTCTTTTTAGTAATCATCCCCACTCTCCATAATCCGAAAAACCTATTCTTGTTTTTACAGAAATTGTTATATTATCCTTCTTCTCAAATATTTCATAAAAGAATCTGTCTAAAGCTTCGGGTCCTGTCAAAACCTGAGCCACGCCCTTTGATGTTACAGTACCTGAAGGGCAAACCAAGGTTTATATTGAATTCACTATAACCATCTCCTCTATTTCATCTGCAAGCTTTAAAAATCTTCGCACTGTTTGTAAGAATTTGCGGTATCAAATATTGTCCCTTATTGTACTCTGAATTCAGTTCCATCAATTCAGATTTGGAAAAACCTCATATGTGGTGGTAATGAAAGGTGTAAGAAATTTGTCCACTCCGCTAAAAATGCTTTATATATACCTTTCTGAAAACATAATTTGTTACACCTTCCATAGGTGCCATGTATATCTGCATAAATCTCCTCAAATCAAAAATAGAGGGCAAACAACCTCTATCTAAGTTTATCATTTTATATGCATTTATCAAAATATAATTTTTAATCTGTCTGTGATGAGTCACTGCTTGGCAGCTGCGGCATTTCAATCTCATTGCCGTTTGCATCGGTAGGCTTTTTGTGGCGGCTCTCCTGCAGGAGGATTTCCTCCGGGACCTCCGTTTCGTCAGGGGCAGCCATTCCTCCTTGACCTCCCATGCCTCCACCGGTCCTTTCGCCGATAGTATTTCCTCCCGCTGTTATAGTTACCTCATCACTATTATCTCCTGCGGTTACTGTATATGTTTCTCCGGTAGTTAACTTATCTGAAGATAACTGCAAAACTGAAGGACTTGGCTGCTGATAGCTCACTACAATGTTACCATTCTTATCGGTTACCTTTACCTCCGTTCCTGCTTCAAGAGTACTTGAATAGTAAGCGGTTATAAAGTTCTGTGTTGAGTTGCTTGAAAATGTTTGTGACATCTCCTGAACACCGGTACTTACAAACGTGCCACCTTTAATAGTAGCCTCTCCGTTATAATCAAGTGCAACGTCCGGACCTGAAGTAGCTCCTGATATATATACAGTCCTCCTTCAATATATACCTGACCGTTTGAATCTATACCGTCTGCTCCGGCATCTACATTCACCACACCGCCTGTAATCTTTAAGTACGTATCAGCCTGGTTCTCCTCTCCATATGCTTCCTTCTCGGCGTCTGTGGCACTGTCATCTATAAGACCTCTTGCATTCAGACCGCCATCTGTTGCAACAATATCAATATTTCCACCGTTAATATCAATAGTAACAGCCTCAAGACCTTCTCCGGCTCTCTATATTAATATTTCGCTGTTTATTACCAACGCACCGTCTGTTGTAATTCCGTCATCTTCCGCATTTATAGTTATATTTGCATTTTCAATAGTAACAGAATCCTTACCCTTTATTGCCTTATCTACTGAATCGATAGTAATATTACCACCCAGTATAATAAGATTATCTTTAGACTTTATAGCTACCGCATAATTTGAATCAATATTTAGACTTCCGTTTCCATTAATAGTTAGATTATTTTTAACAAAGAGTGTTGCATCAGGCTCATCTTCACTGTCTGCATACTCATCAGCTTGTTCCGTCGGTTAAAGTATTTGTTGTACCGTCTACAAGTGTGATTACAACTTTTCTTTCCTGTAGCCGCATTGATAGCTGACGATGTGGTATTTGTAATATTAACACCGTTGAATACCAAGTGTACTACATCCTCATCACCTACTTCGGTTATTATCTGTCCGTCAAAATCTCCGCTAAGAACATATGTACCTGCCTCTTTGTTATGATATTTCCATCTTCAAAATGTGGCACCTTCACCTGTGATATTTGCACTTCCTGCACTAAGTTCAATCTTTGTATCTGAGTCTGAGTATGAAGTATTAAGATCTTCATCTGAATATTCACCTACTGTTGTTGTATTTGAAGTATTTGTTGCTGTAGTCTCAGTCTGCTGTGTTGTTGTTTCTGTAGTAGTTGTTGTCTTGTTATTTGAGCAACCTACTATTGCTAATCAATTGCCATGGTTATAAGCCAAGCACACATTTTCTTTTTATTCTTCTTCATATTTTACCTCGTTTCTAAAATGGGGTTTTTGTTTATGCTCTGTATTATCCACTAAAGATATGTTCAAAATGTGTGCTTCAAGTGTAAAGTTTGTGTTTTTCTTATATTGACTTCAGAAACTTTATAAAAAAGCAGATAGGCTCCAACCTATCTGCTGTAATTCTTTTTCTTAAATTATTTTTGCTGCATAAACTCCGTCGTTATTTACATAGTAACCGTCAGGAGTTGTTGCATTGTACCACATAGCACCGTTAGCATCGAAATAGTACCAAAAGATGTGTGTATTCTCTGTGAGTAACCAACCGATGTTCATATGTCCGTCGTCATGTAAGTAGTACCAGTTGTTATTGATATGTAAACTATGAAGTATACATATAACCGTCTGCATTGAAATAATACCATTTAGAATCCTTGAATACCCAAGTATTCTTTGCATAATTTCCTGCACCATAGTTTAACCACCAGCCATGAGCATCCTCTCACCCATGTACCTGCTGAAGAGCTTAAAGTTGATACTAGAGCTGCTTTCCTTCTGTTGCTTGAACCTGAGCCACCTGATGATGAAGAACCACCTCTTCCTCTTCCTGAACTTGAAGGTGTTGCTACTGATGCTGTAGCTGTTGAAGAAGTTGCTGTTGACGGTGTTGCCGGTGTTGTAACAGTACTTCTTGACGGTATAATAATTGTTGATGGAGCTGCATTAGCTGCAAAAACTGCTCCAAATGTTAAACCTAATCCTAATGTAGTGTCGCTATTAAACGTTTCATATATCCCTCCATATATCAAAATTAATTTAATATTCCTTAACGAAACATTTAGATAATAGCACCATTCAACAAATAATGCAATGTAAATTACCTTTCTAAAAATTACAACTTTCTTACATAATTAAATGTAATCTATGAAACACATATATTAACTGATACAATTAATTAACGTATGTTAATTAATTTATTTTTAAAAAGTTTTAACATAACGTAAAAGAGAAGGCAATAACCTCCCCTTAAAAGTTTTATTTCTTATCGAATTTTTTCAGTGCATCCCATACACCAAGAATATACATTACACCAAGTGCTCTGGTCATACAGACCGTATCCAGGTCTACATTCTCATCCCAGATATGTCTTCCATGGTCGGGACGAATATATCCTGTATATCCACAGTCATGATATGCCTTTGATTATATCTAAGATACCTACATCTCCGTCACAATCTCTATGTGAAACTCCCGAGAAATCTCCTCCCTCATAATGTTTTACATTTCTTATATGTGCAAAGTAGATTCTGTCACAGTGTTTTCTACTATATTAGCAACTCTGTTTTTCCCTCATTTGCACCAGTGAGCCTGAACAAAGTGTAAGTCCCGAATAAGGATTATCTACAAGTTTTAAGAACTTATCAATTGAGGCTTCATCAACCCAAAAAGTCTTGGAAGTCCGAAAATATCCCACTGGCGGATCATCCTGGTGACTAGCCATCTTGATATTACATTCCTCACAAGTGAGGCATTACTGCCTCAAAATACTTTTAAGTTTTCCCAAAGCTTTTTCTTTGGTAACAGGCTTATATGCCTCGAAAAGTTCCTTCAGATGCTCAAGTCTCTCAGGTTCCCAACCGGGCATTGTATATCCCTTTGACCCTTTCTATGATATGTTTGCCATCTCAATAGGGTCTTCTCTTATAACTTTCTTTTCATAAAAAGTGCATTTGAACCGTCAGGTAACTCATGATGTAAATCAGCTCTTGTCCAGTCAAATACAGGCATAAAAGTTGTAACATACAACTTTTTACCAAATTTTGCAAGATTTTTAGAGTTGTTTTATAGTTCTCTATAAAGTGCATCTCTACATGGTAAACCTATCTTTATATCATCATGAACATTTACCGACTCAACAACATCCATATTGAAACCATAAGGCTTTTAGCTGCTTTCTTACCTCTTCGATTTCAGCAACTTCCCAAACTTCTCCTGCAGCCTTATTATGTAGTGCCCAAACGATGCCCCTCTACACCTGAATCTGCTTGATTTGCTTTTAAGGTAACGAGTCATTTCCTTCCCCGTACCAGCGCCAAGTCATTTGCATAGTTTTTCTCTTCTATAATATCTATACAATAAGAGTAACTAAAGTTACCGATATTATCCCACATATTTCTTCAATGTCTCGCTGTACTCCCTTTCCCGCTATAAGTTCAACAAAATATTTCTCCGACAACTCACCAAGCCCCTACCTCATATAGTTTACTCCGAATATGGAAGCATCGCTAAAGAGCTTTTTCCAGTCTTGAATGTACATCAGTATCACCTATCTTTAATATCTGCCACCATCGGAACCACCTTTTCAAGTAAAGGATCCGGACTGAGCTCAAATTTATTTAAATTGTCATCTATTCCCATCAGATATCTTGCCTATCCTGCAAAATACAAGAGGTATAAGCTTACAGGTCTGATACCTTTAAATTTTCACTCTTCTCATATGCCTTTATTGTCTCACCGAATCTTATTGCAAGCTTTTTGCGATGTATCACAGGCAATTCTTTGCGGTGTATCAGGCATAAACAGATTTGCAAGTCTTACTTCCACTACAGTATCTATGAAGTCCTTTAGGATTTATAATACCCGGATCTGTAACTACAGGAAGTCCCTCTTTGTATCCTATAGTTTGTATAAGCTTTGTCAACTCACTGTCATTCATCTCATCACTGATTTTTTCATATCCCAAGAGACATCCATATATTGCAAGAGTTGTATGTAATGGATTAAGGCATGTGCATACCTTCATTCTCTCCACCATGTCTACAACTTCACGCTTTGTAAACATTACTCCACCATCTTCAAGCTTATGTCTGCCGTTCGGGAAATTGTCCTCAATTACAAGGTATTCAGCCTCTTCTGCATTTACAAAAGGTGCCACAAATGTATTCTTGCTTGTCTTAACAAAATCTACATCCTCTATACCGTCTTTAACAAGCATATCCATTACGGAGTCGGCCGGTCTCGGTGTTATTTTATCAATCATAGACCATGGGAAGCTTACCTTACTCACATCATTCACATATGCCAAGAATCCGGCATCACAAACACCATTGTCACACCAGTTCTTTGCAAATGCTAACACTGCCGCCTTAAGCTTATCACCGTTATGTGAGCAGTTATCCATACTTACCATAGCAACCGGAAGTCACCTGCCTTAAATCTCTCATAAAGCATAGCACTATACTTTTACCCATGTAACTTGTAGCTTTATCAGGACCCACCTTTAAAGTCCGCCTCTATGCCTGCAGGAGTGTTTCCGTTTCCGTCTACTATCGCATAACCTTTTTCAGTTATTGTAAAGCTTACCATTTGAAGAGACGGCTTTCTGAAAAGTTCCTTTAATGTTTCATAATCCGCATTTTCCGGATCAACTCTTAAAGACTCTACAACAGAGCCTACAATATTCTTCTCCAACCGTTCCGTTACAGCAAAGTTTCATATATATTGTAAGATCGTCAAACTGACTTGAATGCCTTATCTATTATTTCATAATCAAAACCTTCAGCAACAACAAGACCTATATCGGTTTTCTTTTCATTTAAAAGATTGTTTTAAAACATTTGCCCTGGAATGCTCTGAAAATATTCCCGGCACCGAAATGTATCCAGTTCGGATTTGCAAGTGTATTCTTTTTACCTGCTCTCTGTCATACTTTGGTGAGAGTATCCAAGTTTTTCCCATGCCGCTGCATTTTCTAAAAATACTTCTTTGATTGAGTTTCATTATTCTTCTCCTCATTTTGACCTGAAAAAGCTTAAAACTATATTTATAAGCTCACAACTTCGACCATAATATATTACAATTTTATGTTGTCAGACATTCAATATTTTATCATCTTTTTATATAAAAGCAAGGCTGAACCGTTACAAAACTTCACTTTTTATAACACGGTTCAGCCCACTGAAATCAATAATAGTTTTAATATTTAATTATTTATATACTCAAGAACTTCTTCTATACTCTTCTTACCGAAGAAAAACCTTATCTTCATTCATTACCAGACATGGCACACTCATTACATGATACTCTCTCTGAGATCTCCGAAATGATTTTATATCATAAACTTGCGCATCAATATTCGGATTTAATGAAGCAATTCTTTGTACCGCTACAACAAGATCAGGACACATTGTACAACTGAGTGATACTTCAAAATCTTTTAAATGACACTTTATCCTTTATATTAAGTATCTTCTCTCTTATATCATCACTTAAGCCCTGCCCCGGACCTGATACATTGTATATACCAAGAATAAATGAAGTAAATTCATGTCCTCCCGGAACACCGTGGAATGCCAGACCGCTGTATTCTCCGTCTCTATGTATTTCTACAACAGGGCTTTCACTTCATCATGCACCTCTTCAACAGAAATCTTATCTGTAAGTTTAGCAAGCTCTGTCATATATGAAAGAAGTTCTTTTTGATACATCATCATCCTTCACAAATACCTTTAAGTAAAATATCATTTTTCCATCTTACCGAATACGGTATTTAACTGTGCCAGCATATCAGATGAGAATAATCCTTCTTCCTTGACTTCTTCCTTAGGTAAACTTCCCTTTCCTGCACCTGATTGCCTTATAGGAACTACAGGCTTGATACCTGTCTTTTTATGCATTACAGAGATATACTTTTCAAGTTCTGTTGCCGCAATACCTGCATCTCCTACAGTTGTTACCACCTGTCTGAGAGGCTTTATACAAACATCTCCGGCCGCATACAATCCGTCAATTGCAGTTTTTCTTTGAGGGCGTCTGTAATTACATATCCTCTTTCATCAAGTATTCCGAAATCCTTTACCAAAGATGTTGCGGCTCATATCCTGCAAATACGAATACACCGGAAACCTTCTTTATCTTCAAAGACTTCCTCTTTACCAGTTTCATTGTTCTTATAAACAATTCTCTCAAGGACGTCTCCACCCTCTACTTTAACCACTTCAGTATGTGTAAGTACGGTTATGTTCTCATTATCATAGGCATGCTGCGCAGTAGTCTTTGCGCAAGTAAAGTCAGGTTCTCTTATAAGAATGGTTACATGCTTTGCATACTTGGTCAAAAATACACTTTCTTCCGCTGCGGCAAATCCACCACCAACAACAAAAACCTCTTTTCCTTTAAAGAATTCTCCATCACATGTCGCACAATATGCAACTCCATGTCCTTTGAATTCAGCCTCACCCTGAAATCCTATCATTCTCGGTGATGCTCCTGTTGCAAGTATTACTCCGAAACACTCAATATCTCCCTTTGATGTATGGACTTTTTTAATATCACCGTCCATATCAATGGAGTCAACCGTAGCAAGTAAGAATTCTGCACCGAAGTTTTCCGCCTGCTTTCTCATCTGCTCGCCTAACTTTGCTCCTGAGATATGCTCTATACCCGGATAATTTACAACTTCAGCGGTCAGACTGATCTGACCGCCAAATTTCTCTTTTTCTATAACAAGTACACGATAATATGCTCTGGCTAAATAGATAGCCGCTGTCAGACCTGCAGGACCTCCGCCCACAATGACTGCATCATACATGTTTTTGCTCATAATGTCCCCTAATATTATAACTGACCTACAAGATCAAGACTTGGCTTTAATGTCTCAGCACCCGGCTGCCACTTAGCAGGACAAACCTGATCACCATGCTCATGAACGAACTGGCAAGCACGAAGCTTTCTTAAAAGCTCTTCTGCATTTCTTCCTACTCCGCCTGCATTTACCTCATAAGAAACGATCTTTCCGTCAGGATTGATGATGAAAGAACCTCTCTCTGCCAAACCGTTCTCCTCGATATATACTTCTGAAATCTCTTGAAAGTACATGTAGTAGATCTGCAAGCATCGGATACTCGATCTTTGAGATACGCTCTGAATGATCATGCCATGCCTTATGTGTGAAAATGTGTATCTGTTGAAACTGAATAGATCTCACATCCTGCCTCAGCAAACTCCTTGTAGTTCTTCTGTAAAATCCTCTAACTCTGTAGGACATACAAATGTGAAATCTGCAGGATGAAGAAGAATACACTCCACTTTCCTAAGATATCCTTCTTAGATACCCTCAACGAAATCTCCCTTATGAAACTCCTGTACACTAAACTCTCCAACTTCCTTGTTAATTAATGACATAATTGCCTCCTTATATAAATAAAAATATTTTTAGTTCTAAATCAGTATAGGAAAATAACTATACCTAAAAGATATATGATAGGTTTTCCCTAACCTGTTACTATTATATTTAACATAAAAATAATTGTATACACTAATAGCATTTTTGTAATTTCGGCGTTTTTAACTAATAATAATTCCTATTATTATGAATTATTTTACACTCAAAAAGCAAAACCGAATTAACTTCCAATATTAACCTGTATTTTATAAACTCTAATAAATAATAATCCTACTCATACAATATATTTGCTATAAAAAGGATGCGATCATCTCGCATCCTGCTTAAATATATTCAATTTCAACCAAAGTCAGTCCCTTTGCAGGCATTGTCTGCCCTGCAAGTTTTCTGTTTTTGCTTTTCATTATCTCTGTTATATAACTTGGCGGATAAACACCCATACCTACCTTTTATCAGAGTACCTGCTATAATACGAATCATATTGTAGAGAAACCGTCACCCTTATTACAATAGTGATCATATCTTCATCCTGTAACACTCCAAAGAAAAGATGGTTCTTACAGGTGATGAGGCCTGAGATTTCTGTGAACAAAAGCTTGTAAAATCATGTGTTCCTATAAAGTATCCGCTTGCCTCTCTCATCTTCTCAACATCCAGATTGAAATAGCAAAAATGTGCATAAAAGTCTTTCTGTAGGTATATCAATCTTTCTGTTCAAAATTCTATAGGTATATGTCTTTATACAGTCATTCTTTCTCGGATGCCAACCTGCTTCCACCTCGTCGGAATATTGTATTCTGATATCATCCGAAGTCTTTTGATTTATGGCAAATGCAAACTTATCTGCCGCCATTCTTGCATTAGTATCGAATACGGCCACATTTCCATAGGCATGTACTCCCTGAGTCTGTTCTGAGGCACCTATTATCTCTATTTCTTCACCTGTAAGTTTTGAAATGGCATTATTTAATACTTCTTCTATAGTTATTCCGTTAGGCTGTTTTTTTGCCAGCCGCAATAATTTGATACCGTCATAGGATACTATAAGTCTTATTCTTCTCATTACCCTACTTCCTAAAAACAAAAACCAAAAGCAATACACACCAGCATATATATCAAAATAATATAAATATGCAATTATATCAATCTTCTTATATTTTAAAGGTTTGAGCTTGGTTCTGCCCTCACCTCCGTGATAGCATCTGGCTTCCATCGCCATAGCAAGATCTGTAGCTCTTCTCATTGCTGAAATAAAAAGCGGAACCAAAAGCGGAACCATTGCCTTTGCTTTTTGTATTATATTTCCCGACTCAAAATCTGCACCTCTTGCCATCTGAGCCTTCATTATTTTATCCGTTTCCTCTATCAATATGGGAATAAATCTAAGTGCAATCGACATCATCATTGATATCTCATGCACCGGTATCTTTATAACTTTCAAAAAGCCCATACTTTTTTTCAAGACCGTCTGTAAGTGCGTTCGGAGTCGTAGTCAAGGTCATTACAGATGATCCCACTATAAGGAAGATCAATCTCAGTCCCATGAATATTGAAACTCTGATACCTTCTTTTGTTATTTTAATTATCCACGAGTTTGAATACTACTTCTCCGTCAGTTAAAATAAATTAAAAGCTGACACTGATAATCAAAAAGTATAAGGACAGCTTTCAGCCCCTTTATCATGAATTTCACAGGAACCTTTGAAAGCGAAATAGCAACCACTAAAAAGAGTGTTGCCAAAGCGTATCCCGCCATGAATTTGCTATGAACAGAGAAACAATAAAAATCATGGTTCCAAAAAAGCTTTGTTCTCGGATCAAGTCTATGTATTACAGAATCTATTGGGTAATATTGTCCCAATGTAATATCTCTAAGCATTTTTATCCTTCCTCTTAATATATTCTAATATTTTATCCCTGGCTTCTTCTATTGTGGTAATATCGTCTCCCAAGTCTACACCTTCTTTTTAAGTCTCTCACTATATAAGTTATTCCCCGGCGCACTAAGTCCTATGCTCTCAAGATATTTATACTCTTGAAAACTTCCTTAGGTGTTCCGTCTAAAACAAGCTCACCGGCATTCATAACAAGCAATCTGTCGACATACTTTGCTACGTCCTCCATACTGTGTGAAACTAAAATGACTGTCATATCCCTTGATTTTTCAATTCTATAATTTCGTCAAAGAGCTCATCTCTTCCCTTAGGATCAAGTCCTGCTGTAGGCTCATCTAAGATAAAGCACTTCCGGATTCATAGCTAAAACTCCGGCTATGGCTACTCTTCTTTTTGTCCTCCGGAAAGTTCAAAAGGTGATTTTTATAATAATTTTTCATCAAGGCCAACCAAAGCAAGGCTTTCCTTTGCTCTTGCTTCCACCACATCTTCAGAAAGCTTTTTGATTTCTCGGTCCGAATTCCACATCTGAAAGTACATCCACCTCAAATAGCTGATGTTCGGGATATTGGAAAACCAAACCTACCTTTTGTCTAAGAAGTTTCATATCATACTTTGCTGTATATATATTTTCTCCGTTAAAGAAAAGCTCACCTGAGGTCGCCTTTAATCAGTCCGTTCAGATGCTGTATCAAAGTGGATTTACCCGAGCCTGTATGCCCAATAATACCTACAAACTCACCCCTTTTGATGGTAAATGATACATCCTTTATGGCGTACTGTTCAAATGCAGTTCCCTCTCCATATATAAAGTTTAATTTCTTTGCTCTCTATTTGCACATTATCTTGCATTATTATCTCCAAATGTGTTTATTTTAATATCGGTAAAAGGCTGTCTACAAGCTCATCCAATGTAAGTATGCCGTCCGGTAAATCAAGTCCTGATTGTTTCAGTTCAAATGCAAGCTCTGTAGTACTTGGTACGTCAAGTCGAAGTTTCTTTAATTCCTCCACATGTGAGAAAACCTCTTTCGGTGTGCCGTCCATAACTATCTTACCCTCATCCATAACTATAACTCTGTCGGCTTCTATAACCTCTTCCATATAGTGAGTAATCAGTATTACCGTGATATTTTCTTTTTTATTTAATTCAAGAACCGTCTTTATAACTTCTTTTCTTCCGTTCGGATCAAGCATCGCGGTAGGTTCGTCAAGAACAATACATTTAGGCTTCATTGCCATAATACCCGCTATAGCCACTCTTTGCTTTTGTCCTCCTGAAAGTTTGTTCGGAGATTTATATCTGTAAGCGGTCATTCCTACCGCCTCAAGTGCAGCATCCACTCTCTTCCACATATCATCTGTCGGAATACCGATATTTTCAGGCCCGAATGCCACATCTTCTTCCACTACATTTCCTATGATCTGATTATCCGGATTTTTGGAATACCATTCCTACCATCTTTCTCAAATCAAGTGTTTCATCATTTGCCGTATCCAAATCCGAGATAAATACAGTACCTTCTGTAGGTAATAATATACCGTTTAAATGTTTTGCAAATGTAGATTTTCCCGAGCCGTTATGTCCCAAAATCGCCACAAAATCGCCTTGTGTAATATCAATATTTAAATTATTGATAGCTCTTTTTACATCCTCTACATTGTCCGCTTCATCTCTTGTTATATAATCAAATATAAGCTTTGTTGCTTTTACTATTCCCATATTTTTCCTTTTTACTTACTTTTATAAAACAAAAACCCTCAGCAAGGTTGCTGAGGTTCTAATAACGTGCGTGAGAAGATTCGAACTCCCGACACCTTGGTCCGTAGCCAAGTGCTCTATCCAGCTGAGCTACACACACATTGCAAGTACATATTCTACATTAGTGTTTTGTGTTTGTCACAGGGTTTTTAGTATCGGGGTTGAAAATTATGCTATTTTCTGTGTAATCTTAATGCTTCTATTTCTTCTTTGCTTGCTAAATCAAAAGTCTCTTTTCTCATTTCGTGTAAATCCATACACATTTTATATAGTTTAAGATTATAATCCAACATATTAAAGATGTCCAAATTATCATAGCTTTTGTATGTGGATTATAATAACAATAAGGTCTCATATCAAATATGATATTATCGGCATTTATATACATATGCTGTAGCTCACGCATCATGAAATATCTGTCATATATCTTCATCCGAATATGCTGCCTCTATATGAAGGGTATGGTGTAATATCACTAGGATATGGTGTACAGCACTTCACTGATACCTCAACTTTTTCTAAAAAGTTCATCAGTATTTAAATCAAATAAATTGGTATACTACTATTGCATACACAAATGATAATGATGCATATTCCGAAATACTCATAATATGGTATGGAGTCCATGAAATATATTTGGATGTCTTTTCTTTTTCATCAGGCATAAATTTTATATGATCAATTATTTTTATCATATAACATTCCTTTTATAATATCAATCAAAAGACATCACACTACTGTATTGTAATTCCTTTACTGCTATGGCTGCGGAACATCCGCTTCATTATAGTCCTTTTATTACGCGATCTGCTGAGGTAATCCTCACGTTTATATCGAAATAGTGATATCCTCTTAATCCGGTATTATCAACACTCCATCCATACATTATCACCGTCGTGTATCAAGTACTGCCCATCTTCCATTGCCAAACTCATTCCAAGCATGATTGGTATCCTGTTTTGGATCATACTTTTCAGACCAATAATCACTTGATACACCCAAAGCAAACTCCTGAAATATGCCGAACTCCAGCTGCCCTTCTTCAGTGCCGCTGTCAGATGAACACTCCGTCACGTTCGCTTCTTTTGAATGCAATGTTCCAAGCGCTGAAGTATCAATTCCGGTATAATGCCAAATAGCTATCCCAATCATAATAAATGTGACTGCATGCAGTCATGTATTGCCACAGCTTTTACTGCATAATCATTAGCAATCCACTTGTAATACTATTTGCCAACCCAGGATTTCTGATTATCACTTTGAATGTGCTTGACGGCTGCCTATAATATGCCAGTGCTTTTCGTCTGTTCTTTCTTTTATTGTTCACTACAGCCATATTGTGATCATAGTATGGATATGGTACAAAAACTTAATTTCTTCATCTTTATAAGTAATATTTCTATATCATTTCCATAAATTAATGATTTGTAGAGACCATATCTTTCAGAAGAAGGCATAAATTCACAGAATACTTTCCCCAGCTATTTTAGCTAAGTAAACAGTTTATTTCCTGTTTCTGTTACTAACTATATTGTTATATACTTAACTTTACCGTTACTGTCTTTAATATGAGCCAAATATATTTGTATATAGATATCACAGGTATTTCTGTCTATACTCATAGCAGCTTTCCATGTATATATACTCTTAGGATATCTTTCCGAACTGTTCATCTCTATCTCTGTAATCAATATTGGTATTATAGCTATACTGACTTACATCTCGTTGTTTTGGCTCTGAAAACTAATCTGCGTTTTATTTTCAAAACTAATTTGCTCAACCTCCTGACCTGCCAGCAGCCACTGATGTGAACAAACTGCTGTGTAGCAAAAGTGTAACTGAGTAAAGCTAAGTTGCTCTGTGATTCCTTTTAATGTCTCTCTCTTAAAGTCATACTATACTCTTTTAGTGTATTTCACAAAACACTCTAATAATATTTTATACTTTTGGCAGAATACCTTGAACTACGTATATGTGTAATTTTAGCGTAAGTCTAAGAGCTCTTTATTTACAAGGTTTTGTAGTATTTTTAAAATTTGACTCTATATTACTGCTCCACATATATTGGAACTAATCACCGAAGCGTCGTGAATTCTTTCCGGATAATCTGAAACGGAGAGTTTGATGGTGCAAAGCTAACTCTTCTTTTAATAAAGATATCGTAAGACTTCAGTCGCATACCATAGTCATGCAAAATATTGTTACAACCGCTGTAGAGGTTTGCAGCTGATGTTATAATGCTTTGGCTTTAGCAAGGGCAAGATGCACTGACAGAGATCCCTTGCAAAATCAAATATCATGTTTATATTAAATCGTATGTGCGGTATTGCATCGGGTGCCGCATTATGCTGTGCGGCACAGTATTGCAAAAATGATACAAAGACTCGCCGTGTACAGATGGGTATTGCAATGCAGCTCAGTTGCCTTATCAAGTGTGTTCTCTATACGTGCATTCTTTTTCCGGATCTTTGACGCGTATCGCACAAACGAGTACCAGCTTGAGTAGTCCCAGGTATGACCCGTACAGCAGTTGTAAGCGTTTTCATACCTGCTGATGAGCTTTTTCACAGGTTTACCTTTTGTACGATGACGATAGGGGCGCTAAGGGTAAAAGTTCTCTACCGCCGCATACACGGCTGCATTTTTACTCAATATTATTTCCTGAATGCAACTTTTATATTCGGAGTTTTTCTGGTCTTCCGAAACTGGGTATCATAGAGGTGGCACTTGCAAAACTCGCTATTGCAGAGCTATAGAACTTCACCATATGCATAATCGATAACCCCATACCGAAAGATCTATACACTTTCCGTATATAAAACGATCTTTAATACAAAGTAAAGTTCTGTTTTTAGACTTTTCTAAATACTCCATGCCTGCCTTCAGCAATAAAATGGTTGAGGAGTGCGTTTCAATGTGCTCTGTAATAATGGGGCATCTTGGAGGTGATATGATCGCGCGGCAAGTGCTGTTCGTAGTTGCCGAAACTTCCGGAACTGTTGTACATGTTTCGTATCGCAAATGCAGGTGCAATAATGCTTGGTAGTCTCGGCTCGAAACAGTGACACTAGCAAAGCCGATTCTTCTCATTTCTTAAAAATAACCGCACTGTCGGCTTTACTTGATATTGTTATATTTGTTTTAAGACCCGTATTTTCAATGGCAACACTGACTCCGTACGAAGTACCTAGTATATTACTTTATATAAGTATGTACTACATTTGGGGATGACTCTAAGCTTGGCCTTTATATACGGAATTTTCCGCTCAGGAGAGAATTCAAAATAGAGCTTTATCTGTGGTGATTGATATGTGGGGATATGCCGTTTCACTTGGATTTATATTCTTTGTTCTTAAGCTTCCGCCGATGTGGTATATTTCATATATGTACCGATGAATTTATAGGAATTCCATTTGTATACAAACATTATAAGAGCTATAAATGGCTGAAAAATATTACAAGAGATTTTTAAAATAAGGCAATAATCGCCCTTGCCAGCTGTTGTTGATTGTTGATGATGCCCCTTCTGTACCTGTGTGTATTATTTATTATTATTATTATTTATTATGTGTGTGTGTGTGTGTGTGTGTGTGTGTGTGGTGTG
>BNJS01003756.1_pt1 | contig 58662 bp, 66 predicted proteins | sample 8540461 | NCBI WGS metagenome assembly BNJS01 (sample SAMD00202454, study PRJDB9452) | human saliva metagenome | isolation source: human saliva | place: Japan
TAAGCCTTCTCAGAAGTTTTTCAACTATGCTTTTTGAGAAAAACTAAGGCTACTTCAGAGACCACTCTTATGATAGGCGATAATTTTTTTCGACAGATATCCTTGGAGCTATGGGCGCAGGATTAGATACGATCTATTTCAACTGCAATAAGTTGCCACTTACCTCAGGCGCACAGAACAAGCAAACAGAGTATACCCCAACATATATAGTAAATTCGCTTTCTGAAATCCGTAATATTCTTTGAATCCAACACAAATAAGGGAGAAGAAATTAGACTCTTCTCCCTTATTTTATCTCTTGTCTGAAACGCTTCTTGATTTTTGGCTGAGCAATTCTCACGTAGTGGGATCTTTCATAGCTTCCAATTGTAACAACTCATCTCGAAGTTGGGCAGCTGTCACAAAATCAAGTTCTGCAGCTGCCTGTTTCATAGCAGAGCGCAGTTGTTCTATGCGTAAGTTGCGGTCTTCTGGTTTCTGATTTTGCCTGGCAATATAGCTGTTTTCAGAAGTTTTCCCATAAATAGCTGTCGATTCTGCAACTTTTCGTGGAGTAACTCCTTTCTCTAATGTAGAATAATACTGGTGTCCACGCAAAGGTGCACTTGTGGTCTGTGCAGCTTCAGAACGTTCCATACCCATTTTGCCTAACTGACTCACAGTGTTGCTCTTTTTTACTTGAGTTGGGGTAATTCCATGCTCTTTGTTATAAGCCATTTGTTTGAGTCGACGGCGATTTGTCTCATCAATGGTTTGTTGCATGCTATCTGTGATTTTCTTGGCATACATGATGACACGACCATTGACATTACGAGCTGCGCGTCCTGCAGTTTGCGTCATGCTTCGACGATCACGGAGGAACCCTTCTTTGTCTGCGTCTAGAATGGCAACAAGTGCGACTTCTGGCAAATCCAATCCCTCACGTAGCAAGTTCACCCCGACTAAAACGTCATAAATACCGGCACGAAGCTCCTCCATAATCTTGACACGTTCTAAGGTGTCTACGTCAGAGTGAATATAAGCAGTTGAAATTCCCAACCCTAGCAAATATTCTGTCAATTCTTCTGCCATACGTTTTGAGAGGGTAGTGACGAGTGTTCTCTCATTGCCTTCGATGGCAATACGAATCTCTTCCAACAAGTCATCGACCGGGAAGTCTGTGTCGCGCACTTCGATGGGAGGATCGAGCAAACCAGTGGGACGAATCACCTGATCCACGTATGTTCCACCAGCTTGTTCCATCTCATAATCAGCAGGAGTTGCACTCACATAGATAACTTTGGCGTGCCATCTCTTGAAACTCTTCAAACTTCAATGGACGGTTATCCATGGCGGCAGGCAATCGAAAACCATAGTTCACCAGACTTTCTTTGCGCGATCGGTCGCCACCATACATGGCTCTGATTTGCGGAACGCTTACATGACTCTCATCTATGACGATAAGATAATCTTCAGGAAAGAAATCTAAGAGACAATATGGACGTGTACCTGGTTGTCTACCGTCAAAGTAACGCGAATAGTTCTCAATGCCAGAGCAGTGTCCAAGTTCGCGAATCATTTCAATGTCATAACTTACTCGCTCTTCTAGTCGCTGTGCCTCCAGGCCTTTACCTTGTTGCTTGAATAAAGCAACCTGTTCCACCAAATCGTCTTGGATTTGTCGGATAGCCATTTCTTGAGTTTCCTTACTCGTTAAAAACAGATTTGCTGGGTAAATCTTATACTCATCGAAGTTTGCTTGGCGAGCACCTGTGATTCCGTCCACTTCTTCTATCGAATCAATCTCATCACCCCAAAAGTTGATACGGAGCACGTCATCTGAATAGGCAAGAAACACATCTATAGTGTCGCCTTTAACTCTAAAATTACCACGGGTGGGAGCCACGTCATTACGAGTATAGAGAGAATCGACCAAGCGTTTAAGTAGGATATTCATAGCTATGCGCTGTCCCATCTTCAGTAGAATAACATTCTCATAAAAGGCTGATGGGTTGCCCATACCGTAGATGCAACTTACGGACGAGACCACAATGACATCTTTTCTTCCAGACAGCAATGCTGAAGTTGCAGCAAGACGCATCTTATCTAGGTCGTCATTGATGGCAAGATCCTTTTCGATGTAAGTATCAGTTGAAGCTATGTAAGCCTCTGGTTGATAGTAATCGTAATAAGATACATAATACTCTACAGCATTATTGGGGAAGAAACCTTTCATTTCTGTGAAAAGTTGTGCTGCAAGTGTTTTGTTGTGAGACAAAACTAATGTAGGTTTCCCGATATTCGCTATGACATTAGCAATGGTGAAGGTCTTACCAGAGCCTGTCACACCAAGTAACACCTGGGCAGGCTCACCACTTTTAACTCCTTCGGTGAGTAATCGTATAGCTTCGGGCTGATCGCCCATCGGTTTATAAGGAGAAACAAGCTGAAAATCTGCCATAGTGTAGTGAAATCTAGTAAGTAATGTGAAGTCTTTGTTGGGTTATGAAAGTATATAAAGTAAATATGGCTTATCCAGGTAAAAATACAAATATAGATATACTTGCATGAACTGCCCTTTATCTGCTTTAACTGATAGACTGTAGAGTATCGAATAAGGCCTGATAACGCTTCGGAAACGAACAAACCTCTTTCGCAGTCATGCTACCTCAAAGAGCAACTCTGAGAGAGAGGGGAGATAGCCCAATAAGCAAGCAGCCGAAAAGGTCATACTTGATTGGATAAAACAGGGAGGGAATGCAAAGTGCCATAGTTGCTAAAAATGCCTAGCACAGTCATTACTTATAGAGCGAGTCGCTTATAGTTTAAGGACGAAGGGGGTCTTTGAGCTAAGTTTATATGTGCTAGACGGTTGCTGCATCATTTCAAATGCTGGATGAACCTATATATGCGGTGTTCGAATTATCCATTGTGACGTAGGTAAAGTATGCCTTGATAAAGGTGTCGTAGCATTGGTATGAAATGGCACAAACCTCTACGTGTAGAGTCAACTGCAAACCAGAAACAGCGTATCCAAGCAGTAGCCCCAAATTTATAATAGGTTAAAGCACCCTTAGAACGTTGTACTCCAGCATCTACATAAATCATTGAACGCTTAAGCATTGTACTGGTTTCCACGATTTTAAATGGAAAGTAACGAATAGATAATCCTGCACGTAAGGCGTCTATGAGCCATACCTCTTCTTCGCCACAAGTAAGAAAGCGTGTGCCAAGTCCAAATCTTTCGTCAAAACGTACCTTCCCTTGCACACGGTCGCGACGACATACCATTTCAATGGTAGAAATCGAGTAGTCGTTGGGAAGGGATATGATATCTCGTTCTGTTTCTGGATAATTTTTTAGTAACTTTCCTGTGTAAGTACTGGCACGAAAAAAAGCAACCTCAATGGTTGGATGTTCGTCAAAGGTATTGAAGATTGTTTCTATTGCATCGTTGGTTAGATGTGTGTCATCATCGACAAACATAACCAAGTCAGCCTTAGCCAACTCAAGTGCGTGATTTCTATTAGAGGATAGACCTTGCCCCTTGTGGGTACTAATTACTACGTCAACACGTGAAGCAAGAGAGGAGGGGATAAGCTCCAAATATCGCTCGTCAGTGTATTGATAAGAAACTATGTAGCGCACGTCCTTACACTGGGGAAGAAGCAAATCGTCAATGCGAACAATTCCTTTGTTCAAGGAGCAAATTAGAATGTCTAAAGTCATGGTTCAAAAGTATTTAGTGCTCGAATTACGCGTGTTACGTGTTCGTCTGATAATACCGGACTGATGGGCAGACTCAGTTCTTCGTTAGCAAGCTGTTCTGCATTAAGGCAACTCTTTTTATCTTTCCATAAATGGCGAAAACATAGTTGTTTGTGTATTGGAATGGGGTAGTGGATAAGTGTTTCAATTGCTCTCTCTCTTAAATACTCTTGAAGCTTTCTGCGATGTTGTGAGAATACAGGGGAAGATATGAAAAACACTCTCCAATTGTTGAGACAAATCTAGTGTAGGATAGGGAAGAACTATGTGGGGATTTCTAATTTCAGTAAGATAACGCTGAGCGATTCTTCGACGTATTTCGTTATCACCTTGCAATTTTCGAAGTTTGTGCCTAAGGAATGAGGCCTGTAGTTCATCTAAACGGCTATTTGTTCCGAGATATTCATGGTGATATTTAGTGGAAGAGCCATAGTTCGCTAATTGTCGTACGCAGCTTGCAAGAGACTCGTCATTGGTTACCATTGCTCCTCCATCCCCAAGGGCACCTAAATTTTTTCCGGGATAAAAACTATAGGCTGCAGCACCTTGCCAAAATCGATCTCCCGCAGGATGTCCTGAGTCTTGAGCACCATGTGCTTGAGCTGCATCTTCAAGAACAAACAGATTATGTTGAGCAGCAAAGGTTGTTATAGAGTTCATGTCTACCATTTTACCATAAAGGTGAACTGGGAGTATTGCTCTCGTTTTAGTAGAGAGTAGAGGTGTTAATTTGCTAACATCAAGCAGATAGTCAATAGTAGAAACAGGGGCTAGTATTGGTTTCAATCCCGCTTTAACAACTGCTTGCACAGTGGCAACAAAAGTATGCTCGGGTACTATGACTTCGTCGTTTTCTGCCCATCCGCCTAATGTTTTTCTTAGCTAAAAGCGTCAACCAAAGAGCGTCTAAGCCGTTGGCTACTCCTACGCAGTGAGCGGTGTGGCAGTACTCAGCAAACTCTTCTTCGAACTTTTGGGTTTGTTGTCCATATAAAACTTGACCACTTTGAACCACTTTTGTGATATCATGGCGGAAAGCCTCTATAAAACGTTCGTTTATTGCTGCTACATCTAAGAATTTAACCCAGTCCTTCATTATAGTTGTACTATATATTTATCGTAACATATGGTATGTCCTCCAAAACTTTCTTTCTGCGCTACAAGTCCTTTGTTAATTACCGTACCATCGTTCTCCATTGAGGTTCCAAAATCAAAGAATCGTGGTTGTACGGAATATGGGATGCCTTGTAGTTCATCAAATAAAGTAGAAAACAACAGGTCCAATGCTCCATATTTACGTCCTATAGGAGATGCTGCTATGTATTGTGCATGAATTACTCGAGGGGTATGAAAGAGTAGGGTACCACCAACCAATTTCCCTTGAGAGTCTTCAACAGTGTGCAAACTTATATTTCTAGGAAATCTCGTTGTCAATAGTTCAAGCTCTTGATAAGTGTGTACTGGTCGTGCATTATGGCGCTCTAATAATGTATCTGCAAGGAGATTCCAGAATGGAATGAGATTGTCCGAGTTCTGTTTGACAGAGAAACCATGTTGTAAAGCCTTCTTTATTTGTCGTTTCCGGTTTGTTGATAGTTCTATTTTGCGGTCCAGAGCTACGCTAGTCGAAATATAACGTCTAAACAACTGTGCTTCTATGTAGTGAAGGGCGAAAAGCTGGTCTTCTGCTGCCGTTTCATGGTAGAGACTTGGGACAGGATTTACGAGCATACGCTGTGCTTGGAAATTATCACGATAGAATTTTACAATCTCCAAGAGTATGTCACAAGATTCTAGGACTCCCACACTTTTATTAAGCAAAAGACCACCGTAGGTTAGTCCTCCGTGGCTACGAATCTCCTTTTCTTCCTGATGCCAAGTAGCAGGGAATAAGGCACATAAATGTTGCTTCTCATCGTAAACCAACAAAGATGCATCACAGAATCTATCAGCGTGATAATCCATATACGCTCTTTCAAAGAGAAATGTAGCATTTCTAGAAGAACGCACAAAGGTATCCCAAATCTGTGAGTCAGAGAGTTTATAGAGATGAAGATAATGCATGAGTAATCAATGGCTACAAATCAGCTTATTAGATGGAATCCTTGGATTGTATATATTTAAACTCTAATACAACAACTTAATAGCAGTGTCCACAGAGTAGAGCTAAAAATAGTGCTGAATAGAATTATGTTTAATAACCCTGTAGGCTTTAAGGTATTCATCAAAAGTGTGAAGGTAGCCATCTGCCTTATATGATTCAGAGGTGAAGCACAGACCTACAAATTCAGGAGAGAAATCATAAAGACGTGCCCAGACCATTGCAGGAATGTGAATGAATTGCGAAGAGGAATCCAAGGTGACTACAATTTTCTGCGAGGGAATTTGTAGTTCTAGCTTGCAGCTCCCATGAAGTGCTCCAAGTAGTTCGTGTGTTGTACGATGAGCATGTCCTCCTCGTTGTGCCTCTGGAGGAACACTGGTAATCCAAAAGGTACGTTGTGGGACGAATGGTAATTTATTATGCTCTGCAACACTTAAAACTCCGCGTTCGTCTCGAAACTGAGGGCAAGTTATCCATTGAACTCCAAGTGGAGCTGCGTCAGGTATGAGGGGGGCGTCCATTACATCAAAATGTATTTATTAAACATAATGACCATTCAATTTTAATTGTCGGGATTTTTGAAGGTTTGTCGGAGTTGTCTAGTTTCTTGTTGGAATGGCAAGAATAAATGTCACGTATTTCAATACGAAATGACTCTCAATTGTTCTTTTTCTACCTAACAATAATAGATGAACACCTAAGCTTTAGGATTCGCGTGTTGAAAGAAGCCAAGAATCAATATAAACATAGCATGTTCATCTGCATTTCTCTCTCAAACAATAGGAGGGATTATGTCTGCCTAGAGCTATTCTTGTATCTGAAAAACCTTGGACAATGTAACTACGTATTTTATTGTGGATGCCTTGTAGGAAATGTCGCCTCCGTTATTTGGCAGTCGTTGAGATGATGGTGCTTGTGCATTGCCAATACCAGCTACATCGTAGCTCGCCACTAATGTCACTCTGTAGCTGCCTCCGTGTTGAACTGTAATAGTATCATTAACCTGCATCGCTTTCGCATTATAGACCTGTGAACTGGTGTATCGCTGAGAAAAATTGTCTGCAGGATAAACCGTCCAAAAGTAATGAGCTTGGTAAAGGTGCCTGCCTTGTTTTGATTCTATAGCCGAAATCACGAAGGGTTCTCCTGCTTTAAGAACAGCACCTCTACTAGTATCTAAGTTTTGAGCCTGTAGACCTACAAATTCAGGAAACGTTGCGGTATACTCTTTCTTGTCCTCGGAGCAAGAAAGCGTAGTTGCTAGCAGCGAAGCAGAAAGAATAGCTAAGTGTTTTTGATTAAACATAAAGTTCTTGTTTATTTTGAGGGAGTTATTTGAGGTAAAAGCTTCAGAAAGAACATAGTGTCTCGTACAAACTTTGTATAGGCAACCCCATCACATTGACATAAGACCCGTGCATACCAACAATACCAACGGAGCCAATCCATTCTTGAATACCATAACTGCCAGCTTTATCATAGGGCTTATATGTATCTACGTAAAACTCTATCATTTCACGGGTGAGCGTTGCAAATTCTACTTGAGTATGAATTGATTTGACAACAGATTTTTCTGTAGTGAAAATTCCAAATGCAGTAGTAACAATATGTTCTTTCCCACTAAGCAATTCCAGCATTTCAATTGCTTCTACCCTACTCTTGGGCTTTCCTAGAATTTGCCCATTAACTCTTACAACGGTATCTGCAACTATAAGCATTTGATATGCTGTAAGATTAGATAAATAGGCTTGCGCTTTCTTTCGCGTGATGAAAGCAGCCACTTTATCATCGGCTAAATCCGCAGGAAAACTTTCATCAATACCAGGAATAACAAACGTTGTGAACGAAATACCAAGCTGAGTCAATAGTTCTTGGCGACGTGGAGAATTACTCGCCAAAAGTATTTGATATTTCTCGAGATGTTCTAGCATGAGTGTTCTAGTGTTTAATATAAAGCATATGGCTGACTACCAGCCAAAAGCTTCTACGTTATGCATCCATAGGTTTTGAGCGCGCAACACCTGTTCTACCACATCACGCACGCAACCATTACCTCCCGTATATTCTGATATGTAAGTTGATATAGCTTTAATCTCGGGAGCTGCATCCTTAGGGCAACAGGGGCAACCACAACGCTGCATCACTTCGTAGTCAGGGATGTCATCTCCCATATAAAGTACTTCGTCTGGTTTTAATTCATTGGCTAGAAGATAATCATCGAAGACATTGATTTTCACAGATACCCCCATGAATATGTCTGTGATACCCAAAGCCATGTAGCGTTCTTTTATTGTTTCGTTCTTACCACCGGTGATAATAGCTAGATGAAGACCCATCTTCACTGCGTGTTGTAGGGCGTATCCATCCTTTGTATTGGCAGTGCGTACAGGTTGCCCTCCAAGAAGCAAAACATTACTTTCGCTGAGAACTCCGTCGACATCGAATATCAATGCACGAATTTTTGATAAGTCGTAGTTAATCATTGGTTGAAAGTCTGATAAATACTATTGCTCAAGAGATTATAGAGCTCTAAGTGTTGAGGGTGCTCTGCCAAGAGTTCACAATGCATCTTCATAACGCGTTTGTCACCTCGAATTGCAGGACCAGTTTGTGCGTCTCTTGCTGGAAGTGTTTTGATTTTCTCTGCAGTTTCTTCTATCAAAGGTTGGAGCCATTCTGCTGGAAAACCCTGTTGTTCAAGTTGTTGTGCCGCAATATCATAAAGATGATTAACAAAGTTACAGGCGAATACGGCTGATAAGTGTAGCTTTCTACGTTGTTCAGATGATAATGTATGCACATTCTGAGAAATGCTTTTGGCAATCGTTGTCAGCTTTTCTGTTGTCTCAGCGTTATCCCCTTCTACGAAACAGGGTACTTTCCAGAAATCTATGGCACGATCTTTCGAAAATGTTTGTAAGGGATACAACACGCCATGAGGCATTTGAGCTGATGACAGAACGTCTATGTCTACGCTTCCAGAAGTATGCACAATTATGCCCTCGCGATGATGAGAGGGCCAATCCTTAATAATTTGGGCAATGGCATCGTCTTTAGCCGCTAAAATATAGATTTCAGCCTTTGGCAAATCTGATACTCGTATAGTTGCTAGACTCCCCTGCCCTAGTTTGTCTGCCAAACCCTGAGCTGTTGCTCCTGACTTGCTACAGATGCCTACCACTTGATGTCCAGCTTTGGCGAGTGCAAGAGCCAGATGTGTGGCAAGGTTTCCTGCCCCGATGAAGGCAATCTTCATTGAACTAGTGGGAAAGTTTGTCATATATGGCAAATTTACGGAATTATCAGCATAAAACAAAGAAGTGTAGCACAAAAGTACCACACTTCTTTTGGGGATATTATAAGATGGGCTTCTAATTATCCGTAGATAATGTTACCATTCTCATCTTCAAAGGCTGTTGTGTCCTTGGAGTATTGGTTCATAGCTCGCATACTCATACCCATGCTAGAGAAACCACCATCATGATAAAGGTTCTGCATAGTTACTTTGCGAGTAAGATCAGAGAACATCACGATGGTGTAGTCTGCGCATTCTTCCGCAGTAGCATTGCCCAATGGAGACATTTTGTCTGCAAAATCCATAAGGTCGCTCATTCCCTTAACACCGCTACCTGCAGTAGTGGGAGTAGGACTCTGAGAAATGGTATTCACGCGGACATTTTTCTCCCGTCCATAGATATAACCAAAGGAACGTGCAATGCTTTCGAGCAAACTCTTTGCATCTGCCATGTCATTATAGCCAAAGAAAGTACGTTGTGCAGCTACATACGACAAAGCTACTACCGATGCGTATTCATTGAGTGCATCTTGCTTCTTGGCTACTTGTAGCATCTTGTGAAAAGAGAGCGCTGAAATATCAAGCGTTTTGTTGAGGTAGTTGTAGTCCAAGTCGTCGTAGGTGCGTTGTTTACGAACATTAAGACTCATTCCGATAGAATGAAGGACAAAATCGATTTTACCTCCAAGTAAACGTTGGCTTTCTGAGAATACTTTTTCTAAATCTTCGACACTAGTGGCATCTGCAGGGATGATAGGAGCATTGAGTTGCTCTGAAAGTCCGTTTAGTTCACCCATGCGCAAGGCAACTGGGGTATTGGTAAGGGTGATACTTGCACCTTCTTCAACTGCTTTCACAGCTACCTTCCAAGCTATGGAGTGTTCATTAAGAGCGCCGAAGATGATACCGCGCTTTCCTTTGAGGAGATTATGACTCATGTTCTATTTGTAAATAATGAACTCCCTAGTATGGGAGTCAAAGTTATAATTTATACTGCGCAAAAATAGTACTTTTGTGCAAGATGACCAACTCATACTAGTATGTTTTGGCTCATAATGAAGAATTTTGTGCTTGTTTTGCTATTCCTAAGTTTACAAAATAGACAGACTTAAGTCGTGTTTTCTCGAAACAATCTCGCATGCTATACTATTGGGAAGCGTTTCAATAGAGGGGTTTACGTCTAATTGAACTAATAATAGTCTTTGGGGTCAATACAAAGGGTGGCAAGCATATCAGCGCTTTGCAACAATGGTACAAGTGCATGTTGACGACAGGCTTCATAATAGGCTTTACGCATTTGAGAACCTGCTTCTCCTGCTTCAAAAAGCACCACGATGCCAACGAATTGCTAATTGCTCATCGCGCTGTAGCTTGAGATAATGGGAGACGATTAGGTTAGATTTCTCACCATGTCCATAAGGGAAATCATCTTCTTCGTCATATCCAGGATACGTTTCCCAATGTCCATAAGCATTTCTCCTTCTCTTTTCGCATGGTTTATACCGATTGCACTTCCAAATGTCATGAAAAAGCGCAACTATGGCTAAACTTTCTTCTGATATTGGGGCGTAGCAAGCATCATCATCATGAAATACGTGTGGCTGTAGTGTTGATTTGTAGATGCGTAACAGTGTTTCGAACACGTTTAGCGAATGCAAACACAGCCCCCCAGGCTCATCGAGGTGATGAGCTGAGGAGGCTGGTGCAGAAAAAAAGTCGGTTTTACAATTTAAGTACTCGAGAAGTCCAAGTAGTCCTTCCCGCTTGATGTAGTTTCTACTAACATCAAGAAAAATTTTGCGGTTTTTCAGTATTTCATCTTCGGTCATAGCAGGGACATTTATCAAGAAAATGCACGTAATCGCATCTCAGAGACAAAGCAATCTCGAAAGACTTCTTCAGCTTCTGGCTGACGATTGTGGAATAATCCAAAGACACTTGAACCACTTCCTGACATGGATGCATAAACAGCTCCCATGTCATAGAGAGTTTGTTTTATAGCTGCTATCTCTGGATATCTTTGGAAAACACTTACTTCGAAGTCGTTCTTAATAGTGTTTTTCCATGTTTCTACAGGACGAGCAAGGGAGAGTAACAAGTTCTCATTAGATGCTCGTGGGTTAACCAATGCGTACGCTTCTCTTGTGGAAACATGGATACGCGGTTTCACTAATACAAGATTCCACCCTGCGAGATCAAAGTCAATAGGCGTTAGCTCGTCACCTATTCCGGTGGCATAGGCTGGACGCGCGTGGTAGAAGAAAGGACAATCAGCTCCAATTCTACTGAGGCGGTACTCTACATCTTCATCGTCCATACCTAGTTCATACTGTTCATTGAGTAAGCGCATCATAAAGGCTGCGTCACTGCTACCTCCTCCCAAGCCAGCACCCGAAGGTATTCGCTTATGAAGCCACACTTCTATAGGGGGGGATTTGAGGATAATCTTCGCGGAGCTGATGGTAAACTTTGACTACAAGGTTGTTCTCAGGCGTGCCATCTAATTGAAGACCCGTCTCATGCAATAAACATGGCTGAGTGGCGTTGGGGGCAGACACCACTTCTAAGTTATCATGCAATGGAATTGGATAGAAAACGGTCTCTATATCGTGATAACCATCTGTACGGCGTGCCACAATGTTTAGACCGAGATTTATTTTGGCGCAAGGAAATACGACCATAGTCCAATCTTATTTTAGAAGTTTCACGGAATCAGAATTTTACAGACAAGAGAATCGCATTGTTTGCCCTAACTTTTATCTGTGTGCATGCTTCGGGAAAAAGAGCAATAGTAGACTCAACCCCAGAGATTAAGTCTATAGCAGAGTATTCTCCACTTGGAATTGACAAGAAATCAAAAGCATGAGCTGGAATGCGGACACCGCATTTTATGGCATTGTCGGAAAAGTTGGCAACGCAAAAGAGAAGTTCGTCCTTTGTTTTGCGCAAGAACGCATATTGCCTATGACAATCAAAACCTTCAGTTCCATCATAATTTACATACATCAGGTCGTAGAATAGACCCTCACTCAAGGCTTGGTTCTCATTTCTTAAGCGAAGAATATGTTGATAGTCTTGATATAATGATAGCTCTTTACCAGTGAGCACCAAGTTTGGGGAATTTTTGCTCTTGAGGCTATGAGATATTGAAGACAGTTTACGGAGACTTGGTACACTCCAATAGTCAAAAATGGTAGTGCGTCCGTCTTTTCCTGAAAAACCTTCGGCGTCCATACCCTTTTCTCCAATTTCTTGTCCTGCATAAATCATGAGCGGATTGTTACCCATACATGCTGCAACGACTAAACCAGGAATTGCTTTTTGTGCATCACCGCAGAAGAAGTCAGAAGCTATGCGTTGTTCATCATGATTTTCTAAGAAATAAAGCATGTGCTCCTTTATATCATCAGTATTTTGCCAAGCATTCGTGATTGCAGCAGCGCTAGTATGTTGACAAATCACCGCACGTAGAGTGTCATAAAGTCCCACTTTGTCATAGAGATAGTCGAAACCGCCATGATGAATATAGTTACGATACTCATTGGGATTGTAGACTTCCGCAATGAATTGGACGTCATATTTTGCCTTAACCTGAGCAATGGCATAATGCCAAAACGCAACTGGCACCATTTCTGCCATATCGCAGCGGAAAGCATCAACACCTTTACTTGCCCAAAACAGCAAAATATCAGTCATCTTCTGCCAAGTAGAAGGAATGGGGTCAAAGTGTTGGGCTCCACCTCCATTATAATCTACTCCGTAATTAAGCTTTACTGTTTCGTACCAATCGTTGCGATTGGGCCAAGCGTGAAAAACATCGTTACCGGTTGCTTTTGCAGGAAATTCAAGATAAGGAACACCACCCTGCTCTGCTTCAATAAAATTTTCCGTATGCAGTGGTTCACCCCAGCAATAATAGAAGTTGTTTCGCGGAGTAAAGGCTAGTTCTTCGTCATCTCCAGCTCCCAAATCTTCAAACCCTTTCGGAGCCACATCAGAATGATAGGAGCGCGCTACATGATTGGGAACGAAGTCGATTACAAACTTCAAACCAGCTTTATGGGTTCGTTCTAGTAATGCTTCAAACTCAGCCATACGATTAGGCACATCTTCAGCAAGATCTGGGTCAACGTCAAAGTAGTCTTTAATAGCATAAGGAGAGCCAGCTCTACCTTTAACAATCCATGGGTGGTCTAGGTGAATGCCATAACGCGTATAGTCGGTTTGTGTGGCATGTTCCAAGACTCCTGTGAACCACACGTGAGTAAATCCATAATCCTTGATCCGTTGCAACGTATCTGCCGTGAATTCATTAAACTTCGCTACACCGTTATCTGCTATAGTTCCGTTGGGTAGATTATTGGCTGGTTGGCAAGCACCATATAGTCGCGTAAATATCTGATATATATTCATGGAGATCTAAAGAGTTTGCTGCGTTTACTTTCATCGGTTCTTTCTTATGAAAGACGCATTGCAATGTTCACTTCGATGTCTATAGTACACATCGGAAACTTATCAATAAACAAAAAGCAGAGGCTACAATCTTTTAGCACGACTGTAGCTTCTGCTTTATATCTTAGGATTAGAGGCTGGCACCTTGCACCAATACGTCTGCATTTCCTTTGCAGATCTTAGAAATCATGCCTTGCAAAGCCTTACCTGGTCCACATTCTGTGAAAACTGTTGCACCTGCAGCTACCATATTATTTACTTCCTTTGTCCAAAGCACAGAGGAGGTAAGCTGAGCGATAAGGTTGGTCTTGATTTCTTCAGGTGAAGTGTGAGCCGCTCCATCCACATTTTGATAAACAGGACACTTGGGCTCTGCAAATGAAGTTGCTGCAATAGCTTGTTCCAGCTCATCTTTTGCGGCTTGCATGATGGGAGAGTGGAATGCACCACCAACAGGCAACACAAGAGCACGCTTTGCACCAGCTTCTTTAAGCTTAGTGCAAGCCAATTCAATGGCTTCGCGTTCACCTGAAATTACCAATTGTCCAGGGCAGTTATAGTTTGCAGGAACAACGACTAGTCCACTTTCTTGGCTAACAGCTGCGCAGATTTCTTCGATAGTGTTATCTTCCAAACCGATAACAGCAGCCATTGTACCTGGGCGTGCTTCACATGCGGCTTGCATTGCCAACGCGCGCTTAGAAACAAGGCGTAGACCATCTTCAAAAGACAATGCACCAGCGGCAGTAAGAGCAGAAAGTTCACCCAAGGAGTGACCTGCAACCATATCGGGACGGAATTCGTCACCCAAGCAAAGAGCTGAGATCACGCTATGCAAGAAGACTGCAGGTTGCGTCACTTTAGTTTGTTTGAGCTCTTCGTCTGTACCAGCAAACATGATGTCTGTGATATTAAAGCCCAAAATCTCATTAGCTTTATCAAAGTATTCCTTAGCTACAGGATGGTTCTCGTAGAGATCCTTACCCATACCTACAAACTGTGCACCCTGTCCGGGGAAAACGTATGCTTTCATTTTGTTGATATTTGAATCTATAAAGAGTTTGTTTACGATATCTAGCACGAAAGTCTCTTGTTATGCGAGAAAAATCGAGCTTACCGAGAGCAAATATACTAATTATTTTGCGAAAATCCTTGTTTGAAACACCAAAAGCAGAGTTCTTCAAAAGAAAAGTTTAATTTTGCACTTGCTGGTTGACTCTACAGATTTGACCATTAAACCAAATATGATCTGGAAATCTACCAGAGAATGAAAGTTTTTTCGTAATTTTGCAGTCGTTTCGAACATAGGCACACAAAGTGATAACTTCTAACATATTATACAAAGTGATGCCTAAAACATTTGATCTTATTCGTCTTTCTATTGCAGCCGGCGTTGCTATCGGCTTAGCAGGTTACGTCTATCTCACACTCCACGACTTGGCGGGTGCAATACTCTTTGCCTTTGGCCTTCTTACCATTGTAAGCTATCGTCTCAAGTTGTTCACCAGCGTTTCTGGCTTCATCCATCGTAACGAATTTCCACAACTTGCTTTGATATTGGTATGCAACATCGTTGGTTGTGCTTTAGTTGGTTTGCTCTCTCGCGCAGCAGCTCATCCCCTTTCGGCAACGGCTGAAGTTGTCATCGGAGAACGTCTTGTAAACGGTGCACTAAATAGTGGACTATTGGCCATTGGCTGTGGAATTATCATGACAGTATCTGTTACCTTTGCGTATCGTGGAAAGTTTTTACCCCTTCTATTTGGAGTACCCGTTTTCATAAAGTGTGGTTTTCCCCACTGTATGACCGATGCTTTCTATCTGAGTAGTTGTTCACTCGATTTTTGGCAAAGTCATTGGCAAGACATTTGTTTCTACTACCCTGCAATCGTAGTTGGAAACTTTGTGGGATGCAATCTCCCACGCCTTTTTCCTAAACAGGACGAACAGCATTGATTTATTGAATTGGTGGCATTAGCCCATATGGCCGACAAAATTCATCATACATTCAAACAAAAACGAGAGTGCGTCAATCCCTACAAGTTTGACGCACTCTCGTTTTCTATTACTCTCCTAAGTAAAGAGATACCTTATTCAAGGCGCATTGTTCCGGCATCGGGAAGTTCTTTCCATCTAAAGCCATAAGTATCGTACGCATCCGTCACAATGACAAAACAATTTGGCGCACGGAGTTTTATGCCTTCAGTGATTGCGGGCAATTCTTTTTGACGAACCACCAGAAGCAAAATATCTTTGTCACTTCCGCTATATAGTCCTTTAGAAGGGGTACAAGTAGCCGTGCGATCAAGTGTGTGCAATATCCATTCTCGAAGTTCTTCACGATCTTTGCTATCACAAATAATCTGAACAAGTTTCGTGTCTTGCGTACCACTTACAACTGTCGCAATAGAGCGTGTGATGGCAAACATCGCGATGAGGGAGTAGAAGGAAAGCATCCATGATTTGGGTTCGGCGTTACCAATGCTTAGTCCGAACCCCATACCTATCACTAACAGACCAGAAAGCACAATAGAACCGTCTACAGTCATCAAAGCATAGGAGAACCTTACGCGAGTAAATTTGTGAATGATCATTGCAATTATGTCGCTACCTCCACTAGAAGCACTTTGTTTAATGACAATTCCTGTGCCTATGCCCACCAAAACACCACCTATCAAACTACTGATGATAAGGTCGTTCGTCAAATCTAAATGGCCGCCTAGTAGTTTCGTGGGGTCTAGATTCTTCAAAGCTTCGACAGGATAACTCAGTTGAGTCAAAGCATTTACCATCAATGGCAAAGCAACTGCAGCGACAAGGGTTCGCAACCCCAACTTTCCGCCTAACACTAAAAGCGAAAGTATTAAAAGCGGAATCTGTATGCACAGAGCAATAGTTCCGATAGGTGCAGATGGAAAAATGGCGTGTAGCACAATGCTTAGACCAAACACTCCACCTGGCACAATGCCATAAGGATTAATAAAGTAAACTAATCCTATGGCAGTTACTAAACATCCGATAAGGATAAAAGGGACAGCGCGAAGCGTCTCGGGCTGAACGGCTTCTTTCCAAAGTCCACGAAGAGAAAACGACATAAATTCCTATTGTGTTTTAGGTTTTATCAACCAGGAAAGACCTCCTTTTTGTTCTATTGCACAGAGTGGAAATCATATCCTACTATAACGGGCACAAAAGTACACGATTTGCAGCAAATCACAAAATTTAGAGCATATATATTTGCTTAAATCTACGGAACATTTACCTTTGCACTTTGTAAATGTAAACAAGACTCTCGATGAAAAGCATAATCCTATCTACCCTACTTATTACAAGTTGTTTCACTACTGCCGTTTCGCTCCCATTACATTCTTCTTCTGCTGCAAATAATAAGCATGTTCCAGTGGAACAACCCGCTAGCCTTCGTAATAGTCCTGAGCAAATCATCGTACACACAGGCTATCGGCTATCCTTCAATCGAGAAACCTTATGCCCTAATTGGGTGGCATGGGAACTAACTGCACCAGAAACCCAAGGAAGTGCCCAGCGGTCAAATGATTTTCGCCCAGATCCAGCAGTTCCTTTTCGTCACCAAGTCACTACAGATGATTATAAACATAGCGGATACGACAGAGGTCACATGTGCCCCTCTGCCGATATGAAGTGGAGTCCAGTAGCTCAATCTGAATGTTTCTTTATGAGTAACATCTGTCCACAGCTGCATAGTCTTAATGCTGGTGGATGGGAGAAGCTCGAAAGAGCCTGTCGAAGATGGGCTAAACGAGAAGGAAAAATCTACATTGTCTGCGGTCCTATCTACAATGCAGGAAGAAAAATTCTACATATCGGCAAACAACAGAAAATCCGCGTGCCTAATGCTTTCTTCAAGGTGGTGCTTTCTCTCAAGAAAGACGAAGAAAAAGCCATTGGTTTTTATTACACCAATCGAGATGGCAAACAAAATATGGCAGATGCAGCTAAAAGTGTAGATGAAATCGAACAAATGACAGGCATGGACTTCTTTCCACAACTCAATGATGCTTTAGAACGCCGTGTTGAAGCACAATACTCACTCAGTAGGTGGCACTAGATTTGATGGTTGATTGGCATCATCAAAGACTGAGGCACGATGTATGCTCCATTATCGTTATTGTATAAAGAACGATACACTATGCTGTTCTTATCACTTTGTTTGTGAATAGCCCATGGCACGAAGTATTTCAATAACTCGTTGCCTAAAATCTCCTTGTACTAACACCTCTCCATCTTTTGCACTGCCTCCAACTCCACATTTGGATTTCAACGCTTTACCTAACTCTTTAAGGTCATCTTCACTACCAACGAATCCGCTAACAATGGTCACGGTCTTCCCACCGCGACCATTTTTTTCGATGCGTACGCGCAACTTTTGAATCTTTGCTTCTAAAGTTTGAACTTCTTCTTCTGCATCCGTTTGGTAATCATAGTCAGAGGCTGTGCTAAAGACAACCCCAAGACGTTTCTTCCAATCATTATCTTTCATAAGATTCACTTTATCTAAATTCTAAAATGATACAAACATAGTTACAGCGCTCTATCTAGTACGTCCCAGCGCCCGCAAATTTCGAGCAAACGCATTCATCTTTTTGTCCAAAACCTTTGATAAACCTTTTGGACCTCCTAAGATGTTGTCTACTTCTGCCCAAATTTGGGACTATGGTTCATTTCAATCAAATGCGCCAATTCATGGCACACTACATAATCTACTAATTCACGAGGAGCAAGTAGTAACCACACATTGAAATTGATGTTTCCAAGCGAGGAACAAGATCCCCATCTGCTACTTACATCTTTATAGGTAATACGCTTAATACATACTCCGGCGTTGGCTGCACGAGCATGAATAATAGGAGAAATCAGATGTTTACATTGAGTTCTTAGTATTTCGATTACTACCTTGTTGAGCCATTCTTGTTTATCAAGGTGTGCAAAATCGAAGTTATCAGGTAACAATAAGGACACCTCTCCCTTCTTTGCCCTAACTTGTGGCACCTCTTTTTGTGGCTGTAGCTCTATGGCAAGTTGCAAAAGATCTGTTTTTATCGAGAAATGGGGAGTGATATTAAAGCGCATAGGAAGTATAATGTGAATTACTTACCAAAGGTACAACATCTCACGAAATAGAACAAAGGCAAATGAGATTAATGCGCTAAAACTTGTAAACATTCTGTTGAGGTCTAATAGCTGAGAATTCAATAATTGCAATCCATACTCTATTTGTACGCATGTGGTGAATCATTGATGGATACTCCTACAGACAAAAACTAGAGTTTCACAGATTTTCTCCGAGCTTTTTTCAAAAATCTCCTACGAAATTTCTTTTTTCTCCTATGTTTTAATCACTTTCCGCCATTATTTTCAGCAATTATTGCGTGAGTTTCTTCAAAACATCCACTAAACTATACGCTCTATGCTGGAACAAAGCTTGTTTCCAATAATATTTCCAGAAAATCATTCATTGAAATCTAGTTTCGTACGCATAGACAAGAATATTCAAATGCTAGTTGTGAAAACTTTTTTGTCTTTGTTTTTCGCTGGTTGTATACAAGATTTAAGTGTTTTGAGGCGGAAGTGAGAGATTTGTTATGAGGAATTAAGAGAGTGATTTCGTCCTATCTATAAAGACAAAACTGCTGATTCTCGAAGTTTCAGAATAACACACCAGTATAACCTAGGTTTGACTCGCCACACATTTGCTAAATTGAAGACAAATGCTTATATTTGCAGAAATTACTAGACCCCCTAATATGGCAACTATAAATATCAACACTTCCCTTGGTGATATTAAAGTGCGTCTCTATGATGAAACGCCTATTCACCGTGATAATTTTCTAAAATTGGCACAGGAGGGCTTTTATAATGGCACTCTGTTTCACCGCGTCATAGAGAATTTTATGATTCAAGGCGGAGATCCTGATAGTAGAGAAGCAGCACCAGAACAAATGCTTGGCACAGGTGGCCCTGGCTATACCTTGCCAGCCGAAATTGTTACAGGCTTGTATCACAAGCGTGGTGCAATAGCAGCAGCGCGTATGGGAGATGAAATGAACCCCAACCGAGAATCTAGTGGAAGTCAATTTTATATCGTTTGGGGACAAACCTATAATAAGTCAAAGTTGAAACAACTGGAGAAGCAAATGCTCCAACAGATGGAGCAACAAAAGTTTAATGCTTTAGCCGCTTCCCACAAAGACGAAATTATGAACTTGCGACGTAGTCGTGACCGCGAGGGGTTGGCAACCTTGCAAGAACGATTGGTACAACAAGCTCAACAGGAATTGAAAACTAAAGCTCCACTATTTAATGAAGAAATGTACCAAGTATATGAAGAAATTGGTGGTACTCCCTTCCTTGATGGTCAGTACACCGTATTTGGAGAAGTGACACAAGGGCTTGATGTAGTGGAAAAGCTGCAAAGTGTCGACACTGGCATGGCTGATCGCCCCGTACAGGATTTGAAAATTCAAGTAACCATCGAAGATTAACACTTCATTTCCCAATCAGTAATCATTTAGAAAATGAAGATTCTCATCACAGGTGCCAATGGCTTCGTTGGTTGCCGAGTTGCACGATTCTTAGGAATGTCCCACCAAGTAATAGCTTTGAGTAGCAAAGATTTGGATATCACAGATATAGACGCTGTATATTCTGTCGTAATGGATCATCTCCCCAAAGCAATTATCCACTTGGCAGCACTCTCTGACCCTGGATACTGTCAACAGAACCCAGAAGATAGCAAAATTGTCAACCTAGAAGGTACCATCAATGTGGCACGGGCAGCAGCTGCTGTAGGAGCCAAAATGATATTTGCTAGTTCTGATCAAGTGTACAGTGGGCTGCTTGAAGAGGAACCTTTTGTCGAAACATTAGAGCTGTCACCAGTAGGAGTTTATGGACAACACAAACTGGCTGCAGAGACAGCTATGCTCTCCCTTCTGCCCAATGCTGTTGCTCTTCGCTTCACATGGATGTATGACATTCCAGCATCGCCTCTTCGTCAGAACCAGGGAATCCTTGTGCGCCTGATGAAAGCGGCAGAGCAACGACAGCCTCTATATGTTTCTACGCAAGAAACACGTGGAATCACTCACGTTTGGGAAGTGGTACGTAGAATAGAGGGAACAATAGGTTTGCCTGGTGGTGTCTATAACTTTGGGGCCACCAATGACGTTTCAACTTTTGATACTTATCGCGCAGCAGCGCAATTCTTAATGACTACAGGATTTATTGAGATGGAACCGCATGATTTAGTGCAACCTTCAGAGGACCCACATAGAAGTCTTAATATTTCGCTTGCTAAATTGGAACGCTTTGGCTTAACCTTCCCCAATAGTATAGCGGGGCTACGTACTGCATTATTACATAGTATATAGTCTCTCCTTATTAGTAGTAACTATCGAGAAACCCTGCAAACTTACTACTAGATTATTTTCTGAGATACAAATCTCTTATGTCCTATATTTCTCCCTATGGTTCGCACTGTTCTTTTTGATCTTGATGGTACATTATTAGATACATTGACTGACTTGTCCAATAGCGTAAACTTTGCGCTAAGGACCCACAAGTTGCCCGAAAGAACCATTCAAGAAATTCGCGCATTTCTGGGAAATGGCATCCGCAATCTAATCGAAAAGTCCGTTCCCCTCAATACTTCTACAGAAGTGTTAGATAAGGTTTTCCTAAGTTTCAAAACCCACTATTTGAAACATGGATTAGACTATACCGCTCCCTATTCGGGGATAATTCCACTTCTTGAAAGACTAAAGAAAAAATCTATTAAAATGGCGATTATCAGTAATAAAGTGGATGCAGCTGTGCAGCAACTCAACTCACAGTTTTTCGCTCATTACATGGATATTGCAGTTGGCGAAAAAACTAATGTAAGGAGAAAGCCAGCACCAGATAGTGTATTATATGCCATCCAAGCACTCGGTGCACAGCCTGAAACCACATTATATATAGGGGATAGCGAAGTGGACTACGAAACAGCACAAGCTGCAGGGGTGCGATGTGTACTTGTTACTTGGGGATTTCGTGATAAATCTGACTTACATCTTTTGAAATCAGACTATTATGCGAATTCTTCGGAGGAATTATACAATATAATCACCAATAGTTAGTCAGGAGTTTCATCGTCTTCCAATAGTAAACTAGAGACTCGAATAAAGCAAATGAAGCGATAGAAGCACTCTTCAACTTCACAATCTATCAATTACAACATTGTATATTCATTTTTTTAGCACTAATGAGGCAAAAAAAAACACCTGTATACTTTTTTCTTCTCAGAGAAAAGAGTAAATTCGCAATTACAAAGTAATAAAAAGGATGCGGCAGTAGCTCAGTTGGTAGAGCATGGGCTTCCCAAGCCCAGGGTCGCGGGTTCGAGCCCCGTTTGCCGCTCAAAACAAACTTGTTTATATTATACCCTCTATATATGGCTAAAATTAGATGCATCGGTGTGTTGACCTCTGGAGGTGATGCCCCTGGCATGAATGCAGCAATCCGCGCGGTCACGAGAAGTGCTATTTGCAATGGATTTAAAGTAAAAGCAATCTATCGTGGCTATGAAGGTCTGATGAAAGGTGAAGTAAAAACATTCACTACCGAAGACGTTTCTGGTATCATTCAAACAGGTGGTACAATACTCCGCACAGCACGCGCAGCAGAATTTCGTACCCCCGAAGGACGTAAACGTGCTTATGACACGCTTATTAAAGAGGGAATCGATGCACTTATCGTAATCGGTGGTAATGGGTCGCTTACTGGCGCCATGCTTTTAGCCGAAGAATATGATTTCCCTTGCATAGGTTTGCCTGGGACAATTGATAACGACCTATATGGCACTGATAACACGATAGGATACGACACTACGCTCAACACGATAATGGACTGCGTAGACAAGATTCGTGATACGGCAAACTCACACGAACGCATCTTCTTCATCGAAGTGATGGGACGTGATGCTGGATTTCTTGCACAAAACTCTGCTATTGCAGCTGGTGCTGAAGCTGCAATTATTCCCGAAGACAGCACTGGAGCTGACCAGCTCATTGAATTTATGGAACGTGGTATCCGTAAATCTAAAAAGAGCTGCATCGTCATTGTTAGTGAAAGCCCCAAATGCGGTGCACTTTATTATGCAGATCGTGTAAATAAAGAATACCCCGAATTTGATGTTCGTGTGTCTATATTAGGACACTTGCAACGTGGGGGAAGACCCTCTGCTCGTGACCGCGTTTTAGCCTCACGTGTAGGTGTAGGTGCTATCAATGCCCTTGTGCAAGGTCAACGCAATGTGATGGTTGGTATACGCAACCACGAAATCGTTTATGTCCCCTTCATCGAAGCGGTACAAAAGCGCAAAAATATGGATCCTCAACTAATTAAAGTTCTCAACGAACTGAGCATTTAATAAAGATATTCACGGATATGAGCACTTATATTGGATATATCTCTCAAATCATCGTCCCAGTAGTCGACGTTTGCTTCCCCACGGATGAAAAGAATGCAGCAGAAGTACTGCCCAAGATTCACGATGCATTGGAAGTTACACACCCTGATGGTCGCACAATAGTCATTGAAGTGCAACAGCACATTGGTGAGGATACCGTGCGTACAGTTGCCATGGACAATACGGACGGCTTGGCACGTGGATTGGAAGTTCGTCAAACAGGTATGCCTATCTCAATGCCTATCGGCAATCAAGTTAAGGGACGTATGCTGAATGTTATCGGTGAAACCATTGATGGTTTGAATCGAGTAGACAAGACTCCAGAAAGCGCCTACCCTATTCACCGCGAGGCTCCCAAGTTTGAAGATCTCAAGACAAGTCGTGAAGTACTCTACACGGGTATTAAAGTGATTGACTTGCTCGAACCTTATATGAAAGGCGGTAAGATTGGTCTATTTGGTGGTGCTGGTGTGGGAAAGACAGTGCTTATCATGGAGCTGATTAACAATATTGCTAAAGGCCATGATGGTTTCTCAGTTTTTGCTGGTGTCGGTGAACGTACTCGCGAAGGTAATGACTTGCTGCGCGAAATGATAGAATCAGGCGTTGTAAAATATGGTGAAGCATTTACTGAAGCCATGGAACGTGGTGAATGGGACCTTTCAAAAGTAGACTACAACGAAGTGTCTAAGAGCCAGGCAACCTTGGTGTATGGTCAGATGAACGAACCTCCAGGTGCTCGTGCCTCTGTTGCACTTTCTGGTCTTTCCATCGCAGAATCTTTTAGAGATAGTGGAGCAGAAAGTGGTAAAGCAACTGATATTCTTTTCTTTATCGATAATATATTCCGCTTTACTCAAGCTGGTTCTGAGGTGTCTGCCCTTCTTGGTCGTATGCCTTCTGCTGTAGGTTACCAACCTACCCTCGCATCTGAAATGGGTGCTATGCAAGAGCGCATTACTTCTACAAAAAATGGATCTATCACTTCTATTCAAGCTGTATATGTGCCTGCGGACGACTTGACGGACCCCGCTCCTGCTACAACTTTCACGCACTTGGATGCAACGACAGTACTTTCTCGTAAGATTACGGAATTAGGTATTTATCCAGCAGTGGACCCTCTCGACTCTACGTCTCGTATTCTTGATCCTAATGTTATTGGGCAAGCACACTATGATTGTGCACAACGTGTAAAGCAAATTCTTCAGAAGTACAAAGAACTCCAAGATATCATTGCCATCTTAGGTATGGACGAACTTTCTGATGAAGACCGTCAGACAGTGAATCGTGCTCGTCGTGTACAACGCTTCCTTTCTCAGCCATTTACAGTTGCAGAAAAGTTCACTGGTGTGAAGGGTGTTATGGTACCTATCGATGAGGTTATCCGTGGTTTCAATATGATTCTTGATGGAGAAGTAGACCACTTGCCCGAACAGGCCTTCCTGAATGTTGGTACAATCGACGATGCTATTGAAAAGGGAGAACGCTTGCTTTCTCAAGCTAAATCTTAAGTAATATGGCACAGTCTAACGAACTTCACGCTGTTGTGATTTCTCCAGAACGTACACTTTTTAGTGCATACGTTGATGCACTGATTGTACCAGGAGAAAAAGGACAGTTTGAAATACTTCGCAACCACGCTCCTCTCATTTCTTCTCTGACCACAGGCACAATAATATGTCGTGGAAACGATCCTTTTGAACTTCACATCGTTGGTGGATTTATAGAGATTAAAGATAATGAGGTGACTCTGTGCGTAGAAGTTGACAATAGTCTATGATTAGAATTCTTCGTTTCGGATGTTTATTAGCATTGGCGCAGGTTATATTCGGAGTCATTCTTTTTTTTATTGAACTATGGACAATGAATGTCTCAAACTTTGAGATTGCCCGTTCAATAACACTGACTTCTGTGGTATATTTCTCCTTTACTTTGCTAGAGATGTCCATAACAAACGCGCTGAAAGACAAAGATTCCTCTTATTTCATTGGAGTAAATCTAGGTTTTTCTCTGCTGCGCATGATACTAACGATTGTGATTCTTTTTATATGCAAGCGGAATGATAGCTTTGACTTCGCGCTAATCTTCATCAACTTGGCAGCGTTTTATATTCTGACATTAGCTTTTTCTGCTTGGCATCGTACAAAATTGAGTACAAAATAGATTCGACTCATGACACATCGCATTAAATACAACTTATGGCTCTTCTTATTACTCGCATTTGGGCTTTTTCTGCCTAAAACAGCCTTTGCGTCATCTGAAGAACATAAAGGCGAAATCAATGTATCGGAGTTTGTCCTAGAACACCTAGCAGACTCTTATGAGTGGCATATCACAACTTGGGGCAACCACCATGTGTCCATCCCTCTCCCTGTTATTGTTAAGGGAGAAACATCTGGATGGCATATCTTTAGCAGTGAACGCATTAAAGAAGCTGCCAAAGAGGGGAAAGATTATCAAGGCTTTTTCTTCTCTCCTCAGCACCATAACAAGGTCTACGAACGCCTTCCCAATGGGGAGGTGGTTAAACCTTGGGATATTTCTATCACCAAAAACGTGATTGAGATTTGGCTCGTTGTTATTATCCTTCTGACAATCTTCTTGACATGCGCAAGATGGTATAAGAAACACGATAGCGTACGCCAAGAAGCTCCCAAAGGTTTTGTTGGTATGATGGAGATGTTGGTAATGGCCATTCATGATGATGTGATAAAGCTCTATAGGAGAAAAGCATTTTCGCAGATATGCACCTTATCTCCTCACCGTGTTTTTCTTCATCTTTACGAACAATCTCCTAGGGCTTATCCCGATATTCCCTGGTGGGGCCAACGTAACTGGTAATATCAACATTACATTGTTCTTAGCAGTAGGCACAATGCTGATGGTAAACCTCTTTGGTAATAAAGAGTATTGGAAAGAAATCCTTTGGCCAAATGTTCCTTTGTGGCTTAAGATTCCGCCAGTGATGCCGGTAATTGAGATTTTTGGTATATTTACCAAGCCTTTTGCGCTGATGATTCGTCTTTTTGCTAATATGATGGCAGGGCACGCGATTATCCTCTCATTTACCTTTGTAATTTTCATGACATGGCAGATTAGCACAACTATGGGATCTATCTTCACTGTGTTTAGTTCATTGCTCATGATTTTCTTGAACTGTCTTGAACTCTTGGTAGCTTTCCTCCAAGCCTACGTCTTCACACTACTCTCTTCTGTCTTTATTGGCTTATCTTTGCCAGAACATCACGAAGACTAAGAAATAAAAGAAACCAATTCTTTGTAGCTACTTCTAAGGGTGTATAAGCATATCGGTAGATTTACAAAGAGATTTTCCTAAAGTAATAAACTCAAATAGTATAACTCACAAAACATTTACAACTATGATGTTATCACTTCTCGAAGCAACCACAGGTTTTGCTCAACTCGGTATGGCACTTGGTGCTGGTCTTGCAACAATTGGTGCTGGTCTAGGCATTGGTAAGATTGGTAGCTCTGCAATGGAGGCTATTGCACGTCAACCAGAAGCCGCAAGCAAGATTATGACCAACATGATTATCGTTGCAGCTCTTGTAGAAGGTGTTGCTCTCTTTGCTGTTGCAGCTTGCGCATTCCTCATCAAATAAATAGAATCCTCATTTCATCCAAAGACAAATAAGTATGGAGTCATTGAACTTACCCTCCATCCTCACCCCTGATTTTGGACTTCTCTTTTGGATGTTGGTAGCTTTCGTGGCTCTCTTTCTCCTCCTCGCTAAGTTTGGATTTCCTGCTATCACGAATGCTGTCGAAGCACGCAAGAACTTTATCGATGAAAGTCTGCAAAATGCTAGAGCAGCAAACGAAAAACTAGCTGGAATCCAAGCAGAAAGTGAGAAAGTGTTGCGAGAAGCGCGCGAGAAGCAAGCTGAAATTCTAAAAGAGGCAGCTGAAACTCGCAAAGCCATTGTCGCGGAAGCTAAGTCACAGGCTGCAGAAGAAGGAGCTAAACTCCTTGCAGAAGCCAAGAAACAGATTCAGGTTGAGAAAGCCAATGCTCTGCTCGACATTCGTGCCCAACTAGCTGACATCTCCATGCAAGTGGCAGAGAAACTAGTGGGACGCGAACTTGAAAAGAGTGAGGCACAGACCTCCTACATCAACGACATCCTTGATGATGTAGAGCGTAAGTAAATAGAGTGACCAGTTAAATCACTCACAACCTAGTATTAAAACGATGAATACAGGAATCGTTGCCTCACGTTATGCTAAAGCTCTGCTTCGATTTGCAGAAGATAATAAGGAGGACGCTTGCGTATATCAAGAAATGCTCCAATTACATAGGAGCTTTCAACAGGTAAACACTTTGACAGCTACCCTTCTTAATCCAATCTTCAGCTATGAAAAGAAAGTAGAATTGCTTACGGCAGCTTCTCTTTCTCCAGAATGTAAAGAGGCATCAACGTCTACACGTCGATTTCTACAACTAGTTGTCGAGAAGAAGCGCACGGAAACGATGCCTTTTATCGCAACGTCCTTTGTACGCCAATACGAAGAGGCAAGACAAATCACCCGTGCAGAAGTAATCGTAGCCCAACCTATAACGGAAGCAACGGTAGAACGTCTTCGCAATATCATAGCCAAACGTACAACAGGAGTTGTAAATCTTGACGTTCGCATAGATCCAAGTCTCCGCGCAGGCTTTATTCTTCAATATGATGACAATCGTATGGATGCAAGTCTACGTGGGAAAATAGAACGCCTGCGACATCAACTTCGTCTGCCAAGTCGTGCCCAATAAGGACATAGGCTTTCTATCTTAAAAACAAAAAGAATATGCCCAACAATATCCAACCAGGTGAAGTGTCCGAGGTGCTTTTGCAGCAACTCAAAGACCTTTCCGTAGATCAGAAATTTGAAGAAGTGGGCGTTGTCCTCACCATTGGTGATGGTGTGGCACGTATCTACGGCTTGACTAAGGCTACAGAAAACGAACTTCTCGAATTTGAGAATGGTGTAATGGCAGTTGCCATGAACTTGGAAGAAGACAATGTCGGTGCTGTACTCCTTGGTTCTTCCGAAGGTATTAAGGAAGGTCAAAGCGTTAAGCGCACAGGTCGTGTAGCTTCCATTATGGTAAATGAAAACATGCTGGGGCGTGTCATCAATCCGCTAGGACAACCACTTGACGGCGGTGGCGACATTGAAGGCGAAAAGTATTTAATGCCACTTGACCGAAAAGCTCCTGGTGTTATCTATCGTCAACCAGTTACAGAGTCTTTGGCCCACAGGTCTCAAGAGTGTAGACTCAATGATTCCCATTGGTCGCGGACAACGTGAATTGATTATTGGTGACCGCCAGACTGGTAAGACTGCAATTGCCATTGACACGATAATTAATCAGCGTGCTAATTTTGAAGCAGGCAATCCTGTCTACTGTATCTACGTAGCTATTGGTCAAAAGGCTTCAACTGTCGCAAATATCGTAAATATCCTCAAAGAAAAAGGCGCATTAGAATATACGACGATTGTGTCTGCCACAGCTGCAGAAAGTGCTGCTTTGCAATACTATGCTCCTATGGCAGGTGCAGCAATTGGTGAATTCTTCCGTGATCGTGGTAAACACGCTTTGGTCGTGTATGATGACTTGTCAAAACAAGCCGTTGCTTATCGTGAAGTTTCTTTGATTCTTCGTCGCCCTTCAGGCCGTGAAGCTTACCCCGGAGACGTCTTTTATCTCCACTCACGTCTTCTAGAACGTGCAGCAAAGATCAATAATCAACAAGAAGTAGCAGAACAGATGAACGACCTTCCCGAGTCTCTAAAGGTATGGTGAAAGGCGGAGGTTCACTAACTGCACTTCCTATTATTGAGACTCAGGCAGGTGACGTATCAGCATATATTCCTACCAACGTGATTTCTATTACGGATGGACAGATTTATCTTGATACCAACTTGTTCAACCAAGGTTTCCGCCCTGCAATTGACGTCGGTATTTCCGTATCTCGTGTCGGTGGTTCTGCTCAGATTAAGTCTATGAAAAAGGTCGCTGGTACCCTCAAAATAGACCAAGCGCAATATCGAGAACTTGAAGCTTTCGCTAAGTTCTCAAGTGACATGGATGCAGTAACAGCTATGACAATTGACCGTGGGCGTAAGAATAACCAACTGCTTATCCAAGCACAATACGCTCCAATGCCAGTAGCAGAGCAAGTTGCAATTCTTTATTGTGGAACTAAGGGATTACTTTCGCAAGTACCTCTAGAGCATGTCAGAGATTTCCAAGAGCAATACCTCAATGTTCTCCGAGCCTCCCATAAGGATAGTGTTCTTGCTGGATTGGCAGCAGGACAACTTACGGAGGAGATTGAAACAACATTGAGATCAGTTGCTGCTGATGTTTCTGCGCAATACACCTAAACAACGGGACCAGCACATAGATTTATGGTGAATTTCTCACCATAAATCTTAGCTGCGTCACAACCCTACTCTATTTATGGCCTCACTAAAAGAAGTAAAAACCCGAATATCTTCTGTCAATAGCACACGAAAGATTACTAGTGCCATGAAGATGGTTGCCAGTTCCAAGTTGCACCACGCGCAACAGGCCATTGAACAAATGCGCCCTTACGAGGAAAAACTCAGTGGCATAATGTCTACTTTCGTATCCTCACTCGAAGGCAACATAAGTTCACCTTTCGCAGAATCGAGAGATATACAACGAGTGGCTGTAGTTGTGTTCTCCTCTAACTCTAGTCTTTGTGGAGGTTTCAATGGTAACACGCTTAAAAAAGTCAAGCAAACCCTTGATGGCTTCAAAAAAGAAGGGATTCAGGTAGCCAAAGTCTACCCCATTGGTAAAAAAATCACAGAAGGAATACGTAAAATAGGTTATACTCCTGCGTGCGATTTATCTACCTGTCTAGATCATCCTCAATACGCCCCTATAGCAGCCCTTTCAGCTGAAATTATGGAAGAGTATACTAAAGGCGAAATTGATAAGGTGGTTTTGATTTATAATCATTTCAAAAGTGCAGGTAGCCAAATTCTCACTGAAGAACAATTTCTTCCCATTGAATTTCCTTTAGGTGAAGTTGAAGACCAGAATCTCAACTTCTTAGTTGAGCCTCATCCACAACATCTTCTTGAGAAACTCATCCCACAATCACTTCACCTCAAGCTCTACTCAGCAATGCTCGATAACCTTGCTTCAGAGCATGCTGCTCGGGTAATAGCAATGCAGGTGGCTACAGACAACGCTGATGAGTTACTCCGTCAACTGACTCTGCAATATAACAAATCACGCCAACAGGCTATTACTGCAGAATTGCTAGACATAGTCGGTGGTTCCTTGCAATAATCCGCCATTATAATTAAGAACAAATATAAAGTGGGAGAGAGTTGTAACCACAAAAGCTACAGCTTCTCCCATTTTATGCTGATACATTCTATTCCTGTGCAAATTTAGCACAACCAGGATACATTAGCTGTATTGTGCTTTTTAGCAAAGGGATTAAACTGTAAAGAACTATAATCTTGCCTACATAGGATGTAGCTGCAACATATATTGCATTATAGGACAATGTATTTCCTGTTTTAGAGCGCAAAAGTACTCCACTCTATTGAAGAAGCTATATATTCACCATAAGGAAAAAAAGTAAACACTAAGCATGGATCAAGCGATCACTCTTTTCTTCAATGGCAGTCATTCACTCTATCTTGACGCCTTTGCTTGAGTACCACTCACATCCAGGTCTGGATACCCTTTTTATTGGTGATTGTATATGTCCTATTCAAGGAACACGACTTCTCCCACTTCTGCTTTATTCTTGGAGCAGCTATTTTTTGTGTGGTTATCTCCGATCAAATAGCCTCTTCTATCTTCAAACCGCTAATAGCTCGCTGGCGTCCCACTCATAGTCCTCAGATTATGCACTTAACAGATGTCGTTGCGGGGTATCGAGGTGGTTACTTTGGCTTTTTTTCCTCTCACGCAGCTAATACATTCTCTATTGCGACCTTTCTGTCTCTAGTATTTCGAAATCGAAATATCAGCCTTTCCCTCTTTGCATGGGCAATACTTAATTGCTGGACTAGAATTTATCTCGGCGTTCATTACTTTGGAGATTTGTTAACTGGAGCTGTTTTTGGCACTTTGGTTGCTTATCTTGCTTTTAGAGTGTATTGTTACTATTTTAAAGATGCCACTTCTTTTCCCTATACACGCAACCAACTAAAATATATCCCCTTGGTCTTCATTCTGACCCTTTGTGTTCTTGCCACTCCCTGGAGACTTATCTACTAGTTTTTAGAAAGGTAAATCAAATTACAAGGATACAAGCAATTATCCTCATAAAACTCAAACACATAACTCAATATTTACACTAAACAAACTTATCAACATGGAACACCACGCACACGAGGTTCTTGGCATGATGCTAGGACAAACCTTCACAGAAGAGTCTCTTCTTGCTGCAATGCGCAACACTTTTGGCGATGACGCTACCTATTATAGCTGCAGTCAAAGTGACATGACTGCCGAACAACTCCTTACTTTCTTGAAGAGTAAGGGCAAGTTTGTAGAGGTTGAAGGTGGTTTTACCGTCAACACTAGCCCTGGTGGCGGTTGCGGTCATTGATTTTTGACGAATCTAAAAACATTTGTAAGAAGTCTGCAATAGAAATTCTTAACAAATCCCAACTTGATTAAGGCACGAAAAGTAACCAACATTGCATTTTCTTCCATTACGCTCCGTTCATCTCTGTTTATTTACAGATTTGACCATTCACACAAATGAAAAAACGTCTCTGATTCTAGCAATCAGAGACGTTTTTTCGTGTTTCAAGCAATCTTACTCCTTAGAATCGTTTGATAAATCGATCCAGCTCGCGTTTGTCATCGCGTTCACGGATAGAAGCACGCTTATCAAATTCTTTTTTACCACGACAAAGGGCGATGTCCAATTTCGCTAATCCCTTATCATTGATAAATAAGACTAGAGGTACAATGGTATATCCTGGAGACAAGGTATCGTTTCTAAGATTGTTGATTTCTTTCTTGTTAAGCAACAACTTACGGTCTCGACGCGTTGCGTGATTATTGTACGTGCCGTAGCTATATTCCGCTACATACATATTCTTCACCCACAATTCATCATCGTGAATGAAACAGAAAGTATCTACTAAAGAAGCTTTACCTTCACGAATACTCTTAATTTCTGTACCTGTCAATACTATGCCCGCAGTATACTTGTCTATAATTTCATAGTCAAATGTAGCGCGCTTATTCTTAATTCTTATGCGTTGTGGCTTGACTTTACCACCTTTTTGTTTACTCATAATTTTCTATCTCAATAAAATCAAGGAGATGCTCATCCAAATATTGTGCTACACGTGCGGTATACTCCTCTTCATGTTCCATAAACTCATCATCTAAATCATCGAATTCAGGGAAGCGTTCATAGAGTCCCATAAAATCTTCGTCAGAACATGGCTTTTTAATCTCATCGCCATGTAGTTCGAAGAGTTCACGTCCCTTATAAATCAACTTAGACAAATCCTTCAAGCCCCACAATCGCATAGCCTTAGCAAAAGGATTCAAGAAGAAGAAGTCGCCATAACCATTATAAATAAGCTGAATAAAGCCACCGTCACACAGTTCATCTCTAAGCAAGATATATGCCCATAGTGTTATCTGTTCGCCAGACAACTTGGTCATAGCTTCTGCTGTTAGTTCATCTCCTACAGCATGTTTGAAAGCATTTACGACAACTTGAAGAAAGTCATCCATTCCTGCTTCGGCAGCCTGACTAAGAGCTGCATCTTTTACCTTTATCTTCATGATTCCTTATTGACTAATTGAAGTTTCGTTCTACTACCCTAACACCAAAGTTGATTACTGTTTTTTGTAGAGCTAACTTAGGACTTTTATTCTACAAAGATACAGAAAACCCACCATACTGACCGCCTATTAACTCAAAAAAATCGTATCTTTGTCAACAAGCTAACCCTTTTCCCACTTTTTGAATGAAGAAATTTGTAAAAGACCTGCGTGTAGAATCTATTGATTTCTTGCGAGAAGACTATATTCTACTCCGATTAGTCGACCCCGATCAAGACCTTCCTCCTATGCATCCCGGACAGTTTGTTCAAGTAGCTGTAGAAAAATTCTCCAACGACATTCCTTCGTCGTCCTATATCTATCAATGATGTTGATGTTGAACGTCATAGCTTCGACCTGCTCATTCACATGGTAGGAGACGGAACACGCGCTCTTAGTAAACTCAGCGTAGGACAAAGCCTCAATTGCATCTATCCTTTGGGAAATGGGTTTGATGTCCCTGCCATCTCAGAAGGAAAGAAAAAAAGTACCTTCTTGTAGGAGGTGGTGTAGGAACAGCGCCAATGTTACTCTATGGTCGCCAGCTTCTTGAAGCAGGTCACGAGCCCATATTCTTGTTAGGCGGACGTTCACAGCGTGATCTCCTTGAACTAGATCGTTTTGCTGTTTTTGGGGCGTGTCTTTACAACCACTGAGGATGCAACAATGGGAGAGAAAGGTTTTGTAACTCATCATTCCATTTGGAAGGATGAACACTTCGATTGTGTTGCTGCATGTGGTCCCAAGCCTATGATGCAAGCAGTTGCAAAAATGGCACGTCAATATAATACTCCATGCTTTGTGTCGCTTGAAAATCTAATGGCGTGCGGAGTTGGTGCTTGTCTCTGCTGCGTCGAAAAAGACAGTGAAGGGAAATATTTGCGTTTGCACGGAAGGACCGGTGTTCTCTACGGACCAACTCACTTGGGAATAAGGAACACTTATAGATGCCGAAACTCCCTTGTACATAGCTACTGCTCCTGCATCAATGGTTCTACCTCTCCACATCTGTTTATACAGCAAGTCCCTTTAGAATTTTTATGACCAACGTCTCACTTCTTACGTCTTCTTCATGGCTCATCTTAATGTAAATATAGGCAAACTTCCCCTATAAAAATCCAGTTCTTACCGCATCTGGCACCTTTGGTTACGGTACCTTGAGTTTGCCGACTTCATCGACCTCAATCGCCTAGGCGGTTACATTGTGAAAGGAACTACTCTACTCCCCCGACAAGGCAACGACTATCCTCGTATGGCAGAAACCCCTCAAGGAATGCTCAACTGCGTTGGACTTCAAAAATAAAGGCGTAGATTATTTTGCCGAACACATCTATCCACAAATCAAAGACTACAATTCTGCAGCGATTGTCAACGTTAGTGGCTCTTCTCCTGAAGATTATGCAGAATGCGCAGCACGAGTAGCAGCTCTAGACAATATTCCTGCCATTGAGCTCAATATATCTTGTCCAAATGTCCACGATGGTGGAATGGCTTTTTGGGGTCACTTGTTCTGGTGCTGCTTCAGTGGTAAAAAGCCGTGCGCGCAGCTTACCCCCAAAACTCTAATCGTTAAACTATCGCCCTAATGTCACTGACATTGCAGAAATAGCACGTGCTGTAGAAGCTGAAGGAGCTGATTCTGTATCTCTCATCAATACGCTTATGGGAATGAGTGTCGATATTGAACGCCGACGCAGTAACTTAAGTATAGGTACAGGCGGTCTTTTCCGGTCCATGCGTAAAAGCCAGTGGCTCTCCGCATGGTACATCAAAGTGGCAAAAAGCTGTGCAAATCCCCGTAATTGGACTCGGAGGCATTATGAATGCCACAGACGCCATAGAATTTATGATGTGTGGTGCCACGGCAATTCAAATTGGAACTGCAAATTTCATAGATCCCGCTGTCACCATCAATGTTATTGATGGCATCAATGCTTGGTGCGATAGTCATGGTGTAAAAGATATTCACGAAATCATTGGCGTCATTTAGTTTTCTAAAAGAGTCTAGGGAAATATAGATAAACTATACCCCACTAGTCTACCATCAAACTTCTAATTTGTCCCCTGCTCAGTAAATGAGGAGGGGATTTTTCTGGCACACATTGCCAAAAAGTTGTATCTTTGTAATTCATTACAATGCTCTCCTTCTAGAGGGCAAACCGCAATTTCCTTCCAATGATAGATAGAAGTACCATAGACCGCATCATGGCTGCCGCAGACATCGTAGATGTTGTGGGCGAATTCGTCACGCTACGCCGTTCAGGTGCCAACTATAAAGGGCTTTGCCCCTTCCATGATGAGAAGACACCTTCATTCATGGTATCACCTTCCAAGCAACTGTGCAAATGCTTTAGTTGTGGAAATGGTGGGAATGTGGTAAAGTTCGTGATGCAACACGAACAAATGACCTATCCCGAAGCCCTTAAATGGCTGGGAAGACGCTATGGTATTGAAGTAAAAGAGCGAGAGCAAACAGCAGAACAAAAAGCCGCTGCCACCGCTCGTGAAGCGATGTTTGTCGTTAACGAGTGGGCTAGAGACTACTTTGTTGAAACTCTACACAATAACGTGGATGGTCTAGCCATAGGTATGAGCTACTTTCGCCGCCGTGGACTTCGTGACGATATCATCTGCAAATTCCAACTGGGTTATTCTCTGGAACAGCGAGATGCATTGGCGCAAAAAGCGCACGCAAAAGGCTTTGAAGAGAAATATATTGAAAGTACAGGATTGTGTTATCGTACAGAAGACGGAAGACTTCTAGACAGATATCATGGTCGTGTTATTTTTCCGGTTCACTCTGTATCAGGGCGAATCGTAGCTTTTGGTGGGCGTATTCTAAATCAAGAACAAAAAAACGTAGGAAAATACGTCAATTCTCCCGAGTCTGAGATATATTCTAAGAAACGCGAACTCTACGGACTCTATTTAGCCAAGCAAGCCATCGTGAAACAAGATCGTTGCTACTTGGTGGAGGGGTATCTTGACGTAATCTCCATGCACCAAAGCGGTGTTGAAAACGTAGTAGCATCTAGTGGTACTGCACTAACTCCAGAGCAAGTGCGTCTAATCCATCGATTTACGAACAATGTCACGGTGCTCTACGATGGCGACGCAGCTGGTATTCACGCCTCGCTTCGCGGTATTGATATCTTGCTCTCAGAAGGCTTGAACATCAAAGTTATGCTCCTCCCCGAAGGTGAGGATCCAGACAGCTATGCACAAGCCAGAACGCCCGAAGAGTTCCGTAAAGATTTAGAAGAGAACGAAGAAGACTTCATTCAATTCAAAGCTAACTTGCTACTCAAAGATGCTGGTCGCGATCCTATGAAGCGTGCAAGTGTGATTACCGATCTCACTCGTAGCATCTCGGTTATTCCAAGTGATATCGTACGACAAGTCTATATTCACGATTTAGCTGGACGACTTAATATTGATGAATCTGCTATTGTCAATGAAGTAGCAAAAGAAATTCGCAAGCGAAAGGAAGAAGCGCATTCACGTTCTAACACCACTCCTCGTCCACCTTCTACCCAATCATCCACACAAAGTAAAATCCAACCGGCTGCTGCCCAACAACACTCTGGAGAAAATGATATTCCATTAGAAGCCTACGAACAATTGATACCTCCGCCTGAATCTGTTTCAGGCGCTCACGACGCACAACAAGCACTCACTTCTTTATCAACTAATCCTCTAAATCAAGAAAGAACCATATCAGGTTCAACTATAAACTTAGGAGAAAGTAAAGCCCAACAACAACTCATAGCTTGTGAACTTCAGCTGATACAATTAGTGATACGCTATGGACAATTGCCAACCATTGCCCAACAAACAGAAGTCGAAACACCATGGAGTGCAGCAAAAAAAACTCAAACTACGGAAATCATAGCAGATAGTCCATTGGTTGCACCTTACATTTTAGAGGAGCTGTCTAATGATGACATTCATCTTCAAGTCGATAAGCATCAGCAGATCTTAGAGGAAGCGGCACAACATACCCTAGAGAATCCTGAAACATTCAATTCTCGCGACTACTTTATCACGCATCCAGATCAAGAAATCAATCGTTTAGCAGCAGAGTTGGCAGACGATCGCTATCCGCTCTCTATTGAGCAACAAAAAGCTTATGTCCCTGAGGAGAAACGACTAGTAGATATTGTTCCGCGAGTAATAAATGATTACAAGCATGCTATTCTTGGTGTACAAAAAGAGGAAGTACTCCTAGCCCTTAGACAACCAGAACTACAGCAACAGCCTGACAAAATGAATGAATTACTGAGACAACTCATTGAAATCAACGAACTAGAGAAACAATTCGCTAAGTACTCGGTGACCGTGTTCTAGTACGTTAAACAATCCCCACTTGCAAATGAAAGCAAGTGGGGATTTTGCGTTTAAGCCAACTTTAACCGCCTAAATTATGGTTCATCACTCCAAGCGCCGGATGAACAAGTTTCGGACAATACCTGGTTCTATTTATAATCGATTTCTTTGTCTTTGCATAGTTCGCTCCATATAATTCGCAAACAATCTATAATCAGCTAGCAATGTGTATGCTATCAAAACTAGCACCTCCTTCATTTCATAATCTTGAAGTAAGGTCTCTAATCTGCAAAGAGTATTTCTGGAACAATCTGAGAAAAGTCATCAACCAACATATCGTACAACGTGTAATTCACCCTGTTAGTCAAAACTTCACGAGACAAAGAAGTTGCTAAAGCTACAACTTTTGCTCCACTATCACGCCCTGCCTTAAGCCCATTAATACTATCTTCAAAGACGACACATTTTTCAGGAGCTACCTCTAAAGCTTTAGCTGCATTCAGATAACAATCTGGCATTGGCTTAGAACGGCGCACACTTTCTGCTGTAAAAATATCACAGAAATAGCGAGACAACTTTGGATGTTCAGCATAGACTTTCTTCATCTTTTCTCTATTACTGCTGGTCACAACAGCACATCGCACGTATATCTCTTGCAATCGCTTGAGAAAGGGGAGGACACTTTCAAAAATAGGATAATGCATCTCTTGCTCAAAAGCATTAAGACGACAAGTCATCTCCTTTTGCAAAGACTCTAAGCCAGGAAAATAAGTCTGGTAGATTTGCACCAACGACATACCTTTAATGTCTTGCGCAAAACTAGGATGTTTTGGCAAAAAGTCCTGACCTATCTTTCGCCAAAAAGCCTCATATTGTCCTTCGGTATCAATAAGTACACCATCTAAATCAAAGAGAGCAGTTTTCATCTGTAATACTATTGTAAATGAAAAGAATGAGAAATAAGAAAGGAACGACAGAAATAATTTCTATTTGTACGGCAGGAACTGCATAAGATGCGGTAGGTATAAAATAAAAATTGATTGTCTCCCGACAACCAATCTTCTTTTAACCTTAAATCTAATACCATGAAAACATTGCAAAGGTACAGCCTTTCTATATTTCTTCCAAACAAAATGATGAGAAATCTGTTGTTTTTCTTATTGTTAGGCTGAAGATGATAGGTCTACTTACCAATTATATAGTGTATAGCTATTATTGATTAGAAGTCTATGCAAAGTCTACAATTGAATTATTTGTGAGCAATGCTCTAGCACAGCAGCCCGATGCGTGACAAATATCATGGTCTTGCCCTTACAGCTAGACACTAAGCGTTCAATAACCAGCTTTTCAGTAGCGATGTCTAGAGCAGAGGTACTTTCATCAAAAACTAATATTGGGCAAGGGCGAAGTAGAGCACGAGCAATGCAAATGCGCTGAGCTTGCCCTTCTGACAATCCCCCTCCAAATTCGTGACAAGCAGTATCTAACCCTCGAGGCAATGCAAAAACAAAATCTGCAGCAGCTACAAACAATGCTTCATTCATTTCCTCCTCTGTAGCTCCAGAATTTGCCAAAAGAAGATTCTCACGAATTGTTCCTGAAAGTAAGGTGTTTCCTTGCGGTACGTAAGCAATAGCTGCTCTGCCTAAGAAGCCATAAGGATATCTTTTATCATGTACTTCCCATTCGACAGCCCCTTCCTGAGGAGTGACAAGTCCCAATAATAGTCGAATAAGCGTAGTCTTCCCCGCTCCCGTTTCTCCTAAGATAGCAGATACACTACCTTTGGGGAAATGACAGGAGAAACCGTTCAATACCCAACGTCCACCCGGAGCATACTGATAATGCACATTAGATAAACATAACGAGAAGTCTATCTTTCCTTCGATAATCTGTTGTTTGATTACAGACTGCTCATTGCTGTCCTTATTCTTTTCTTCCTTGTCATACAGGTCTGGTGGCAAAGATTCTAAAGCAGAGACGCGTTCGAAAGCTATATGCCCTTGTATAAGCGCATTGACGTATTGAGACAAATTCTTCAATGGTGCTTGTACTCGTGCCACTAATTGCACATAAGCCATGAGGGCTCCATAAGTAATCCATTGGTTTTGTAAGCCAACAACTCCCCAAACAAAAACGACTAAATAGGTCAAATCAAAACCTAAACGCATCAAAAGAAAGGGACGGATAGAAAACCTTAGCCTACGCTTTATCTTTTCTTCCAAGGTGATTTGAGAAGCATCTAATCTTTGCCTAATCACATCATAAGCATGATTAGTCTTAATCACAAGAAGATGTTGTGTCGCTTCTTGATAGCTAGATAAAACGTCTGTATCTTGTTCACGAACATCTCGAGTCAGTTCGCGCTGTTTCTCAATATATAAACGACGGAGCAAAGACCAAAGGAGTTATTACGAGTAAACAAAGAGCGAGTTTATGGTCCAAGAAACAAAGATAAACGAAAGCCCCTGTAAGCTGAAATAACATCGTGAATACCGCAGGGTAAGTATTTACTGTCATTCCCACCAGATAATCAACATCTTTGGATATTCTACCATGTACATCTCCACTATGATATTCTTGTAGCTGCTGCCAATCGCTGTACATCAATATCTTAAATAGTGACGTACGCATATCCTTTTCTGTTTTTGTGAAAAGTATAGTGCTCAACCAATTTCCCACAAAACCAAGTGTGCGTTCTAGAACAGTACCCACCACATAAAAAAACAAGATAAGCACAAGATTTCCTGTTTGAGCACCTGTTGCGATGTCTATGGCAGCTTTGAATAGATAAACAAAACACAGACTTAAGACCACTCCTATCGTACCAAGAATGAGATTTAGGATATTCAACCAACGATAAGCCAGCCAATACCGCTTCATCCAAACTATAAAATGCCAATATGACTGGAAGTCTAGTTTCATTGTTATACTAGTAAATCTTATAAAACAAGGTAGTGGTTCTCCAGTGTAAGCAGTCTGGAGGTAGTACGCAGTAACTTTTTATCCACGGATGTCTTCTCCCCACATCATCTTCTTACTCAAAGCGCGGAAAAAAGAATTAGGATGTAGATGCACCACGGACACATTATAACTAGCCTTGGCCAATGTCACTTCGGTATCTGTCGAAAAACTTTGGCTACGTCCATCAATAGAAAGCAAGAAACGCTCTGTTCGACTGTGTACTTTGAGTTTAATATCAACATTATCACGAAGCACAATAGGGCGCATCGTCAAACTATGTGGTGCCACTGGCGAAAGACAAAAAGTTGCAGACTGTGGGTCAAGAACAGGACCGCCTACAGACAACGAATAAGCAGTAGAACCAGTTGGTGTGCTTATCACAAGTCCATCTGCAACATATTTAGTAAGCAATTCCCCATCCACCCTTGTCTCAACATCTATAAGCGAAGCATTATCATGCTTTAGAAGGGCAACATCATTGAGTGCAAATGGATAAGTCTCTATATTTTCGCCGGATGTCTTTACTTCAATCACACTTCGCTCGTTAAGGTTATAATTCCCCGTAGCAATATGTTCTAAGGCTTCGTTCAAAAATTCAGGAGTCACTTCTGCCAAAAAACCTAATCTTCCAAGATTTACACCAAGGATAGGAATCGGACGATTGCGTAGACGCTCTGCAGTATATAGAAAGGTGCCATCTCCTCCTATTGATATAGCAAGGTCTGCTTGACAATCTCCAAAAGAGAAGCTATGTACACGCTCTACAACATCAGGGGCGTGTTTATGCAACACAGGCATAAAATCCTCTGTCACAAGAACGTCTATGCCAAGCTGTTGTAACTTAAGAATAATATGAAGGGCACAGTTTACTTTATCTGTGTTATAACTCTTGCCAAATAAGGCAATTCTTTGAGGAGAACAGTGCATAATAATTGGTAAATTGCCGCATTTCATCCCGTAGGATGCGCATTATTAGAAACATTTTCGTAATTTCGCGACATAAATAAGGAAGAGAGTTCCTTGCTTCTTTGAGCAAATTTACAGTATTCTCCTCATTATACCAAGCATTTATGACGAAACTGAGCGTAAATATCAATAAATTTGCTACATTACGTAATGCACGTGGTGGCAACAATCCCGATTTACTACAAGTGGCTCGAGATTGCGAGCAATTTGGTGGACAAGGCATCACTGTACATCCGAGACCCGATGAGCGACATATCCGCCGAACTGATGTACTCGAGCTAAAAAAAAAAATACATTAGTACGGAGTTCAATATTGAAGGATATCCAAGTGAAGATTTCATTGCTCTTGTTTGTGCTGTAAAACCTACACAGGTGACTCTCGTACCTGACGCTCCCGATCAACTTACTTCTAATGCTGGCTGGAACACAAAAGAGAAAGCAGACTCTCTCACTCCTATTATTGCCCGTTTTCACGAAGCAAATGTGAGAGTCTCTGTTTTTATTGATCCAGACAAAGAAATGGCAGACTATGCTCTTCGTTGTGGGGCAGACCGAATTGAACTTTACACTGAGCCATACGCTTCAAACTATAATGTCAATCGCCAAGAAGCTATTGCTCCCTATGTGGAATGTGCTCTTCACTGTCGCAACATCGGACTAGGCATCAATGCTGGACATGATTTAAGTTTGGAAAATCTAGCCTACTTTTCCCAGCAGATTCCCTTTCTTGATGAAGTAAGTATTGGTCACGCCCTCGTGTGCGATGCACTCTACTTGGGCTTAGAACAAACCATAAAGGCATACCTTAATTGCCTTAACCCTTTGGCTCAGTAGGAAGCCTTATATGTAGATATTGGTCTCATAGAAGTAGAAATTACCTCGTACATCCTCGCACGATTCGCACTAATATTAAAGATATATGTTACACATATTTGGCTGATGGTTTTGAAGAAATTGAAGCACTAACTACTATAGACATTCTCAGACGGTGTGATTTAGACATACAAATCGTATCCATTACCGGCAGCAGACTTATCCATGGTTCCCATGGTATATCCATCATGGCTGAGACAGTATTCCGTAAAGGTGAAATCTATAAGAGTAACGGTCTTATTCTGCCGGGTGGTATGCCAGGGGCACGCAACCTTCTTCTTCACGATGGTTTGCGAAAAGCATTACTTTACCACCACGATTGCAAAAACCTTATCGCAGCCATTTGTGCAGCACCTATGATTTTAGGTAAATATGGTATTTTGAAACAACGCTGTGCAACTTGTTATCCGGGTTTTGAACAAGAGCTTGAAGGAGCTGAAATAGTTAATGATTTTGTGGTTGAAGATGGACATATCATCACAGCCAAAGGACCAAGAGCTGCAGCGGACTTTGCCTTTGCCATTGCCTCTCGTTTTGTAGAAGACACAACCATTGCCCGTGTGAAAGCCGACATGCTTTTCGATGAGCAAGAATCGCTTTGAACTTCTCCACATTCAGAATAATTCCGCCGTTATGAAGTATCTTATTTGTTCCGACATTCACGGTTCACTTCCTGTGCTTGAGAAATTACTTGAGCACTACAACAATATGCATTGCGAACAATTCCTTTTTATTGGAGATTTACTTAATTATGGTCCACGCAATCGCATTCCCGAAGGTATTGATCCTCAAGGCATAGTGAAGCGCCTCAACGCGATCGCAGATTGCATCATTGCCGTACGAGGTAATTGCGACAGTGAAGTTGACCAGATGCTTTGTGACTTTGACTTAATGGGAGATTACGCTTGGATTGTAGACAACGGCACACGCATTTCCTTACACACGGTCATGTTTATGGTGAGAAACATTTGCCTCGTGCGAAGTTTGATATACTTTTTAATGGGCACACGCATCTGCCTCACATCACGCGCACAGAAAATGGTTCTGTGGTAGTAAACACAGGCAGTCCAACATTCCCCAAAGGTGGTAATCCTCCTACATTTGCTACTTACGAAGAGGGGTTAATCTCGCTCTATCATCTGGATGGTACATTATTAGATAGCTTGCAAATCTAGCTTATTGCGCCATCATACTCAAACGCCGTCATAAACATCACAGACAAAAATGAAGCCACTTTCTCCCCACTTCTATCGCATCATTGCATTAGACTTAGATGGCACGCTTACGAATAGCCAAAAAGTTATCACTCCGCATACCTTTGAAGCGCTGATGCGAGCACAACGCGAGGGAGTTCGCATAGTATTAGCCTCTGGGCGCCCCACTTACGGAATTTCTTCTCTAGCCCAACAATTACAACTTGATAAGTTTGGTGGATTTGTACTTTCTTATAATGGAGGAAGAATTATAGACTGGAGCACAGAAAAAGCCATATACAGCCAAACTGTTGATACTGATCTAGTTCCGACCTTGCATACCTTTGCAGAAAGTGCAAAACTACCTATCGTCACCTATCAGTCAAATGCTATTTTAGCGAGTTTCAACGAAGGAGAGTATTTAGCGGAAGAAGCACGCATCAACGGAATGCCAGTCGTAGTGGCTAAAAATTTCGTGGCTGAGGCAAGCGCAATTCAAGGAGGTGCCACCAAGTTTCTTATTCCTGGCGAACCTCAACTCCTTGTTGACTTAGAAGCTAAGATGAAAGAAGTACTTTCCAATCGTATGGAGATATTCCGTTCTGCTCCTTTCTTTCTTGAACTCACTCCCAAAGGCATTGATAAAGCGCAATCTCTTCAGCGTCTATTAATCCATTTAGGCATGAAGCGCGAAGACCTAATGGCTTTTGGAGATGGGTTCAATGATCTTTCCATGCTAGAATACGCAGGTATAGGCATTGCTATGGGAAATGCTGTCGATGAAGTGAAAGCAATTGCCGATTTTATCACTATTTCTAACGACGAAGATGGCATTGCCATCGCATTGGAGCAACTCCTTTATTCGAATGATAAGCAAGAGTAAAGTATGAAACAAACGAATCGGCTGGGTTTTATGATGAAACTCAGCCGATTTGCATATCTTTCTCCACCAGAATGGCAAATACCTACTTCTCTTCAGCCCAGATCGCTCATTAGATCCTGAACAGATTTTATTGGATTGTTGAGCTGTTTGTTTACCGTTTGCTCGATGGCGTAGCGGACTATATCGAGAACAAACGGAAAACAAGATGCCACCAAGAGAATGAAAGATGATAGAAAGCTATATTTTCAATAACGAATAGCACAATTACGGTCTAATGAGCCATAGGGATTTAACAGATAGTCCTGTATAATCTTCTACAGAGACATAAGGATAGGCCTTAATAAGGGCAAAGTCACTGACTCGATATCAACGCAACTTTGATCACGGACTGCAAAAACAGGCAAACATGAGAAGAAAACTTTACAATTTGAACATCGTTATTTAACGTCAAAACCTGAAGTTCAGAAGCTCCGTTCAAGATTTCTGCTTTCTAGAAAGAGTTAATTGATGGACAAAAGGACGGTTGCGGAGATTATCTCGGAGATAATTGCAAAAACGTCCGACGTTTTTCAAATTTTCTCCGACGAAATTGCAAAGTTCTCCGACAAAATCTCAAAGTTCTCCGACGTTTTGCAAGCAATTATAGTAGAAATAGAGAGACAAACTCTGATAAAATACGAGTTTTTTAATGACGTGTTGAGATTTTCGACGAATTTGACCTTCAAAATCCCTTTGTAGTGACATTTCTTCAAGCTAGTTCGAAGAAAACTCATGCTTTTTTAAGCCTTTAGATTTAACACTTTCTTTCCCACTGCAGATAGCTCTTATAAATACTCAGATACAATGATTAAACTCAAGCAACTATTGCGCACTTGGATGCTTGCCATTGCCATATTGTTAGGCGTATTGCTCTATTTCTAGGAGACAATTATCTCCCCAATCCTACTGCAAAGACGATGGTAATGCACTGGATTAAGACGCTGCAGCCTATTCTTATTTTTGTCATGCTAATGATCACATTCTGCAAAGTAGAACCCCGTAGTTTGCGCTTGACTTCTTGGCATGGCTATTTGCTATTCCTGCAAACGCTAGGGTTTTCTATTGCAGCGATATTCATTATAGGAGCTAACCCCACCTATCGTCCTATAGCGGAAGGCGCTCTACTGTGCTTCATTTGTCCTACAGCAACTGCTGCTGCTGTTATTACTGACAAACTGAAAGGTGATGTTGCTGGAGTGATTTCCTATACCATTTTAGCCAATATACTGGCAGCACTACTTATCCCTACGGCAGCAAGTCTGATACTTCCCTCTCAAATTGGATTTTTGAACTCTTTGTGGCGCATCATGGTAAAAGTTTTCCCTATGCTCATTTTTCCTTTTTTTGTAGCATGGGGCATTAGAGCGTACTTCCCCCTAATATTGAAACTATTACTCACTGTCAAAGACTTAGCCTTCTATATATGGGCAGTATGTCTTACGCTAGCTATCACTACTAGTACCCATGCTCTGCTGCAAAGTACTGTTCCTTTCTCTACTCTACTCTCTATTTGTATCGCGAGTCTTGCGAGTTGCGCATTACAATTCGGAATTGGTCGAATAATTGGTCGTAAGCACCACAGCCTAGTTGCTGCGTCTCAAGCCATAGGTCAGAAGAATACTGTCTTTGCTATTTGGGCTGGATTCACTTTCTTTGACCCTATTTCTTCCTTAGCAGGAGGTTTCTACAGCATCTTCCATAACCTTTGGAACAGCTATCAATTATCTCGACAAACAAGAAGAGAACAAAGTAATCAAAATGTAAAGTAATGAGATTTGGTAGAACGCAAAAAATATAGTAACTTTGCTTTGTCTTAGCGCGAGATTTCTTGCGAATGAAAAGTCTCATTTGCTGAGAGTAAATATACTTTCTTACAATAATCATTCATCTTCCAAGGTACCAGCTGAGCGTCTCTAGATGTATTCTCTTTCTCTTCATCCACTTTCTTCATCACTTCATATCGCCCTATGATAGAAAAGCATTTCTTCTTAGAAGATGCAGATCCTGCCATTTTCTTTGGCGCTGGCAATGCTAATCTTCGTTTGGTTCGCGCATTGCGTCCCAAACTACGCATTATGGGACGAGATAATGTGCTGAAAGTAATGGGAGCTGAAGAAGATATGGCAGAATTTGAAGAGAGTTTAAGCGCCTCCAGCAGTATTGTGTGCTACACAATCAGCTCGATGAAGAGCAAGTGATTCAGATACTCAAGAATGCAGCTGAGCAAACTGCCTATAGAGACAACGAGACTATAGTCTACTCTATGGGGGGAAAACCTATTGTTCCAAGAAGTACTAATCAACGTAAAGTCGTTGAGGCTTACAGCAAGAATGATATGCTCTTTATTTCGGGTCCCGCTGGCTCAGGAAAGACTTTTCTTGCGATAGCTTTGGCTGTACGTGCACTTAAGAACAAAGAGGTAAAGAAAATTATTTTGAGTCGCCCAGCTGTGGAAGCAGGAGAAAAACTTGGTTTCTTGCCTGGTGATATGAAAGATAAGATTGATCCTTACCTTCAACCACTTTATGATGCCCTTCAAGAGATGCTCCCTGCTATGAAATTGCAGGAATATATAGAAAATCGCGTCATACAAATTGCGCCATTGGCATTCATGCGTGGTCGTACGCTCAATGACGCTGTGGTGATTCTAGATGAAGCCCAGAACACGACAACAGCGCAAATCAAGATGTTCTTGACTCGTATGGGTTGGAATACCAAGATGATGGTTACTGGCGACCCAACACAAATAGACCTTGCACCCTCACAACGCAGTGGCCTTATTGAGGCGAGCCGTATTCTCCGTGACGTAAAGGGAATAGCCTTTATCGATATGCAACAAGAAGACATCGTGCGCCACAAGCTGGTGAGCCGCATCGTGGCAGCTTATGACAAGGACGCTGCCGCGCGCAAAACAAAACAAACAGATAAGGAAGCACCTACACAAAGTGATGCAAAAGAAGACTGAACTTTTAGTCTTTTAAGCACCCTTGTGTAGGTGCTGTTTTTTTAGCCACCCTCCCTCTCCTCAACTGATAACTAAAACGCATCTAATAGCCTATCTTGGCATTAGTGATAACCAGATAATCCTTCTGAAGATTTGAACAATCATTTGTTCTATCGTTTATTTCATTGGAATTCATCCTTCAAATATCTCAATAATATGAGTGCTCTTACAAAAACTGATTTCCACTTTGCTGGACAGAAAAGTGTGTACCACGGCAAGGTGCGCGATGTGTATAACTTGGGCGAACGCCTTGTAATGGTGGCTACCGACCGTATCTCTGCATTTGACGTAGTGCTTCCTGAAGGTATTCCCTTCAAAGGTCAGATGTTGAACCAAATCGCGGCTAAATTCTTAGATGCTACCACAGACATCTGTCCAAACTGGAAACTCGCAACTCCAGATCCGATGGTTACTGTAGGTCTGCTCTGCGAAGGTTTCCCCATTGAAATGATTGTGCGTGGTTATCTCTGTGGCAGTGCTTGGCGCGCCTATAAGAGTGGTGTTCGTGAAATCTGCGGTATTCGCCTTCCAGAAGGTATGCGCGAGAATCAAAAGTTCCCAACTCCCATCGTTACTCCTACCACCAAAGCAGAAATTGGTGAGCATGATGCAGATATCTCTAAAGAAGAAATTCTTGCACAAGGTCTTGCTACACCTGAAGAATATGAAGTCCTTGAGAAGTATACTTTGGCACTTTTTGAGCGCGGAACGCAGATTGCTGCTGAACGTGGTTTGATTCTCGTAGATACAAAGTATGAGTTCGGCAAACACAATGGACAAATCTATCTCATGGATGAAATCCATACTCCCGACTCCAGCCGTTATTTCTACGCTGAAGGCTATGAAGAACGTTTTGAAAAAGGAGAACCTCAAAAGCAACTTTCTAAAGAATTTGTGCGCGAATGGCTGATGGAGAATGGCTTCCAAGGTAAAGAAGGACAACAAGTTCCTGAAATGACTCCTGAAATTGTAGCCGGCATTTCTGAACGCTACATTGAACTCTATGAACATATCACTGGAGAAAAGTTCAACCGTGAAGAAAATGCTGATCTTGCTGCCCGCATTGAGAAGAATGTAAGCGAGTATTTAGCGAAATAAAGGATACCTATACAAGACAGCAGGCTAGCATATATGGTAGCTTTGTCTGCTCTTACTTCCCATTTGCAAGGTCTAGTTCCTTCGCTTGTGAGAAATCAACAAAAAGTCGTATCTTTGGATAAACCAAGGATACGACTTTTTTGATAGAGAAAAATGAAATGGAGTTACGTGCTATTTTCCAGCCCAAAAATCTAGATATTGTTGCGCTACATTGAGATATTCATGATGTTTCATGATGTATGCTCTACTCTGCTGAGACAGTAGAGGGATTTCATCTCGACGCAACACTAATGCTTTTAATTGTTCGTAAACAGATTCCTCAGAAGGCAACACATTGATGATGGGACGTAACTCTGTTTCGCCCAGAATCTCATAGTTCTCAGGTTCACCGCCTGTTACGACAACCAAGCCTTGTGCCATAGCTTGCAGAGCATTCATAGCCGGTGTGTAGGAGTAGAGTTGATCTAACAATACATCACTAGAGCACAAGAGTTGAACATATTCATCAAAAGGCACATTCTCAGCCGTAACATATTCTACCTCATCAGGAAAATCAGCTTGTAATCTCTCTAATGCTGCGAGCATCACATCTGTTCCTTTGTAAGCATGACGCTGACGTTGGATACCAATAAAAAAACGAACCTTAGTTCTTTCTCCATTTTTTCCCTGAATACTTCTTGACTTCTGTGAAAGTAATTCATTGTCTAAGCGGATGGGGAAAGGAATAAACCGAACTTTCTTACCAAAACGGGGACGATAGGCAGCGTCGTATTCATAAAGTCCAGAAACGATGCCATCACAATCGTCAGCTATTTCTTGGTTCAATTTTCCTTTTTCACCTAAAAGCCAGTCACGAATCCATATTTCATTATCTGCATTTTTCCTGACTTGACTACCGATGTTGAAATCGCTATAGCGAAAAGTCTTACAATCCAAACCTGCTTTGACCCAATAGTGGTCCATTCCAAAAGCACCAAGAAAGATTTTCTTGTTATGACGACGCAAGAAGTTATAAAAACGACCAATACGTTCCGCTTTCAAAGGCAAAAAACATGGGTTGATGAGTTGAACAACATCATAGTTCTTGAATATCCTAAATGTGAAAAGCAAACGCAAATAGTAAGCAATAGAAGAGAACTTTTTCAAACTCGGACGCTTCAAATCAACATCTCTCGGATAATTTTTCCATGAATCACCATCAGAGGCCAAAGTTACCTCGTGCCCCAAAGTTCGCAAAGCCGAAGCAAGTGTGGCATGCACATTAGAATAATCACCAAGTAGAAGAATTTTCATGAAATATAAAGAGGACAACTCGTACGCAAAGAAATTTAGCACGAAAGCACAGCCTCGTCAAAGGCATTCTTATCTAACAAACTCTTGTTGCGCAATCGTGAACGATAGGAATAAATTGTAGGAACTGAATAGTTGAGGAAGTGGGCAATGCGATTGCTATCCGTGACACCCAAACGAATAAGCGCAAAAATTCTTAACTCTGTGTTTAGAATCTCATCTCGTTTGGGATGTACTTGAGCTTGTTCGGGAAGAAGAGCGTTGAAGTTATCAATAAACTTGGGAAACAACGTCACAAACGCTTCGTCAAAGTCTGCGTAAAAAGACTGCTCTTCTTGCACTAATTGCTCTGCACTCTGCAAACGCTCCATGAGATGCGCATAGTTTTTAGCCTTTGCCAACTTCAACAATTCACGTCTATACTCATCCAGGGTGTCAATATACCCACGACATCTTTGAAGATAGCGAGCAATATAGGTTTCTTTTACTTTGTCGGCTGTTGAGAGCTTCTCGTTCATCTCCAACAAAGCTGCATTAACTTCGCGTACTGCAACTAGTGCCTCTGTGAGCTCTTGTCGTGCATGAGATAATTGACGCATTTTCTTACGCAATAACACAATAAAACCAGAGAGTAGCAAAACAATTACAACAGAAAACACAACTATTACTGAGGTTATTGTTTGACGAGTTTGGAGTTGCTCCTTATGGGCACCATTGATGATGGGAAAAACATTGGTAGCTTCAAAACTACGTAAGCGAGCCTTACAAAAATTCGCATCATCCATAGCACAAAGCAAATAAGTGTAAGCGCGAGAAACATCTCCCCGCTCAGAAAGCTCTGCAGCAAGTTGTTGCAATGCACGGTATTCTGTTACCCCACGTTCAAGATCACTCAATGCTGCTAAGGAAAGATAGTGTAAATAATCATCGTGGTTATTACTAGCCTCTGACAAATCTGCTAATAAGGCAAATAAATAGACATGCTGCAAGGAGTCTGCATGAGAAAGTGTCCGCAAGCAGAGTTCTTTACCAGCTTGTAGGGCTCCTTCGTTAAGTAACTTATCAGCCTGTACTATGGCACGATTCGTGACATTTGTCTCTACTAACAAAATGCTATCGCGATAGTTGGCAGTAAGCTGCTGTAGCATTTTACGATTTTCACCCACTTCACCATAATCAGCCATCCAACCATAAACGGAACGGGCAACTTGATAGTAGTAAAGTCTCAAAAACTTGTCTTCTGCTTGAATGTGTACCTGCTCTAACAGCGTTGCAGCCGATTTGTAAAGTCCCATGATACCATAGACTTCAGCACGACCAATCGTAATCCACTGGCGAAGACTAGAAGGCTTGTCTAATAAGTCTGCACTTTCTTCAATACGATTCAAATATGCTAAGGCAGAATCACTCTGAAAATGTGCGTAAGCTCGAAATATCTGTTGGTAAGTTTGGATACGTTCTTTACCAGTCTCCTTGTTGGCTTTAGATTTTAGGTTCTGCAATTTTGCTTCGTATCGAGTTCTCAACATTGTTTTTCCCTCAATAGCGCGATCTATACGTTTCAAAATCTCTTCAGTACCCCAAGACTCCTCTTTTGCTTGAGACAACAAAGGGCAAAAAATCCCCATCAACGCAAAGCCCCCAAAAAGGATATGCGAAAGACGTGGAAAAGAAAAACCTAAGTAAATGGCTTTAATGCATTTGATTAAACTCAGGGATCATCGGGAGAAAGAATGCGTTTACCTGAAGAAAATTTATTTTTTTGTGTTGGAGCTGAGGCGCTGTTGGGCATCGTGTTGCTGGTCGTGCTTGACTCTGGTAAAACGGGGGCACCTGTTAACATGACATTGCCACCATAACTACGCCAACGACTCAAAATACTTTGCACGTACCCTGCAGTCTCACTACCAATCATGTAACCACGTTTCACTACTGGGTCACGATAAAATTGAGGCTGCTGAAGACCTAAAATATAAGGTGCTACTTCATCCCACTGTTGTGGGTGTTTACCATATTTTCGTGCTAAAGCCATGGCGTCACGAACGTGACCTAAACCACCATTGTAAGAGGCAAGGACAAACTTTATACGTTCGTTTCCATCACGAATATCCGAAAGTTGACTTGTAAGTTGTCGAATAAGTTTTGCAGCACCTTCGACATTCCTGCGCGGATCATGAACTTCTTCGGGAGTGAGCCCCAACCCTGCTGCAGTTTTAGGCATCAGCTGCATGAGACCTTGTGCACCAGCCCAAGAACGAGCGTTGGGGTCAAAACCACTTTCTTGGAAACTTTGAGCAGCGATTAGCTTCCAGTCCCAACCAGTTGTTGCAGAAGCTGCTTTGAACAGATGGTCATACACTGAAATAATTCCGCGCTCTTTAGAGAGATAAACAGCTTGCACACGCTTTTTCACTTGATGCACTTCTTTCATGCGCATCTTTTCCGCTTGCACAACTTCAGCTTCCTTATTATCAGTGTACCAATCATTAAGTGCTGCTATCAGTTCTTTAGCACTCGACTTTACAGCCCAGCTTATATTCGCTTTGTCGTTTCTAGCGCCTGCTGCAACAAGACCTTTTTGTGTTATAAGCTTGTCAGACACGGGAAGTGCTAGTAAGTCAGCTTTTCCTTCTGAGACCATTTGCAATAACTCTGTTGTATCTTTAGCTATCTCCATACGCACCTTCAATCCCTCGGATGAAGCAAAATTTTCAGCCAAAGCATATTGCAACCCCATGGGTAAACCATGGTAGTCATAATATGTTTCTGGTCCAGAAAGTGTAGCGACTATAATTTCACCAGCCCTGCGTAGGTCTGGTAAATCATATTCTCCACTCGTAGTCTGTGGTGCCTTAGCAAAAGCAGCAGACATAGCAGATTCCCCTTCCTTTTTTACTTTACAACCAATGAAAAGAAGTGGTAAAAAACAGAATATATAGAAAAATCTCATTCAGACAATGATTAGATCCGGAAGCGGCACATCATGCACTTCTGTAGGTATTTGAGGAAGAACCTGTTCTGAGAAAGCCACGCCAACATATCGGGCTTGTTGTAAGCTAGACTGACTCAAAAAACTATCGTAGTAGGCTTTACCATGTCCCAAACGATGTCCTTGATAATCAAAAGCAACTCCAGGCACGAGGATGTAGTCTAAGCTTGTCAAATCTTCAAGAGGTGATGTTATGGGTTCCCAGATATTAAACTGACCTTGCCTCATTTTTTCTTTGCCTTCAAATGGTCTCACCTGAATCTTTCCATCGACAAGAGTTGGCAAGTAGAATTTCTTCTCTTGGCTCCATCGTGCTAGTACTAATTCTGTAGAAACCTCGCTTGGCATAGCATAATAAAGCATCACCCTAGCTGCAGACAAAAAATGTTTGTCTGCAGCTAGGTGATCTAATAGGAGTTTTTCTGCGATATTATGCCTTTCTGGACTTAGTTTTCTCAGAATCTTGCTCATAGAGCATCGCAACTCGTTTTTGGAAATCATAAGGTTTCTGTATCCAAAGTAATTGGTTGGGCAACGCATTGTTATAGGCAGTCTTTTTGTCTCCTGGAGCTTAGGAAAGGCTAGCCCATTGCGGAAGATGCTTAATGCACGCATAATGAATGGGTCATCATTATTCAAATAGATAATGGCAGAACCTATACCAAGGCGATCCCCAATGATGTTGCTGATAATGGACTGTTCCAAAAGTTTATGGGAAGTTTTAATCATGAGGTTTCTGCGCTTCAGACCATGCTTGTCAGCGTACGTTGCAAACTGCTCCACAATTTTCTGCCCACGAAGATGTTTAGACAGAGGTAAAGCTTCAGAATACTTACTCAACTCTTGACGATGATTGTCTAAATACCAAAAAGCAAATTGGCTAATGGTGCCAGACATATAGACCTCTTTGTAGTAAGAAGTAAAGCCTAGCGTGTCGCGAGGAATAAAGTAGTCTGGAATTATACCACCTCCGCCATAAACACTACGACCTAAATGTGTTTTAAAGACTTCACCAGAGGTTTTGATACTATCAGAACTGAAGTATTCACCTGTAGCAGCTCGCTGAACTAAATCATTTTCATAGTTATCTTCATCTCCAGGCTTGAAAGGCTTTTGCACACAGCGTCCAGAAGGAGTGTAATAACGGGCAACTGTAAGTCGCACCATACTACCATCTCTGAACTCGATGGGTACCTGCACTAATCCTTTGCCAAAACTGCGACGACCAATGATGGATGCACGATCGTTATCCTGCATTGCACCAGCAAAAATCTCGCTAGCAGAAGCACTGGTTTCATCGATAAGTACAACAAGAGGCATGTTTTGATAGGCTCCCTTGCCATCGCTCTTGTATTCTTCTTTGGTGAAGTTGCGACCTTCATTATATACAATCATGCGATTCTTAGGAAGGAACTCATTAGCGACTTCAACAGCAGCCTGCAAGTATCCCCCCAGGTTCCCTCGCAAATCTATTACAAGATTATCCATCCCCTTCGGAGACAATGTTGCCATTGCACGAAGGAACTCTCCATAAGTCTTATCTCCCCATGAAGTAATGCGAACATAGCCAGTTGTAGCATCTAACATGTAACTTGCATCAATGCTTTTGACTTCTACATCACCACGGGTAATCGAGAATTTCACAAGACCTTTTGCCCCATTTCTGCGAATACCTAAGTGTACCACACTTCCTTTTTCACCTTTTAGGAGCTTCATTACCTTGTCATTATCTACGGTTTTCCCTACAAAAGGCTTACCATTAATCGTGACAATACGATCGCCAGCACGTAAACCCGCCTCTTCAGCAGGACCGCCTTCAATGATGCGCACGATTCTTACAGTATCTTCATAAATCATATATTGCACACCAATACCTGAAAAACTACCTTTCAGCTCTTGCATGGAAGCTTCTACATCCTTAGCTGAGACATAGGTAGAGTGCGGATCGAGTTCTTTCAGTATCTGTGGCACAGCTTTCTCCACCACCTCATTCATATCAACCTTATCTACGTATCTTTCATTGATAACATCAAGCAAGGTGCTAATTTTGTTTCCTGAGGTATTGATAAAACTAATTCGATTTCCAGCAAATTGAGTTGCGTAGAAATTTCCGATTAGCACACCAATGACAACAGCTATAGCAATGTAAAAGGGTAAAAGTCGAGAAGCGTAATATTTCATTTGAAAGTTATCATTCGGGACATAGCAGAGGAAAAGCTAGTCTTCTTTATTTATTCTATAATTGTAATAAGGGTGCAGTCTAAAAACAGAGATAATTTTTTTCCATTTCTCAGACTAGCCACAAAGCGAATCATGAACTAAAGAGAAAACTATTCCCGCAGTTAAGAGTATGGTAATTTCTTTACACACCGCTTTGAGATGTAAAACTAGTGATTTCAGCAGAAACTACCAAGTATTTCACCTAAAAACAACGAGAAGTCAACTAAACTTTCAACGCTTTGCCTACTTTGTCTGTCATCTCATCGTTTTTGTTGTGTAATATACTTGTACTCCTCGACTATATAGTTGCTATCTCCCCCGGCTTTTCATTACATTTTTGTTAATCTAATCGAGGCTCTACAATTCCCTTCTATCATAAAAGTTAGGAGCCTTTCTTATCCAGAGTTTGGGAAGATAGATTTTTCCATAGCCCTCTTTCCCATTTTATATTATATTCTCCTTCTTTTGTCGTATCTTTGCATTAACGTACACATACGTCACCACGTTTAAACACGATATCCTTATGGAACTAGATATTCTCCCTCTCGATCTTGCATCAGATACTCATCGTCCTTTAGTGATTGCAGGACCTTGCTCTGCAGAAACAGAAGAACAAGTTCTCAATACGGCAAAGGCTCTAGCGCAAAAAGGTTGTCGCCTCTTTCGAGCTGGAGTCTGGAAACCACGCACAAAGCCTGGAGGTTTTGAAGGCAATGGCGAAGTGGCATTAAAATGGTTGCAACAAGTCAAAGAATCTACTGGGATGCTCGTAGGAACTGAAGTAGCTACGCCAGAACATGTAAAACTTTGTCTCAAATATGGCTTAGACATGCTCTGGATTGGCGCCCGAACCACCGCAAATCCATTTGCGATGCAATCACTAGCCGATAGCTTACAAGGAGTCGAATTACCTATTTTGGTGAAAAACCCTGTGAGTCCGGATCTTGAATTGTGGATTGGAGCCATGCAACGTCTTAATCAAGCTGGTATTCGACGATTAGCTGCAATACATCGTGGTTTTTCAAGCTACGACAATAAATTATATCGAAACAACCCTACTTGGCAGATTCCTTTGGAGCTTCGTCGTCGCATCCCTGAATTACCTATTATATGCGACCCAAGCCACATAGGAGGCAAACGCGAACTCATCGCTCCACTCTGTCAACAAGCTATGGACTTAGGTTTTGACGGCCTCATCATAGAATCTCACTGCACCCCCGATAAGGCATGGAGCGATGCAGCACAACAAGTCACACCTGATGTACTAAACTATATCTTGTCATTACTTATCATACGTGACGAACACCAACAAATAGACGAGATTGTCGATCTTCGTCAGCAGATAGACGATTTGGATCATCAAATGATGGAACTATTGGCAAAGAGAATGCGCGTGTGTCGTCAGATTGGTAGATATAAGCGTGATCACAACATGACGGTATTTCAAGCAAACCGATACAATGAGATATTAGCAAAACGCGGAGCACAAGGGGCTCTATATGGTATGAATGCGGAGTTTGTTGCTACTGTATTCGAGAGCATACACGAAGAATCCGTGAGACAGCAAATGGATATTATCAACCAATAGTCAAACGGTTATTCACTTACCCACCTATTTTACACAGTAGAATCCAGACTATAGCTGGCGTATTCCGCGAAGTTAAAATAACATTCCGTGAAACTACTGTAACTCACAAACTACACTCGTCAACCCAACATGTAGAAACCACCCCTAGGTACAACTGAAGTTGCTATTAGGGATGGTTTCTCGTAATAATTAAGACCGATAAGGTCTTATCGTGTTTTATAGAGTAAAGCTATTCAGGTGTGGGCGCAAGATAGTATTACACTACCCATAAGCACACAAGGCTGGGATAACCATTATATATCATCTCATATATACAGTTTCTGCATATTGTGTTATTAAATCCGTACGTATTATTGAATTCTGACCTTGAATATCTAGAAATTGTGCAATGCCCAATGGCATATCTATTATGCACAATCTCGCCCTATTAACATTTTAATAAGCAACATAATATTCGACACTCAGAGGTTGTCAGAAAGCTCTGTTGTATTTTTGTTCAAAAGTAGTATTTTTTTTGTTTTGCAACAACGATTTCTCTAAAAAAAATACATTTTCCACGTAATTCTACTTGATATTGCTATTTGTATGTGTCAGAAATACACTGAAGAAATCTCAGACGATTCTATTTTAATTTGAAAAACGTAAGAACAAATATAGTTCTAGGAGTTGGGGAAAACCTTTTTAGAGGAAAAATATTACTCCTAGAGACAATGTTGTCTGATAGTAGCCTGCGCCTGCTTACTTTACTTCCTGACGCACAACAACGCGCTAGTAATATGTTCTTTTGCACTTGCCAGTTGACTCTACGACTCGACATTAGCTCTAGGTTCCTAGTTTATCTTGAATTTTACAAGAATAATATCGCAATATCACGGACATTCCGTATCTTTGCAAAAAACCACATTGTATTTAGAACATCAATTTATATGCTTAAAAGTATAATTATCGGGATACTCGCAGGATACATTGCAAGTCGGATTCAAAAAGGGAAAAGCAGTGGGTGCTTGGGAAATCTTTTCTTAGGTATAATTGGGGGAGTTGTAGGACATCTCTTGTTCTCCTTTGCAAATTTCAGCATTGACAATACCTTTGGGGAACTAGTGTCATCAGTAGTCGGTGCCATTGCGTTATTGTGGGTTTTCTCTTCGCGCCGATAATCAATGCGTTCACTAACAATAATACCGTACTTACTCAAATATCATCTAATTCTCCACTATGGATACAACACAACTCATGGATAAAGAATATGATACCCCTTGTGGTCTGACGGCAATTTCTTCTCTTCCAGAACATAAAGTACTACTAGAATGCCCCATAGCTGGTCTAGCTTATCATGATATCTCTGATGTTTGGGATGAACTGTATGTAGGAGCAAAGCTAGCACTTGTGCGTGAAAAACATAACAAATATGATACTAACGCCGTCGCCGTTGCCTTAGCCGATGACTACGATGGAGACCCAGACCACTTTGATTTTGACCTTATCCTTGGATATGTCCCCAATACCTCTAACGCTGCCATAGCTACCTTTCTTGACATGGGATGGGAGGAATCTTTTAAAGCCGAAATCAGCGAACTCAAATCAAAGTCCACAGAGCACAATTCTGTTAAGATGACCATCTATGTCGTGAACAAAGAGACAATTCTTAGACAAGAAGAACTAGAAGCCCCTTAATGGCACTACAAGTCAACAAGAAAGATTGGCGGCAACTTCATAAAGAAATCTGGAAACACGGGTTTGTCTATTTTCGTTGGCGAGTTTGTTGCTTGTACCCACACGAATTAGATAAAATAAAGCGTTCGATGAATGTGCTTATCTATGAACGAGATAGCGTACATACCCAGATGCTATTAATGAAAATCATAGCTACAGATGACGATTGTTATGCTTTTATCAGAGACCCCAACAAAATAGAGTGTATAGATGATTGTAGTGCATTTGTTCTCACATCTCTCGACGAAACCCTAAACATCAAGAATGAAGACATACCCGCTGTAGAGATGTTAGGCTCTTGTTCTTTAAGACCTAGATTAGTTGCGGATAAAAGTCTCAAACTGCAGGTTTTGCAATGTTTCACAACCTTTGGAAAGTACATTAACGACTAATTGAGAGGCGTAAAAGCTCCTAAGCCTCTCACAATCCTTTTGAGTAACTCTCCCATAGTTTTGCAAACTTATGGGAGAGTTGTTTCATTTCATCTCAGACTATAGATTGGCAAAAGTAGAATTGAAGGAACCAGAAAAATAAACGCAGATAATGAGAAAGCGTTAAAAAAAGCATGTGTTTTT
>BNJS01001816.1_pt1 | contig 58625 bp, 73 predicted proteins | sample 8540461 | NCBI WGS metagenome assembly BNJS01 (sample SAMD00202454, study PRJDB9452) | human saliva metagenome | isolation source: human saliva | place: Japan
CCCAAACAGATCTAGCCAAGACAAGTCTGAAATTAGGTTTTCAAGATTATCAACAAGATAAACAACATCATAGTCTTGAAATTCATCTTTCGGAGCATGATCATTTGTTCTAGAACCCGATAAAGCAACAGCATCGACTTTTAAACTTTCAGCCATTTGTAAAATCAGATTCATCATTTCTGTTTCAGTTCTCATGGGAATACCTGCCTTTTTAGTGGAAACTCTTGATTCTGTAGAGGACATATCTATAAAGCGGACTGTCTGCTGGAACTTTTTCATTCTCAAATTCTTTGACAAATTCCATGCTCAGTTTTTGCATGACTTTTTGCGAAAGTTGATTGAGTAAGGATGTAAAAGAGTAAACTTATGACAAGCTAGCTTGCTGAAAAACAAAGTCTAGACAGGCTTGGGCAGCCTCCGTCGCATAACCATCTTGGCTAGTTCAAGCGAATCTGTCAGACCCAGTTTGTTGTCAAGAGTCATTGGCTGTCTCCTTTCATTCAGATTTTCTAAATCCTGTGCCAACAGGCTTAAAACTTATTGCCCGATAAAATCCATCTGCTTCAGATATTAATTCAATCCGTGTCAAAGGATATTTTTTGTGGATCTCCTCAATCAGCTGCTGTCCCAGTCCTTTTCTGCGGTGGGATTTATCAATAATTATTTCAGCTAAAAAGGTCGTCAGCACTTCATCCGTCAGATAACAGGCAAAAGCCAAGGATTTTCTGGTCCTCTTCAAGCACCAAGTAATGAGACAGATTTGTTGAAAATAGAGATCTCACTTTTTCCTCTGTAAAAGAAAGCCATTTTTCACTTTGATAAAGGCTATAAATAGCTTGACAATCTTTTCTGCTTGCAGGTCTGATAATCATCTTCTATTCCTCCAATCTATAATCTCCTAAATTTTTTTATTTTAACTTTAATTCCTTTTTTACCTTCCTGATTTTCTGAAAAGTTTTTTTGCTTTAAAACTGCTCGCAAGAAAAATAAACGTTCGTCTTTTACTCAAAAAACACTCGCCGGATTTTCTGCCAAACAGAATTTGCTCTAAAGCACTCCGTCAGAAAAACTGGCGACTTCACTTTATCCCTAGTAAGCTTTGTCAGAAATTCAAATGATAGGTTAGTTTATATTATAGTGATTTCGACAAAATGAAAATCTAAATAAGTTTTTAGAGCATCTTCTAAAGTTTTTTTGCCCCCTTTTCAAATTGTATCCTTTTTTTCTCTTATTTCTTGGTCAGAAAAAAATAAATTCCTTTGTATTCCGAACGTCTAACAACAGGATAGAAATAATTCTTATTCCTTGAGCGATTGATTAATTTTTTTATTTTTTTCAAATAATCAAAAATTACTTGTTGCTGACTTTCTGAAAACATAAATATTTCATCTTTTGAAATATCATCTGGTAATTGTTCAATATCTAAGGCGTTTGTATCTACACCCAGAAATTTTTTTGAGCTCTTCCTATATGACTAAAAAAATAGCATTTTTTTCTTAACCAAGTACGAGGTAAAATATTCTTTTCTCCCTCATCGTTTTTTTACTATATCTGAATTATCTTTAAAGATATTTTTCAAAACAATCTTTATAAACTTCTTTGTATCCTTCAAGATAAAATTTACGATAGCTAACATATCCCTCGTAATCTGAAGATAATTTAGACAAATTAAAAATCTACATCAAAATTTGGTATAAAGACATGAATTTCCTCCAAATCATTTTTCCAAAGAAGGAATTCTCTTGCGGATAATGGGTTTTAAAAAAATATTTCTGTTCCAATAGGGTATTTAGAGTCTTTGCTATAAAAAAACAGCTTTTACTTCATAAAAAAATTTCTTCAATATCAGCATTAAAAATAGTCAGTGACTAAATTTTTCATAATAAGCCTGACTTCTTCTATTGACGAACGAACTAGATTCTTTATTCGCAACACTAAATTGTAGAAATATGTTCTTCTCTTTGCTATTTATAATATCTTTGGCACTACTATATTTATCATTGCATGAATAATCAGAAATAAAACTATAAAATTGTTTACCTAGAATATGCCCCGAGTGAAAAAAATATTGTCCATCTAACTTCTTAGGATTATACTGCCCTTCTAATATATTAGGAGAGCTTAGCTTAGAAACATTTTTATTTTTTTGTGATTTGAGTACGCAAGACCAGCCTCTTCTAAAGAATTTAAATTTTTCTCCTTTAACACTCGATATATCGCTCACATCATTTTTTACTATTTTAAAGTAACATCCCGATTCACAAAATTCTAACCTAATAGAATGTGGTTCTCTATCAATAGAAGCCAATCTAGACAATCTCTCATTTAATCCACTATTTTCTAATAAATAGACCAATTCGTCTTTATCTTTCAATCCAATCCTAGTCAGAACATCTGATTCTTTCATAATAATTCCCCTTTTCACAGTGCAAAACTCTAATTTTGAATGTATTTCAAAATTATATTGTAATTTTTGTTATTTTTTTCTTTTAAATGACTGCTACGAGAATTATTTATTTCTTGCTCAGGATATGAAATCGGAGGGGCATTATATTTAAATAATTTATGAAACTCATCCTCTTCGCCAACATACACCGGAATATCATAAAAGAGTTCTCCTTCATTATCTTGATACTGATCTCCGGTAATATCAACAATTATATCTTTATAGGCAACTAACCAAGCATGAGAATCCCCCTTCCCATCCAGAACCATATTCTCCAGAAACATATAATGATTCAATTCCTTGTTCATATAAAAACCTCTGAAGGTAGTCACTTACAAAAGTGCAACATCCCTTAGGAAAATTCACTAGGTTATAATCAATAATCTCTTTTGTCTGAATTGCTTTTTCAATAGCTTTTCTATATCTCATAGCTATTTCTTTCAATTCATTTATCATAATTTGTTTATTTTGCATCGTTCAAAACGCACCACTCTCTTCCAGCGTAAACTTGACATTGTCTTCGATCCACTTACGACGTGGTTCTACTTTATCTCCCATGAGGACATTGACACGACGTTCTGCGCGTGCTAAGTCTTCAATCGTGACACGAATGAGAGTTCGAGTTTCTGGATTCATGGTTGTCTCCCAGAGTTGGTCCCCGCATTCATCTCACCAAGCCCCTTGTAGCGTTGGAGGGTAGCTCCTTTGCCAAACTGCTTACGGAGTTCTTCCAGTTCTCCGTCTGTCCAAGCATAAGCCACTTCTTCTTTCTTGCCTTTACCTTTTGACATCTTGTAAAGAGGCGGAAGGGCAATATAGACATGTCCAGCTTCGACTAGCGGACGCATGTAACGGTAAAAGAAGGTCAAGAGAAGAGTTTGGATGTGGGCACCATCAGTATCCGCATCGGTCATGATAATGATTTTGTCATAGTTAGCATCTTCAAGGGAGAAATCTGCCCCAACGCCAGCACCGATGGTATAAATCATGGTGTTGATTTCTTCATTTTTGAGAATATCTGCCATCTTGGCCTTGGCTGTATTGATGACCTTACCACGAAGGGGCAAGATTGCCTGGAACTTGCGGTCACGGCCTTGTTTGGCAGAACCACCGGCAGAGTCCCCCTCGACTAGATAGAGCTCGTTCTTAGCTGGATTCTTAGACTGGGCTGGGGTCAATTTCCCAGACAGCAATCCCTTGTCTTTCTTGTTCTTTTTACCATTTCGGCTTTCATCACGCGCCTTGCGAGCTGCCTCGCGCGCATCACGGGCCTTGATAGCCTTGCGAATAAGGTTAGAAGCTAGTTCCCCATTTTCCATGAGGAAGAAGGTCAACTTATCCGCCACAATCCCATCCACAACAGGACGGGCTAGAGGGCTTCCTAGCTTATCCTTGGTCTGACCCTCAAACTGCAAATGTTCCTCAGGGACTAGAATAGAGAGGACAGCCGCTAGCCCCTCACGATAGTCTGACCCTTCAAGGTTTTTATCTTTTTCCTTGAGAAGCCCCGTCTTACGCGCGTAGTCGTTCATAACCTTGGTAATGGCAGACTTGAGCCCAGTCTCGTGCGTTCCACCGTCCTTGGTGCGAACGTTATTGACAAAGGACAAGATATTATCTGAAAAACCATCGTTGTACTGGAGGGCTACTTCCACTTGGAAACCATTGTCTTCCCCTTCAAAGTAAAGGACTGGCGTCAAGGTTTCCTTGTCTTCGTTCAGATAAGAAACAAAGTCTTGTACCCCATTCTCATAGTGGAATTCAATCGCTTCATCTGTTCGTTTGTCCGTCAGAGATAAGGTCACATTTTTTAAGAGAAAAGCTGATTCATTGAGGCGCTCTGAAATGGTATTGTACTTGAAGTCTATTGTAGAAAAGATGGTCGCATCAGGCATAAATGTAACCTTGGTACCTGTTTTAGACTTGGGCGCTGTACCGATTTTCTTCAGAGTCGTGACAGGTTTTCCACCATTTTCAAAACGTTGCTTGTAAACTGCACCATCACGGGTGATTTCAACTTCTAGCCAGCTAGAAAGAGCGTTAACAACGGAAGAACCCACTCCGTGGAGACCACCAGATGTCTTGTAGCCACCCTGACCGAATTTCCCTCCGGCGTGTAGAATGGTAAAGATAACCTCAACAGTTGGAATTCCCATAGCGTGCATCCCCGTCGGCATCCCACGACCATGGTCTTGCACAGTCAAACTGCCATCTTTATTGATAGTCACATCAATACGGTCACCAAATCCAGACAAGGCTTCATCGACTGCATTGTCGACAATTTCCCAGACTAGATGGTGGAGACCAGCACCATCGGTCGATCCGATATACATCCCCGGACGTTTACGGACCGCATCCAACCCTTCTAGCACCTGAATGGCGTCATCATTATAATTGTTAATATTGATTTCCTTTTTTGACACAAGGAACCTCCTATTCGTTCATCTTTACTATTCTACAGGTTTTCCAAGGATTTTGCAAAATTTTTCTTTCTCCGCTGTGACAATTTCAGAAGAGATTCTCTGCCTTTCTTCTCCATTTCATGATATAATAGGAGTATGATTACAATAGTTTTATTAATCCTAGCCTATCTGCTGGGTTCAATTCCGTCTGGTCTCTGGATTGGACAAGTATTCTTTCAAATCAATCTGCGAGAGCATGGTTCTGGTAACACAGGAACAACCAATACCTTCCGCATTTTAGGTAAGAAAGCAGGTATGGCGACCTTTGTGATTGACTTTTTCAAAGGAACTCTAGCAACGCTTCTTCCGATTATTTCATCTACAAGGCGTTTCGCCCCTCATCTTTGGACTTTTGGCTGTTATTGGTCATACCTTCCCTATCTTTGCAGGATTTAAGGGAGGCAAGGCTGTCGCAACTAGTGCTGGAGTGATTTTCGGATTTGCGCCTGTCTTCTGTCTCTACCTAGCAGTTGTTTTCTTTGGAACCCTCTATCTTGGTAGTATGATTTCACTGTCTAGTGTCACAGCATCTATCGCAGCCGTCATCGGGGTTCTACTCTTTCCACTTTTTGGTTTTATCCTGAGCAACTATGACCCTCTCTTCATCGCTATTATCCTAGCTCTTGCTAGTTTGATTATCATTCGCCATAAGGACAATATCACTCGTATCAAAAACAAGACTGAAAATTTAGTCCCTTGGGGATTGAACCTAACCAACCAACATCCTAAAAAATAAAACGTCAGTTCATGAATGAACTGACGTTTTTTTGTATGCTTATTTTGATTTGATATAGTTGATACCATCTGCTTTTGGTGCAACTGCTTTTCCAAAGAAGGCTGCCAAGACAAGAATTGTCAAAACATAAGGTGCGATTTGAAGATAAACCGCAGGCACTCCTTGTAGGAATGGCAATTGAGATCCGATAACAGCTAAACTTTGTGAAAGCCCAAAGAATAGACTAGAAAGCATGGCGCCGATTGGATTCCATTTCCCGAAGATCATTGCAGCAAGGGCGATAAATCCAGGTCCAACAATAGTTGTCACTGAGAAGTTAACTGAGATTGATTGAGCATAAATCGCTCCACCAATTCCACCTAGGAAACCTGAAATAATAACCCCTAAATATCTCATTTTGTAGACATTGATTCCCAAGGTATCCGCTGCTTGAGGGTGTTCACCGACAGAGCGAAGACGAAGACCAAATCGAGTCTTGAAGAGGATAAACCAAGCAAGGAACGAGAAGGCAATGGCCAGATAACCAAGTAGACTAGTTGACTTGAAGAAAATATCACCGATAACTGGAATATTTGCCAAGACTGGGAAATCAAAGCGTCCAAAGTCTGACTTAGGTTGTCAGTTTGTCCTTTGTTATAAAGAACTTTCACTAAGAAAACAGCCAAGGCAGGCGCCATCAAGTTCAATACCGTACCGCTGACAACATGGTCTGCACGGAAATGAACCGTCGCTGCTGCGTGGATGATAGAGAAGAGGCCTCCAACCAATCCTGCCACAAGCAAGGATAACCAAGGAGTTGCTGCTCCAAATTGTTCTGCAAATTCAAGGTTAAAGACAACTCCAGAGAAGGCACCCATAACCATAATTCCTTCAAGGCCGACGTTTACCACACCACCACGTTCAGAGAAAACACCACCGATACTTGTAAAGATGAGGGGTGCTGAGTAAATCAGCATAGAAGACACCAAGAGGGTGAGCAAGGTTGTAATAGACATCTTTACTTACCTCCTTTAACTTGTTTTTTCGATTTGACAAAGCGTTCGATAAGGTAATGAACACTGACAAAGAAGATAATAGAAGCTGTTACAATGCTGACAAGCTCAGACGGTACCTGCGCCGCATTCATACCAGGGGCTCCAACTTGGAGAACACCAAATAAGAAGGCTGCAAAGAGAATACCAATTGGTGAGTTGGCCGCAAGCAGACTAACCGCCATCCCGTTAAATCCGACAGCCAATGACGCCCCTTGAACATAGACGTTCTGGAAGGTTCCAAGTCCTTCAACAGCTCCACCAAGACCAGCCAAGGCACCTGATATAATCATTGATAGGATAATCGTTCGTTTAGCAGAAATACCAGCATATTCTGAAGCATGTGGATTAAGACCAACCGCACAGATTTCAAAACCAAGGGTTGTTTTCTTGAGCATGAACCAAATGACTGCAACGGCAATGAGAGCAAAGAAAATACCGATATTCATCCGTGAGTTACCAGTCAACTCAGCCAACCAAGGGGTCTGGTAGGTTGCATTAGCTCCGACACGAATGGTCGAATCTGTACTTTGCATGAAATCTTTAGGGAAGGCATGGATAAAAGCATTTCCTACATACAAGACAATGTAGTTCATCATGATGGTTACAATAACCTCTGATGTCCCTAGATAGGCTCTAAGAATACCCGGAATCGCTCCGACAATCCCACCAGCAATCAAGGCAATCACGATGGTTGCTAGAATCATAAACGGACGTGGCATATCTGGATGCGACAAGGCAAACCAACCACTAAGAATCCAACCAGCCAAGGCCTGACCAGGAAGCCCTACGTTAAAGAAACCTGCACGACTGGCAACGGCAAAACCAAGACCAATCAAGACCAAAGGCCCCATAGCACGGAAGATTTCTCCAATTCCACGCAGGCTACCAAAGGCTGTATAGAACAATTCTTCGTAGCCCCAAATAGCATCATAACCGAAGATCCACATGACAATGGCTCCGAGTAAAATTCCTAGGAAGACAGAAATCAAGGGAACCGAAATTTGTTGTAATTTTTTAGACATCACTCTTCTCCTTTCCCAAGTTTCCACCAGCCATCAAGACACCAAGTTCTTGTTTATTGGTTGTTTCTGGTGATACAATACCTTGAATCTTACCATCGTGGATAACGGCAATACGGTCTGAGACGTTTAAAATCTCATCCAACTCAAAGCTGACAACAAGGACAGCTTTCCCATTATCACGCTCTTCAATCAAGCGTTTGTGGATATATTCAATGGCACCGACATCCAACCCACGAGTTGGCTGACTGACGATAAGGAGATCAGGATCACGATCAATTTCACGAGCAATAATTGCTTTTTGTTGATTTCCTCCTGAGAGTGCCGCTGCAGGAACAAATTCGCTGGCAGCACGAACATCAAACTCTTCCATTAGCTTTTTAGCATAAGAAGTAATATTTGAATAGTTCAAAATTCCATTTTTACTATGTGGTTCTTTATAGTAGGTTTGAAGGGCAATATTTTCAGAAATCATCATTTCCAAAATCAAACCATCACGGTGACGGTCTTCTGGAACGTGCCCAACACTCAACTCTGTAATCTGACGTGGGTGCAAGCCTACAATTGAATCTCCTTTTAGCTCAATGCTACCAGATTCAACCTTGCGAAGACCTGTAATGGCTTGAATCAGTTCAGACTGACCATTTCCATCAATCCCTGCAATACCAACAATCTCTCCAGCACGAACATCCAAAGACAGATTTTTCACAGCTGGGATACCGCGGTTTTCATTGACCACCAAGTCTTTAATAGCTAAGACCACTTCTTTTGGTTGAGAGACTTGCTTCTCTGTTTTAAAGGAAACAGAACGACCTACCATCATTTCTGCCAAATCAGCATTGGTAGCCCCTGCGATTTCGACAGTTTCAATTGATTTCCCACGACGGATAACTGTAACACGGTCAGAAACTGCGCGAATCTCGTCCAACTTGTGGGTAATCAAGATAATTGATTTTCCTTCTTTGACAAGATTTTTCATAATAGCCATCAACTCATCAATTTCTGATGGAGTCAAGACAGCCGTTGGTTCGTCAAAGATAAGGATATCAGCCCCCCGATAAAGGGTTTTTAAAATTTCTACACGTTGTTGGGCTCCAACTGAGATATCTGCTACCTTGGCAGAAGGGTCTACAGATAAGCCATAACGTTCAGAAAGAGCCTTGATTTCTTTGCTAGCTCCAGCGATATCTAGCACACCATTTTTAGTCAATTCACTACCTAAAATGATGTTTTCAGCCACTGTGAAGGCTTCTACCAACATAAAGTGCTGGTGAACCATTCCGATTCCCAAGCTAGCTGCTTTAGATGGTGAGTCGAGGTTGACAACTTGACCGTTGACCACAATTTCACCACTGGTTGGTTCAAGAAGCCCTGCTAACATGTTCATGAGTGTGGACTTTCCAGCCCCATTTTCTCCTAAAAGTGCATGAATTTCACCTTTTCGTAGGTACAGGTTGATTTTGTCGTTGGCAACAAATTCACCAAACACCTTGGTAATATCACGCATCTCAATGACATTTTCGTGTGCCATGTGCTCTTCCTTTCAGAGTCTTATTTTATTTCAATAAAACTTGCTAGTTTGTCTAGTAGCAAGCTTTACTGAGACAAAATGACTTTGTCTCAACTCTTAAAAAAGCGGCCGAGGGCCGCTTCCCTAAGAAATGACTTCCATCCATTATTTTTCAGGAACTTTTACGCTTCCATCAAGGATTTTAGCTTTAGCATCTTCGACAGCTTTTTTACCTTCTTCTGAAAGGTTTGTTACTGCCAAGTCAACCCCTTTATCTTTCAATGAGTAAACGATCACTTGACCGCCAGGGAATTCACCTTTTTCTGCCTTGTTAGAGATATCTTTTACAGTTGTACCAACTTGTTTCAAAGTAGATACAAGAACGAAGTTTGATTCTTTGCCATCTTTAGAAGTGTACTTACCTTCTGCTACTTGGTCACGGTCAACACCGATAACCCAAACTTTTTCACTTTCAGAACGGCTTTCATTGAGTGATTTTGCTTCTGCAAAGACACCAGCACCTGTTCCACCTGCTGCTTGATAAACAACGTCTGCACCAGCTGCGTATTGTGCTGCTGCAATTGTTTTACCTTTAGCAGCATCACCAAATGAACCAGCATAGTCAACTTGTACTTTGATAGATGGATCTACTGACTCAACACCAGCCTTAAATCCAGCAGCAAAACGTGAGATAACTTCAGACTCAATACCACCTACAAAACCAACTTGTTTTGTTTTAGTTGTTTTAGCCGCTGCAACACCCGCAAGGTAAGCAGCTTCGTTATCAGCAAATGTTACGCTAGCAACATTCTTTTGATCTTTAATTACATCATCAATCAAGACATAGTTGATGTCAGAGTGGTCTTTTGCTGCTTCTTCAACCGCATTGTGAAGGGCAAAACCAACACCGAAGATTAGGTTGTAGCTTCCAGCAGCTTGTTGCAAGTTGTTAGCATAGTCAGCTTCACTTGTTGATTGGAAGTAAGTGAAACCTTTATCTTTTGAAAGATTGTGTTCTTTACCCCAGTCTTGCAAACCTTCCCAAGCTGATTGGTTGAATGATTTGTCATCAACACCACCAGTATCAGTGACGATTGCTGCTTTTGTCTTCACATCAGAAGATGAAGCTGCGTTACGAGAAGAGCGGTTACCACATGCAGCAAGTCCAACTGCTGCTACTGCAACTAGACCAAGGCCTAGCCATTGTTTCTTGTTCATTACTGAACCTCCTAAATAAGATGTGCAACGATGTTGCAAGTATGGATTGGTTGGCCACAAGGACCGTGCCACTCAGAGAGCGACTCAGACTAGTTTAAGTCTGTAAAAGAGTATGGAAGTAATTCCCCGACCGTCATCTCGACCGTCGATTTATCTTTTGCGACTAAGGTCACTTTTAGATCTTGTTCAAAAAATTCAGCCATCACTTGGCGACAAGCACCACATGGTGAAATTGGTTTTTCAGTCTGTCCATAGACAATTAATTCTGAAAACTCTCTTTGACCTTCGGACACTGCTTTAAAAATCGCTGTACGTTCTCCACAGTTAGTCAAAGAATAGCTAGCATTCTCGATATTGACACCTGTATAAGTGCTACCATCTTTTGCCACTAAAACAGCTCCGACTGGAAAATGAGAATAGGGCACATAGGCTTGCTTGCTGGTTTCAATTGCTAGTTCAATCAACTCAGTAGTCGCCATCTGCCAATTCTCCTTTTAAAATGGCTACTCCAGCTGAAGTTCCGATACGGGTCGCCCCTGCTTCCACAAATGCAAGAGCATCTGCATAAGAACGAGCTCCACCAGCAGCCTTGACTCCCATATCAGGTCCAACTGTTTCACGCATTAACGTGACATCTGCTACCGTAGCACCACCAGTTGAAAAGCCAGTAGATGTTTTAACAAAATCAGCTCCCGCTTTTTGGGCCAATTGGCAAGCCAAAACTTTTTCTTGGTCTGTCAGTAGGCAAGCTTCAATAATGACTTTCACTAACTTATCTCCACTCGCTTCCACTACTGCGCGAATATCTGACTCAACTAAGGCTAAATTACCTGATTTGAGAGCTCCAACATTGATCACCATATCAATTTCATCTGCACCATTTTGGATAACTTCTTTTGTTTCAAATGCTTTCACAGCTGAAGTTGTTGCTCCCAAAGGGAAACCTACTACTGTACAGACCTTGACATCTGTGCCTTCAAGTCCTTTTTTAGCATGTTCAACCCAGGGCGGATTGACACAAACACTGGCAAAATCATACTCTCTAGCCTCAGACAACAAACAATCAATTTGTTTTTCTGTCGCATCTTGTTTTAAAAGTGTATGATCGATATATTTATTTAATTTCATATTCGGATTCTCCTGCAGTTTATGAGATTATTTCTATAATTTCTCGTAAACTTTGCACGCTATCATTTATTTTAACATATTTTTGAAAATCTGTAACTAGCTGAGGAGAAATTTTTCCATTTGTGTATACTTTTGCAACAATTTCTCCCTTTTGAACGGAATCTCCAACTTTCTTTTCAAAAACAATTCCTGTTTCATAGTCCAAGGCATCAGACTTGACTGCACGGCCTGCCCCCAGTCTCATAGCATAAAGCCCAAATTCCATAGCTGGAAGAGCTGAGATAATACCTGTTTCCTGGGCAGGGATTTCCACAATATGAGCTACATTTACTGGACGATACAAATCTTCTAAATCTCCACCTTGGGCTTGGACCATCTCCTCAAACTTAGCCAGTGCCTTACCATTTTCAAGATGTTGGTGAACTTCTTCAACTGTCTTGTTTACATTTGCCAAACCAAGCATAATTTGAGCCAATTCACAGATGAAGTGGGTAATATCCTGACGGCCTTGACTTTGTAAAATCTCCAGTGCTTCAAGGATCTCCAGACGATTTCCAATAGCACGCCCTAAAGGCTGGCTCATATCCGTAATGACTGCTATCGTTTTTCTACCAACTGCCTTACCAAGTTCCACCATGGTTTGAGCCAATTCACGCGCCTCATCAACCGTCTTCATGAAGGCACCCTCACCGACAGTCACGTCTAGCAAAATAGCATTCGCCCCTGCCGCAATTTTCTTGCTCATCACCGAACTCGCAATCAAAGGAATCGTGTCGACAGTTGCAGTCACATCACGAAGGGCATAGAGAAGCTTATCCGCTTTGACCAGCTGGTCTGACTGCCCAATGACAGATACTCCAATATCCTGAACCTGATGAATGAAATCCTCTTGACTACGCTCTACTTGATAGCCCTTAATGGACTCCAATTTATCAATTGTCCCACCAGTATGGCCGAGACCACGACCACTCATTTTTGCCACAGGCACACCGAAGCTAGCAGCAAGGGGAGCTAAAATCAAGGTTACCTTATCACCAACACCACCCGTAGAATGCTTGTCAACCTTAACCCCATCAATAGCAGATAAATCAAACTCTTGTCCTGTCTGAACCATTTTCATGGTCAAATCAGATATTTCTCGAGTCGTCATTCCTTTGAAATAAACAGCCATAGCAAAAGCAGACATCTGATAATCAGGAACAGTTCCTGACACATAGCCTTCAACTAACCATTCAATTTCACTCGAAGTTAATTCTTGACCATCTCGTTTCTTTTGGATTAAATCAACTGCTCTCATTCTTTTACACTTCTAAGGATATAGTATCCCTTATCTTTTTTGACGATTTCACAATTGCCAAACACCTCTTCCATCTTGGACTTAGCACTAGGGGCCCCTTGTTTCTTCTGGATAACGATTGTTAAATCCCCACCAGTTTCCAAGAAATCTTTACTTTTCTCAATGATTTCATGAACCACTTGCTTGCCCGCACGGATAGGAGGATTGGAAATGACATGGTCAAATGTGCCTTCAACTTGTTCATAGATGTTGGACTGGAAAATCGTCGCTTCTACTTTATTTCGTTCAGCATTTTGTCGTGCCAAATCCAAGGCACGATTATTGATATCGACCATGGTCGCCTGAACTCCATAAGCCTTAGCCAAGGACAAGCCCAGAGGCCCATAACCACAGCCTACATCAAGGACAGTTTCTCCTTGGTTGACCTCAAGACACTTGAGCAAGAATTGACTTCCAAAATCAATCATTTTCTTGCTAAAAACACCCGCATCCGTTAAAAAGGTCATTTTTTGTCCCAACAATTCTACTCGCAACTCATGAATATCGTGAGTAGCGTCAGGATTTTCTGCATAATACATTTTACTCATGAAACTATTTTACCATAATTTAACGAAATATTAAATCGTTTCCAAGTAATTTGACAATACGATCTAGTTTGTCATTATTTTTCTAATCGAAAGAAACTTTTTCTATCAGATACTAGATGTTTTTTTAATCCCCAAAATATGCTATACTAAGATATCGAATCAGAAAGACAAACTTATGACCAACGAATTTTTACATTTTGAAAAAATCAGCCGCCAGACTTGGCAATCGTTACATCGAAAGACAACACCTCCTTTGACAGAAGAGGAATTAGAGTCCATCAAGAGTTTTAATGACCAGATTAGTTTACAGGATGTTACCGATGTCTATCTACCCCTAGCCCATCTCATCCAAATTTACAAACGTACCAAGGATGATTTGGCCTTTTCAAAAGGGATTTTCCTTCAACGTGAAAGCAAAGCCCAGCCTTTTATCATTGGGGTTTCTGGAAGTGTTGCCGTTGGAAAATCCACAACCAGTCGCCTACTTCAAATCCTACTGTCCCGTACGCTTACAGATGCTAGGGTTGAGTTGGTAACGACTGACGGCTTTCTCTATCCCAACCAGACCTTGATTGAACAAGGGATTCTAAATCGTAAGGGATTTCCTGAAAGCTATGATATGGAAGCCCTTCTCAACTTCTTGGACCGCATCAAAAATGGACAAGATGTAGATATTCCTGTCTATTCTCATGAAGTCTACGACATCGTCCCTGAGGAAAAGCAAAGCGTCAAAGCTGCTGATTTTGTCATTGTTGAGGGAATAAATGTCTTTCAAAATCCACAAAACGAGCGTCTCTACATTACTGACTTCTTTGACTTTTCCATCTATGTTGATGCTGCAGTAGATGACATCGAGAGTTGGTATCTAGACCGTTTCTTGAAAATGCTGAGCCTGGCCCAAAACGACCCTGATAGCTACTATTATCGTTTTACACAAATGCCGATTGGGGAAGTGGAATCCTTTGCCCATCAGGTCTGGACCAGTATCAATCTCACAAATCTACAAATTATATTGAACCAACTAGAAATCGTGCAGAAGTGATTCTTCATAAAACAAAGAACCATGAAATCGATGAAATTTACTTAAAAAAATAATTTTCCCTTGTCAAAACGTAAGTTTTCAGATATAATGGTATAGTTAGTAAATATGGAGGTAAGAACATTGGCAAACATTAAATCAGCTATCAAACGCGCTGAATTGAACGTTAAACAAAACGAAAAGAACTCAGCTCAAAAATCAGCTATGCGTACTGCTATCAAAGCTTTCGAAGCAAACCCATCTGAAGAACTTTTCCGTGCTGCTAGTTCAGCTATCGATAAAGCAGAAACTAAAGGTTTGATTCACAAAAACAAAGCAAGCCGCGACAAAGCTCGTCTTTCAGCTAAACTTGCTAAATAAGAAACAGTCCATAGAGGCTGTTTTTTTGTCTCCAAATACGAAAAGGTAGAAAATGAAAATCACAATTATCGGATATTCTGGTGCTGGTAAGTCAACTCTAGCAGAAAACTTATCTAACTACTACTCCATTCCAAAACTTCACATGGACACACTCCAATTTCAACCTGGTTGGCAAGACAGTGACCGTGACTGGATGTTGAGCGAGATGAAAAATTTTCTCACCAAGCATGAAGCTTGGGTCATCGATGGTAATTATTCTTGGTGCTATTACGAAGAAAGAATGCAGGAAGCTGATCAAATCATCTTTCTCAATTTTTCACCATGGACTTGTCTATTTCGGGCTTTTAAACGTTATATCAAATACCGAGGCAAGGTTAGAGAAAGTATGGCAGCTGGTTGTCAAGAACAATTTAATTGGAAGTTTATTCGATGGATTCTTTGGGACGGACGGAGCAAATCCGCTAAGGAACGCTACAAGTGGGTTCAAGAAACCTATCCAGATAAAGTTGTCATCCTCAGATCACAAAAGGAGATAGACCACTTCTTAGAAAATCTCGCACATAACAAGAAAAACCAACGTGGATAACGTTGGTCTTTTACTTTTACCCAATCACACTTCCATTTGGTACAGCTGAATCAACTGTGAGAAGGGTTAATTTTCCATCATGTTCAGCTGATAGGATCATACCTTGACTGACATATTTCTTCATCATCTTACGAGGTTTGAGATTGGCAACGATTTGAACTTTCTTGCCGACCAATTCTTGTTCGTTTGGATAGTACTTAGCAATCCCTGAGAGAATTTGACGGTCTTCACCATCACCAGCATCCAAGCGGAATTGAAGCAACTTATCAGAGCCTTCTACTTTAGACACTTCTTTGACTTCTGCGACACGGATTTCGACCTTGTCAAAGTCTTCAAATTTGATTTCTTCCTTGTTTAGTTTGAGTTCAACTTCGTCTGGGTTCCACTCTTTTTCGACTGCTGGTTTGTTACCTTCCATTTGTTCCTTGATATAGGCGATTTCTTCTTCCATATCCAGACGTGGGAAGATTGGTGTTCCTTTGGCAACTACAGTCACATCTTCTGGGAAGTCAGCCAAGCTCAAGTTTTCAAGGCTTGCTACTTCTTCCAAGCCAAGTTGATTCAAGACTGCACGACTGGTTTCCATCATAAATGGCTCAATCAAGTGTGCTACGACACGAAGACTGGCTGCCAAGTGGCTCATAACACTTGCTAATTGGTCACGGAGAGCTTCATCCTTGGCCAAGACCCATGGAGCTGTCTCGTCGATGTATTTGTTGGTACGAGAGATAAGGGTCCAGACCGCTTCAAGCGCACGCGGGTAGTCAACTGCTTCCATGTAGGTGTGGTAGTCGGCGATTGATTCAGCAGCTACTTGAGCAAGAGCATTGTCAAACTCTGTTACACCCTCTACATAGGCAGGGACTTCCCCATCAAAAATACTTGTTAATCATAGAAACAGTACGGTTGAGGAGGTTCCCAAGATCATTAGCCAATTCGTAGTTGATACGGCCTACATAGTCTTCAGGAGTGAAGGTTCCGTCTGAACCAACTGGAAGGCTCCGCATGAGGTAGTATCGAAGTGGATCTAGACCATAACGTTCTACCAACATTTCAGGGTAAACGACATTCCCTTTAGATTTAGACATTTTTGCCGTCTTTCATGACGAACCAACCGTGAGCAATCAAACGATCTGGCAATTTGATATCTAACATCATAAGAAGGATTGGCCAGTAGATTGAGTGGAATCGAAGGATGTCTTTTCCTACCATGTGGAAGACTGTTCCATTCCAGAACTTGTCAAAGTTACCATGTTCGTCTTGACCGTAACCAAGTGCTGTCGCATAGTTAAGAAGGGCATCAATCCAAACATAGACAACGTGTTTTTGGATTAGATGGCACTGGCACACCCCATGTAAAGGTTGTACGAGAAACTGCCAAATCCTCTAAACCTGGCTCGATGAAGTTGCGAAGCATTTCATTCAGACGACCATCTGGAGTGATAAATTCAGGATGGGACTTGAAAAAAATTCGACCAAACGATCTTGGTATTTGCTAAGGCGAAGGAAATATGATTCTTCAGATACCCATTCAACCTCGTGACCTGATGGAGCAATACCACCAGTTACATTTCCAGATTCGTCACGGAAAACTTCTGCAAGCTGGCTTTCTGTAAAGAACTCCTCATCTGAGACTGAATACCAACCAGAGTATTCACCCAAATAGATGTCATCTTGAGCAAGCAAGCGCTCAAATACTTGAGCCACTACTTTTTCATGATAATCATCCGTTGTACGGATAAATTTATCGTATGAGATATCTAGTAATTGCCATAGTTCTTTAACTCCAACTGCCATTCCATCAACATAAGCTTGTGGTGTAATCCCAGCTTCTTCTGCTTTTTGTTGAATCTTTTGACCATGCTCATCAAGACCTGTCAAATAAAAGACATCGTAGCCCATCAGGCGTTTGTAACGTGCTAGGACATCACATGCGATAGTTGTGTAGGCAGAACCGATATGAAGTTTACCAGATGGATAGTAAATCGGCGTTGTAATATAAAAATTCTTTTCAGACATAATTTTTCCTTTCCAGGCAAATGAAACCTGTTTTTCTAACACTTCATTATATCACATTTTTAAGGATTTTCGATAGGGAAATCTATACAAAAACAAGATAGACAAGTGTCCATCTTGTTGATCTTATTCATAACGAAGGGCTTCAATTGGATCAAGTTTCGATGCCTTGTTGGCTGGCAAGACTCCAAAAATCATACCAACACTAGCCGAAACTGCAAGACTAAATAGGGCAACTGGGATTGATACTCCTACTTCTATACCCGCAATCAAACCTTGTAAAAGTAGGCCAGCTATAGCGGTTAAGCCTGTCGCAATGGTTAGGCCAATAACTCCCCCAAGCAAGGTCAAAATCATGGATTCAATCAAAAACTGGATTAAAATATTAGCACGTGTTGCACCCAAGGCCTTACGGAGACCAATCTCACGAGTACGCTCTGTCACCGAAACCAGCATGATGTTCATAACACCAGTCCCGCCAACAAAGAGGGAAATTCCTGCAATGGCACTAATAATCGTCGTCATAAATCCAAAAAGCTGTTGTACTTCTTGGAAGGCTTCCGTCGCATCTGCCACCTGATACTCCCCTTGCTGAAGACCAGCAATCTCGGTCAATTTTCTAGCTAATTCTGGTCCCACTGTTGGTGTCAAACTGGTATCATTGACACGGAAGACAATATTAGAAATTTCATCCATATTGAAGTTATTGGCAAGAGAAATATTAGTTGTAATCGGAAGTCCACCAATACCAAAAGTCTTGGCAGCCTTGGCCTCATCGCTAGTATAGACACCAATGACACGATAACTAAAGCCACCAACATCTATAATCTGGTTAACAGCTTCTTGAGCTGACCCAAACAGACTATTAGCAAGTTCTTTGTCTAGTAAAATGACACTGGCCACATCTTTATAATCCTGAGCTATAAGACTTCGTCCTGCAACAATTTCATTTTCAACTGCCTTCATGTAAGTAATATTTCCACCTGTCAAGCTAGCACGCTCAACTTTTTTATCCTTATAAGACAAGGTGGTATTTGTTGAGTTGGTTACATAGTAACTATCTACCCCCTTCAGTTTGGCCGCCTCCCTGACCCAGGATTCTTGCGGTTTTGGTGGTTCCACAGGAACTTCCTCTTCTTTCCCAGAAACTGTCAAAGCTGATTGTTTTTGGGTAAAAGAACCGTCTTTACTTTTAATGGGTGAGAAAAAGACATGGATATTCTTCTGTGACTTGGTCATATTTTTATTAACCTGACGAGACATGGAATCCCCCAGAGCCATAATCACAACAACTGATGAAACACCAATGATAATCCCAATCATAGTGAGAAAAGAGCGCATCTTGTGGGCCATGATAGATGAAAAGGCAAATTTCAGATTCTGCATCTTAGTTTTCCTCCTTTTCTAGCTGAGCACTATCAGATGAAATAACTCCATCTCGAATAACAATCTGGCGTTTGGCATAAGCAGCGATTTCAGGCTCATGCGTTACCATGATAATGGTTTTTCCTTCTTTATTCAGTTCAACCAATAATTGCATGATTTGGTTACCTGTTTTGGTATCCAAGGCTCCTGTCGGTTCGTCCGCTAGGATAATAGAAGGATTGTTTACTAAGGCACGCGCGATGGCTACACGTTGCTTTTGACCACCAGATAATTCAGAAGGCAAATGGTGACTACGTTCTGTCAATTCAACCTTATCAAGATATTCCTCAGCTAACTTGCGCCGTTTTGAAGCCGAAACTCCTGCATAAATCAAGGGTAATTCTACATTTGCAGAGCATTAAGTTTGGATAGAAGAAAGAACTGCTGAAAAACAAATCCGATTTGTTGATTGCGAACCTTGGCTAGTTGTTTTTCACCAAGGCCAGCCACTTCTTGACCTTCAAGATAATATTCTCCACTGGTTGGTGTATCCAACATCCCAATCGTATTCATCAGAGTTGACTTACCAGAGCCTGATGGTCCCATGATAGCAACGAATTCACCCTCATTCACTTCTAGATTGATATTTTTGAGTACCTGCAGTTCTTGGTCACCATTACGGTAACTTCTGCAGATATTTTTTAGACTAATTAGTTGCTTCATCAGCCTTCACCTCTTTTCCTTCCTCTAGAGAAGACGTTGGGTTACTGATGACCTTGACTCCATTTGTCAGACCTGAAGTGATTTCTTGGTTGTCTGCATCAGCATTACCCAAACCAACTTCCACTTTCTTGGCCTTTTTCTGCTCGTCAAGTACCCAGACATAGTTCTTATCATTTTCAATCACAACACTTGTTAAAGGGACCAGAATAGCTTTAGTCTTGTTCTTCACCTCAACACTTACAGAAAATCCTTGTTTCAAGTCACCGATTTCACTTGTAACATCAATAGTATATGGATATTTAGAGCCAGAATTACCAGCTGCTGCGGCAGCCGCTGTACTCGCTACTTCGCCGTTGTTTTTAGGGTAGTCAGAGATATAGCTAATTTTACCAGTCCAGCTCTTATCTTGGTAAACTTTAGAAGTAAAGGTTACTTCTTGACCTACAGATAAGTTGGCAAGATTATATTCAGACAATTCCCCCTTAACTTGCAAGTTTTCATTACTTACGACATGCACTACCACCTGGCTAGCTCCTGTTGGAGATTTTGAAACATTGCGGTTGACTTCGACTACAGTTCCCTCTAGGGTACTGAGAACAGTCGTTGCATCCAACTGACTTTGAGCCTTGCTTAATTGCGCTGCTGCATCTGCACGGGCATCACGAGCATCACCCAGTTGTGCATCAATAGATGAAACTGAATTTCCTGAGACTGGAGCTGGAGCTTGCACTGCAGCACCTTCTCCTCCTGCTGGCGCTGGTAACTGTGGAGCGGGAGCTGAAGCGGCTTCATTTCGTGCTTGATTGAGTTCGTTGATATGACGATCTGCCTTAGCTACTGCTCGACTAGCTGAATCATAGGCAGCCTGGGCTTCTGAACTACTATACTTGACTAAAGCCTGCCCTTCGCTGACCTTATCACCCACAGAAACAAGAATTTCATCTAAATCTCCCTTACTAGCATCAAAATAAACATATTGTTCATTTTTTGCTGTTACTGTCCCTGACAATAAGACAGAAGATGCCACGCTTCCTTCTTTAGCAACAACAAGATGAGTAGCCTCATCTTTTACAGCGGTCTGAGATGGTTGTCTAAAGAGCAAAATCCCCCCAGCCCCCAATACAACTACACTTGCCGCACCAATTGCTGCATATAATTGCCACTTTTTAGCTTTACGATTTTTTTTCATAATGAAACTCCTTTTTTGATTTACAGTCCTTAACAATATTATACAAAAATTACCAATTCGATACAATAACATTTCAGAACGAAATAATGACATTTCAAGATTCAATTATTGTTCGGAAATCATTTTTCTATTATTGTACTAGTTATATAATACACTTTATTTTTTTCTTTTTTTAGCAAGCATTTTTTTCTTAATTTTTTTAAACGTAGCAGATTTTTTTGCAATCAATTCAAAAAAAGATAGAATATGACTATCAAAAAATGACACTCTACTATTTAAAAGAGTATAAAGGAGTTTTAAATGAGAGAATATGATATCATTGCTATCGGTGGAGGTAGTGGAGGAATTGCTACCATGAACCGTGCTGGTGAACACGGAGCTAAAGCAGCCGTTATTGAGGAAAAGAAATTAGGTGGAACCTGTGTCAATGTCGGTTGTGTTCCTAAAAAAATCATGTGGTACGGAGCGCAAATCGCTGAGACTTTCCATCAATTTGGAGAAGACTACGGCTTTAAGACTACTGATCTTAACTTTGACTTTGCTACTCTACGTCGCAATCGTGAAGCCTATATCGATCGCGCTCGTTCTTCTTATGATGGCAGTTTTAAACGCAACGGAGTAGACTTGATTGAAGGCCATGCTGAATTTGTAGATTCTCATACTGTTAGCGTAAATGGTGAACTGATTCGTGCTAAACATATCGTGATTGCTACTGGTGCCCATCCAAGTATTCCAAACATTCCTGGTGCTGAACTAGGTGGCTCTTCTGATGATGTATTTGCCTGGGAAGAACTTCCAGAGTCAGTTGCAATTCTAGGCGCTGGTTACATTGCCGTTGAATTGGCTGGCGTACTCCACACCTTTGGTGTCAAGACAGATCTCTTTGTTCGCCGCGATCGTCCTTTACGTGGTTTTGACTCTTACATCGTTGAAGGTCTGGTCAAGGAAATGGAAAGAACAAACTTGCCACTTCATACTCACAAAGTCCCTGTCAAGTTAGAAAAACGGCTGAAGGCATTACCATTCATTTTGAAGACGGTACTAGTCACACAGCTAGCCAAGTTATCTGGGCTACTGGTCGCCGTCCAAACGTTAAGGGCTTGCAACTTGAAAAAGCTGGCGTGACTCTAAACGAACGTGGCTTTATCCAAGTGGATGAATACCAAAATACGATTGTTGAGGGAATCTACGCTCTAGGTGACGTAACGGGCGAAAAAGAACTGACTCCAGTTGCTATCAAGGCTGGACGTACTTTGTCTGAACGTCTCTTTAACGGCAAAACAACTGCAAAAATGGACTACTCAACTATTCCAACTGTTGTCTTTTCACACCCTGCTATCGGAACTGTTGGCTTGACAGAAGAGCAAGCTATTAAAGAATACGGTCAAGACCAAATCAAGGTTTACAAATCAAGCTTTACTTCTATGTACTCTGCTTGCACTTGCAACCGTCAAGAAACACGTTTCAAATTGATCACAGCTGGTTCTGAAGAAAAAGTTGTCGGACTTCATGGAATTGGCTATGGTGTTGATGAAATGATTCAAGGATTTGCTGTTGCTATCAAAATGGGAGCAACCAAGGCAGACTTTGATGCAACTGTGGCGATTCACCCAACTGCATCTGAAGAATTTGTAACCATGCGTTAATCGAAACAAAAGAAGCTGATACAAATGTGTCTGCTTCTTTTTTAATGATTTTCGAATCGATGCAAACAACTTACCCAGTCAGCAAAATCGGCCGTTACAGTTTCTTGTTACCTTTGTTATAAAAATAGGTTGACAATGATATTAAATTAAGTATAATAGTTAATATACATAAGAAAAGAGGTTAACTATTTTGAAAAAAGCTCACGTTTATGCTATCCCTGCTATTGGGGCTGCTCTCATTGCTGTTTTAGCACAAATCAGTCTTCCAATTGGACCTGTTCCCTTCACTCTGCAGAACTTTGCAATCGGCTTGATTGCTACTGTCTTTAGACCGAGAGAGGCTGTACTTTCTGTTGGACTCTATCTTCTTCTAGGTGCCATCGGTCTTCCTGTCTTTGCAGGAGGTGGAGCTGGATTTCATGCTTTGATTGGTCCTACTGCAGGCTATCTTTGGTTTTATCTTGTTTATTCTGGACTTACCTCTTCTCTAACTAACAGTGATAGTGGTTTTGTCAGAATTTTTCTAGCAAATCTCTTGGGAGATACACTTGTTTTTGTTGGTGGGATCATTGGATTACATTTCCTAGCTGGAATGCCATTTGAAAAAGCTCTTGTTGTGGGGGTATTTCCCTTTATCATCCCAGATCTTGGTAAAATTATTGCTATTAGTTTTATTAGCCGTCCATTACTTCAACGCCTTAAAAATCAGGCTTACTTTGCTAACTAAAAAAGGATATCGAGTTGTCATGACTCAATATCCTTTTCTTTCATTTTGAAAACTTAGTTGCCTTTAAAGGCATCCACCATTGTTTGAAATTCTTCATTGGAGAGAGTAATCCCTTTGCCCATTTTAGTATGATCTGGACTCCAAGCACGAATGTCAAACTTTGCAGGGGCACCATTAAAGCTCACACGGTTGATTTCCTTAGTCCAACCTTTTTCGTTTTCAGAAAGAGTCAACAAGTGCTCTTCAATTTCAAATGTAAATTCTGCCATTTTCTTCTCCTTTTTTAGCTTTCATCTGATTATTCGTAAAATCTTGTAGATTTTAGGAAAATTTTATATAATATTGATATAAAAGAAGGGAGGCTAATATGAGACATAAATTCCAGCAAGTTCTAGATAAAATACATGACTTTTTAAATGGACATGACCAACCTGACCATACTGAAAGCAACTCCCTTACAGCCAATATTGAAGAGGCTATCCAGAAACAAACTGCTGTTCACCTTATCTTGTCTGAAGCAAGCTTTACAGGTGACATCATCAAATACGATCAGCAACGCCAGCAAATTATCGTGAAAAATTTTGCCAAAAATGTGACCCGTATTATCCGCATAAGCGATATTCAACGCCTTCGCTTTGTCCCTTCAACTGTACAAACAGCCCAAAAAAATAGATTTAAGAAAGAGTGAGATGTAGTTGCTTCATCCCACTCTTTTTTCTTAGCGAACTTGTTCAAAATGTAAATGAACCGCGATATGATCTCCATAACCACTTCTTTCCAAGTCACGTTGTAGACGATAGGAAATGTAGTGTTCTGCGATGGTAATGTAACCTGCACCCAGTAAACGATGTTCAACCAAAGACTGAATCATGCTGATGGTAGCACGTTCCACCTTGGCTTCTTCCAAATCCAAAACCACTTTCTTAGTGACTTGTGCAAGGTTTGACGCAAATCATCTGTCAATACATAGACTGTCTGGGCTGCCTTTAAGATAGCTTGGTAAATCTTGTCTGGATTAAATTCAGCAATTTCTCCATCACGTTTGATTACTTGCATAGGTTTCTCCTTTATTATTTGTTTTCTTTAATTTCTGCCAGCATTTTTTCTTCTTCTGCTGTCAGTTGATAATGTTCAAGCAAATCCGGTCTGCGTTTATAGGTTTTCTTTAAACTCTCATACAGGCGCCACTGACGAATCTTTTCATGGTACCCACTCATCAGAACATCTGGGACAACCATGCCTCGATAATCATAGGGACGCGTGTACTGAGGATATTCGAGAAGGCCTGAAGAAAAACTATCATCTTGGTGGCTAGACTCCTTGCCAATCACTTCTGGAATCAGTCGAACCGTAGCATCAATCATAGTCATGGCCGCCAATTCCCCACCAGTCAAGACATAGTCGCCCAGGGAAATCTCATCTGTCACCAAGGTCTTAATACGCTCATCATAACCCTCGTAGTGACCACAGATAAAGATTAGCTCTTCCTCTTGAGCCAAATCCTCAGCATAAGCTTGATCAAACTGCTTTCCAGCAGGATCGAGGAGAATGACGCGCGGATTTTTCTTTTCAATAGCATCAAAGGCATCGAAAATGGGTTGGGCTCGGAGCAGCATCCCCTGGCCACCTCCATAGGGCTCATCGTCTACATGGCGGGCCTTTTCAGCCTTTTCTCGGAAGTTATGATACTGGATATCCAAGAGCCCTTTTTCACGTGCCTTTCCAACGATTGAGTGCTCCAGTGGAGAAAACATCTCTGGAAAAAGGGTTAAAATATCAATCTTCATCGTCTAACCCTTCTAAGATTTCCACATCGACGCGGTTATTTGGAATATCAACATTGAGAACTACTGGTGGGATATAAGGCAAGAGCAAGTCACGCTTGCCTTTTCGCTTGACCACCCAGACATCGTTGGCACCTGGTTGCAAGATTTCCTTGATGGTTCCAATCAGGTTCTCTCCCTCATAGACTTCCAAACCGATAATCTCGTGATAGTAGAATTCACCATCATCTAAATCGTTTAAATCTTCCTCAGCGACCTTGAGACTGTATCCCTTGTACTTTTCAATAGCATTGATATGGTACATATCTTTGAATTTAATAATGTCAAAGTTCTTCTGTTTACGATGGCTAGCGATGGTCACTGTTTGAACAAACTGATCTTTTTCATCAAACAAGGCCAGCTCAGCACCTTTTTTAAACCGTTCTTCTGCAAAATCCGTCACAGATAAGACTCGCATCTCACCCTGCAACCCTTGCGTATTGACGATTTTCCCAACATTAAAGTAGTTCATCTTGTCTCCTGTAGTCTATTTCTATCCTTTATTTTAACACGTTCCAAGGATTTTCTCAAGTTGGATAAATCTCACCTTACAAAGCTACTACTTCTTCAAAGAATTCACCAATTATCTGATTAAACTCTTCAGGATGGTCATTCATAGGCTGGTGTTTGCTATCTGAAATCGTTACTTGACGCGCATTGTGATTTAGAGCAATGATACCATCATAGATTTTCTTTAGGTGTTTGGGAAAATCGTTTTCACCTCTTACTAAGAGCATAGGAGGATTGCCATGATAACCTTCTATCTCATGGACAGCCATAAAACCTGTGATTCCAAGGTTCAAAAAAACATCTCGCCCAGTTTCTATAATGGCCGTCTTGACTAATTCTCTTGTGATAGGATTATCTGTACACATCTTTGAGTTCTTATCTGCAATCAACTTCCAAGGAATCGTTTTGTACATAAGGGAACTATATTTTATGCGATTTCTCTCTTTATCTGATAGGTAACGATGCTGTCCCCAACTATCTACCATGACCAAGGCTAGGACTCTTTCTGGATGGCGATAGGTGTACTCTTGAAGCGGATTTCCTCCCCAAGAATGTCCGACCAATATCACCTCTTCTAGCTGGAAATAGGATAAAATAGCATCTACATCTTGAACAGCACCTTCTAAGTCAGGTAGACCAACTTTCATAGGTGATTCACCCTGTCCTCTAACATTGACAAAGTAGAGGTCAAATCCTTCAAAGGCATCATACTGGTGGGCCCACATCTGACTACGTCCACAAGCTCCATGATAAAAAATAATGTGTCCTTTACTTGAGCTTCCAGGGCGATGATAAACAGTCAAGTCACAATCTAAGACTGGTATAATGTGACGTACCAAAGTCTCAGGTTTTCTGTTATAAAAAGCAATAGCTTCAGCTATATCATTTTGTTTCATTATTACACTCTCTCCTCTTTATCCTAGTGTCATTCTTTTTATCTATTTTATCATGCTATATTGAAATCATCGTGTTCTAAACTTGATTACATTAAAATTTTTGAATTTTCTGCACAATTTTGATAAAGAAAAAGACTGCTCAGCAATCTTTACTTTCTTCTCATCAGATTCATTCCTAAAATTCCAGCAATAATCAAAGTTGCTCCGATCATATGGTAGCTATAAATTGGTTCGTGGAGGATAAGAGCTCCGGCTACAATAGTCAAAACTGTTCCAAGATTTCCAAAGACACTGACGGTTGATGCTCCAAGTCGAACAATAGCATAGATAGAGAGACTACCAGTAACGATAGAGGCTAAAATTCCCAAATAAAAAATTGAAAGCAAATAAGACACCTGTCCAAGTGGCGCAAAGTAAGCTAATATGTTCCCCTCTAGATAGTGAGAGGTCAGACTCAGTGTATTAAAGGTGACGAAGCCAACAAATATCACAACAGCTGTCATATCCATGGCCCGATAGCGACCTCCTGTGGACTTGCTGAGAATATTGTTTATCGTATTTGCGAGAACAGATCCCAACATCAAAAGAAAGCCAAAGCTAGCAGTCTCAGTACCAAAGTTAGCTCCTTTACTAAGGAAGATGAAAACTACTCCTGCTACGGATAAAAATAAAAAGAACTTTTGTAGCAAGCTTGTCTTTTCCTTGAGAAAGACCGATGCTAAAAGGAGAGTAAAAATCGGGACAAGAGCCTGTAAAATTCCAGCTTCAGAAGACGATATATACTGTAAAGCAAAGGATTGAAAAATAAAAAAGAGAAGAGGATAGAAAAGACTCATAGGAAGAATAGAAAGAATATCTTTTCTACTTAAACTCACTTTGATAAGTTTGGTTTGATGAAGAACGACCATTACTAAAGCTGCTATTGTATAGCGATGCGCTAAGTTTGTGAGAGGACTAGCATAGCCTAAAGCAATCTTAGTAAATAAAAAAGAAAATCCAATGATTGCTGAAAAGGATAAGGCTGCTAGGTAAGCTTTTGTTTTCTCGTTCATAGACTGTTACTCCTTTTAAAAATAGCTATTCTTAAGATTGATTGACTAGAATTCTTTGAGACTGCCTTTCCATTGTAGCATAGTAGAATCCTAGATGCTATTTCTAGGATTAGTATTTTATGCCTGCTATCACCCTTTATCTAGTTCATTGACTAAAAAAGACTCTACAAGTCTAATCTGCTTTTCTCGTTCTTGTCTCACAAGTTCTAGCTTGTCTACCTCTTGGAGATTCCTTACTTTGATAGTATAATCCACCATTTTCCTTGCTTTATCTTTCTTATATTTACTAATACCTTCTTTATTAGTCAAAAATTGATTTCTTATCGTCTTAGAGGTCCCCCTTCAAAAATCCTTCCAAATCTCGTTCATGCTGGTACTTGATGGTTGTAGTTTTATCTTTCTCAAAGATAGTCTTGGTAAGGTCAATATGATTAATAGCTGCGATTGCGACGGTGTAATGAATGATATCAGCCAGTTCTTTTGCTAGTTCCTCGTTAGAATCCTGAACGCCCTCTTTTCTACCAGAACGACCATTCAAAACCTCAGCTACTTCTCCGACTTCCTCCACTAACTTCATAAAGAGACCTTCCTCAGTCCGAGACTGCTGGTAATGTTCCAGTAGGTAGTCTTGTAATTGTCTAAACGTTAAATCCTTCATATCCTGCTCCTTGCAAAAAAAGCGAGACATCCGTCCCGCTCTTCTTATTTTTCGTCAATAACGATTCTTACTTTTTTGTCTTCAGTTGGGACAGAGTAGACAATCGTTCTTATCGCAGAAATAGTGCGACCCTTACGACCGATTACACGACCCACATCACTTTGATCAAGATCCAAATGATATTCCAAAAACTCTGGTGTATCTTCAATCTTGATAGTTAAGGCATCTGGTTGTGAAATCAAGGGTTTCACAATCGCAATAATGAGATTTTCAATCGTATCCATCTGTTAACCTACTTTAAACTTATTTTGAGAATTTAGAATCGTGGAATTTTTTCAATACGCCTTCTTTTGAAAGGATGTTGCGAACTGTATCTGAAGGTTGAGCTCCATCAGCCAACCATGCAAGAACGCGGTCTTCTTTCAAAGTTACTTGGTTTTCAGCAACAAGTGGGTTGTAAGTTCCAACTGTTTCGATGAAACGTCCGTCACGTGGTGAACGTGAATCTGCTACGTTAATACGGTAGAAAGGTTTTTTCTTAGAACCCATACGAGTCAAACAGTTTTTAACTGCCATTTTTTTAAAGTCTCTTTTTCTTATTTTTTTATTTCGGTGAAATAGCTGAGCTATTTAGCACATGTTCTATTATAGCAGATTTCTAGCAGGTGTCAAGAAAAAAACTTGACAGACTATAAAATTTTTAAACCATTTATAAATTTGTTAGAAGTAGGAAATAAATGTTTGAAAGAGGCTATCCGTGAATACTATTTTATAAAGACCATCAACTCAAACCCTCCATATCGTCTGAACGAGATTTGGATGCTTGGCTCCTAAATCCTAAACCCATTCCCAAACGAAATATCAAGGATTTTTCAGAACGATATCTACTAATTAATTTATAAAATATGAATTAATAGATTCTAAATAGGGGAATAATTTAGTTCTGTAAAAATTAACTTCTACACCTACAAAGCTTATTCTGACAGACTTTATAACAGTCTAAGAAAAAAGTAGAGATTCATACAGTATCTAGATTTTTCCAAAAATTTCTTTTATCATCAAATATTATTAACGAAACTATCCAAACCAAATCCGATGCATTGCTTCAAAAGATTTCTTTAGTTGTTTGACTAGCGAGGGCTTTTATTAAAAAATTTTTTCAAATAATTGCCACCTTGGCACATAAATTCTTGCTTTCCAAATTTAAATGTGATATATTTATAACATAAAATTTAAGTGTTATATATTTATAACACAAAAAGGAGTCTATCATGAAAAAAAGTCAAAAAATGCGTGGTCTCATTGCAGTGATTGCCGTAGCTCTCTTTATTGATTTTATTGTTTTATTTGGTTCTAATCTTAGTTGGGGACCCAAGTTAGTTATTACTGGTATTTCAGTGTCAGGTCAAATTGTAGCTATTTGTAGCTGGCTACATAAGAGTCAGAAAGGTAAGGGAAAGATTATTTTTGACTTGTCTGCTAAGCTTTACACGATACTTGTGTTTGCAGCAAGCATTTTTTATACAGTAGGAATTTGGGTTGCGACCCCTAGCGTAAGTTCTGGTATTAAAGAATGGATTTTGGGAATTAGCCTCGTTATTGAAATGATTGGATTTGGTTTTTTCTCTTTAAAAAATGTCAAGGAAACTCCGGACGAACGCTTTTATGCTAATTTAGCAAAGGCAGCTAGCTTGATGTTTGTTTTTATACTAGGCGCACTGATGATCCTAGCAGTTATCATTGGGTATATGGGGTCTCTCACTCTTTACATGGGACAGATATTTATTAGCATAGCTGTCTTGATTTGCATCTTTGCGGTTGTCTATTTTATCTTGGAACGTAGAGGATAAGCATGGCCAAAGAAAGCAAGATTATTACTAATCTCAAATCTGTTCGTGAGTCCACAGGCATGACCCAGCAGGAGTTAGCCGACCGCATCGGCATGCGACGCGAGACAATTCTGCACTTGGAAAATAACCGTTACAATCCTTCGCTGGAGATGGCTCTTAAAATTGCTCAAGTTTAATCTAAAAGTAGAAGACCTCTTTGAACTCAGACAGCAAGAGGAAGCATAATTCTTTTCGAGACCTACTATTAAGTTCATTGATTAATTAGGAATTGAGTCCAAAAGAAAAAATCCTTTGAAAATGTGCTCTTTTAAAATATAGTAATTCTTTCGAATTAACGTTTACTAATTGTGATGCCTTACGAGCTTTCTTAAGTTCTTGTTTCCTAAATACTTCGATTACACTTATGGTATTGATACCCCTAAACAAGCGACTTTCTGGTTGGCTTCCTATTAAATTGTCTTGTCACTAATATTTGAAATCCCCTTCCTTTTAGGGTACAATGGTAGAAATGAATTTTTGAGAGGAATAGAATGAAAAAACTAGCAACCCTTCTTCTACTATCAACTGTAGCCCTAGCTGGATGTAACAGCATCCAACGCAGTCTGCGTGGTGATGACTATGTTGATTCCAGTCTTGCTGCTGAAGAAAGTTCCAAAGCAGCTGCCCAATCTGCCAAGGAGTTAAACGATGCTTTAACAAACGAAAACGCCAATTTCCCACAACTATCTAAAGAAGTTGCTGAAGACGAGGCTGAAGTGATTCTACACACAAGTCAAGGAGATATCCGTATTAAACTCTTCCCTAAACTCGCTCCTTTAGCGGTTGAAAACTTCCTCACTCATGCCAAAGAAGGCTACTATAACGGTATTACCTTCCACCGTGTCATCGATGGCTTCATGGTTCAAACTGGAGATCCAAAAGGGGACGGTACAGGTGGTCAGTCCATCTGGCATGACAAAGATAAGACTAAAGACAAGGGAACTGGTTTCAAAAACGAGATTACTCCTTATCTCTATAACATCCGTGGTGCTCTTTCTATGGCTAATACTGGTCAACCAAACACCAATGGTAGCCAGTTCTTCATCAACCAAAACTCTACAGATACCTCTGCTAAACTCCCTACAAGCAAGTATCCAAAGAAAATCATCGAAGCCTATAAAGAAGGGGGAAACCCTAGTCTAGATGGCAAACACCCAGTCTTTGGTCAAGTAATTGACGGTATGGATGTAGTAGATAAAATTGCTAAAGCCGAAAAAGATGAAAAAGACAAGCCAACTACTGCTATCACAATCGACAGCATCGAAGTGGTGAAAGACTACGATTTTATACTCAATGAAAATCAAAGAGCAAACTAGCCGCAGGTTGCTCAAAGCACTGCTTTGAGGTTGTAGATAAGACCGACGAAGTCAGTTACATATACCTACGGCAAGGCGACGTTGACGAGGTTTGAAGAGATTTTCGAAGAGTATTAAATCTTAAAAACCAAAAAATACAGTACCCACATTCGGTACTGTATTTCTTTTACCCTTATTTTTAAGTTAAATTATTAAAATCCCAGATTTGGTCCCATCCAGCCTTCATAGAAGTCTGGTTCGTGGCAGACCATAAGAATAGATCCCTTGTATTCTTTAAGAGCACGTTTGAGTTCATCCTTGGCATCCACATCCAAATGGTTGGTCGGCTCGTCCAGCACTAAAACGTTGTTTTCACGATTCATCAAGAGACAGAAACGAACCTTGGCTTGTTCCCCACCTGACAAGACCTGAATTTGGCTTTCAATATGCTTGGTTGTCAAACCACAACGGGCAAGGGCTGCACGAACTTCTGCTTGGTTGAGAGCTGGAAAGGCATTCCAAACAGCCTCTAGTGGTGTTTGACGATTGCCACCTTCTACTTCCTGTTCAAAGTAACCGAGTTCTAGGTAGTCACCGCGTTCCACTTCTCCAGCGATTGGCGGGATAATTCCCAAGAGAGACTTCAAGAGAGTTGTTTTCCCGATACCATTAGCACCGATAATGGCAACCTTTTGATTACGTTCAAAGGTAAGGTTTAAGGGTTTGGTCAAAGGACGGTCATAACCAATCTGCAAATCCTTGGCTTGGAAGATAAAGCGCCCTGGTGTACGAGCTGGTTTGAACTCAAAGGATGGCTTTGGTTTCTCACTTTGGAGTTCGATAATATCCATCTTATCCAATTTCTTCTGACGAGACATGGCCATATTTCGAGTTGCAACACGCGCTTTGTTTCGAGCGACGAAATCTTTGAGGTCTGCAATTTCTTTTTGCTGACGTTCGTAGGCAGCCTCTAGCTGAGATTTCTTCATGGCATAGACTTCTTGGAACTGGTAGTAGTCACCAGAGTAACGCGTCAGCTGTTGATTTTCCACATGATAAACAATATTGATAACGTCGTTCAGGAATGGAATATCGTGTGAAATAAGGACAAAGGCATTCTCATAGTTTTGGAGATAGCGCTTGAGCCAGTCGATATGTTCTGCATCCAGATAGTTAGTTGGCTCGTCCAGAAGCAAGATATCTGGCTTTTCAAGAAGAAGTTTCGCTAAAAGAATCTTGGTTCTTTGCCCACCTGACAAAGAAGTTACATCTGTATCCATGCCAAAATCCATGACACCAAGGGCACGCGCCACTTCGTCAATCTTAGCATCTAAAGTATAGAAATCACGACTCTCCAGACGGTCTTGGAGTTCGCCAACTTCTTCCATGAGAGCATCAACATCCGCTCCGTCTTCAGCCATTTCCATATAGAGGTCATTGATACGGGCTTCCGCTTTGAAAAGCTCATCAAAGGCTGTACGGAGAACATCACGTACCGACTGCCCTTCAGCAAGGACGGAGTGCTGATCCAAGTAACCAGCGGTCACATATTTGGACCACTCAACCTTCCCTTCATCTGGCAACATCTTACCAGTCACGATGCTCATAAAGGTTGATTTCCCTTCACCATTGGCACCGACCAGACCGATATGTTCTCCCTTGAGGAGACGGAAGGACACATCTTCAAAAATTGCACGGTCACCAAAACCGTGACTCAGATTTTTAACTTCTAAAATACTCATTTTAATTCCTTATCTTGTTTTTATGTAATCGTTTATAGAGGAGCCAAGCCAGATAGCCACCCAAGGTATTGGTCCACAAATCATCAATTTCAAAGACGCGATTAAAATCAAAGAAAAAGTCCAAGACTAACTGCGTACACTCGATTCCAAGACTTAATAGAAAACTGAAAAAAATCACTTTTTTTGTCTTACGCAAGTTTGGAAGGAGATAAAGGAGTTGAAACACCAAAGGAAAAAGTAAGAAGACATTAAGTATATTTTGTAGAAAAATCCAATATAATTGTCCAATATCACTCACTTCACCTAGTTTCCAGAGAGAATTGAAAGGAGTCAAAAGAAAAACCAGGCGTCCAAGATGCTGAATACCTGGAGTTTCCACCCCCACGGGAGAATTTTCTTGAGGAGTAAAGCAAAAGTAAACGATACAAATACTATAGAAAATAACTCCCCAGACCAAAATATGATTATAAGTCTTCTTCATCATTAAGGATTGACTGTTGCGACTGCTTTCTGGCGGTCACGTTTCATTGTATTAGAACGCAATTGTCCACTAGCTGCATCAATATCAGTACCATGCTCTTGACGAACCACACAGTTGACCCCTTTTTTCTTAAGCGTATCATAGAAGGCCAGGACGCGCTCTTTAGGACTACGGCTATATTGGTCATGCTCACTAACTGGGTTATAAGGAATCAAGTTTACATAAGACAATTTCTTGATATTCTTGAGCAATTCAGCCAATTCCAAGGCTTGTTCTACACCATCATTGACTTCATTGAGCATGATATACTCAAAGGTCACGCGACGATTAGTTGTTTCAATATAGTACTCGATAGCGGCGAAGAGTTTTTCAATCGGAAAGGCACGGTTAATCTTCATAATACTTGAACGAAGTTCATTGTTAGGTGCATGAAGAGAAACGGCAAGATTGACCTGAACACCTTCATTAGCAAAATCACGAATTTTATGTGCCAAACCTGAGGTTGAAACCGTGATGTGACGAGCTCCGATTGCCATTCCCTTGTCATCATTGATGGTACGAACGAAATTCAAGACATTGTTGTAGTTATCAAAAGGCTCACCGATACCCATGACAACGATATGGCTGACGCGTTCATCCTGACCACGCTCATCAAAGTATTTCTGAACCAGCATGATTTGCGCTACGATTTCACCGTTATTGAGGTCACGTTGCTTCTTGATCAAACCAGAAGCACAGAAGGTACAACCGATATTACAGCCGACCTGAGTCGTCACACAGACTGACAAACCATAGTGTTGACGCATGAGTACTGTCTCAATCAGCATTCCATCTGGCAATTCAAAAAGATATTTAACCGTCCCATCAGCAGACTCTTGAACGATACGTTGTTTCAAGGGATTGACCACAAACTGGTCATTAAGCTTAGCAATCAAATCCTTGGAAAGGTTGGTCATCTCTTCAAATGACTGGATACGTTTACGGTAAAGCCATTCCCAGATTTGATTTGCACGGAATTTCTTTTCTCCCTGCTCCAAAACCCATTCCTGCATGGTTTGACGTGTTAAACTATAAATTGACGGTTTCATTTCTTCTCCTTATTCTCTACTCACTTCTGACGAATGACAAAATGACGTTGTCCCTTGTCCTCTTTCTGAGAATACTGGTCTTTCTGACGACGTCTATTTTTCTTATCTGCATTCGGTTTTCGTTTTGTTTGAGCCGATTTCTTTCCTTTTCTAGAAGGTGTTTCTTCTTCCTTCTTACGCATTTTCTTGTCAAATGATGCTCGCTTAGGGGCTTCATTTTCTAAGACAAAATAGGCACAACCATAACTACAATACTCTAGAAGGTAGTCTTGTAAACGACTGATTTTTTCAAGTTTTTCTTCTGTTCGGTCATCCTTGTAAAAACCTCGTAGGCGAAGCTGTTCGTTGCTCCAATCTCCCACGATATAATCAAACTTGGTTAAGACTTCTGAAAAACGCTGATTAAAAGTCGTCACATCAAAGGCATCCTTGATATTTTCCACCAAGGAAAAAGCTATCCCTTCCGTTTCGACCTTGTCCCCGTGTAAATGAAACTCAGGACCAGGAAACTTGTTATAGTTGTATAATTCAGGTGCAATTTCTTTTCGCATAGATATCCTTTTTCCACGATTACTTAATACTTTATTCTACCATAATTTCTAGCAGTTAGCACGTTTCTCATAAAAATGAAAAAAGTCTGACGATTTTGTCAGACCAGAGTCATATAACCTAAAAAAGAGAAGAACAATTCTTCCCTACAACTATCATTATTTAGCAGCTGCGTACAATTCATCTACTTTGTTCCAGTTGATCACTGAGAAGAAAGCTTTGATGTAGTCAGGACGCACGTTGCGGTATTTCACGTAGTAAGCATGTTCCCAAACGTCCAAGCCCAAGATTGGTTTTTTACCTTCTGAGATTGGTGTGTCTTGGTTTGCTGTTGAAGTCACTTCAAGCTTCCCTTCTTTGTTGACAACCAACCATGCCCAGCCAGAACCGAAACGAGTTGTTGCTGCTGCAGTGAAGGCTGCTTGGAATTCTTCAAATGAACCAAATGTTGCATCGATTGCTGCTGCCAGTTCTGCTGAAGGAGCTGTTTTCTCAGGAGTCATCAATTCCCAGAAAAGAGCGTGGTTCAAGTGTCCGCCACCATTGTTAATAAGCGCTTGACGGATATCAGCTGGGATAGATTCTACATCAGCAAGCAAGGCTTCAAGGTCTTCACCGATTTCAGGGTGTTTTTCAAGAGCTGCATTGGCATTGTTGACATAAGTTTGATGGTGTTTGTCATGGTGCAAATGCATTGTTTCCGCATCGATGTATGGTTCCAATGCGTCGTATGCATATGGAAGATCTGGTAAGATAATAGCCATCTGTAATACCTCTTTTTCTTTCTATATGAAAATGATAACGTAAACATTCACTTTTTTCAAGTTTTTTGCTTGAAGAAATCGCTGAAATACTTTCTAATAATACTCTTCGAAAATCTCTTCAAACTGCGTCAATGTCGCCTTGCCGTAGATATATGTTACTGACTTCGTCAGTTTCATCCGCAACCTCAAAACAGTGTTTTGAGCTGACTTCGTCAGTCTTATCTACAACCTCAAAGCAGTGCTTTGAGCAACCTGCGGCTAGTTTCCTAGTTTGCTCTTGATTTTCATTGAGTATAAAATAAGTAAATCAGCAAGAAACCCACGACAAGATAATCCTGACGCGGGATAAAAATTTTTTGAAATAGGACTAATTTACCCGGCTAGCAATATGTAAGAGTGCCTTTTCAAAAAGGAAACCTTTTTCATAAAGGCCTGTTTTAATCTGATAGTCTGTCTCAATCAAATAGGAAATAGCTTGCTTCAAAAAGCTCAAGGAAAGTCCTCGTGAATCCCTCAGCGCAAATTTGATTTGATAGGGATTTGGATTACGTCCGAGAAAACTGCCTAAACTACTTGCTATCTGCGATTCTGTTTTCCCAGACTCCGACAAAATTTTCACCTGAGTAAAAGTCCGAAATTGTCCCAGCATGACTGCTATGAGCTTAATTTCATCTTCCCCTTGCAAGGTCAAGTCTCTAACCAAATCACGCGCCTGGTCCATCTTTTTAGTCAGAATAAACTGAGTTAAATCAAAAATATTATCCTGTAAGGTCTTGGGAATTGCGTTAACAATATCCTCTTCCTCGATAACAGAGTCTTCCTTATAGGACTGTAAAAAGAGGAGATTTTTCTGGATTTCGCTAAATTGAAAACCCGACTTGATGAGGAGATTTTCAAAAGAATGATTGGCAAACTGCAAACCTTGTTTCTGACTCCACTTTTGGAAATACTGGCGCAATTCTTGTTCTTTGGCTTCTACTGCATCAAAGACCTTGGCATCACGCTTCAGTAATTTAACCAACCGTCTTTTGCTATCCAACTTTCCTTCTGCAAAGATTAACAACTTGGTTGTTGCTGAAGGATTGTCAAGGTATTCCTCAAATGACTTGAGCTCATCATCTGTCAAAAAGCGCTTTTTAGCAGTCGTGATATCGACAAAATGATCCAATATCACGATTTTCTCATCCGCAAAGAAAGGAAGGCTGACTAACTCCAGTTCCACATCCTTGTAAACTACTTCTTTCATATCAAAGTAGGCAAAGTTGAGGTCAGCAGAATCATAGCCAATCTGTTTCAATACTTGACTCTTCATCACTTCAAACTGACCCTGGTCTGTCCCTGTAAATAGGCTCAGGATAGGTAAATTTGATAAAGTCAACTTCTGGCTTTCTTCAATAGCTAGCATCTTCTCTCCTTTCTTCTAATTTTTAATGAATTTAATCGATATAGCGCAACTTCCCACGGAAATCTTCTAGGCTTTCGTACCCTTTTTCCGCCATGATTACTTTCAGTTCATTGGTAACGCGGTCAAAAGCACCGACGCCTTCTTTGTGAAGGGTTGTTCCTACCTGCACCATACTCGCTCCACAGAGGATATGTTCAAAGGCATCACGACCAGTCAACACGCCACCTGTTCCAATGATTTGAATTTGAGGATTTAAACGTTGATAAAAGGCGTGAACATTAGCTAGAGCAGTCGGTTTGATATACTCGCCACCAATGCCACCGAAACCATTTTTAGGACGAATAACGACGGACTCATCTTCTATATAAAGACCGTTTCCGATAGAGTTGACACAGTTGACAAACTTAAGAGGATACTTGTTGAAAATAGCTGCCGCTTGGTCAAAGTGAACAATATCAAAATATGGTGGCAATTTAATTCCAAGAGGTTTGGTGAAGTAGGCAAACACCTCTGCCAAAATTTGGTCTGTTGTCTCAAAATCATAAGCAATCTGAGGTTTACCTGGAACATTTGGACAAGATAGGTTTAGCTCAGTCAGACCACGAAAATCACTATCTTGGACTTTTTTCAAGATGGTATGAGTTTCCTCTGGAGACATGCCGACTAGAGATAAGAAGAAAGTTCGGTTTGGCTCTTTTTCCTGCAAGTCCAAAAGATAGTCCAAATAATAGTCTAAACCATTATTTGGCAAGCCCATAGAGTTGATAGAACCAAGTGGAACATCTTGGTAGCGTGGCTCAGGATTTCCCTGACGAAAGTCCAAGGTTGCTGTCTTAGTGACAAAGGTTCCTGCCGCTGAGTTTTTAACCCCTTCTAACTCCTCTATCGTCATACAAGCCACACCTGCTGCATTCATCAAACAATTGTCAAACTCAAAAGCCAGCTATTTGTGTTTTTCGTTGATACCATGATTCTAATCCTCCAGATTCCTTTTTATTGCTAATATTATATCACATTTTTCAGATTTTCTCTTTGAGAAAGATATTTCAAAGAAAAAAAGGTTCGTATTTTTATGAATTAAAGAAAAAAATCTGGAACTAAATTGATAGAATTTTTTTAGAAAAATTTTTTTGTTTTTCTCTTTACAGTTAAAAAAATTTCTGCTATAATGACTCATGTAATAAAATATGACAACAAAAGGAGAACGATATGACATCTGCTAAAGAATATATCCAAAGCGTGTTTGAAACTGTAAAAGCTCGTAACGGGCACGAGGCTGAATTCCTCCAAGCTGTTGAAGAATTTTTCAACACTTTAGAACCTGTATTTGAAAAACACCCTGAGTATATCGAAGAAAATATCTTGGCACGTATTACTGAACCAGAGCGCGTGATTTCTTTCCGTGTTCCTTGGGTTGACCGTGATGGAAAAAGTTCAAGTAAACCGTGGTTACCGTGTTCAATTCAACTCAGCTGTTGGACCATACAAAGGCGGACTTCGTTTCCACCCAACTGTAAACCAAGGGATCTTGAAATTCCTCGGATTTGAACAAATCTTTAAAAACGTTTTGACTGGACTTCCAATCGGTGGAGGTAAAGGTGGATCAGACTTCGATCCTAAAGGTAAAACAGATGCTGAAGTGATGCGCTTCTGCCAAAGCTTCATGACTGAATTGCAAAAATACATCGGCCCATCACTTGACGTACCTGCTGGTGATATCGGTGTTGGTGGACGTGAGATTGGTTACCTTTACGGACAGTACAAACGCCTTAACCAATTTGATGCTGGTGTCTTGACTGGTAAACCTCTTGGATTTGGTGGTAGTTTGATTCGTCCAGAAGCAACTGGTTACGGTTTGGTTTACTACACTGAAGAAATGCTTAAAGCTAACGGTAATAGCTTTGCTGGTAAGAAAGTCGTTATTTCAGGTTCTGGTAACGTAGCTCAGTACGCTCTTCAAAAAGCGACTGAACTTGGTGCAACTGTTATCTCTGTGTCTGACTCAAATGGTTATGTCATCGATGAAAATGGTATCGACTTTGATCTTTTAGTAGATATTAAAGAAAAACGTCGCGCTCGTTTGACTGAGTATGCAGCTGAGAAAGCAACTGCTACTTATCATGAAGGTTCTGTATGGACTTACGCTGGAAACTATGACATCGCTCTTCCATGTGCTACTCAAAACGAAATCAACGGTGAAGCAGCTAAACGTTTGGTTGCTCAAGGCGTTATCTGTGTATCTGAAGGTGCCAACATGCCAAGCGACCTTGATGCCATCAAAGTTTACAAAGAAATGGTATCTTCTACGGACCTGCCAAAGCTGCCAACGCTGGTGGTGTAGCCGTTTCAGCCCTTGAAATGAGCCAAAACAGTCTTCGCCTCTCATGGACTCGTGAAGAAGTTGATGGACGTCTCAAAGACATCATGACAAACATCTTCAATACAGCTAAAACAACTGCTGAAACATACGGTCTTGATAAAGACTACCTTGCAGGGGCTAACATTGCTGCCTTTGAAAATGTAGCAAATGCTATGATTGCACAAGGTATTGTTTAAGATTTATTTGGTCAATCCTCAATCACTACGATTGGGGATTTTTAGATTGAATTAAACAGTTGGAAAATTACTTACTTGCCCCTTTTAGAACAAAAAGAAAAACCGCTACTCCTAAGAATAGCGGTTTAATCATGTTTTTAAGCTACTAATGTAGTTGCTCTATTATTTAAGAGTAACTGAAGCTCCAGCTTCTTCCAATTTAGCTTTGATTTCTTCAGCTTCTGCAGTTGCAACGCCTTCTTTAACAAGTGCTGGTGCACCGTCAACAAGTTCTTTAGCTTCTTTAAGACCAAGACCTGTGATTTCACGTACAACTTTGATAACGCCAACTTTTTTGTCGCCTGCAGATGTCAATTCAACGTCGAATGAATCTTTAGCAGCACCAGCGTCAGCAGCACCAGCTGCAGCAACAGCTACAGGAGCAGCTGCAGTTACACCAAATTCTTCTTCGATAGCTTTTACAAGGTCGTTCAATTCAAGGATTGAAGCTTCTTTAATTTCAGCAATAATGTTTTCAATGTTCAATGCCATTGTTATTTCCTCCAAATATGTTTTTAAATTTATAATAGATTTTTCGTAGCTAGGCTACGCTGCGTAGCTAAGATTAAGCTGCGTCTTCTTTGTTGTCTGCAACCGCTTTGACTGCAAGAGCAACGTTGCGCACTGGCGCTTGAAGTACAGAAAGGAGCATAGAAAGAAGTCCTTCGCGGTTTGGAAGAGTTGCAAGAGCAAGAATCTCTTCTTTAGATGCGACAGCGCCTTCGATTGCACCACCTTTGATTTCAAGTGCTTCAGCGTTTTTTTAGAAAAAGTCGTTCAAGATTTTTCGCTGGTGCGATAACATCTTCGTTAGAAAATGCTACTGCAGATGGTCCAACAAATACAGATGCAAGATCTTCAAGACCAGCTTTTTTTCAGCTGCACGACGCAAGATTGAGTTTTTTTAATCACTTTATACTCAACTTCGCTTCCACGAAGCTCACGACGAAGAACTGTATCTTGCTCAACTGTTAAACCACGAGCGTCAACAACGACGATAGATGCAGCAGCTTTCATTTTTTCAGCTACTACGTCAACTAGTTCCGCTTTTTTAGCAATAATTGCTTCACTCATTAGTGTGTTCACCTCCGTAATTATTTTGCTTGGGGAATTTTTCAAAAAGAAAAACGCGCCCAAACCTAGACACGAAAGTACAATACGCTTCTTTTTACATGATACGTTTTGTCCTCGGTAGGATATTTATGAGTCGAGCTCCCCTACTGTCTTAGGCAGTTTTTTCAAACCGTATATAAGTATAGCATAATCAAAAAAAGAATGCAAGATTTTTGCAAACTTTTTTTAAAATTTTTTCGTGATTTTTCTTTTAAAGTTCTACTGTCAGGACTTGACCTTGCTTAACAATCTGTTCTCCAGCGATATAAACATCATCAACATCACTGGATTTAACAGCATAGACGAGATGAGAAAGCATATTTTCCTGAGGTTGGAGATGAATTTCCTTTGTGGTTGAATAACGAGAAAATCTGCCTGTTTACCTACTTCCAGACTTCCTATTTCATTTTCCATTCCAAGAACCTTAGCACCTTCTATCGTTAGAGCTTTGAGGGCTGTTTCAATTGGAAACTGGCTGGCATCTCCACTCTTCATTTTCTGTAAGAGAGCTGCTGTTCGTCCTTCCTCAAACATATCAAGGTTGTTGTTGGAAGCTACCGAGTCAGTGGCAATTCCGACTGCTACTCCCGCTTTTTGGAGCTGGATAATTGGAGCAATTCCTGATGCCAGTTTGAGGTTACTGATAGGATTGTGGGCGATAGTCACTTGAGAAGTCACCAAGCGCTCAATTTCTCGCTCGTTTAATTCGACCCCGTGAGCAAAGACGGACGGATGATCTAAGTAACCCAGTTCTTCTAGAAAAGCAAGGGGGCGTTTGCCGTAGCGTTTCAGGATAATTCCCGATTCTTCCTTGGTCTCCGCCACATGGATATGGATTGGAATATTCAGTTCTTTTGCCATATCTAAGCTTTCTGCCAGCAAGTCTCTACTACAGCTATAGGGAGAATGTGGGGCTACCATAACCTTGAAATTTGGATTTTTATATCCAATAATTTCCTCAATAATTGCTCGAGTTTTACTTATGGTCTCAGCAGTTGTCTCTGCCTCTGAAGAAAAAAGAGTCGGTGAGAAATAACAACGCATCTTGGAAGTTTTCACTGCCTGATAAATCCGTTCAATATCCACACCATTGGGATTATACATATCATTAAAGGTTGTTGTTCCTGACTGGAGCATCTCTGTCAGAGCTTCTTTGACCGCCTTGGTAGTCATGTCAGGAGTAAATTCAGCTTCTGCTGGCCAGATATAGTCATTGAGCCATTCATGGAGGTTGCTATCATCTCGGATTCCTCTCAATCCTGTCATAGCAGAATGGGTGTGACAATTGACCAAACCAGGCATAATCCAGGCTCCCTGATAGTCTATAATCTGCTCAGCTTGCTCTAAAATCTCTGACTTCTCTTGACCGACATAGACGATTTGAGAATCCTTAACAGCTAAGATTCCACCCAAATAGATATGGAAATCTGGGTCACAAGTCACGATATTTACATGCTGAAAGACTTTCATTATAGGCTCCTTTTCTAAAAAAACAATTTACAGTGAATAATTTTTTTCTAGCTATTGTAACAAAAAAAGTCACCCAAAGGCAACTTCTTTTTGTCCATAAGATTTCAAAGTAGAAAGGATTATTCAGAGCTAAAAAGCTGCAGCTTGCTGCATTTGGTAATACTTGCCCTTTCGATCCACAAGATCTTGATGATTACCATACTCCACGATGTCACCATCAACCAAGACAAGAATCAAATCAGCATCCTGAATGGTTGACAATCGGTGAGCAATGATAAAAGCTTGTGCGCCCCTTCATGAGTTTAGCAAAGGCATCCTGTACCAGCACTTCTGTCCGCGTATCGATGGATGAAGTTGCTTCGTCTAAGATAAGAATCTTTGGAATATCCAGAAAGACTCGGGCAATAGTCAAGAGCTGGGCTTGACCGACAGAGAGAGATTCTCCAGCATTTTCTAACTTGGTATCGTATCCCTGTGGCAACTGTTGGATGAAAAAGTCTGCATTGGCTGCTTTGGCAGCAACAATCACCTGCTCCCGACTGCCTTCAGGATTTCCAAAGGCAATATTGTCATGAATGGTTCCTTGCTTGAGCCAGGTTTCTTGGAGCACCATACCAAACTGCTGGCGTAAAGAGGCGCGACTATAGTCATAAATGGATTTCCCATCCAGCAAGATATCTCCCGAGTTAATGGGATAAAAACGCATGAGGAGATTAATAAGGGTTGATTTCCCAGCACCTGTCGGACCAACAATAGCTACCTTACTACCAGCTGGAATATCAATAGATAAATCCTTAATCAAAATCTTTTCAGGATTGTAGCCAAAAGAGACATGTTTAAAGGAAATAGCTCCCTTAACTTGGTCACTGGTCAAGACTGCCTTGCCTGTTTCAGCTACCTCAGGACTCTCTAAGACTCCATAAACACGCTCTGCGCAAGCGAGAGCACTTTGCAACTCAGCTAGCACTGAAGAAATATCGTTAAAGGGCTTAGTGTACTGTTGGACATAGTTCAAAAAAAGTCACTAAACGACCGATGGTCAAGGTAGATCCTATCATGATACGATAAGCTCCCACTCCAGCTAAAAGGGCATAAATGAGTGCATTGACAAAGCGAGTCGAAGGATTAACCGTTGATGAATAAAAGATGGCTGACTGAGAATAACCTGCATAGTTATCATTAGCCTCACGCAGCCTTTGGATAAACTCTTCCTGAGCATTGAAAGATTGAATAATAGTCTGCTGGCTCAACGATTCTTCAATCAACTGAGTCTGAATCCCCCTCGTCTCTGTTTGCTTCTGGAAGAGATAATAGGATCGTTTGGCAATAAAGCGTGAAATGACCATAGACAGTGGCGTCAACAGCAAGACTAAGAGTGTCATCAGAAGATGAATTTGGAGCATGGCAAGAATACTAACTAAAATCATCAAGACGCCAATGAAAAATTGGTTAAAAATCATGGTCAAGCCAGCTGCCAACTGTTCTATGTCCGTGGTTACACGACTGACCATCTCCCCACTTCCTTGTCGATCGACAAAAGCAATCGGTAAACGATGGAGCTTATGGATGATTCGCTCTCTCAAGTCTCTGGTATAAGAGAAAATTAGACGATTATAGAGGAGAGGATTGGCCCATTGAACTAGTGTATTTCCTATGACCACCAATACCATCTGAATGAAAATTTGCCAAAAAACTAGCGAAGACTCAGCCACTAGAACCTGGTCGATGACCTGCCCGATCAAGATAGGTAGGTAGATTGATAAGGCAACCTGGGCAATGGTTCCTAGAAAGGCTAGGAAAAGGAGGAAAGAATGACTTGATAAATCTTTGGCCAAACGTGTGAGTGTTTGATTTGCAGTTTGTCGTCTCATGCTAGTCCTCCTTTCCATGTTGGGATGCATTGATTTCGCGATAAACTTGACTGGATTTCATCAAGTCCTCGTGCTTGCCGATAGCTAAGAGCTCACCTTTCCAAGAGGAGAATCTGGTCAGCCATCTGTAAAGTCGATGTTCTTTGAGAAATCAAGATTAAGCTCGTATTTGGCAGATTTTCTCGGATAGCTTTCAAGAGCCTAGACTCGGTAATGGTGTCGAGGGCCGAAGTCGCATCATCTAGGATGAGAAATGGAGCTTTTCGCAAGACTGCTCGTGCGATAGACAACCGTTGTTTTTGTCCACCTGAGAAATTTCGCCCTCCTGCCTCAACAGTGGCATCCAAAACTCCTTCCTTTTCACTGACAAAATCCTTAGCTTGAGCAATCTCCAAGGCCTGCCAGAGTTCTTGGTCAGTCACTTCTTGATTTAAGCCAAAAGTCAAGTTGGAACGAATAGTCCCCTTAAAGAGTTCGACCTTTTGAGGAACATAGGCAATCCAAGACCGCCACTGCTCAAGATTACGAGGACTAGATCCATCTCGATAAAGGTCAATGCTTCCCTTATCTATTGAATAAAGACCAAGTAAGACTTGCACCAGACTTGATTTACCAGAACCAGTTCCCCCAATGATACCCAGGTTTTGCCCTTGCTTCATATCAAAGGAAATGTCTCTCAGAGAAGGCTGGGCCGCACCAGGATAGGTAAAAGTCAGTTCTTGAACTTGTAAAACCTGATCACTGGTAGCTTGCTTTGTTCTAATTCTGAATGGATGTCTTCTGGAGCTTCGGCAAAGACTTCCTCGATTCGCTTGGCTGAGATATAGGACTGGTTGATAGAATTTATCAGCATGGCTAGCTTGACCAATTCCACCAAAATTTGCAAGAGATAATTGATAAGGGCAATCAGGGCACCTTGACTGAGTAAACCTCCTTGAATAGAAATATAGCCTTGCCAGATAATAACGAGGAGGGTGCCATTGACAATCAGATAGGTCAGGGGTGTTAATAAACTGGACCAGAAACCCGTCTTTTCTTGTAAACTTGCATAGACTTGGTTAAGGGTTTGAAAAATCTGTAACTCTCGTTTTTCTTGTCCAAAAGCACGAATAACCCGCATCCCTTGTAATTGCTGGCGTGTTTCCTGAACCAGTTGGTCCGTTTTCTTTCTAAGACTACTGTAGAGAGGATTAACCAGTCTAGAGAGCCCTACAATAACAATGGTCAAAATGACAACCATGACCAAGAACCAGAAAGTCAGCTCAGCTGAGATTCGATAGGCCATAAAAATGGCACCAAAAACGATAATAGGCGCTCGCAAAAAGAGACGCAGGAATTGATTGATACCAGTCTGAATCTGGTAGGTATCCGAAGTCAAGCGAGTGACCAAACTAGAAGTTGTCAGACGGTCTCTGCTGTCCTTGGGCAAGGAAAGAATATGACGATAAAGGTCATCTGTCAATTCTTTGGCAAATCCAACCGCAGCCTTAGCTGAGTAAAACTGAGCTACCAAGGCCACTACCACACCAATTACTGCAAAGATAAGGAGCAGACCAATCTGCATCCATAGATGACCTTGATCTCTCTGGGGCAAGGATTGGTCAACAATCCCAGCAATCACCATGGGAACCAAGAGCTCAAACACAGCTTCTAAAAGCTTGAACAAGGGGGCTAAAATCGATTCCTTGATGTAGGGTTTGAAGTAAGATAATAGGTGTTTCATAAATCCCTTCTATTCGTATTCTGAAAATGAAGAAAGTGGGAAGTACCCACCCTCTCTGTTTTATTTATTTAAGTATGGCAATAGAAAGCCATATCCTGCCTCTTCCATATCATCCTTGGCTACAAAACGCAAGGAAGCAGAATTAATACAGTAACGAAGGCCACCTAACTCACTTGGGCCATCTGTGAAAACATGACCCAAGTGAGCATTGCCCGACCGAGAACGAACCTCAATTCGCTCCATTCCATGGCTGAGATCCTTGTAATAATGAATCAATTCCTTGGAAATCGGACGGCTAAAACTTGGCCAACCACATCCTGAGGCAAACTTATCTTTGGCGAAAAAGAGTGGCTCACCTGTCGTGATGTCTACATAAATCCCTTCTTCAAAGGTTTGGTCATAGGCATTGGTAAATGGAGCCTCTGTAGCAGCTTCTTGGGTAACACGATAGGATTCTTCGGATAAGCTTTCTTTAACACCTCTTGACTAGGCTTTTCATAATTAGATGCATCAATCAACGGCTTCTCAGCATCGGCCACATCGATATGACAGTAACCTGAAGGATTTTTCTTAAGATAGTCTTGGTGGTAGTCTTCAGCCAAAATGTAGTGGCGAAGTTTCTCCACCTCTACTGCAATCTTTCGACCCAGCATGCGCTCCTGCTCCTGCATAACTGTGTAGATAGCTGGCAAATCATCTTCATCTTGGTAATAAATCCCAGTCCGATACTGACGTCCACGGTCATTCCCTTGTTGATTGATGGATAAAGGATCGATAACTCGGAAATAATAAAGTAAAATCTCTCTGAGTGACACTGCTTTCTCATCGTAAATCACTTGAACCGTTTCTGCATGATCTGTTTCCTTGAGCAGCTGGTAATTAGTCGTTTCGACTTGTCCATTAGCGTAGCCAACACTGGTTGCTAATACACCAGAAATGCGTGAAAAATACTCCTCTAGGCCCCAAAAACAACCACCTGCTAGATAAATTTCTGCCATCTTTATTTCTCCTTTATCAAGTTTTTAACTAATACTCTTCGAAAATCTCTTCAAACCACGTCAGCTTACATCTGCAACCTCAAAACAGTATTTTGAGCTAACTTCGTCAGTTCTATCCATAACCTCAAAACACTGTTTTGAGCAGCCTGTGGCTAGCTTCCTAGTTTGCTCTTTGATTTTCATTAAGTATAAACTTCTTTTCAAAAAAAGGATAGGAAGCCCTCTGGTCGAGAGTTTCCCCATCCTATCATCTATTCTTTATTTTGCTTCGACACGGACACCTTGGGTATCAACTTTCAAGCCATGAAGTTTTCCTTTGAAAGGTTGCTTTTCCAATTCTGCCTTAATCCTTGGCATCTTGTCATGAGAAGCCAAGACCATAACTGTCGGCCCAGCACCAGAGAGGTAGGTTGCATAGGCACCATTTTCTTTGGCCACTTGCTTAATCGTCGCAAATTCTCTCACCAAGTCCTGACGGTAGCGCTCGTGGAAGAGGTCTCCCTCGATTGCTTGACCAGCTGTCACCATATCTCCTGCCAACAAGGCAGCAACCGCCACATTGGCAATAGAACTAGCCGAAACAGCTTCCTTGTAAGACAATTTCTTAGGCAAGACACCACGGCTGTCTCTAGTACGCAATTCATAGTTTGGAATGTAGGCTAGGAAATCACACTCTGGGAAGTCTGCTACGATAGCTGAAACTTGCCCATCAACAGAGCTCGCAACAACAAGATTACCATAAATAGCAGGAGCCACATTGTCAGGATGTCCTTCAATCTTGGTCGCTAATTGCAATTTTTCATGGTCTGACAAGTTGAGCTGGCCCAGTTGGTTGGCTAGTTCAATCCCAGCAACAATAACCGAGCTAGAAGAACCCAAGCCACGCGCCAAGGGAACATCACTGGTCATTTTCAAACGTCTTGGGTGCAAGTCTGGTACAATTTGCAAAGCGATTTTGAGCAAGAGATTACGTTCGTCATGTGGAATCCATTTGCCAATCTGGTGTTCAATCAACCACTCATCTCGTTCTTCACAGACCTCGATTTGAAGATACTTGGTTACAGCTACACCGACCGAGTCAAATCCTGGCCCGATATTGGCACTGGTTGCAGGTACAATAATCTTCATCTTATTCTCCTAGCACCTTGAAGGTATTCAAGAGGTCGAATTCTGAAACCTTCTTCAATTCAGCTGAGACATTTTCAAGTTGAGATTTATTAATCTTGTGTGTAATGATAACGACACGCGCCTTGTCACCCTCTTTGCCGTCTTGGAGGATTTGCTTGAAGGAAATATCTTGGGCATTAAAGATTTCAGCCAATTTCAAGACCTGACCTTTTGAGTCTGGTGCCAAGATTGAGAAGTAGTAGTTTGCTTTAACATCCTCAGGATTTGCCAAGACCAAGTCACGGCTATATTCGTTGAAGTCTTTGCCAATGGTACCATCATTCAGACGACGAACGATACGGACAATATCTGCTACAACACTTGTTGCAGTGGGTTTTTGACCAGCACCTGGTCCGTAGTACATAGACTCACCAATACCGATAGATTCTACAAAGACAGCGTTCATTACGCCATTCACACTGGCAAGTGGATGCGCTTTAGGAAGGAAAGTTGGAGTTACTTCTGCAGCAATTCCTGAAGGAGTTTCCTCAATAGAACCAACCAATTTCACTACATAGCCGAGTTCTTGGGCTACAGCTACGTCTTCTGGTGTGATGTTACGAATTCCCTTGTGGGCTACATCATCAAATGCAACCTTCATACCAAAAGCAAATTGGCTCAAAATAACCATCTTGTAGGCTGCATCAATCCCATCCACGTCATTTGTCGGGTCGCTTTCTGCAAAACCTAGTCTTTGTGCTTCCGCAAGAGCATCATCGTAAGACCAGCCTTCTTCCACCATCTTGGTCATCATGAAGTTGGAAGTTCCGTTAACCACTCCAAGCACGCGCGTGACTTTATCAGAAGCCAAGGAATTTGCTAGAGTACGAAGAATTGGAATCCCACCAGCTACTGCTGCTTCGTAGTAAAGTGCTACCTTATTATCTTGAGCGATTTCTAACAATTCTGCACCATGGACAGCCAAAAGGTCCTTGTTAGCAGTAACAACGTGTTTTCCAGCTTCCAAGGCACGAGTGATAAAAGTCTTAGCAGGTTCGATACGCCCCATCAATTCCACTACAATGGTAATGTCTTGGTCTGACAAAATATCATCTACATTGGTTACAAAGTTAAAGTCATTCCCTGCTGCAAGCAAGCGATTCTTTTCATCTTCATCCTTGACCAATACCTTAGCAACTTCAATCTCTGAATGTGCTGATTGATTGATTTTTTCTCCATTTTCCTTTAGGAGGAAGGGCACGCCACTTGCAACGGTACCAAATCCTAGTAAAGCAATTTTAACTGTCATGTTTGTCTCCTCGAAATTTTCTAATATAGCCATTATAACAGAATTTTTGTGAAAATTCCTATTATAGTAAATCACTATTTCAGTCTAAAAAAGAAAAAACGAATCAGATGATTCGCTCTTCCTAAAATATATAAATAATTTTCCAGAAATGATTATCCAATCTTTTGTAGATTGAGCACTGCATCGTGATTCATCAAGACTTGGCCATACTCTTGTAAGACTGAGCGACTGATTTCACTATCATCTGCAAACTCACGCATACGAGCCAACAGCCAAGCTGGATATGGACTTGGATGATTTTCAATATCCACTAAAATGGTCAAATAATAGCGCTCATTCATCTTGTAGAGTTCAGAAGTTTCCATCTCAAAAGTCACTGTCTTAGCAAAAGTAACCAATTCAGCCAATTTTTCAAAAGAAAGGATGTAGTATATGTAAGGTTCTTTCTTGCTCTCAGCTTCTTGTTCAGCCTGCTCCTGCTCTTCTTCCCTGGCTTCTACTTGCTCTAGAGATTGAATCGCTTCGATATCATACTTAGTCTTTTCTGCAATGCTCTTTTCCAAGGTTTTGATAAATTCATCTGGAGACATTTGAGTCAATTCTTCCATATCTGGTAAATCCGATAAGTCTTCAAAATCTAGATTTTGATCAATCTTTGATTTGGTTACAAAGACATCGACCTTATCAGGTTTTGGAGTCACACGGAAACTCAACATGCCTGTATCCAAAAAGCTCTCAGGCATCTCTAACTCATCCAAGATAGCATAAAAGAACTCTTCTGTTTTTTCTTGAGGAACAAGAAAGTCAGCAATCTCCATGCCACGATCCATCAAATCCTCTAAAGACATCGTGATTTTCAAAGTTGTATCACTAATTTGTTTCATTTTCATTGCTAGTAACCTCATACTTTCAGTTCTATCTATTATACTAGATTTTTAAGATTTTATCAAAAGAATGAAGCGAGAATGTGATATAATACTAGAGACCATTTTACAATACAAGAAAGAAAGTACAATGAAAAATATAAAAGTTAATGCACTGGCTAGCTTACTAGTCAATGTTCTCAATATCGTTTTTCCGCTGATAACTAATCCCTATCTGACACGGATTCTCAGCAAATCCAACTACGGTTATTTCAATACTGCCAATACCTGGGCTAGCTTTGTCATTCCTTTAGCCGCCTTCGGAATCTACAACTACGGAATTCGAGCTATCAGTAAGGTCAAGGATGATAAAAATAAAATCAACTATGTTTTCTCTAAATTATTCTATATCTCCATTATTACATCTGTTCTAACAACAAGTATCTATTTCCTATTTATTTACCTGGATAATAGTATTGAAAATTTAAAAGAACTCTACTATATACTTGGTGTCCAGGCTCTCTTCCAATTCCTTTATATCGAGTGGATGAACGAGGCTTATGAAAATTATGCTTTTATCTTATACAAAACCTTGGTTATTCGTATTGCTATGTTGGTCGCTATCTTCACCTTTGTAAAAACTCCAAATGATATCGTACCTTATGCAATTATCATGAGTGCAACAACTATCCTCAACTACCTGCTCAGTTTTCTTTGGATCAAGAGAGAAGTTTCCTTTGTCAAGATTGGTCTTGTCGAATTAATCAAAGCATCTAAGCCACTCTTGACCATGTTGCTTCTAGCTAATGCCAACATGCTCTACACCTTACTTGATAGAATGTTTATTACCAAGGGACCTGATGAAAACTACATTTCTTATTATACCATTGCTTCCAGCATCGTTATGTTGATTGCCAGTGTCCTGAGTGGAGCTATCAACGTCAGTATTCCACGTCTCGGCTACTATCTCGGTAAGAAAGACTACGAATCTTATAAAAATCTTCTGAACCAAGGAGCCGCCCTCTTTTATTTCCTTATCATTCCAACCAGTATTGGGATTATGGTATTAGGAAACTACGCTGCAGTCATCTACTCTTCTGAAAAATATCTTGAAGCTGGTATTGTGACTAGTGTCTTCGCCTTTCGTACTATCATTTGGGCCATTGAGTTAATCCTTGGTAAACAAATTATCTTCATCAACGACCACGAAAATCGTTTAACAGCCTTTTACTTTATTGGTGGTGGTGCTAATATCCTACTCAACAGTCTCTTGTATTTCAATAATATTTTTGCACCAGAGTACTACATTGCTACTACTATTATTGCAGAAACTGTAGTTGTTCTTCTGGAAATTTACTTTATCAAGAAACATCATCTGCTTGACTTAAAAGAAATCTTTATTACCTTAACACGCTATACTATTGTATCACTCGGATTCATCCCGATCTATTTTACGTTTAAATTCCTTTTCCAAATTAACTCATTTACAGTCAACCTCAATATGATACTCATGGTACTCTCGACTGTTGCGACTTGCGGTATCTATTATCTCTTGACGCTATTTCTTACCAAAGATAAAACACTCCACTATGCACTCAATCTTGCTCTTTCTAGAATTAAAAGAAATTAAAAGAATCCCCTGCTAATAGACTATTCTACTAGCAGGGGATTTTCTCATTATTCCTTTTCTTTCTTGTCGGAACTACTTGACTCTATAATTGAGTCCTCTTTTTGTTTTTCTGAATTAGAAGAGTTCATTTCTTTTTGTTTTTCTTGCTTTTCTGCCTTATTAATCTTGTCTGATTTATCAGTTAGAGTAGATGTTTCCTGTTTGTTTGTAGAATGATTTTGCTGCTTATCAACAGTAACTACTTGTCTCCATACACCTTCTTCATTAACTTTATAACCATCAGGTGTTGTAGAATTTTTTAATAAGGAACCATCTGCTTGAAAATAGTACCAATTACCATCAACCTGTTTCCAGCCAGTTTGCATCGCTCCTGTTGAATCAAAGTAATATTGATCACCATTAACTTTTTGAAGACCAACCAACATGATGCCATCTTCAGGATTTAGATAATACCAGACGCCTTTGTCTTTTTATCCAACCAGTTTTCATGGCTCCATTTGATTCAAAGTAACGGTAATGATTATCAAACCATTTCCAGCCAGTCTGCATGGCACCAGACGCACTAAAGTAATATTGCTTGCCATCTACTTGATTGAGTCCAACCAACATAGTGCCTTCCTTAGATTCAAGATAATACCACATATCATGATCTTTTTAGCCAACCAGTTTGGAGTGCACCAGATGCAGCGTAATAATGCCAGACATCATTTGACCACTGCCAGCCAACTTGCATGTTACCTGAGGATTTAAAGAAATAGGTTTTTCCATCAATCGCTTTAGAGCCTACAGCCATGATACCTGTTTCTGGATCCAAATAATACCATGATTCTTTATCTTTCAGCCAACCAGTTTTCATAGCACCTGAGTTCGTATAGAAGTACCAGCTATTGTCTTGCCACTTCCAGCCAGTCTGCATGGCACCACTAGCATTCAAATAGTAACGAATACCCTTTATATCTTGTCTGCCAGTTAACATGATGCCATCTTTATCCAGATAATACCATGTTTCCTGATCCTTGACCCAGCCAGTTTTCATAGCTCCAGAACTTGCAAAATAGTTCCAGTGACCATCAACAAAGGCCCAGCCAGTTTGCATGACACCTTCTTGATTAAAGTAGTATGTGCTTCCATTGATATTCTTTTTACCGACAGTCTTTAGACCATCCTCATCATAGAAATACCAAGCTGAATCAATCTTTTGCCAAGTTGAAGGCTTACCTGAAATTTGTAGTACGCCACTTTCGCTAAAGAACATCTTCTTACCATTAAAAACTTGGTGTCCTGTCAGCATCTTACCATCTGCCGCAAAAAGGTATTTTTTCCCTCCAATTTCAGAGAGCTCGCTAAATCGTCTAGCACCATTCGACTGGATATAATACCAAGAGTTATCTAGCTTGAACCATCCACCAGTTTGCATTTTACCATTTTGGTTCAGATAGTAATCATTCCCCTTGGCATTTTCTCCCCAGTCGTCATTAAGGTGAAGCCAGCGGCCTGCTTGCATTTGTCCTTTTCCATTAAAGAAGTAAGTGGCTCCGCCAATCTCTTTCCAGCCGATAGCCATTTCCCCGTCAGACAAACGATATTTCCAATAGCCATCTTCTTGATACCATTTTTCGTCAACTACTGGGATATCAGGGAAGGTATTTGAAACATTAGCAAATCCTTTATCGCTAATATCAAAAACAGTAGCGTCTTGAGTTTGGCTAGCAGCACGAAGAACCTGAATGTTTTTCTTCTGAAGGTATTCTCTAGTTGAAGCAACATTAATATCTCCACCAGTTGTCTGAATAATCATTTTTGGTGATAAGTTTTCAAGGAAATTAATCGTATTTGAAATTGTCGCATCATAATGGTGGTTCCATTTCATCATATCAACCTTGCCGATAACTGGACCCAACTTATCTTCTGCTCCTTCGGCATTATCCAAATCTCCACCAAGATAGATTCTCTTTCCTGCCACAGTCACTACTGAAACAATGGAGTTGGAGTTATCATCTCGAACTTTTTTCAGATTCCCGTCAGCATCATATTCATTCTTATAGTTGTAGAGCTGGATATCCATATCACCTAATTTTATATGGCTATCCTCATCTGAAATATTCTGGATAAGAGTAACTCCTCGTTTTTGAGCTGCTCTCAAAGCATTATCATAATTGAAAAGATTATCCCATAGCCCCCAGTTTGCTGTGATTCGATCATCTGAATATTTTTTCAAATAAAACTTACCAACCTGATAACGATTGAGTATTTCGTCTGCTCCACCAATATGATCACTATGAACATGAGTTCCTATGATAAAATCTAATTTTTTAACACCTATTTCATCTAGGTGGCGAATCAATCTATCCTCTAATACTTGATAATTTCTCATAGAAATTCCCCAACGACTTGGATAGCGTGGGTCACTCCCATCAGGAAAATCATAGTCTTCTCCCATATCAATCAAAGCATAGTGACCATTGCTTTCCAGAAGGATGGCGTCACTCCCAGATTTTGCTTTTGTATTTATGAAATGGATACGATTGCCCGAACCTGCAGAGATAGTATTTGCATTTACTCCTTGCGATAACTGAATCAGCGCTAGAAAGAATACAAGAAAACTATACCCAACTAATTTTATTAACTGTTTATTTTTCATCTTGAAAACCCCTTTATTTTAAAAGATAAGAAACTTATACTAATCAATCCAATAATTTTTATCTCCTCCTGGCACTTGTTGCTCAATGGGTGGCGGACTCATATAGTTTTCTCCAAATTCGTAGACAAGTAATTCATGGTATTTTCTAGGAACCTTGACCACAATGTTTTCATACGGCATATCAATCAAATCATAGAGCCATTCTTTTTTTATACCATCTGGATAATAGGGATCATAGATAGTACAAGTGAGATCTGTTGCTTGATCCACACTATACTTCAAAGCAAGACTCTCTAATTTTTGGTTCCATATCTGTGGGGAAGTTAAACGAAAAATAGCTGACCCCATATAACGAGGGAGATTTTTAAGTCCACCATTCTCAGACTTAATCCCTTTAAAATTCAAAGAAGAAAGACGAATGAAATATTTGTAGAGCTTCATTTTCTTCTGGTCACTTTCTTGCGTTACGACACCATCATATGGAAAGATGTCAACGCAGGTTCCCAATACGACCGTTTTATCTATAAGATTAGCATCTCGACGTGTCCTCACATCATAGACTCGCATATAACTGTAAGGATACCCCTTTGTTTCTCTGAATGAAATTAATTTGTAGTAGGGATGATTTTCATTTTTTAAAACCTTATACAGTTTTTCAAATTCATCACGCGCTAAGGAAATATCTGTATCATCATCCCAAGGTATAAATCCTTTATGGCGTACAGCTCCTAGTAATGTTCCAAAATCAATAAAATATTTGATATGATGTTGTTCACAAAGATCATGAAGATACTTTAAAATATCTAATTCTACTTGTTTGATTTCTTCAAGAGTTAAAGTTCTTTCAGACATAGGTTTTATTCTCCTAAATTTGACTATATTTTTAAACGTTTCTTAATCCCAATCCAGTTATTTAGACTTTTTAACAATCTTCCACAATTTAAAATCATGATGAGATACTCTTTGTTCAACTGGCGGCAATTGCATATAATCTCCGTAGTCCGAGGTCAGAATTTCATGATAATTTTTTGGAATCATAAATTCCTTACCTTCAAATATTCCAGTAGTAACTTGTTCTAGCCATTCGCGTCTCCACACTGGTTTGTTCATATCCTTGTAGATAAGATAATCCACTTCCTCATAATCTGACACTTTACGTGATTTAGCAAGTTCTTCAATTTGTGCAACGTATTTATTTGTATTTGTGAAATAAAAAATAATAACTGAAATATAGCGTATCAGTGAATTCAGAACACTTTTCGTATTGGTGATACCTTTAAATGTATAGCAACTCAATTGACGTTTCTTTATCAGCTTTGTCATCTTGTTCTTGAAATTTGCATCATTCTCGTAGCCATCTACAGGGAAAATATCTACATAAATCCCCATATTTGAATCAATACGAACATCTTCTTCTAGCAAGTAGGTATGGTTATCCTGCACTTTCATGAAGGGATAGACATAGTTGAGATTATTTTTATAAGACATCACTTCGTAACGTTCATCAGGGTTAGCAATAAGATAGTCTTGCAACTTTTCATAATCTTCTCGTAACATACAGATATCCATGTCATCATCCCAAGGAATAAAACCTTTATGACGAACCGCACCGATAAGACTGCCATAAGCTAGGAAATATTTGACACCAATTTTCTGACAAGTTTCATGAATGTATTCCATGATTCCTAGTTCCATCTGCTGAATCTCTCTAATATCAGTTACTTCCTGATAACGAATACCTTCATCACGTTTGCAAACAACTAATCCATAACCAATAATCAACCAAAAGATAATATTAATAAAGTTAGTTGAGTACATAATCTGACTTTCAAATAATTGACCGAATAAGATGCCAAAGAAAAGAATCATAATCAACTTTCAGAGTTCTTTTTAGAAACAATCAAATAAGTCAAAAAGCGCTTAATTATATATCCTAGTAGAAGTAGAAAGGATGCTAAACCTAAAATTCCAGAACTCACAAATACCGTTACCAAAATGTTATGGAAGTTTCCACCGATGAGAGAATTTTGAATCTCAAATTTACTGAAATATTTTGTGTAATAATCTGGAACATTCCGTACACCATAACCAAAAATTGGTTTCTCGCTTCCCATTTTGATAGCATTTTTCCAAATATAAGTTCTACCACTAGGTGTTGTTTCTATTAGATGAAGTTCACCTGTTTTTTTTATAACTGAAGAATCCGTTTCTGCATAAGATTGTCCTTTATTTAAGTCTAATACAGTCGCTTTCCCCGAGGATATGTAAATAGAGGTTACATAACTCAATCCGATGTTAGCAGCAGAAACAAGTAAAGCAGAAATAATAAAGATTAGAAATCGCTTAGCTAACTTGCCCCCGTTAATAAAGAAACTATAAAACCCAATCATTAACACTAAAGATAATAAAGCTCCTCTACTTTGCATGGTTGCGAAGTAAACTAATTGAATCACATTATTCAGTTTAAGATAGACAGAATATTTACTTCCTTTATGAATCAAATACATAGCCAAAATAATGCTAATGTATGAAAATATCGCACTAGCATTTGGATTAACAATCCCCCACAGACGTCCATTCATAACACCATAGTAATAAGATTGTTCGCCAATCTTAAATAGGATAAGGACTCTACTTACCAATAAACCAAACGCAAAAATTGCTGAAGAAAAAGATACAATTTGAACCGTATAGGCAATCCAGTCAAATAATTTTTTAAGTTGCCCTGATTCTAACATGGTAAATAATAAAATATAGGTCACCATAAAGAGGATCTCTATCACATTTCCAATCAAATGTCCAGAGCGATTAAAAATAGCTGATAACAGATGACTTCCAGCCAATAGACCAAATAAGGACAGAAATTTGCGATCTACTGTGATTTCTTTCCACTTAAACAATAAGGTATAGCAAATATAAAGCACTACAATCGCTGATAATCCCTTGTAGAGGGGATTTGCTATCTTATAAACCAGTGAACTCATACTTAAAATCGAAATAAAAACAAATAGATACGCAATCCATAGTTTTGATTTTTCAAAGTATTCATCCAATTTTGAAAAATTCATTTTCAACTCCTTCTCATGATATTAGTTTTTTAATCCAACAATTTTCTTATATAGCCATGGAGAAATGACAAGTGAAAAGATCGCTACCTTGCGAAAAGTAGTGAAATAAGCATCCTTCCATATTTCGCGCCGATGCTGAACAATCCAAGTCCTCAGCTCGGCTTTCTCCTTTTGATACTCTTCACGTGAAGTAAAGATAATTTTATCGTAAACTATGATATATGACCAACATTCTCTATTTTTTAATTCATACTTTAAATTAGGAAATACTTGTGATACTTGAGCAATGATGTTCTTATAAACTTCTATCGTATCAAATACATACCGATTAACAGATGTTGTCGCACTTCCCTCACGATGATCATAATAATAAATTGGTTTATCAATGAATACACTACTGCATCTTGTCTTTAGTAGCAATTCCGTTAAAAACAAGGCATCTTCAGCTAGATGGTAGTCTGTATTAAATTTACCATCTGCCAGCAGGTCTCTCTTAAATAGTTTTGCGACTGGAAAGAATGATGTCTTAGTGGTCATCAGTAATTCTTTCATAGTTTCTTCTGTTGACCAAAATTCTTTTCTACCAGAATACGGGGGTAAATCTGTCACTATTCCATTTTTGATATGATGTAGAGGAGCAATCACAAAACCTACATGTTCTCCCTCAACTGCACTAGCTAAAGTAGCTAGATAATCATTGGTGACGAAATCATCGCTATCAACAAAAGTTATCCAAGCACCTGTCGCTAGCTGAATTCCAACATTTCTTGCATTAGAAACACCAGCATTTTCGATATGGTAAACCTTGATATTCTCATACTGATTTGCTAAATGATCACAGATTTGTCCACTAGAATCAGTAGACCCATCATTTATTAGGATTAGTTCAAAATTGGTATAAGTCTGATGAAGAATTGACTCCACACATCGCTCCAGATAGACTTCTACATTGTATACTGGAACGATAACGCTTATTTTTTTCTCCCATCATGCTCCA
>BNJS01000418.1_pt1 | contig 58551 bp, 89 predicted proteins | sample 8540461 | NCBI WGS metagenome assembly BNJS01 (sample SAMD00202454, study PRJDB9452) | human saliva metagenome | isolation source: human saliva | place: Japan
CATTACGTATTGCTACGTTCTGTGTGAGCTGAACTTAATGATACCATACAAGGTACCTTTGTTCTAAGGTATCTCCTACATCTGTCCAAGAAACGATACGTCTAGCCAACAAGCCTGCAATTTGTGTAACCACAATTTCCATCTTGTCGTTTTTAATGCTAATCGTATGTCGTTCATTTTCGTAGCCTACAGAATCTTTATAGGCTGGTAAAAATCGACCTTCTGTATATTGGCGGAACGTGATTTCTCCCGCCATAGGTGCGCGGTTCACATGCACATCAAATACAGATAGGAAGATTGTTACTTTTTCACATTGTTGATGTAAACTACGTGTCTTCAAAAACTTCCACCACTTCCATGACTTTCATCCGCTGGGGAAACAAGTACACGGTCATCATGCGGAATTTGGCGATTAGGATTCCGAAAGAAATACGTAAAGAATAATGCCAATATAAACGGTATAATTCCTAACCACCAAGACACGAAGTATCCCACAAGAGCCGCTATAACTAGGCATGCTCCTATTAAAGGATATCCATCTTACAATTAAACCCCATACTAAACCCTTCTATATGCCCCACTGGCACATCATGCATCTCCCAAAATAGATGCATTTCACTTCCAACAATTTATTTATGGCGCCATACTACCCACATAAATTTAGGCAATGCCACATGCGAATGATCCGCTTGGTTGCAACAGTAAGCGATACAACCACCCAAGCGATTTTCCTGGCATCCATAGTGGTGCTCGTTTCAGCATGCCTGCCATCACATCAGGATCCGCCCACTCCCATGGCTACGACACCTTTGTAATGGGATAATTTATCTTGAATCCAAAAATTTTTGTTTAGGTACTCCAAAAGGCAACAAAAACTAGTTGTCACCACTGCGTCTCGATGTCCTCAATGATCCGCTTCTCTTTCGTCCGTCAAAATATCCCGAACGGTAGCTCACCACTCGGATAGCTCACCTAAACTTCGGCTCGCATTTTCAGGCTGTCTTCACACACTTTTCGGTCACCGCCCACACACATAGACCTTGATATTGTGCATTTGTGCCGCTTTCAATAGATGTTGTAATAAATCATCCTGTGACACGTTCTGGGAACTGTTTACCCACTCTGTTCAGCACCCACAACACACCCGCCCCATCGGGACTATCCAAGATCTGCTCCTTGCAAAACCTCAAACAATCTTTTGATTTTCCTGCGCCATCGATGACCATTTCTGCATGGATAGTACCACTGTGTGCAATCCTTCTTGCCCCCAAATGAAAGCACCCTATCTACGGCTTCCGTCATTGTCACCACATCAATAGGGACGGATAGCACATCAATTCGATTTTTGCACCATTCACCTCATCTATTCTAGTACGTAAACAAGAAGGACAGGACGTACAAGAAAGGCTCGCTTCCTCATAGACCTATCCTTCTGGTAGGTAGTCTTTCCTAATTATTTTTTCTCGCAACGCATAACGCCAGCTTCCATATAGTTGTCAGCTTTCATGTCCACAAAAATAACTTTTACTGCTTCTGCTGGAACTTTTACAGTTTCTACAGTTGCTTTTGTAATCGCTTCACCAAGAGCTTTTTTTTGCTCGAAAGTACGACCTTCTACTAATTCTACATGAATAATAGGCATGAGCTTATCCTCCCTCACCACTACATATCTCTAGCACTGTGCTATAGATAGAATCTCACTCTATTGTATCATATTTGGCCCTCACTAAACAACTTTAAGTATATAAAATACGCATATATTGTGGTCCAAATCGAGCTTTCATTTGATGGCGCAGTGTCGCTGGTACTCCTCAAATCCCCGGTCCGTAAAATATCTCTTCACGTCCTCTCGCGTCCACTCAAAAATGGGAATATCCTTGATGATATTGGCTACTTTCAAATCTGGTAATCCCGATTGGGCAGTACCAAACAATTCCCCAGTCCCGCGAATGAGCAAATCTTCTTCCGCCAACTTGAATCCATCCTGTGTTTGTTCCATCAATGACAGTCGATGCTTGCTGTCTGGATTTTTACTATCACTGACGAGCACACAATGTACTGCGCCGATCCACGCTCCACCCGCCCCACGCAATTGGTGTAACTGGGACAGCCCAAACCGTTCCGCATTGTGGATACACATGATGGTCGCATCTGGCACATTCACGCCTACCTCAATGACCGTAGTAGATACTAATAGGTGAATTTCATGACGATAAAAAGGCGTCCATCACCTCTTCTTTTTCCTTCGGTACCGCATACTGACCATGAACCATGCCCACCCTGATAGTGCGACTAAAGTAATCCTTGTAAGCATAGACGATTTGTTCCATGCCGATCTAAATCCATTTTTCAGACTCTTCCACCAGCGGGCATACCGCATATACTTGTCTGCCTGCTTTCATCTCTCGCTCAAAAAACTCCAGCATTTTTTCTTTATGCGACGAGTTCACCACATAGGTCTTAATCGGTTGTCGACCTGGTGGCATTTCTCGGCACTTCTAAATCACGCATGAAATAGATAATGTCAGTTCGAGGTATAGGTGTCGCCGTCATAATTAACACATGGGATGGTCGCCCTTCTTCTGCAACTCTGCTCCACACCAAATCGATGTTGCTCATCCACCACGATGAGGCCTAACTTGTGAAAGTTCACTTTCTCTTGGATCAACGCAGCTGGGTTCACGATCACTCGATGTCCCCTCGTTCCTAGCTGCCGCATAGAGGTCTTCCTTTTCTTCGTAGACCCCGCTAATAACGCCAGTCCGTAGCTGGGCGCATCACGAAACAAGTCTTGGAAACTTTCAAAAATGTTGAGACGCTACAACTCTCGTAGGTGCCATGATAGCCCCTTGAATCCATCTTCGATGACTTCGCCAATGCCATGGCGACCACCACCGTTTTCCCAGAGCCCACGTCGCCTTGCACTAACTGTTGCATCGCTTTGCGGTTGCTCCATATCTCTAGCAATATCTGCATGTACCTTTTGCTTGATCCTCCCGTCAACGTAAAAGGCAAGCCTCTGCGAACCGATTCACCATGATCCATCGCAATCCATAGCAAATCCTCCATGACAGTTTCATGAGCACGCAAGAGCAAAAGTCCCATTTGCATAATCCACAATTCTTCATGAGTCCCAATTGTTTCCGCGCCTCCCGGTATCGTTCCCAAGACGTAGGAAAATGCATTTCCCGGAATGCTTCATAGCGACTCATCGTAAATCGATCGCCCATCACGTCCATGGGCACCCCACATCCTCTAGCTCACGATGATGGTCAAACCAATTTTAATCGCCATCCGAATGCCCCATTGTTTCATGCCTTCCTTCAAGGAATAGACAGGCACAATCCCCACGGTCCACCACTCTGACCTTCCTCTATCATTTTCGATTTGAGGCGTGTTCATCTGCAAACTGACCATAGTTGAAACCTCTATTTTGCCGTAAGCATACAAACGTTGCCCTTTTATAAAAAGTTCTTCTATAGGCTTTGGTTGAAAAATGTTAAATTTAGACTTCCTGTACACCATCGGAAATAGTGACAAGCAAAATATGCATTCTGGCTTTCTATAAGTCTCACCGACTTGTACCACTTGTCCTGTCACGCCTACTCTCGCCACATGCAGTGCCATGACAGAATATGTCTTTTCAGGTCTCTTCAAAGTTACTGAGGAAAATAATGTCATAATCCTGTCACATCCTGGTATACCTCCATGTAATTGTTTCACTCGTGCCGTGTACCTAATGCCCTTGATCGATTGCAATTGTTCGTTCATGCTCTTCCTATCCTACGCCAGTTCTCTGTGAAAGTATCCCTGACTATAACTCTGCTACTAAGTATCCTATGTAGTAGGCACCTCTGATGTTTATTATACCACAAACCCGTCTACTCCCCTGCAGGAGTCTACCAGTATAAGTCCACTGAGTAGCTGAATCTGTTAGGATGAGTCTACTAAATGTAGTTCACTGAGTATGAATCTACCAAGTATGAGAGCTATGGACTAGGTCATGAATCTACTCAAGTATAAGAGGTAGGTAAGCATAATTGTATCTAGTAGGAATGGTTCGTTCTAAAAAGGCAGAAGGACACTTTTTATGAAGAGTTACGTGAGTTAGGCTTTGTAACAAAGTGTCCTTCTTATATTTAATTATACTTAGATTATACATCTTGTGTGAGAAATAAACGCAAGTTATTTTTCAATAAAAATTTGACAGACTTTTACAAGTTTAGTATATAGTTAATAGTTAATATAATTATGAAAAGGGCAAATGCAAATGCTGCATTCCTATCCTTTTATGAGTAAAATACATATGTTATAGTAGTAGTGAAAACACTTTGGAGGTGGAAACAAATGGCAAACCTTTTGCGAAGCATGTGGTAAATCCACTCACTACGGGTATGAATGTTTCTCATTCCCATATCCGTTCCAAACGAACTTGGAAAACCAAACATCCAAAGAGTACGAGCAATTGTAGACGGCGAAACTAAACGAGTTAACGTTTGCACACGCCGCCTTCGTTCTGATAAAATTACACGCGCGTAAGATTTTGAAGGTACAGATTAAAAAGAGGCTATCAGTCAGGAAGAATATTCTTCATTACTGATAGCCCTTTTGCTATGCTCTAGTTTCCTAATTCACATAAGAAACTTTCCCCCACAAAATGATTCTTTTCACCCCAAAGTTTTCCAATATAGTTTGTCCAATATCCGCAAAAGTCGGTCTATCACCCAGGGTCAATAGGACCTGTGAAGCCGTGAATATGCTAAGAGAGGCACGAGTCTCCGCATGGTCCGTCTCTCGTCCAAGTCTGTCCCGCTACTATGGTCCGCCGTAATCAGCAATCATCTTCGCAATCAGTTCTAGTAATCCCCTTAGTTGATAGTCAAAACATTTCTAGCTCACGACCATAGCCCCGTACATCACGACGATGTCCGTATGACTTCGAACCTACTGTCACGCATTAGATAGCCATGGGTAAAATCTGCGCCTGACGTAGTATCAGATGTATCATGCACACTATCTGTAGTCCATCTGTACTATCACCACATGTGCTACCTGTACTATGTGTACTATGTACTTATGTGTATTATCCGCACCATGCCCCAATACAGCGCCACTAGGGTTCATGCCATGAGAATGTAGATTTTGTTGTATAGGATTGATCCAACCCGATATGCGCATAAATATTTCCAATCTTTTCCTACCCCGATGGTCGGCACCTCGCATCTTGCAAGGCTTGCAACTACGAAACGTCCTTCCGTAATCGACTCATAGTCATGACGATTTGAAGTGCGCACAAATGACCTGGTTCTCCCACAAAGGGACGAGCAATGATACGCCCTACATAATAGTCCCCAATACACACACGGTCCCGAGTAATTTGACACATCCTATATAGTTCTTCTAAAGGTATGACACTTTCATGAGCGGCGATTTGAAACACCGAATCGGCAGACGTATACACAATAGGTTTCCCAGTTTTCATATGCTCTTCCCCTAGGCGCTCAATGATTTCCGTTCCCGATGCCGCTTCATTGCCTAAAAATCCATAGCCAGTTTCCTTCGTGAAAGTATCCATCAAATCCTGTGGAAACCCGTCATAAAACGTTGGAAAAGGAACTTTCACAGGGTGTCCCATCATCTCCCAATGTCCGCTGGTCGTATCTTTCCCTGTACTGACCTCATGCATGCGACCAAAGCGCCCACCACTGTATATCCTGTTGCGGTGTAATATCTGCAATCTTACCGAGCCCCACTTCGCAAATTCGGAATCTGCAAAGGACCCACTGCCCTTCAATATGGACCAATGTATTAGCACCCGTATCTCCAAAGCGCTCCGCATCTGGACTATGACCAATCCCCACACTATCTGTCACAATGGTTATGATTCGTTTAAACATAGAGACCTCCTCTCTATTCGCCGTTCTAAACAGTCTATGCCTAGGAAGTTAAACTCCTAGGCATTGTTTGACTATTGTATGGTATGGCTAGTAATAAAGCAGATAACGTTTTGCTATCTTTGATTGTTTCTTCCTTAATACATTGTAATAATTCGTCGAACGTATAGTGCTCTACTTCCACATATTCATCTTCATCCCAATGGATTTCACCCTTTGAAAGTCCCTTTGCCACATACAAATGGATGACTTCATTGCAAAATCCAGGAGATGTAGCGATTGTACCAAGACTAATCCATTCCGATGCGATGATACCAGTTTCTTCTTCTAACTCACGTTTGGCGCAGACTCAAGGATCTTCACCTTTGTCTAATTTACCAGCAGGAATTTCCAATAAATAATCGTTCAAAGCATAGCGGAACTGTTTTTCCATAATGATGCGATTGTTTTCGTCAATAGCTACCACAGCACCAGCCCCTGGATGATGTACTCACCACGCCAAGCTTCCTTGCCATTTACGTCGGCAATATCACAGTGACTTTAATTAATTCTACCATCGAATTTCATTTCCGATGAAAGTTTACGTTCTTGCATGTACTCTCCAATCTTCAAAAATAATGAACCCTTCGTAGGATTCTTGAGTTAATTTAATTACCTCACCATATTTACGGCTAATACTCATATTCCAGATTACTGTTTTATCGATAGCTCGCAAAGTACTCCTCTTTAGCGTAGTTCTCATCATAGTTTATTGTCCAATTGCCACTAGTTCTCGTAACTGGATAAAACAGCATATTCACAATGGCCCTACTACACATAACAATTGCAGAGTGTGTCGCGATTTTATTATTCATATAAGTGAAAAATAATCTCATAGTACTCGGAACCTTGTACATAGCATATCCTTTGCCTTATCTGCAAGCAGGTATAGACAATACGATGCTCTTCGCTAATACTTTTCACCGCGCTCAGCACGAATATCAAAAATCGGAAATTCTTCTAGACTATGAAGTGAAAATGGAACAAAGTCATTATCATCAACGCATTCCCCATCCGACAGTGGTGATAAGAACCAAAGGCGCATTTTGTCCTTGTTCACTACATTGCGTGATCAAGGTGATCCACATATGTTCAAGGGGAATAAAATTACATACAAATCGGTGTCAATCTTGCCACCACACGTTCATATTTAGAATACTGAATTTTAGTGATACATCACATCGATGACAGTTCCCACCTTTGTTTTGCATGGGCCTCGTCACATACACCAAATCGCCTTCCATAGAGTTCCATATGCTCAATGAATGAAAGTCCCGATTTCTCTAGTGTTATCGAAACGGACCTCGGCTAAGTACATATCTGATGGGAAGATGGATTGCGTCAGTTTAGAATTGATTGCATGGGAGTCCTTTCTGGGGGTAGTAATAAGATAACTCCTATCTACATTAGATAATATTTTTTAATACCCCATTCGATAGATCATTAATATTATATAAGTTAGGTAATACCTCAAATGTTTCCCGTAAGTTATTTTTAGCTTTATGCCATCCTTTTCCATCAGTGAACCAGATAAACTCTACATTTGGGATATTACGAGTCTCTTCTGTAATCATTTTATAGGATCTTGCTGTTTCATTTAGCTTAGAACCACCAGTAGCATAAAAATTAACTTCAATTACGATATATTTGTTTTTATTACATTTGAATACATAATCAAATCTTTTATGTAGTACCTTCATTGGTGATAGCAGATAAATCAACGTTAAAGGTTCTTCAATTTCGTTTGATAGATTTCCTTTAAACATGGTTTCTCCCATGACATAGCCTTCTTTCCAGGTATTGTTGAACAATTGCTTCCATTGAATGACCTGTTCTGTTTTTACGTCCATTCGTGTCCATACCTACTTCTACACCAGTTACGTAATCCAATAAAACTTGTAACTAGATGATGTTCTAATAGATCATATATATACCTGTTTTCTCCATAAATAAAGAATATTCTTCTGAGTATAATCATGTTTTCTGGAAATCGAAATAAAAATCTTTTTCTGATCTTTATGACAACAACGATATCTTTAAGTCTTTTAGCAAATAATAAATTTGCACAGCACGCAATACTTGGAATACTCATTATATAACTTCAAAAATCTTGTTTATCATGTCTCCTATTAAGCTATTTTAAAGAAAGGCATAATGAATTTTAATATCATTGACATTTTCATAAACTTTTTCAAAATCTGTATAATGTGTCCAACTTGTTACTGAATCTGTCATGGTATTTAACCATTCATCAAAGTTTCTTAAGACCATGTTTTTCTCTCCTCTTCATGCTCAATTCTTCTTTCTATCGCCATATCTAAAATACTCTTTTTCTGCATCTATTCCAATGAATCGACGACCTAAACGCTTTGCTACCACTCCAGTAGTACCACTGCCCACAAAAAGGGTCTAAAAATATAGTCCCCCTCTTTGTACTCGCCAAAATGATTCTTTCCAGTAAATACTCTGGTTTTTGTGTTGATGTTTTTCCGCCCATTTTTCAGCTAATTTTGTCACTACCTGTCCATACATCTTTCATTTGTTTACCTGAATTAATTGACTCTAATCAGCTCATAATTATAGTAATGTCTTGCTCTCTATCATTTTACGTCCCATAATAAAGTTTCAGTAGAATGTAAAATATCGACAAGATAGGTTAGGAGCTGGATTTGTTTTTGCCAAGTAATATTATTTAAAATTTTATATCCCTCTTGCTCTGGCTACCATGCCTACTAGAATAAATATTATGATAAATGCCGGAATCCATATTTAGTACCATTAGGTTTTGAAGATTCTACACATTCTAATCCAAGTAGATTAAAATGGTGCTTATCTTCTAAAGAATCATTTTATCCCAATCACCTTTATTTACTGATACAACATGTCCACCAGAATTTGAAATACCATCATTACTTAAAAATATGGTGGATCCGCAAAAATCATATCGATACTATTATCTTTCATTTTTCTAGAAAATGTGTTTTCACAAAATTAAAATAGAGCTTTTATGATAATACGGTGTTATCATATTTTCCTCCTGAATATATCTATGGTTCATAATTTGTTACTAAAATCTCCTTTATCTTTCCTCGGCTCTTTTGTGTAGCTCCATTAGTTCTCACTACATCGATTAGTGTACATTAAAATCAGAATATAGCTCTTGTAGTTAACTCACTTGGGAATTTGAAAGCATAACATAAGCGCCTCTATCTGTTAATTCTTTTACAGTATCCCTAACCTAACTTGATCTTCATAAGAAAACTCCTTCATGTATAGGATGTAAATGAACTTGTTTTCGTTTAATGGAATATATGGCGGATCAAAATATACAAAAATCACCTTCTTTTTACTAATTCTACAGCAAAGACAGAAATCTCCTTTTAAGAATAGTAATATTATTTTTATTTAAATATGAGTCTATTATAAATCAGTTCTTCATCAACAATTTTAGGGTTTTTATAACTTCCATAAGGAACATTAAATTGATTTTGCCGTTAACACGATATAATCCATTAAAGTCAACTCTAAGCACATACATAATCCTTGACAATTGCTCCACATCACTCTAAATTAGCATATGATTCATCTCTGTCCCAGGATTCTAACTTCTAAATAATAATCTTTGCTATTGTTATCCCTATGTTCAGTTAATAACTCAATTAGATCTTTTGGATTATTTTTAATCATTTGATAGCAATTAATTAACTCTGTATTAAAAATCATTGATATTGCAGTAGTTGGTTGCAACTCAAATAGAACAGCTCCACCACCAATAAAATGGCTCAAAATAAGTATTAAATTGTTTTGGTCATTATGACTGGTAAAAAGTTGTCGCTTGCCACCAGTCCATTTAGTAAAGGGTTTTAAATTGTTCATATTTATATTATATCCCAAAAATTATTGACTACCAATAGTAACTCATAAAATACAAGTTTATTTGGAAATTTCTAGAGTTACTAACTATGGGTTCTATATACCCTTTTAGAGCTTTCTGTCAGATGAAAAGGGCTTTGTAGATATAACTTATCATCTGCAACTTCCTGTTCTGGCCCTGCTTATCCCATAGCATATCAAAAATACCTTAGTTAGTACTTCATCAATCCCAGTTTATATTAAATGTTGGGGCCACTCATATAAGAGTAGCCCCAACATTTGACAAAGAGCCATTTTTTCAACTATCTGCTCTAATCTGTCCCGTCTGTTCCCAAGAATCTTTATAAAATAAGTCTTTTTCTTCTTCTATCTCACTTTTCAGTTTAGCAACCTTTGACTTTTTATCCTTGTCCTTCATCTGTTCTTTTTACCTTAAGAGCTGAAAAGAATATCCTCACATTAAGGTGTTAGTTCTTATCTATCGTAAATAGATGGCTTATCCTCTGATTTTTGTGTGGCTTCTTCTTTTGCTATGGAGATTATCCTCCGCATCATATCTTTGACTCAAAATATACTACCATCCTTAAAGTCATTGTCATGTCATTGTCAGAATACCGCCATTATCGAGGTCTTTAGAAAGCGGATTATAGAAGTTGCCTTCATCATCAATATAAAGTCCTGTTGTCGCCTTAAATCTTCGGAATCAATATAAACTAAATCACTCAAAGTATACTATTTTGTATTTCATTTTTCACATTCCTTAGAGCCTTATTCTCTCCTTCATTCTCATAGTCAAAAGCTCTCTGTTTTAATAGGAATATCATCAACTTACTGTGTCCAAGTTTTCTCCCCAAGTTTGCAGTTCATACTGAACTCACACTGCTTCATCCGGTGTATTGGTATAGATGATCCCGATATGTTTTAAATCAGGGTACAATGTGTCAAACTCATCATAGTCGCGTGGTTTTCTTCATACTCTGTTGTAAAATCAATAATCGCTTTGCTCTACATCTTCACATGAGGGTTGTCACTTTCTCTTTCTTCCATCTCTCTCATATTAAGGGAGTTTATTTAATTCTGTCAATTGAAGCATCTTAGTTTTCATTTTTATCTACCTTTTCAAACGGTGAAAGTCTTCTGGCGTTTTCAAGCCGTTCTCTTATGTACTGACTATCTTTCATCTTATCTACAGTGGTATTTTATCAAGAGAGTTATCCAGTCTTATGATATTTCCGTCCACTTTCTTCCGCCCACACGAATAGGTGTCTTTGAAAATCATATTCTGAAATAAACTTCTGCTTATTTTCATCATCTGCCACAAATAGTAGGCAGTAAATGTGTTCTCACTAACATAACGATAGATTTTACTGGTTAATTGTTCAATTTTATTATACAATTAACCATAATTCTCATATATATACACTTATTTTATAGCTTGATAATACAAAAGAGCAAGTGAAAATAACTATTAATTACTAATAGCATCTCACTATATAGAAATAAAAATCATTGTACATTATCATCTGCGACTTTCATCTTCCCTAACTGTGGGCTTTTACGCGCTATTAGGGTAGCTTTTTAAAACCTTACGTCACTTTCCTGCTTTTGTTCTTGGCTGTATTGCAATATACCATAGATACTACTTCTGCAATGTTGACTGGAAAGCACTTATCAATACACCTCATCAGTTGCGACTTCCTGTTCTGCCCTGTGATTTTCTTTACCCTCTCGGTCGCAGAAAATACGGGCCGAACTCCGCTCGATTCACATATCTTTATGCGTCGCTCGCCCTTAAAAGTGGTTTACTGGGATTCCATACCTATTGCATGATTCCATAGTTATTACTTGAGACATGTTGGCTGAAACGGCTCCAGTAGATTTAAGATAATTGATTAATACAGCACCCTTTTTGCGCTATTTCTCTATTAATCAGCGACTTCCTATCCTCCCAGCTGTTTCCAGCCAAGTACTTTCGGCGTTTACGAGCTTAATCTACTGTGTTCGGATGGGGAACAGGTGGTTCCTCGTAGCCATCATCACTGAATTTCAAGTCAGTGTTCCCTGAAACTACATAGAAAAGATAATATATTAACTTACAAGTTTGTTTTTAAGTAAAAGCCCTCGATCTCATTAGGTACCAGTCAGCTCCATGCCTTACAGCACTTCCACACTTTTACTCATCAACCATGTCGTCTCACATGGGATCTTACTAGCTTATGCTATGAGAACCTCATCTCAAGGCTGGTTTCACGCTTGATCGCTTTCAGCGTTTATCCGTCCCTGAACGCAGCTACCCAACTGTACCCTTGGCAGGATAATTGGTGACACCAGCGGTTCGTCCACCCGGTCCCGTACCAGGAGCACCCTTCAAGTTTCTTTCGCTCATGATGGATAGGGGACCGAACTGTTCACGACGTTCTGAACTCCAGCTCACGTACCACTTTAATCGGCGAACAGCGAACCCTTGGGACCTACTTCAGCCCCAGGATGTGATGAGCTGACATCGAGGTGCCAAACCTCCCCGTCGATATGGACTCTTGGGAGAGATTAGCTGTTATCCCCAGGGTAGCTTTTTATCCGTTGAGCGATGGCCCTTCCACTCGGCACCACCGGATCACTAAGCCTCGACTTTTCGTCCCTGCTCTCGACTTGTTGGTCTCGCAGTCAAGCTCCCTTCTGCCTTTACACTCTTCGGAGCGATTTCCGTCCGCTCTGAGGGAACCTTTGGGCGCCTCCGTTACTCTTTAGAGTGACCGCCCCAGTCAAACTTGTCCACCTAGGACTGTCCGGAAGGTCGTTACTCTTCCCGTTAGATTTCAATTAATCAAAGGGTGGTATCCCAACAACGACTCCACTCAAGACTAGCGCCCTCAGCTTCTACGTCTCCCACCTATCCTGTACATTCATTAACTAAAATCAACTCTAAGTTACAGTAAAGCTCCATGGGTCTTTTCTGTCCAGTCACGGGTAACCTGCATCTTCACAGGTACTTCAATTCTCACCGGGTCCCTCGTTGAGACAGTGCAAGTCGTTACACCTTTCGTGCGGGTCGAACTTACCTGACAAGGAATTTCGCTACCTTAGACTGTTATAGTTACGGGACCGCTGTTTACTGGGGTTTCCAATTCAGAGCTCTCGGATCAGCAACCTCCTCTTAACCTTCCAGCACCGGGCAGTGGTGTCAGCACTCTACATCAGCTTTCGCTTTAGCAGGCACCTGTGTTTGTGGTAAAACAGTCGCTTGCGCCTTCTTTCGTGTACACCCATTCATGCTCCAGCCGTTACAAGCTTTCACACACATGGGTCATCCTTTTTCCTGAAGTTACGGATGCATCTTGCTGAGTTCCTTAACGAGGGTTTTCCTGCGCACCTTAGGATTCTCTCCCGCCTACCCTGTGTTTGTTTTGGTACGGGCAGTATGTCCTACCAGGAGCCTTTTCTCGGCAACTTAGGATCACTACTGCTCTTTTGAGTCGTCATCACGCCTCTGCTTTTAGTGTAACGGATTTCATTTCATCACACAACCCTATACGCTTAAACATGCACTCCAAATCGTATGCTAACCTACCTGTTTGCTGTCACCCATCGATCAAACATGCATACTAGTACAGGAATTTCAACCTGTTGTCCATCGCCCATGCTTTTCCGCCTCGGCTTAGGTCCTGACTTCACCCTGAGACGACGATCGTTGCTCAGGAACCCTTAGGCTGTTTCGGAAAGGATTTCACCTCTTTTCGCTACCATACCGGCATTCTCACTTCACCAGTCCACAGCTCCTTCCGGTACTGCTTTCAATCCAATAAGAACGCTCCCCACCCAACTGGTATTACTACCACACACGACTTCGGCTCTGCATTTTAGCCCCGGACATTTTCGGCGCAGAGCTCTCGACTCATGAGCTATTACGCACTCTTTTAAATGGTGGTCGCTCTAAGCCAACATCCTGTTGTTTTGGAACCCATCTCTTGCCACTTAATGCGCATTAAAATTTTTAGTCGGTGGTCTGGGTTGTTTCCCCTTGACTATGGTAAATTTTATCACTCATAGTCTGACCTCCATGTACAAGTATAGCCATCTGTAGTTTGACTAGTTCGGTACCCTGTGGGACCTAGCCCGATCAGAGCCTCCACCGCTCATACTCTTTACCATGAGGCTAGCCCCTAGAAGCTATTTCGGGGAGAACCAGCTATCTCCGTGTTCGATTGGCATTTCACCCCTCATCCACAACTCATCCCAAAGCTTTTCAACGCTCACGAGTTCGGTCCTCCACACACACCTACCTGTGCTTCAACCTACGCCATGGATAGTATCATTACGCTTTCGGGGTCTACTACCACTAACTCTTCGCCCTATTCAGACTCGCTTTCCTCGGCTCCACGTTTTCCGCTTAACCTCGCTAGTGACAGTAACTCGCCGGTTCATTCTTCAATGGGCACGCCGTCGACCTGCTATTATACGGTCTTCGACTGTTTGTAGACATACGGTTTTCAGGTTCTCTTTCACTCCCCTCCCGGGGTGCTTTTCACCTTTCCTCACGGTACTATGCGCTCATCGGTCCATACTGGTATTTTTGCCTTGGAGTGGTGGTCCCCCTGCTTCCGCTGCAAGGTTTTCACGTGTCTCGTGGTACTCTGGATTCGCTCCACACATGCAGGATTTCGACTACAGGGCTTTTCACTCTTCTTCGACCGGACCGTTCCAAGTCGGTCTCGTCTATCCCATTTTATGCTTGTTAGCAGTCCTCAACCCGGTCAAGGAACCAGTCCGGTTTGGGCTCTTCCCCGTTCGCTCGCCGCTACTAAGAGAATCTGTTTGATTACTTTTTCCTCTGGGTACTTAGGATGTTTCAGTGTCCCCAGGTGCCTCCCCATACCTCTGGTATGGGTGACAGAGCTTTCTCTGCCGGTTCCCCCACTCGGATATCTGCGGGTCAATGGCTCGCTTGCACCTCTCCGTAGCTTTTGCAGCTCATCAGTGTCCTTCTTCGACTAGTATAGCCAAGGCATCCACCGCATGCCCTTACCATCTTTACTTTGATAGTGACATATGGTTATGTCTTTAGCTCAGAGTCATCTTTCAGATGCTCTCACCTTATAAGTTAATTTAGAGAATCTATGTGCTTGGTCTAACCTCTAGAGTAAACTCTAAGAGACCAAATCATAAATTTGTTATTATCTTCTATGCAGTTTTCAAAGAACATAAAAGATCTATATCGCGCTCACTTTTGTTATCCATCAGATTTTACTAAGAAAAATGTGGTGAGACGAGGAGAGCCTGAACTCCTGACCCCTGCTTGCAAGGCAGGTGCTAGCCCAACTGAGCTACGCCCCCATGAAAAGGTAGTATGTAATTAAAATGGTAGGCACTCAGTGATTTGAACCACCGACCCTCACGCTTATCAGGCGTGCGCTCTAACCAGCTGAGCTATATAGGCTCACATATGAGAGATAATCTCTCAAAACTGAACATGTAAGGTTGATACAGCTAGCGCATATGTTGCCCGTCTATCCATTACACCAAAGTGTCGACCTCAGTGTGACATCTAACAGCTTTCAGCAGTGTATGTCCCCTAGAAAGGAGGCTGATCCAGCCGCACCTTCCGATACGGCTACTCTTTGTTACGACTTCACCCCAATCATCGACTCTACCTTTAGATCGGCTGGCTCCCGAAGGTTACCCCCACCGGCTTTGGGTACTTCCGACTTTCGTGGTGTGACGGGCGGTGCGCATGACGCCGGAACGTATTCACCGCAGTATGCTGACCCGCGATCTACCATGATTCCGACTTCACGGTAGGCGAGTTGCGTCCCTCACGATCCGAACTGAGCTTGTTTCTGGGGTTTGCTCCACCTCGCGGCTCTTCGCTCTCGCCACAGTGCCCATTGTAGTACGTATAGCCCAGGTCATAAGGGCATGATGACTCGCACGTCATCCTCGCCTTCCTCCGCATTGTCTGCGACAGTCTCTCATGAGTTCCCACCCGAAGTGCTGGCAACATAAGATAGGGGTTGCGCTCGTTGCGGGACTTAACCCAACATCTCACGACACGAGCTGACGACAACCGTGCACCACCTGTTTTCTGGCTCCCGAAGGAGAAAAACAATCTCTTGTTTCGTCCATCAATGTCACAGATCCTGGTAAGGTCTCTGCGTTGCGTCGAATTAAACCACATACTCCACCGCTTGTGCACCTCGTCAATTCTTTTGAGTTTCAGGCCTTGCGACCGTACTCCCAGGCGGGTATTACTGCGCTTAACTCCGGCACAGAAGAGTTGATACCTCCTACACCTAGTACCCATCGTTTACACCAGGACTACCGGGGTATCTAATCCCGTTCGCTCCCCTGGCTTTCGCGCCTCAGCGTCAGTTTTCGTCCAGAAAGTCGCCTTCGCCACTGGTGTTCTTCCTAATATCTACGCATTTCACCGCTACACTAGGAATTCCGCTCTCTCCGATACTCTAGCCTACTAGTTTCCATCCCATCACGGGTTGAGCCCCGAACTTAAGACAGACTGGATAGGTCCGCCTGCGCGCGCTTTACGCCCACATTCCGGACAACGCTTGCCAGTTCCACGTATTACTGCGTACTGCTGGCACGTAGTTAGCCGTGGCTTTTCTATTCCGATACCGTCACTTTTCTGACATTATTTTACACAGAACTCTTTTCGGTCCCGATTAACAGAGCTTTTTACAATCCGAAGACCTTCATCACCACGCAGTTGCCGTCAGACTTTTCGTCCATTGGCGGAAGATTCCCACTGCTCGCCTCCGTAGGAGTTTGCGGCTGTGTCTCAGTCCCACTGTGGCACGTTCATCCTCCTCAGACCGGCTACTGATCATTGCCTTTGGTGCGTTACCCTCCAACTAGCTAATCAGACGCAATCCCTCCTTCAGCGATAGCTATATAGAGTGCCACCTTCATTCACAAGCGATGCCGCCTGTGAATCTGTACGCGGTATTAGTCAACGGTTTCCGTTGTTATCCCCTCTGAAGGGCAGGTTGATTACGCGTTACTCACCCGTTCGCCACTAACTTCGAGAGAGCAAGCTCTCTGTCTGTCCGTTCGACTTGCTATGTGTTAAGCACGCCGCCAGCGTTCGTCCTGAGCTAGGATCAAACCTCCAAGATATCTTGAAGCTATTTGATAGCTCATTTTGTTTCGTTGTTGCCAATTGCTTGGCTAGAATTTTTGGTTGGTTTCAACTATGTGAAACCCGCACTCTGGCTTATGTTTACTTCTTTCGAAGTAATTACCTTACATTGTTCTAGTTTTTCAAAGATCATCTCTATCCTCATACTCACATAAGTAGTAAATGAGACCCACCCGCGACTCGAACGCGGGACACCCTGATTAAAAGTCAGGTGCTCTGCCAACTGGAGCTAGTGGGTCATAAAATGGCAGGGGTGGATGGATCGAACCATCGCATGTCGGAGTCAAAGTCCGATGCCTTTACTGCTTGGCTACACTCCCTGTGTTGTGGGGTGAGTAATGGGGATCGAACCCATGCATAACGGAGCCACAATCCGCCGTGTTAACTGCTTCACCATACCCACCACGGATATTTTATTCTGTTTAGCACTGTCGCCCTACAACGATATTTAGTATATCAGTTAATGTTTTGCGTGTCAGATCCACTTTTTAAAAACTTTTTTAACTCAATATACGCATCTCACCCTACGTTTACTCACATGATTTTATATCACTGCGTACCGCTGATGTTTTACAGTATATCAAACATTTTATTTCTTGAAACCTTTTTATACTCAATCTCTTTTAACATATCTTGATGCCTATATTTAGTATTGCACTATTTATTTTCTCGCATGTTGGCATTACTACTTTCATATACACATAAAATAGAGGCGCATAGGTCTCCCCTATATGCCTCTATTTACATGATTCTACATTAAACCAATTTAGCTAGGTCATTTAGATTTTTCAGCCATTGTTGGATGTAAAGATTTGGTCGCGCACAGTATGTATACTTTAATATCGTTATCCATCGCCATTTTAATAATGTTAATTAACTCTTCCGAGTTTTACCAAATAAGGTTGCACCTAGGATGAGTACTGTGTCTTTGTTAACTGTTGCTCCAGTCAAATACCACGTGGATCTTGGTTCACTGCATGAGTGGCATGTTGTTCACTGGGTAATGCAACGGTAACCGCATTTTGGTATTGTGCTTTGCTTCTTCTTCGTGCAAACCTACATGGGATAAGGCAGGTGTAATGAAAGTAGAATACGGCACGTGCACGGTTACCCAGTTTATAACTTTCATCTCCGTGCAATACACGATTCACAATGCGGAAGTCATCAAGGATACATAGGTAAAATTGTTGTCCCGTTCACATCGCTCTACGGCAAACACATTAGGAACAGCTGTCATCAATACGTATCATCTGTTACGATAGAATCGCATTAGGACGCACTTGAATATCTGTATGTTCTAAGCCAAGTCCTTCTGTGTTAGCTTACGACCTGTAGCATGTAACAATGCATCGAAGACGAACTCTTCTCCACTTTCAGTCACTACCACCACAGTATCACCTACGTTTTTGATTTCTTTGTCACGCATTGAGAAGTGGAAGTGAATGCCATCTTCTTCTAAGTATTGTTGAGCTAGCGCATTTACACTCTGCATCTTCACTGTTTTAAAATTCTGTCACACTTCTCAAAAGGCAGTCACCTCAGCACTCTAAGCGTGCGATTAGTCGAACTCGATGCCGATGTTACCACAGCCAATGATACCTAAACCGTTTTGAGCAATGTAGGCAAGGCTTTGCAATTCAGCAGCTGTTGTAGACAAATTTAGACGTAGATAAAATCCTGGGATTGGTAGAGACCACATTAGTAGCCCTGTATTGATGATGATAATCTCAGCTGTCAATATTTCCACACCTCTGCTGTTGTTACTTCTACTTTTATTGATGTAATTTGCCATGTCCAGTGTACACAGTCACATTGGGATTGGATGTTACATGTGTTTAAGTTTTTCTCGCACTCAACTTGCCTACTACTGTATCACGAGTCGCTTTTCAGTCGCTTCGTAGCTTTACCTTTATCAGCACCTACAATCATTGTTTTCGTAGGATACATCCGATGTTGATGCATGTGCCACCATACATAGCTGGATCTTGCTCAATTAAAGCAACTTGTTTTCCTTCTTTTGCCAAATGTGGTCAGCTGATGTTTTTACTAGCTTTTACCAAAAGCTGATAACGAGTAAGTCATATTGTTTCATTCTTATCTCCCCCTTTTATTAATTCACAGATAGTAGTATTATATATTTTTCATTGTTACTAATATTGTTCTTATTCTATACTTATTTTCTAGGAATTTCAATGATATATATCACAAATATTTTTCAAAACCGTTAGGTGTAAATAGCGACTCTAAGCTAAGAGTACTTTAGATACTATTTTTAATAACCATACTATAAGAAATATCTATCAATTTTCTATTTTTGCTTACTAGTTCCTGTTCCCATTGTATAGTTTATACACACTAGCACCTTCCTAGTGAAAAGTGCTAGCTATTACAATCTATAACATTCCTATATAAGGTTTTATTCTGCACCCTTGTCGTAGTATTGTTTTACAAATGTTGTGCACATACGAATGCAGATTTTCAGAATGCCATAGTTATAATATTTCGTTGTAAAATCTTGGGCATGATTTGGATCCCACTCTAATGGATCATATGAGCCCATAGTAGACAGTGCATCCCTGTTGGATATAGAGGAATGAATGCTGTATATAGACGAGCGCTAGGAAATGTTTATTCACATAATAGAACACGTCAGATACTAATTGCTTTCAGCATCACTGAGATTCTGTTTGTTGTACAAACAAAACCATCTTCTTTTAAGGCATGATGTGTATTTTTGTAAAATTCTTCTGTAAAATAAAACCTTCACCAGGTCCAATTGATCAGAGCAGTCGATGATGATCAGCATCATAGAAATTTTCTTTTTCTGCAACATGACCAATACCGTCACCGATGGTCACTGTTAATTTTGGATCTCATGAATCATCGCATCAGCAATAGAAGGCAAGTATTGTTTTGCCAATTCCACTACTTTTACCGTCGATTTCTACCATTGTCACTGTTTTCTACACAGCCATGGCGTACACATTCCCTAGCTACGCCACCATCACCGCCACCGATGATCAATACGTTTTAGGATCGGATGCAAGAATAGTGGAACATGACTCATCATTTCATGATACATACTTTCTTCTCGTTCTGACGTTTGAAAACACGCCATCCAAAACAAGCATATTACCGTATTTCAAACTATGAGCGACTTCGATGGTTTCGAAAGTCGGACTTTTCCAGTCTCGCGATTTCATCCACTTCTGCGCTTAACGCAAGATGAGGGATTGCATTTCCTTTAATCCATTGTGTCATGTCTTACACTCCTCGCTTTTGGCGGCTGGATGTACAAAAGGCTCCACGCAGCAAATTATCTGTACCAGCTTGGCGTGCCAGGAAAAGGTTCTGGAATTCCAGCCACCTTCATCAGCAGACACAACGCATCGTGTATCATCGTTTGTTGACCTGCATAGACACGATAGGGCACCCAAATGCCAAGTAGATAGACCTTCTCTCTGTCCACGCTGACGATTTAAAATGCCACCAGGACAATTTGTCTCAATCCGGGTGGACCGAAAGCACTACTTCCCTCCACTGTATACGGGCTCCCTTTCGAGGGAAAATAGGTAATCGTTGTACCGTACTATGGGACAGATTGTGATCTTCCATCCATGTATGGGTTTCACTTGGCTTCCCGCCACGTACCGCTTTTATGGGGTCCACCACGATGGCGAGGGCATGGGCGCTATTCCCATACTTGGTTCATAGCGCTATTATGCTTTGGTCGCCGTCTGCTTCGCAGTAGCCTGTACGGCAAATGAGCGTCCCTGGAGAGGACATAGGGAAATCACTTGAGTCGTGCCGTTGTAGGGTCCACAACCTGCTAACTTCTCTACGCATTCGTACCATTCTTGATCATGGCTGTGGAAAAATTCCCATCCTTTTACTCTGTAACCATTCAGGTGCTCTAAACGATAGCGTTTGATGCCCCGGCCATTACGCTTCTCTACCTCAACAGTTTGCATGCAGTCACCTTGTTGAATTTTTGTCCACTACATCCATACCTTCGATAACTTAGCGAATACAGTGTGAACACCATCTAAATGAGGTTGTGGTTCGTATACGATAAAGAATTGGCTACCACCTGTGTTAGGTCCACGATGTGCCATAGACAAAGCGCCACGAACGTGTTTATGTGGGTTACCTTCTGTTTCGCAAGGGATTGTATAGCCAGGACCACCTACGCCAGTTCCCATTGGGCAACCGCCTTGAGCTACGAAACCAGGGATAACACGATGGAATTTCAAAGTATCGTAGAAACCTTCTTTAATCAATTTTTCAAAGTTAGCTACTGTACCAGGAGCTTCGTTTTCAAATAATTCGATAACAATGTCACCGTATTCCATATGAATAATTGCTTTTTCATTATTTCTACTCCAAAAGTTCTAGTGACATGACCCGCTAAATGCAGTCCTGCTACAGACGGAACAAATCCGCAGGAACCAGGACTTCTCGAATCGTCATCTCGAGTTCGGCGTCATCGGTTGCTCTGTAGAGAATAATACCACTTGCTTTTTAATGCCACGGCGACGCAGTTCTTTGCGCATCACTTTCGCCAATGGACATGTATGGGTCTTACTAATATCTGTTATCTTCAATTGATCTGGCCATTCTTTGTTTGCCTGTCCCTACGGAAGATATACATGGTATATGACTATTATAACACGTTTCGATGATGGATAGTTTAGCACTTACCATATCGATGGCATCAATGACAAAAATCTGGAGCTATATCCGCGATGAAAGTAGGATGACTTTCACCGGTATACAGACCATATCATAGGCCTCAATATGCAGATTAGGATTGATGGATAGAGCGCGCTCCTTCGCCACCTCTACCTTGCGTTGACCTACCGTGCTAGGCAAGGCGATGAGCTGACGATTGAGATTGCTCACCGTCACTTGGTCACCATCGACGATGACAATGTGACCCACCCCAGATCGAACTAGCGCTTCTAGAGCAAAAGAACCTACGCCACCACATCCAAAGAGAAGGACTTTCTTACCTTGCAAGGTTTTAATTTTTTCTTCCCCCACTAGCCATTGTAGGCGTGTTAACATATGCTCCATCTTAATACGCTCCGGATGGGATGATTTCTGTCCAATATCCATCTGGATCAGCAATGAAATAGATGCCCATCGCTTCATTTTCATAGACCACACAATCCATCGCTTTTATGTTTTTGCCAAGGCACCTTCGTAATCATTCTACATAGAATGCCAAATGGAATTCATTATCCCCTAAATTATACGGGCGATCCCAATCGCGCAACCATGTTAACTCCAAGCGATGTGGATTGGTCCCATCTCCTAAATAGACAATTTTAAAGGATCCATCTTCGCCGTCAATATGACCTACTTCTACTAAGTCCAATGCATCTTTGTAGAGGCTAAGCTTTATCAACTCTTTCCACACTAATATTATTGTGAGCAAAGCTAAATTTCATACTTCCTCCTTAATTCGTAGTGATTGAGTATTATTCTATCATGAGGTGCTCAGGAATACAATCATGGCACCTGAAAGTACGCCTTACTTCCACCATCTGTTTTGTCACCACTAAATGTGCAATGCTGATTGTTGCAATTCTGGCACTGATAGATTCCCTATCAATCGCTCCTTGCCAGGATTGTAATGCCACCAATGTTTTCCATAGCCACATCAAAGGGTATCTGGATCCAAGGTGCTAAAAGCCTTCATCGATGAACATCGTATCTAAAATGGATACCCCTGCATGGGATTGGATCACATCTGCCAAACCCATGTGCAAGACCTAGGGATGCCAAAGAAAGGTTTCCTCCGCGGACAAGGTGTTGGCAGTCGACTCGCCCCTGTATAGGCATCAAAGGAACAGCAATATCTAGGCCCTCGTGCACCACGACCACCTTCTTTCTAGGATCGTTCAATCGATAGCGACCACGGCTCATATCCTGAAGTCGCAAATTCTGCGACATAAGACTTCTTCAGGATGGCCCCAGCACATATCGTTCAAAAGCTAATCCCTTTCATGCCCGAATCACCACCATTCGCCAAATCTGCCAAACTAAAGATGAAGGCACGCCGGTCGACAACTCTTTCATGTAGCTTCTAGCTTGGAAATCTCTTGAGATAGTTTTCTCCTTAGCAGTCACTTGCGACTTTAAGGTGCTGATGATTTCCTCCTAGGTCTTTTCAATTCTTGTTTGCAATGCTTCCACCAACTCCTTCGGAATTGCCTCTGATGCTGACACTATAGGTACTGAAGTCCTGCTGGACTCCTTCTAAAAGAGCAGTCAACCGCAACGATTCATTGTGGTAGGTACTAAAGGTTTCTTTCCAAGTTGGCAATGTATCAAAAGCTGTGGATTGCTCCTTGAAGGTACGGATGGTAAGAGATTCCTCTCCAACACCTGTTCCATCTCCTTGCACATGCTATCTATATCTCGGTCCATACGATCCTGTTGATCTTTGAGGGTTCCTAGTTCTGTACAGGAGAGCTGTCGCTCTGACATGTTTGTCGCCCTTCGTCTATCGCTTTACGGTACGACTTCATACCGTTTCAGAGATTCTGCCAGCTCCTTTTACCTCTGTCGTATAGGATTCCACTGTAAAAGGGCAATGCTAGTTTCAATACGGCTCATTTCTGCTTTTTACATGTCTGACTTCCTGTTGTAAGGACTCCAACTGTCCCTCTAAGGTTCTCAATTCCAGTTGTTTTCCATGAACTGTGGTCTCCGCTGTTTGTATAGTTTCTTGCAGTGTTCCTAGGGTGTCTGCTAGCTCTAGTTTTTCTAGTTTCTGCCTGGTCCAACTCTTTCCTGTATATCTTTGAAAGTGTGGTCTATGTTTGCTTCATCTATCTTCGCATGCCACCAAGAGAGCGTTCAGCTACGTTTCTATCTCTTTGCTTCTACAGCCCCGTCCAAGATAGTCCCCAGTTGCAAAATAGACTCTCTTTGAACTCCTACTGTTACCTTTGGATAGGTTTCACACAAACACTTCCATTCTTGGCAATACCGTTCTACCTCTTCTTCACTATGGGCTAACTTAGTTTCTGTGGTTGCCACCTGTGTTTGACTGGCTTGGAACTCCTCGCGAAGGCGATCCACCGTTTCACGCACAATGTCTTCCGACGGAGCTTTGCGCTAGCTGTGGATGGTCCAAGGAACTACACACGGGGCATGGCGCTTGCTCTTCCAATTGCAAACTCACTTCATAGGCTTGGTGTTGTCGCAACAACTGTTCATTATGACGAAACAGCCCTTCACGAGTTGTACAAATCTGACGCTCTTGAGACAACTGCTGACGGTGCAGAGTAAGTCTATCCCAAGCAGTTTGGAGTGTATCTACAACCCCTTTTAAGGAGTCCCACCAACTTCGCAATTCACTGGTACATAATTTTTCCTCGCTTACCGAAACATAGCTTTGTAGCTCACGGTTCAACTCTCTAGAGTATGACGCTTTCCTTCCAAGTCTGCACCACTAGTTCCTATCTCCTGTTGTAAAATTTTGTGTGCCTCCACCTGCTCTACAACAGTCTCCTCTAGTGCAGTCCGTTTTTCTAAAAGCTCACGATACCGCTCTACCTCATGTTGCATGCCCTGTAATTGGTGGTATTGCTCTTGCTGTTTGGCATAGGTATCTTTCTTGGGACACCAACTGTTGGAATTGAGTTTCCCACTGTTGCACAAGTGGTCTCCACCGATTGTAGAGACCTGCCCAAGGTGTCTAACTTCTGTATCTCTTCCGGAAACGTTTCCTGTAATTTATCATATTCCTTCATGCGAATGCGAACTTCTTGCAATCGTTCCCAACGGCTAATGGTCTCCCCTAATGCCAGATGCGCCGCTTCTCCCTCTTGGTGAGTAGCTAAAGCCTGACTATATTGCTCCTTACGCGATACCAGATTGGCATACGTTTCATACTTTTGCATAATCAGCTTGCAGAGCTTCATATTGACCTTGTTTCTCCCTTCCCGTTTTCTACGATCCTAATACTGTAGATTCCTCTTTCACTAATGCCGTTAAATCTGCTAGTGTGTCCACCGTATAGGTACCCAGTAAGAACTCAACCTTTTGTGTAACGTATCTTGAATCCCTGCAGTAGCCTTGGCCAGTTCTTCTTTCAGTAGGTCTTGCATGCGTTTATACACAGAGGTTTTAAAAATCGTATGTAATAGCACCTTCTCGCTCTGACGTAGGGTGCTACTAGCAGTTTTTCTAAAATCACCTTGCGGTAATAGGACGACCTGCAAGAATTGGTCTACTCGAAACCAATAATCTGTTGTACATAATCACGAATTTCTTGGGCTTTCGTGGTGAGTAATTTCCATTCTTCATTAACCTCATTCGCTGATAGACGCTGTTGCCAATACAGTTCTTGTACCGGCGCCGCTGCTTTTTCTGCAATTCCTGTTTCGGGGTCCGCTCCATCCGATATCGATGGTCCCCCACCTGAAATTCAAATACCACCGCTGCAGGTGTAGTCGCATCGGCATAATCACTGCGCATATCAGCGCCATCACGAAGATCCACCGCTAGTTTGCCCATACGAAAGGCATACACAATGGCATCCAAAATGCTCGTCTTCCCAGCTCCTGTGGGGCAGTAATCAAAAACATGGACTGATTGGCTAGCACAGCAAAATCAAGGATCACTTCCTTTGGGGTACGGTCCAAAGGCTGTCATTTCTAATCATAAGGGTCTCATGCTTCATCCTCCCTTAATACGCGTATGCCACAAACCTTCCATATACGCTAATTCTTCCTGTGAAAGTTCTTCATTCCGGGCTTCCTTGGCAAATTGGGCAAACAAATCTCGTTCATTTAATTCCTTGAAGCGCTTCGCCCCTGTTGTATCACGAACGACTTCCATACGGACCACCAATTCTAAGCGCATACAGTGGGAAATACTTTTCGCAAACGACGCATTCCATCCACCACCGGTGCCGTATCGAGCAAGCGCACTTCTACATAATCATTATGATGCTGGGAATGGAGACTTTCATCAGCCAATAGGTCATCAAAATAACCGGTAAGACTGACAAATTGACGGCGCCCTACGATAGGAATCTCGCTGATTGTTGTAGACCCTTTGCCGTCCATATCAACGATAGTAAAACTTTTACTATATCCCACCTCATCAAAGGAATAGGTCAGCAAGGAACCACTGCTAGCGAATATGGTCCGCCCCAGTTCGTTGCGGTTTATGCAAATGGCCTAACGCCGTATAGTGAAAGTCCTTAAACACAGTGGTCGACACTTGTCCTGAACCACCCACCAAAAGAGTCGTTCGATTCACTTTCAGCACCTCCTGCCACAAAGGCATGAGCCATACAAAGACTGCGGTGACTTGTGAACGACTCATCGCATAAGATGCCCACTGTTGGTAAGCATCTGCGATGAGTCATGTTGTATTTGTTTATATCAACGCGAGATATCATTTTTCCACAGTATCGATACTCAGAAATATCAGCATTATCGTTATAAGAATCATTGTCTGGATTCGTAACATCTTCATCACTCAAAGAGGCAAATAAATCTGCCGATTCACCTTGTGTACTGCGTTTTTTAGAACTCGTATCAGATTTAATATCCTTTGTAAATTCTGCTACCTCATTCCCTATACCTTGCCGTTGCGCTCATGTTGCATATCCTGCACTTCCCCCATAGGGCAATGCCCGCATCATCAAGTTGACCGTGAGCATCTTGAAATATTATAGGTTTCATCCCTTGATGGGCATGGCACTAACAAGTGGATACCATGCGTTTCCCAAGCACTGCGACCCATAGCTAGACGGGGTCCACTATCGTGATTACCTGAAATGACCACCATAGGAATGTTCTCGGTGAAAGCCAATCGATGGAGCACGGAATCCCATAGCTCAATGGCTTCAATGGGCGGCACGGATCGGTCGAAGACGTCCCCACTAAGGACCACGAGATCAATGATGTTCTTCTTTCAGCAAAGGGAAAATTGATGTTCCAGTACATGGGCTTGGTCCGCTGTTAAATGTTCGTTATAAAATAGTCGTCCTAAAATGCCAATCTGCTGTATGTAGTATGCGCATACTTACACCTCGTTTGCGTAAATCTCCTGTAAGATAGCAATTTCTTTCGCATATCATCTAGTTCATTCGGCGTTTCTAGATAGAGATGGTAAATGACGCAATTTTGGATGGGTGATGAAATTAGCCAATCTCAATGCCAATGTACTTTCCCACTTTTCTCTCGTGTCGATCTTTATGGGCCCCCTCGGATTTTTGGAATCGTTCAAATGCACCGCATGGATTCTGTCTAAGCCCACAAAATGGTCAAACTCCTCCAAAACGCCATCTAAATTTTCAATGATGTCGTAACCACCTTCGTGGATATGGCACGTATCTACACAAACGCCGATATATTCTTTATATTTCACGCCGTCAATGATGCGCGCTAACTCTTCAAAAATTACGACTACTTCGTTCCTTTTCCTGCCATGGCTTCTAAGAGAACTATAGTTTTCATACTCTGGAAAAATCACTTCCGTTCAGCATGTCGACATGTATTCGATGCCTTGGTCCACCCCTTGTTTCACATGGCTACCAGGGTGAAAGTTATATAAGTACCGGTATATTCCAAGCGCTCCAAGTCTTCTCGCATGGGTTTTCGCAAACTCACGCAACCCTGGCTCAGTCGAAGACATTCAAGGTATATGGCGCATACTTAGTAATTTCGCAACTAATGTGTTCTTGTAAAATGCATCTAAAAGCTTCCATGTCTAGCTTCGTCAAAAGCACGCGCCTTTCCACCACGGGGATTTCTCGTGAAGTATTGGAATATGTTGGTTCAATAGAGAGTACCTCCTTCCCCCATGTGTAAATAGCTCCTTTGCTAATGGATAAATGACATCCGATTGTTAATTGACCCATATATAACTCCTTTTCTTACTGATTCACTATCTCACTTTGTAAGTATATCATGTTATGACTATCTCTTTACAGATTGAGTAAAACAGAGTGACAATTGTTTATATAAGCAATTATCTCTCTATTCCATTTCACTACTAATTAATGCGAGCTTTTACGCAAACACTATCTCTGGACAAATGCCTTCAAAAGACACATGGAGTCCTGTACCTCACATTCACTGCGCGTGCCACTCTCGTCTCGTAGACAATCACTTGTACATCGTGCAAATCATCATACGATTACACATGGTACAAAGCGTACATGTGGATGATTTCTTGTAGTCCCAGCCATATCGGCTACAATCATCGCCCAAGTCCAAGACGCGAACTAAAACCAATGCGTTCAAAAATCTCCATCGTTTTATATGCCAGCTGCCAAGCTCATACTTGGATGGTCTTCCGCAAACTTTGGTAGATCATTTCCGCAGTGGATGAAAGTTGTTTCTTCGCGTAAAGAACATTATAAATGGCAATATCAGCTGTGCGTTACTTTCATAACCCTCTTCCTCGCAAATTCTTGTGCAATATCCATAAAGCACATCCTTTTCCACTTGGAAGCTTAACTGTGAGATTAAAACACTACTACTCTTACTATTATTAGTATCAGAGTTTATTCAAACAATAATCTCCTAGAATTGTTTGAATTTCCGAAATATCCTTTACTTAACGAAACTATTCTTTATAGCATGCTTTGAAACCGCTACCTTGGTGCTTCCTGTTGTGGACCATCACGGGAACGGCGTTCTTCCCCACTGGATCGCTGATTGCGATCAATACGAGAAGAACGTTTTCTATCTCCGTCACGGCGGTCATCACGGCGACGACCATCCTCACGGACGATCATCCTCGGCGACTACCATCACGATTATCACGACGTCCACCATCATTACGGCGACGACGAACACGAAGAGGTGCTTCTTCCTGTAATACTTACCGGTGTTGTGTCTGGCTCTTTTGTCAACACCTCAACGTCACGCCAGCAATGTAACGGAGGTCAGATATCGTTTAACATTCTTCTGCACCAGAACGGTAACTTGCTAATTTCTTCACGATTATCCGCCGTGGCTAAATTAATTTTTCTTACGGGCAATTCTTTTGCTTGACCTTCTAATACTTCACCCAAGGATGGCGCTTTTTACGACGAGCAATCTTGAGGTTTTGTCAAACGTTCACTAGCATGTAAATGCTCAATTTCACGAGGGATAACAAATGTCATCGCATGGCGCCTGCTTTACCGGGCACGACCTGTACGACCAACACGGTGTACATAGCTTTCTTGTGATCTTGTAGCAAGTCATAGTTATATACATGCGTAACGCCGCCGATAGTCTAAACCACGAGCCGCCACATCCGTGTAGCCACTAGAATGTCGATAGTGCCTTCACGGAATTGACGGATGACGGAGTCACGTTTTGTTGAGGACAAGTCACTCATGGGATGCCTTCTGCCATGTAGTCGCTGTCAAGGCTATTTTGTCACTTCGTCTACTTCGGCGTTTTGCATGACCGGAATACGATTACCAATTCAGGAGCTTGAATGTTCACAAACGGCACAATACATCAAATTCTTGACGATCTTGTACTTTGGATGTCATATTGTTCGATTAAATCCATTGTCACTTCGTGTGTCGGTCTACATACGGATTAATGTTGGCTCTGTTAAGTATGTTTCTGCCAATTTCTGAATGGCTTTTGGCATGGTAGCAGAGAACAATAATGTTTGACGTTCTTTTCTCTGGTACACAGTTGTCGTAAATTTTATTGATGTCATCCACGAACCTATGTTTAACATTTCATCCGCTTCATCAAGGATGACAACTTTCACTTCTGGTCAAAGGCAATGGATTTGCGCTCCATGTGGTCCATCACGACTCAGGTGTAGCTAAGCAATCACTTGTGGATGTCAACATACGGAATTGACGTCCAATATCTTTGTCCACCATAGATTGGCAAGGCTTGAAATGTTTGTACATGCCGCGCCATTTTATTTTTAACTTCTTCCGCCACTTGGATTGCTAATCTGCGTGTAGGTGAAAGAATCACAATACTTGTGATCTTGGATGCTGGATCCACTTGCTCTAATGCTGACACTGAAAAGCGTACTTCTGTTTTACCAGTACCAGCTTTGTGCTTGACCAATCATGTCTTGACCGGACTTCGCCGCTGGAATGGCTTCACGTTGAATCGGTGTTGGTCTCTTCAAATCCCGATGTCGTTTAAAAGCTCGTAAAATGGGTCGCTAATGTAAATCTTCAAATTTAATTTGTATATATGAAAGGGTCCTCCTTTTAAAATCGTTGTATGCGGTATCATGCGAATTAGTATATTATATCATAAAGAGTATCAGTTTGTATATCAGAGTATGATAGGACACCATTTGATTCAACATATTATTACAAATATATATTTGATTAAACATCCAACTACGTTACAATGTTCCTAACATACTGGCTAGACGTAACTTTTAAAAAGGAGATTCTAATGCGTATTGCCCCCATTATCCTAGGGAAATGTAATCAGCTCCTCGATTTAAACTGACTAAGATTCATGCTAATCATTGCTTGGTGCCTACAGACCAATGTAACGAGGAAATACTCACCCACTCTTGAGATAGAGACGCATAAATCCCATCCTATGACACGTAGAAAGCTTATTTAGATGTTTTAAAACAATATTTCCATAAAGACATCCTCACAGGAAATTACTCCTTTCCTATATCATGGTTCTAAGTCTTTCACTAGCGAGTTCTTCTGATATATATCTCTAACAAAAGATGTGAAAGAATACTGTACTAAACTATTGTGAAATAACAAATATTACAACACCAGGATTGTAACATCTTTGTTGAGCATCTTTATTAAATTACCCTCGAACAATTACAAAGTCATTCCTTCAATGGAAAACTTAAGAGTGTTGCAGCTAGACAATTCCATTCCATTTCTATACCATCTGATCCATGACATACTACTTTCAGATATAGGGAATCCAACTACTTCACTAGATACTATACTACTCTATACTTTTGCCGTTTTGTTAGAAAGTGATAATTATGGAGATGTTCTACGGCTTTCGCTATATATGTGTCTAGAGACACTACCCACATCGCTATGTTGGTTTCACCATATGCCTTTATTATACCCTAGAAGTTACTAAAAAGCCGACTACCGAAACTGCCTAAGCGATCTGAATATCGTCGGATCCAAGAAATGGATCATATGCCTGATATAAATAACACGATTTAGAGGGACTTTAAATTCTTATCAAACCCTTTACCCTACACCCATCACTTTATAAAGGACACACCCTATTGTTGTTTAGAGGTCACCAAGCGACAAAAATCTTTTAGATCCTGTATACAGGAAAGATTTATTAACATACGACTTCCATGAGCTCATGGTATGGGGCATCGCATCAAAACGATTCGCCCAGATTGGTTTGACATACGAATATCCATCATGGAGGAATTCACTCGTACATTAAGTTTTCTCATCCACAATTAAAAGAATGGCTAAATGACAGGACCAGTAAAATCGTAGAATGCAACACTTTGGGAGACACCTTCTGGGGTACTACCAATGAGTTTGAGAGAATCTATTTAGGTAATATCTCTTATGAAAGTTCGAGATACACTTCTTTGACTTAACCTTCCCTATTGTCCTCACTCCAATATTCTTCACGGTATACTTTAACGGTATCAAGCGCTTCATAGCTCAGGGATAGAGCCGGTCTCCGGAACCGCGCAGGTTCGATTCTGCTAGGCGCACCATTGGATATGATTGATTCTCACCGCTGTTGAGAGTCCATTTTTCTTTAGCATTTGAGCCCAATTGAAAAATTTTTCTTGCCAAACTCATACAAAAGGAGTATACTAAACCCAATTATTGAAAAGAAAAGGAGTCACTACTATGATGAACCAAATCAACTTAGCTGCTACAAATGCAAATACATTTTATTGGTTCTTTATCCAAACTACGGGTAAAGGACTATTTGAGCTACGCTAATTTAGGTATCATCACTGAGTGGCTTTAAATAGTGGTAAGGGCCACCCGTACTAAGTATAGGCGGGTAGCCCTTTTATATGTCTACCCATACCACCACTCACGAATACCTAGAAATACCATTAGAATTAATTTAGGAGGACATTATGATTATTCGATTACACACTACAGCAACAGAAGAACAAATTGCAGAATTACGTCAACTACTAGAAGCCACTGGCGTTACATTACACCCAGTCATGGAGAACAACAAGACATCATCGGTTTGATTCGGCGATACGTCTCGTGTGGACTTACGCACCATTGAATCCCTTCCATATGTGGAAAAAGCAATGCGCATTCAGGAGCCTTTCAAAAGCAAAACCGCAAATTCCACCCACAAGACACTGTGGTTACTGTAGGAGATGCTAAAATCGGTAGCGGCATTACTCATCGCTGGTCCTTGCTCCGTAGAAACAGCGGAACAAGTCATCGAGGTTGCTAAAGCTGCTAAAAGCCGCTGGTGCGGACGATTCTACGTGGTGGTGCTTTCAAACCCTCGTACCTCCCACATCACTTTCCAAGGCATGGGACCCAGTGGTTTAGCTCTCTATTAGAAGTCGCAAAAAGAAACTGGTCTACCGATCGTGTCCGGAGTTATGGATCCGTCCTCAATTGGAATACTTTCGACAATGTAGATATGTACAAATCGGTGCTCGTAATATGCAAAAACTTCACTCTTTTTAAAAGTAGTTGCAAACTGCGCAAAACCAATTTTATTAAAAACGTGGTCTATGCGCCACCTACGAAGAATGGTTAATTATCATGGAACATATCATGAGCGAAGGGAATGAGCAACTGTCCTTTTGCGAACGCGGTATCCGCACTATTTGAAACACGTACTCGCAACACATTGGATGTAACAGCGATCCCAATGATGCACTGAGTTGTCCCACTTACTACAACCATCATGGACCCAAGTCACGCAACAGGCATGAGCCGTGTGAGCTCCATTCTTTTATCCTCTAGCCTCTGTTGGTGTGCGCTGACGGATTGATGATCGCGGCACAACAATCCTAAAAAGCACTTTGTGACGGTCCTCAACCTTACGTCCTGATCAATTGAAACATTGGTAACCCGGCTATTCACGCTTCGTGATGCATTAGGCAAAACTCAGGTCATGCCTCGATGGACTGATCATATTCAGGCCCCGTCCTACGCCGACGTGATCACGAACGACACAGCTTGCCCACATCGGCAAAGCACTTGCAAGAGATAAACCCTGCTTTGTTCCGTCATGATTGTGACTGACGACAACAAATTTGCGCATCCACGACGATCCTAGAGTAGGCAGGCTACACTGTTCATACCTACACCTTTCCCCATGGTGAAAGTGAAAAACGGTCATCGTCTCATGGATCTTAGCAGATTACGACTATCATGCAAAATTAACCTGTAAAGACTTAATTATCGCTTTAGGTGGTGGCGTTGTGGGCGACCTATTGGATCTGTCGCCGCCACCCATCTGCGGGGCATCGATTATGTGCAAAGTCCCCTACTTCTACCTTGCTACTTGTCGACCTCCAGGCGGTAAAACAGCTGTTAATCTAGAGGTGGTAAAATTTTATGGGGCTTTCAAACAGCCCATCCCTTGTTCTCTGCGACCCAGAAACACTTTCACCTTACCTAAAGAAGATGGATTAACGGATGGGGAAATCATTAAATACGGGTTTCTATACTCATCCTGAATTGTTAGATCAACTGCGGATCGACCGCTCTTAAGATCCAGAAGATGTAGATTCCATCATCGCCTCAATGCGCATCAAAGCCTATGTAGTAGAAGTAGATGAAAAGGAAAAGCGGTCTTCGCGCGACCTTGAACCTAGGTCATACCTTTGGACATGGCATCGAGCATGGTAGTGCTTTCACCATTCCTCACGGCAATGCAGTTGCATTGGGATTGCTTATCATGGCAAGAGGCGCCGTAGCTCACGAAGAGCTAGACCCCTATCATTATTCCTAGCATTGAACAGCTACTAGTAGCCCAAGAATTGCCCACTACAACGACGATTGCAAAGAGATGTCATCTTTAGAAGAAGCTAGTCACGATAAAAGCCACTGGCTCTTCCATTACCATCGTGGTTCCTACGAGGGCATGGTACGTCAGTACTAAAACGAGTAACTTTCGAGGAACCTCGCAACGTACTGCATTCAATGACTATAATAAGTACTATTGTATAGTTTTATATATGTAACAACACCGATTCCCTTTTATAATTATGGCTTTAATTATCGCATGATACTGATATGTCCAAATAATAGAAAGGATTCTTATGCAACAAGTTTTTCTAATATGCCTTTATGCAAGCACGATTCCATCAATCCCCGCCAAAGCACATGCCCATCGTGCTTTAATTGCACTGCTTTGGCAGATAGCCCCTAGCACCCTTTTAATTTCCCATTCTTCTAAAGACATTGATGCTACTATGGCTTCCCTACGAGCCCTCGGTGTCACGATCACCTCATGAAAATGGGTGGCTCATGTCACTCCGTACTTGTTCCTGCTATGGGACAAGTATTGCCCCACGAATCAGGCACCACATTGCGATTGCTCTTACCCGTGTCCGCTTCTATTTGCGATACTGTGAAAGCCGATGCCAAAGGGCGTTTACCAAAACGTCCACTAGAACCATTGCTGAGCGAAATGAAAGACCATGGTGTATCCTTTTTCACAAGATGCACCGCCCTCTTCACTATGACAGGTCGATTACAAGGTGGTACCTTCTCCATGACGGGCACCGTAAGTTCTCAATTCTTCTCTGGGCTTCTGTTGGCAGCACCACAACTGGGACACACCACGGTGAATTGCACCAGTTCTTTGCAATCGAAAGACTATGTGACATTAACTATAGAAACGATGAAAGATTTTGGTGTGTCAGTAGCAGAAGGCATCACCGAAGAAGGGCATCCACGTTTTACCATCGAAGAGAACCAACACTTTCACGGCAATGAGCAATACCCCATCGAGGGAGATTGAGTCGAATGGCGCTATTTGGTTAGTGGCGTACCCGCTATGACTGATCAATCTATCTCTATCACAGGATTGCGCCCTAATTCTGTACAAGCAGACAAACGAATCCTTTCCATTTTGGAAAGTGTTGATGTCAATTGTACCTGGAATGGCACGACTGTAACAGTTACGGGCAAAGCCCATGAGCCAATCCATGGGCAATTTAGAACAAATGCCAGATTTATTACCTATTCTATCTAGCTTAGCTTGCTCCATTGAAGGAGAATCTGCTTTCATCAATGGCGCCCGCCTTCGCTTGAAAGAGTCGGATCGTTTTAGAAGCGGTAGCACAGCTAGTTCGCGATTCTGGAGGCACCGTTCGTATCGAAGGAGATAATCTGTACATCACTGGAACAGGTACTCTTACAGGAGGCACCGTGGACTGTGTCAACGACCATCTGCCTCGTTATGGCTGGTGCATTGAATGCACTCATCGCCACATCCCCTATGATTTTTAAAAAGACAGCGAAGCCATCAGTAAGTCTCTATCCTCACTTTTTGAAGACTGGAAACTGTTGCTGGAGAAACTCACAGCATATAAATATATTTAACAAATAAGGAGTAATTATGGCATCCTATTTCTGTCGTACTGTGAAAGTCTCCACTTTCGGAGCCTCTCATGGTCAAGCTATTGGCGGAGTTGTGGACGGACTTCCCTGCGGGTTTCCAGTCAACCTAGAAGCCTTACAATCCTTCCTGAAGCATGAGCTCCAGGGGCAACATCAATTGCAAACACAACGAAAAGAAGCAGATATCCCTGAGTTTCAAGCAGGCATCGTACAAGGCAGACTGAGCGGATCTCCTTTGGCTTTCACTATTCAAAATACATCCCAACGAAGTGGCGATTACGATAACCTACGAGATATACCACGCCCATCCCATGCGGATTACACCGCCCGCATGCGCTACGGCGAGTACGTAGATATGCGTGGAGGCGGTCATTTCTCCGCTCGTATAACTGCCCCTGTGTGCGTAGCTGGTGGCATTGCTATACAACTATTAGAATCCATTGGTATTCACATTAGAGCACATTAGCTACAAGTGGGTACTCGTTCAAGATGTGTCCTGTCAATTATACTAACCCACCTATGGACAAGCTCGCTAGTATCAGCGCAGAGGTCATTCCTATGCTAGATCGTGTACAACGTCATGCCGCAGAGCAACTTGTCTTGGAGTTGAAAACATCTGGCGATTCCACTGGTGGCATCGTAGAAGTCTTCGCTACCAGGTTTACCAGTTGGCATGGGAAACCCCACTATGATGGCATTGAAAACCGCTTAGGGCACCACACTCTTTTGGTATGCCTGCGGTAAAAGGCATTCCTTTGGTCTGGTTTCCTGGCTGCGCCTCCCGTGGAAGCGAGCAAAACGATCCTATCATCACTGACGAAGGTGTTCAGACGGAGAAAAATAACAGCGGTGGCATCCAGGTGGTATCACCAATGGCATGCCCTTGTCATGCAAGTAGGATTAAGCCCACACCGTCTATTTTATCTCGAGCAATCTTCCGTGTCCCTTAGTAACCACCGTGCAGAAGTGATACAAATTCAAGGTCGCCACGACCCTTGCGTAGCCCTACGTGCCGTGCCTGTGGTAGAGGCCTTGACAGCTCTTGTCCTCTTAGATTTTGTGCTGGAACATGATCCACATGCATTCCGTCATTTCAGTCATCGCATGTTGGAGGTGTAAATGTTTGGATTAGTTAGGCGTACTGCAACTTGAGCACACCTACTCCCCTATGATTCATCAAGCCTCAGGAAAGTCACGATCCTATGACATATTTGAAATAGAACCCGACCAACTACAAGATTTTTTTAATCGTTCTGACTTGCAAGGCTTAAATATTACTATCCCCTACAAAATCAATGCCTTACAAGCTTGTAAAAGTATTAGTGATATAGCCGAGTCTATTGGTTGTGTAAATACCATGGTAAACAAAAAGATGGTTCCTGTATGGAACTAACACGGATTATGATGGATTCTTAGCTACACTATCTTGGTCTAATATTGCGGTCAATGAAAAACATTGCCTCATCCTTGGTGATGTTTCTTCAAATACAGTTCATGTTGCCTTAGAGCGTCTAGGGGCAGATCCATTACCCATATCAGCCGTCATCAGTTTCCTAAGTATGAGCACATCCCGCAGTTCTACGAGAGAGCTCAAATTATAATCAACTGTACACCTGTAGGTATGTATCCGCACTGTCCGAATCAAAGTATTCACTGGCACCTTTTTAAATGCTTGAGGGTGTCATCGACTGGCATGTCCAATCCTCATCGTACAGGTGCATTTATTAGAGGCAGGAATCTCGGCATTCCCGCTGTGAATGGACTGCTATCTTCTTATTGGCACAAGCCATTGTCTGCTAGGCTTTTACTTTACATCGGCTCTATGATGAAAAGTATCCTTTCAGATCTATACAAACAGTTCCGACAAGATCAAGAGAACATAGTTCTCATCGGTATGCCTGGGTCTGGTAAAAGTACCATCGGTGAAGCCTTAGTAACGCTAACAGGACGAACACTGGTGGATATAGACCATCTCATTACAGAGGAAGTCGGTTCCATTAGCGATTATATTTTAACGCATGGTGAGCCTGCATTCTCGTGCCATAGAATCCAAGATGATCGCCGATGTGAGGGCAAACAAATAGGGCTGATCATCTCCACCGGTGGCGGTGCCGTCACTATAGCAGAAAACTATGGTCCCTTTCATCAAAATGGACGTATCTATGAAATCTATCGTCCTTAGAAGATCCTCGATACAACAGTACGTGTTCTCTCCTCTGGTGGGATAGAACGATTGCAACAGCTATACAGCAGAACGGGCTCCTGTATGCAAGATTCCGACAAGTACAAGTTGAAAATGTAGGGACACCTGAAAGCGTGGCTCAACGTATCCTAGAGGACTTTAGCAAAAATCTAGTTTTACATTATTAAATATATATAAATTGAAACTTTTCATAGGTGTGTTCTAGAACCCCGTGAAAAGCCTTTTTACTGTCTAACCATAGTCATTCAGTAGTATTAATTGACATTCTATAGAAAATAGTTTACTATTATCAAATATAAAAGTTTATATTGTTTAAGGAGGTTTTTACTATGACGGACTCGCAATAAGAGTTAAAGCGTGGTCTTAAAATCGCCACGTTCAATTATAGGCCATCGGTGGTGCCATCGGCACAGGGTTTATTCCTTGGCTCAGAGCGATCTATTAGTTTAGCAGTGCCTCTATCCTCCTCACGTATCTGATTACAGGTATTATCTGTTTCTTTATGATGCGTGCCTTAGGAGAGTTATTACTTTCCAATTTAGATCACCATTCCTTCATCGACTTTGTGAAGAATATTTAGGTGATCGAGCACTTTTCATCACAGGTTGGACCTATTGGTCTCTGTTGGCTTTTCACTCAGCTATGGCGGACTTAACTCGCGGTCGGCTTGTACATGCAGTACTGGATACCTTGGATGCCACAATGGATGCAATAGCCCTCATCGTACTAGGCATATTACTAGTTATGAATTTGACAGCAGTCAAACACTTTGGTGAAATGGAGTTTTGGTTCGCTTTAATAAAAGTAATCGCCATCGTATCACTCATCATCATTGGTCTTATCATGATTCTTACAGGATTCACCACCAATGCAGGCTGCACCGCTTTGAAAATCTAATGGAATTACGGCGGTTGGTTCCCAAATGGAACGATGGGTTTCATCTTGTCTTTCCAGATGGTAGTATTTGCTTTCACAGGCATTGAACTAGTTGGTACTCACAGCGGGAGAAACGGAAAACCCGAAAAGGTTATCCTATAGCTATCAACAACATTCCATTGCGAATCATTCTATTTTTATATTGGATCCTTGCGATTATCATGAGCATTTACCCATGGATTGCAGTGGACCCCTAATTCTAGTCCTTTCGTAGCTGTATTTAATGCGGTGGGCATCCTAGTCACGCGAGCATCGTAAACTTTGTTGTTCTAACATCAGCGACTCTGCTACCAACTCTGGTATATTTTCTACAAGCCGTATGATTCATGCCCTTTCCAAGCGTGGACATGCTCCAAGTAGAATGAAACGATTGACGAACCATGCCGTACCCTATCAGGCAACACTATTCTCCGTCAAGTACTTTACTATTTACCGTAGTCTTGAACTATGTCATGCCTGAAAGCGTATTCATCATGATTACGTCTATCTCCACATTCTGCTTTCATCTATATTTGTACTATCATCGTCGTATGCCACCTCAAATATCGGAAACAACACCCAGAATTGGCAAAACAGTCTACCTTTACCATGCCATTGTACCCATTCATGAATTACCTGATCCTAGCGTTCTTCCTATTCATCTTGGTCGTACTAGCATTTACAAAGCGACACACGCATCGCCCTCATGTTTACACCATTCTGGTTCATCCTACTATGGGTACTTCTACTCCATGTTAGCCCCTAGCGATGACGAGTGAAACAACAACAAAAATAACACACAAAAAGTGTGACCATCCGTCACACCTTTATCTTTTCCACATAATGTGGTATACTATAGGTAATAAAAAGAAGTACCACCAACGTGTCGATGGCGTTAGGCTCATCTCTAAAGTGATAGTAGATATGCCTAACGTGTTAAGGTCTAGGAAACCTTATGTCGTTAGGGCATTATCATCAATTATTTGAACAAATCAATGATTCGTACTAATAAGTCTAAAAAAATAAAATCAATAAATAGATTTTTCAAACTTTGTCATAGTACCACCTCCTCCCATAATTAGGAAGAGATGAGCCCAACTCACGTCGGTGATCCTTCTGTATTTTAATTATAGCACAAAAATATGCAAAACGTTATAATTTGAAAAAATATTTTTAGAAAAATAGACAATCTATCCATAAGGAACGCAAACACTAGCAGAAGAACATCTTGTGGTGATTTCATTGCTAAAAATAGCATATAACTAAAGAGCACGACATGTTCCGGGCAAACCTAACCACTGTATCAGTTTGCGTAGGAATATGTCGTGCTCTTACCTAGCACCATCTAGATAAATCACCACAAGGTTTCATAGAAAAACAAGTGACGCTCTCCTACGGCGCCCCACCTGTGTATGAGTTCTTTCTGTAGGTACCAAAATTAATCTATGCTAGAAACGAGCAACAAGTCTAGTGATTATATCCGAATCGTAGATAATCTTGTGGCATTATCATTGCCTAAATAAAACAACACTAAAAACGAGCAACATGTTCCGGAGCAAACCTAACCACTGTATCAGTTTGCGTAGGAATATATGCTCGTTTCTTTTCGCTAATCTAACAAATATGTCTACAAGATTTTCGCAACATAACCGAATGTTGCTCGTTCCCTCTAGCGTGAGTTCCGCCGAAAGAACTCATACACAACCAAAGCCGCTTTTTGTTCATCCTCAACTTTCCAGTTCTTCCAACTCCGCCACTGCATAGCATCTAAGTTCCCAAAAATGCTTATACAATGCTTTTTCTTCGTTTCGGTCCCTATCCCTCGATATGGTCGAGAACGGATTCTAAGTTCCGCTTTCACGCAATCTACGATGGTAGGTAATAGCAAAGCGATGGGCTTCATCACGAATTTGTTGGAGCAATTGTAATTCTGACGTATGGTGTTCTAGAATAATACTTTCCGACTCCCCTTCTACGAATACTTCCTCGATTCGCTTCGCTAAGGATATAACAGGTACATCGGTAACACCCATAGCGCGAATAACCGGTAAGGCTGCATTTAACTGCCCTTTACCACCATCAATAATAATCAAATCTGGCATAGCAATCTTTTTCATTGCCGTAGCGCTGTTCCATAATCTCCGCCATAGATGCAAAGTCGTCAGGCTTACCTTGTACTGTTTTCAACTTAAATCTTCGATACTCTCGTTTCGCCGGCTTTCCACCTTCAAAGACAACCATAGATGCCACAGTTTCTGCCCCTTGCATATGAGATATATCGTAACATTCCATACGTTCTGGCAATCGTGGCAAGTCGAGCACTTCTGCTAATTTTTCACAGCCCCACCTACCTTTATCGATAGTGTATTGCCACTGACGACGGCGTTCTGCCAAGAAGTTCTGAGCATTTTCCTCCGCCATCTTGATAAGGTCTTTTTTATAGCCCCGCTGTGGCACAGACACGTCCACTTGTTGTCCTTTCATAGAGGTGAACCATTCACTAAATAATTCACGGTCCACTGTCCATGGGCAATAGCAATTCTTTAGGTATAAACGTAGATCCTCCATAATACTGTTTGATGAACTCCGTCATCACTAGTTCTGGGCTATCCCCTTCATGTTGGACAAAATAGTTCTCACGTCCCAACAGCCTGCCACTGCGTATGAAAAACAATTGAATGCATGCCATAGGACCATCGATGGCCATACCCAGCACATCCATATCGCCTCGCTGTGTGACCATGCGTTGCTTTTCTTGTACCTTTTGGATGCTCAACAAGTCATCACGGTATTTCGTCGCTAACTCAAACTCTAGATCCTCTGAGGCTTGCTCCATCTTGGACGTAATCTCTTGGATGACCTTAACTTGTTTCCCTTCAAAAAGAGCTACAATATCATCGATGTATTTACGATAGGCCTCCACCGTCACATACTTCATGCAAGGCCCTTCACAATAATGCATATGATATTGCAAACAAGGTCGTTCTACTTTCATACTTTTACAAGTGCGCAGTGGATAATAGGACGCAAGATACGCAGTACATGATGTACCGCTGTCACATCTGTGAAAAGCTACCAAAATACTTAGCTCCATCTCGTTCCTAAACGACGAGTCATAAACAAGCGGGATACTCTTCTTGGACCGTCACTTTCACGTAAGGATATGTCTTATCATCTCGGAGCATAATATTATATTTCGGATGGTGCTCCTTGATTAAAGTCGCCTCTAGGATAAGGGCTTCCATTTCTGTTTTCGTTTGGATTGTTTCCACATCCCATGCACGGCGCATCATGACCGTCACTTTCACAGAACGGTTTACATCTTGCGCATATAGGACCGCACTCGATTGCGCAAGTTGATGCACTTTCCTACATAGATAATGCGCTGGTACTTGTCACGCCACAGTAGACCCCTGGTGTGGTAGGCAGATGGCTTACCTTTTCCAGTATATACGCTTGCTGTTCCGTATCACCCATCATCATATCTTGTTGACGAGATGGCTGAAAGTCTACTTCTTCTGCTTGCAAATTGTCTGTCGATAGGATTCATGGTGTGTCCTCAGTGTGCAACGGATGTTGTTCCATATAGTTCCTAGTTTTCCCTAACACAGGACCTAAGAATTTGCCCGTGTAACTTTCAGGCAAAGCAGCAATCTCCTCAGGTGTACCAGTACCCACAATGATACCGCCACGGAAACCACCTTCTGGACCTAAATCAATAATATGGTCCGCCGTTTTGATGACATCTAAATTATGCTCGATAACCACCACAGTATCCCCACCATCTGTGAGCTTTTGCAATACCTCTAAAAGCTTGCGGATATCTTCTACATGTAATCCAGTAGTCGGCTCATCCAGGATATATAAGGTTTTCCCTGTACTGCGACGAGCCAGTTCAGTAGCTAGTTTCACACGCTGTGCTTCCCCACCAGATAAGGTAGTCGCCGCTTGGCCTAAGCGAATATAGCCTAAGCCCACTTCTTGTAAAGTCACCAATTTACGGTGGATTTTTGGGATAGCGCTAAAGAAATCTACCGCTTCATCCACGACCATGTCTAATACATCGGCAATGCTTTTACCTTTGTACTTCACTTCCATCGTCTCTCGATTGTATCGAGCTCCTTTACATACCTCACACGGTACATACAATATCTGGCAAGAAATGCATTTCGATTTTGATGATACCATCGCCACGACACGCTTCACAGCGACCGCCTTTGACATTAAAGCTGAATCGCCCTGCTTTATAGCCACGAATCTTTGCTTCATTAGTTTGGCTGTATAACTCACGGATCGCATCGAAGACACCTGTGTAGGTGGCTGGATTAGAACGTGGTGTTCGTCCGATCGGACTTTTGGTCAATATTGATGATTTTATCTACGTATTTCTAAGCCACGAATCTCCTTGTGGGCTCCCACCTTATGATGACTTCTGTAAAGTGCATTGGCTACACCTTTATATAAAATCTCATTAATTAGTAGTGGATTTACCAGATCCACTGACACCTGTCACAACAGTAAATAAACCAATAGGAATTTCACATTCACTTGTTTTAGGTTGTTTTTCTTTGGCTCCACGGGATTTCTAAGCAGGCTTTCGTAGGTTTTCTACGTTCTTTTGGGAGTGGAATATATTTTTGACCACTTAAGTATTGACCTGTAATAGACTCTTTCACAGCCATCACCTCTGGTACTGTCCCTTGCGCCACGATTTGTCCACCATGTTCACCCTACCGCAGGTCCGATATCTACCAAATAATCCATCGCTTCAGCATCGTATCTTCATCGTGTTCTACCACGAGTAAGGTATTGCCTAAATCACGCAAACCTTTCAGCGTTTCAATTAATCGATCATTATCTCGTTGGTGCAATCCAATAGACGAGTTTCGTCTAAAAATGTATAAAACCCCAACGAGACCAGAACCAATTTGTGTAGCTAATCGAATCCGTTGCTTTCCCCACCAGATAAGGTGCCGGCACTGCGGTTCATGGTCAAATAATCTAAGCCCACATTGTTCAGAAGTCCTAAGCGAGCATTGATTTCTTTCAAAATTTGAGCCCCTATGAAAGCCTCTCGTTCCGTCAACTGTAGATTGCCAAAATAGTCCACCGCTTCACTAATCGTTAGCTGTGTCACTTCATCTATATTTTTCCCCTACACGGATGGCAAGAGATTCCGGTTTTAAACGAGCTCCCTTACAAGCTGTACATGGTTTAATAGACATATAGGATTCGAACTCTTCCCGCATGCTATCTGTACTAGCCTCTGCATGACGGCGTTTCACCATTGGCAAAATACCTTCATATTCGGTGTGGAAAGTTTTCACCTCTCCACGCATATTTTCATAGTCGAAAGTCACTTTCTCAGTACTGCCATACATGACTTCTTTTTGTAAGGCTGTAGGCAGTTCTGAAAAACTTGCCTCCAATGTATATCCATGGGCTTTCAACAATCCCTCTAACTGTCGCATGAACCACGCATTAGGGTTCGAACTCAATGGGGCTACGCCCCCATCAATAAAGGACACCGTTGGATCTGGAATGACACGATCTTCATCTACCTCCATGGTACTGCCTAATCCCAAACAGGATGGACAGGCCCCAAAGGGACTGTTGAAGGAAAACATACGAGGTTCAATTTCTGGCAAGGAAATATGACCATTAGGGCACGTAAAATGTACACTAAATTGGTGGGCTGGACCGTCTACCTCTTGGATGATGACAAATCCTTCTCCATGATGAATAGCCGTTTCCAAAGAATCTGTTAAACGACTTTCTAAGCCCTCCTTAATAACAAGACGGTCCACAACAATTTTCAATATTGTGTTTCTTATTTTTATCTAAGTTGATTTCGTCCTCAAATGTATAAATCTCTCCATTGATGCGAACGCGAGCAAAGCCATTTTACGGATTTGTTCCAACACTTTTTCATGGCGTCCTTTTTTGCCTCGTACTACTGGAGCCATCACCATAATTTTTAGTGCGCTCTGGTAATTTCATAACCAAATCTGTAATCTGCTCAATAGTCTGTTGGGCAATCTCTTCTCCACAAGTAGGGCAGTACGCACGACCGATGCGGGCAAATAATAAGCGCAAATAGTCATAAATTTCCGTCACTGTTCCCACCGTAGAACGAGGGTTACGACTCGTCGTCTTTTGGTCGATGGATATAGCCGGTGAAAGCCCCTCAATGTAATCTACATCTGGTTTATCCATTTGCCCCAAAAACTGGCGAGCATAAGCGGATAAAGACTCCACATATCTCCGTTGTCCTTCTGCATAAATCGTATCAAAGGCTAGGGGATGACTTACCAGATCCACTTAATCCTGTTAATACGATGAATTGATTTCTTGGTAGAGCCACGTCAATATTCTTCAAATTATGTTGACGGGCTCCTTTTATAATTAATTGATCTTTCAAAATAACTCCTATATCGATGAGCATAATAAGTAAATCCCTTACTATGCTCATAAATTTTATATCATCATGTTCTATACAGAGGATACCATCATTACTCCTCATTCATATCTGACCACAATTGGCGCAATCCACCTAGTTCATCACGCAACTCTACGATCGTTCAAATTCTAATTGTTTTCTGTCACTGCTTTCATGAGGCGTGTGGTCTCTTCAATGGCATTGAACAAATCTTCCTTCGTTTCGTACTGCGGTTTTCGTTGAAAGTGGTGCACTGTTTCTGCCACTGCTTCTGTGGTTGCTGTACTGTCATACACCACGGGACTATCTGCTTTGGGTTTGCGACCTTTTTGAGAGTAGCAACTTCCCTTCTACTTTGGTCAACTCAATTCAGTCTTTCACTTCCTTGCGCACTGTGCGTGGTGTAATACCATGCTCTGTGTTGTAGGACTCTTGCAGAGCACGACGACGTTCTGTTTCATCCATGGCGCGTTGCATAGAGCCCTGTAATACGGTCCGCATACATAATAACTTTCCCTTTTTTCATTACGAGTCGCACGTACCATGAGTCTGAATCAAGGACGTATCACTGCGCAAGAAACCTTCCTTATCGGCATCTAAGATAGCCACTAAGGACACTTCTGGCATATCTAAGCCTTCCCGCAGTAAGTTAATTCCCACGAGGACATCAAATACACTCGAGCTCGCAAATCACGAATAATATCGGCACGCTCAATGGTGGCAATGTCGGAGTGTAAATAGCGCACTCGGATGCCCATCTCTTTTTAGGTAATTCGTTAAGTCTTCTGCCATTTTCTTCGTCAATGTAGTGACCAACACCCGTTCATCGGACTTCGCACGGTCTTTAATCTCTCCTAATAGATCATCCATCTGTCCCTTAATAGGTCGGATTTCGATGATAGGGTCTAATATACCACGTAGGTCGAGATGATCTGTTCTGCCACATTCGTCTGTACTTCCATTTCATAAGTGCCTGGTGTAGCTGATACATAGACGATTTGATTGATTCGTTCCACAAACTCTTCAAATTTTTGGGAGGTACCGATTATCCGTCGCCGATGGCAAGCGGAATCCATAGTCAATCAAATTGTGTTTCCGCGCTTGGTCACCATTATACATGGCACGAATTTGTGGCAATGTCACATGGGATTCGTCAATGATGATAAGGAAATCATCTGTGAAATAGTCGATAAGGGTCATGGGCGCTTCTCCCGGTTGGCGGTTGGACAACAGACGGGAGTAATTTTCAATGCCTGAGCACATGGCCCATTTCCTGCATCATTTTCAATATCATATCGTGTTCGTTGTTCCAATCGTTGTGCCTCTAAGAGACGACCATTTTTCATTAAAGTATGCCAAACGTTCAGCCAATTCTGTTTCGATACGTCCAATAGCAAGGTCTAACTTTTCCTTCGTCGTTACATAGTGAGAGGCTGGGTAGATGGCAACGTGTTTCCGCTCCACAATAACATCCCCTGTAAGCACATCGATTTCCACTAAGCGATCGATTTCATCGCCAAACATTTCTACTCGAATAGCTCTTTCACTGGTGCCGGCAGGAAAATTTCTAATGTATCCCCTTGTACTCGGAAAGTACCTCGCACGAAGTTCATGTCGTTTCGGGTATACTGGATGGATACCAATTTACGAAGTATATCATCACGGCTATACTCCTGGTACTTGTCGTAGGGATACACAGAGGTACTATAGTCCTCTGGATCCCCTAATCCGTAGATGCAACTGACGGATGCGACGATGATCACATCTTTCCGCTCAAATAAGTTCATTGTCGCCGAGTGGCGCAACTTATCGATTTCTTCATTGATGGACGCATCTTTTTCAATATATGTATCAGTAGAGGCAATATACGCCTCTGGTTGGTAATAATCGTAATAGGACACGAAGTATTCCACTGCATTCTTAGGGAAAAAGCTTTTGAACTCACTCGCCAATTGGGCCGCCAATGTTTTATTGTGGGCAATGATTAAGGTCGGCTTTTGCACGGCCTCGATGAGTTTCGCCATAGTATATGTTTTTTCCCGTGCCTGTAGCGCCTAGTAATACCTGTGCCCATTCCCTCGTTCAATTCCGTCCGCCAAGGACTCGATGGCCTTTCGGCTGGTCTCCCATGGGCGAATACGGTGCCTCTACTTGAAAGGGTATGCCTTCTTCAGGAAAATGATGCAATCCGCTCATAGTCCCTCCTTATCTATCTCTATAATCGTGAAAGTTCACTGTTAATTCTATATCTAGTAACTTCTATATTATACCATGAAAGTCCATTTTTATTGTACTGTATGTTCGATACAAATATATAAATCTCCATGCGTTCCTACTGATGGAGGAACAGAAGGAGAAGTCAGGTGAGACTCTTCAACGATGCCTGTTCTTCTGACGGTGGAGATGATATAAAAGAAAAGCTGAATCAAAGATCCAACTTTTTCTTTCACTATCTGCTATCTGTTTATTGTATTACTAGACTCAGTAAGGCATAGGAAACAATGTCCACATTTACTTACCATCTATTGTTGTATTTCTATTACTCCACAATCTACAGCTACCCCTTGCCTCGAATACGGCGCAATTCTTCTTCTGTAATTGGCGTATCTCCTTGCAAGGTTTTGTGGCTGTGTCATCACCTTCTAACATTTCGATGAAGATGGCAATACCACAATCAGATAAATGATGACTTTTCATCACCGTGGTCATGTTCTAAGGTCCGCTTCATATTCTCTGCAATACGATGAACAAAGTTCCATTGCTCATCGGTGTAGCTTTCAATACGGCTAGCAATTTCCTTCCAATTACTCAAGAGCAGTCTCGTGAGGGGCCGGTACAAATCGCCTCCTACAAATTCCATAATATCTACGGCGCATTCAATGCCTTCCTCGTCGATACCATAGCCATTCATCTCATTTTTGGTCCATAACGTATTCATATAATTTCTTTCTTGTCATGGTCCGCTATTCTCCTTGTCAAAGAGAGCATTGGCAAATTCTTTCGCATTGAAAGGACGCAAATCATCCATTTGCTCACCTACGCCAATCAACGCACTGGAACACCTAACTCTTCCTTGAGTAGAAATCACCACGCCACCTTTAGCAGTGCCATCTAATTTCGTCACCACAATACCTGTCACAGGCACTGCTTCGCCGAATAATTTTGCTTGGCTCACTGCATTTTGACCGGTAGTCCCATCTAAGACTAATAAGGTTTGATGCGGTGCACCTGGAATTTGTTTGTCTGCTACACGACCGATTTTTCAGTTCTTCCATGAGGGTTTACTTTTGTATGCTAAAAGGTACCCGCTGTATCTACAATGACCAAATCTGCCTCTTTTGTGCAATAGCCGATGCTAGCATCGAATACAACCAGCGCTGGTCAGCCCCTTCCTTATGTTTTACAATGGATACGCCCACTCGGTCTGCCCAAATCGACAATTGTTCAGATCGGTACTTTGAGGAATGTATCGCCTGTCTGCGATAATAACCTTTTCCTTGCTCCGCATAGTAATGGGCTAATTTCGCAATGGTCGTCGTTTTACCAACGCCATTGACGCCCACAACCAAGATCACTTCTGGTTTATGGAGCTCAACACTTCCTCTTGAGCGCCTAGAATCTCTGTAATACGCTCCTCCATGAAAGGCATCACTTCGTTCGTGTTGTTGATAATCCTTCCGTAACGCCACGACGGATTTCTTTCATCAAATACGTCGTAGTTTTAGGGACCTAAGTCGCCAGTCAACATGGTCGCTTCTAAATCATCTAGAAAAATCATCATCGATTTCTGCATAGCCGATAACGATGGTTTCTACTTTTTACAAAATTATTTTTTGTCTTTTCTAAGCCCGCTTTCACACGGTCAAAAACTAAATGCCATAATCAGTATTCTCCTTTACTTCATCAAAAGTACGGTTAATAACCGGGATACCCTCGTTCCACCATGGTCACCCCCTGCAAGACAGAGGCAGATTCCATAGTCCGTTTACGATGGGTAACGACGATAAATTGGGTGGCATCTCTAAATTATGCAAATATTGACTAAATCGTTTCCATATTCGCATCATCCAAAGCGACATCCACTTCGTCAAGCACACAGAATGGAGCGCACTGATAATCCAACAAAGGCAAAGAGTAAAGGCAATGACAGTCAACGCTCGTTCCCCACCAGATAACAAGCTCAATTGTTGTCGTTTTTTCCCTGGCGGTTGAATGTAAAAGTCGATGCCACTTTCCAAAATAGAGTCTGGATTCGATGCCACAATTTGCGCCGTACCGCCTCAAACAATTGGGAAAAGACATGCTGAATTTCTCTCGAATCTCCTCTAGAACACCTTGCAACTGCTCGGACATAGCTCCGTCAATTTCAGCGATAACACCTTCTAATTGTTCTTTTTGCTGTGACCAAATCTTCCTTTTGCGTTTCATAGAAGGATAGTTTTTCCACTGCCTCTTCATGTTCCGCAATGGCATTCGGGTTCACGGCACCCAAGTTTTCAATGCGCTCTACTAAATTTGCTTGCTCTTGTTTCCATTCGCTCACAGATCCACCTAAGTGGATGTTCTGTGCCTCTTGTTTGTAGTATACCCTAAAGATTCCAATTGTTCCAATGCTTGTTAGCCTGTAATTGATACTTTTGTTAACCCCTCTTGTAGGTCTACTAGTTTCTTTTGCACAATCCTTGACGTTGTCTTTTATGGGTAGCTCCTCTTGCAATCGAGTCAACTCTAATTCTCCTTTACGAACTGTCTTGGTAGTTTCTTGCGAGATTCTCAATGGTGGCTACTCTGCGTTTTTCTATAGCTTGTTTCTCTGCTTCCCCTAATTCCTAAAACGGGTTCACCGCCTGAAAACGGATGACGTCTTCACCTAATTGGCTAAGACGACGATCTGAGGCTGAGCAATCTCCATTTTGCTTATCTTTGATCTGTTCCTCCTAATTGAGATACCTCTTTTGACTCTGTGCTGGTTCCATTCTAGCTTGTTCCCAACGCAACCGCAATGCTTGCAAGGCTTCACTTTCTGTGCGTTCCTGTTCTTGCAAGCTATCTTCTTTATTCACTAAGGTGTTGATTTGCTCCTGACGACCTTCACGGTTCTCCAACTGTAAGCTCCTCCGCCAATCCAGCAATCTTTTTCCCGTTATTAAGGTCACTTTGTTTTTGACGAGCCTCTTCCAGTTCTTGGTCATGGGGTGTCAACTTCATACGACCTAAACTTTGCTTGCTTGCCCTCTACACGGTGTTGCTCTTTGTTTGCAGAAACTACGCAATTGCAGATTCTTCTTGTTCTGTAGGTTTGGCGCAATTCCTTAGTACTCTCTGTAGAGGAGTTTCAATGTCCTGTTTCTAAGTCCCGTGAGGTCTGTTGTACAGCTTTCATCGTATCTCGCAACTGTACGAATCTCTACTTTCCAGCGTTTCTTGCTCTTCCTTGCATGAGATAAAATGGACGCCTTCTATGCGTTTCTGTAGCACTGTTAAAGGCTGCCACCTGGCTGTAGTTGCTCGCCTGTGAGGTGACAATGCGCAATTGTTGGTGGTATTCCTTTGTACCAGGTAAAGCCATGTTCCAAATGTATCTCTACAGTCAAAGTACGCCCTAGTAATTGATTAACAATTTCCCGTGTGCTGCAAGCATCAAAGTGAATGCGGTCCACGCCTAGAAGCCCAATACATAAGTGAGAGTTGTAGCGCCTTGCTGATCCGCTCGCTTTTCCTTTCACCCACTTATCCATCGGCAAGAACGTCACGGTACCGCCCTGCGTGCGCGTTTTCAAGTACCGCACCGCTTCCTGGAGGCGGATCTGCCGCGTCTGTAATGACGTGATGGATATGGCACCGCCCAAGAGCCGTTTCGATAGCCAATAAAACTTTTCTTTGTGAAAACATCGCTTATAGCACGAATGTGATGACCATTTCTTTTGTGTGAATATGTTTGGTTCCTTCTAATAGCCTTTTGTGAGTTTTCCAGTTGTGTAAATCAAACGACCTTCTTTAGATTGTAATGCTCTTTGTGTTTCCACCAATTTGTCTGTCGTTGACGAGTTTCTGGTTCGTGGTTGTCGAGCATTATCTTTGTCGGTGCTTTTGTACAATGGTTTGTTGGTCTTTCAGCCTGTTACTTGTAGCCTGTCGGTATTTTGTAATGTCTCCTTTAAACGTGTCCATCTTCTTTTTTTGTTGTCTTTCTATCTTGCGCTCTTGTCAACTGATGACGAGCTTCTCTACTTCATGAACAACAATGTGTGTCGTCCTGAGCACGTTGCTCTGCAGAACGCATGTACTCTAAATCGCTCACTGGCCCAGAGACGTACGAGCATAGTTGTAGGTTAGATTCGGCAGCCTTCGGTTGTGCTTCAAGTCCTCCAATCGCTTGCTAAGGTCACCTTTCCCGTTCTTCACAGACGCAGTATTCACTAGTCTCACTGTTCCTCTTCTTGTGCGTAAGCTCCTGTTTCCCAAGCTGCTACACGTTCTGCGCCTCTCCCACTTCTGCAGTCATGTTGGCTTTGGAGTCGTGCTGACCTCAATTTGTCCCGTCATTCTCCTCAGTCTCACCTCAGTAAGGTAAGCGTATTCCTCGTCCACACTTCGGTGGGTATCACGGAAACGTTTTGCAACTCCTCATGTGTCGCCCGAATAGCTCGTTGGATAGCATTCTAAGCTCAGCTCCAACTCTTCTTGCTCACGCAGATAGCTAGGTTTCTCATTCCCTTCTTGCCTTGTGCGTGAACCGAGTCCGATTCGCCGTTTTATACTCGTGAAAAGGCAATGGCTCCATCATAACTGCGTTTCTGTTGTGCCAATGTATTGTACTCTCTAGTGACATTCGCTTTGCTTCTAGGGTCTACCAATTGGTCTCTCAACGTGCTCATCACATCGTCTAAGCGTCCATATTGCGCTCCGTACTATGGATACGGCGAATGGCATCTTCTTTATTCATTTTAAAGCGAGATATACCTGCTACATCTTCAAAGATTAAACGTCGTTCTCTGGCTTTTGCTGTTCAAAATAGCATCAATACGATTCTGACCAATGATGGCCATGGAATCTTTCCCAAGCCCTGTATCTGCCAATAATAGATGAATATCTTTCAAGCGACAGTTCCGCTTGTTAATTTGAAACTCACTATCTCCATTGCGATACATACGGCGTGTAATGACGACTTCGCTCAATTCCTTGCCCTAACGTGCCATCGCTATTATCATTAAATTGACTTCTGCTGTATTGTGAGGGCGACTGTAGCTTCTGTGCCAGAAAAATAATATCTTCCGCTTTTTGCCCACGCAAATGTCGTACATTCGATTCCCCTAAGACCCAACGGATCGCATCGGCATATTACTTTTACCACTTCCATTAGGTCCCACAATCCCAGTCATGCCGGGAGGAAAAATGACACTACAGTTTTATCGGCAAAGATTTGAATCCCTATTTCTAATCGCAATAATTGCATGACTGCTTTCCTTCTATGTATACTTAGGTATGCTTTTAAATGCGATAACAGAATATAGTGTCCATACTATGTCCTAACCTGATACCCATTTGCCCACCGGTCATCACGTTTGCTACAGAGACTAGGTCAACCATTGCATAGCAGGTAATGCTCTATTCAGAGACAAGCTATATAGTATCTGATTCATCGTGACCTGCAATACATGTACAATATCTTCTTGCTTTTGTTTCCCAAGTCCATTCTATCTGCTTATATTCCTGTCCAAAGTACTTATATTTCTGATGCTGCAAAGCCCTCGTACTTTCGATGGATAGTTCGTGGATATTGCACTGTGTCGATGTGCCACACTCGAAATACTTTCGAGGTGCTCTTTCCACTGGTTTCGCTGATAGCGTTGGACGCCATTCATAGTGACCACCACCTCCAAAGGCTGGAGCATAGGTCAATCCTCACGATGCATGTCCAGTCCTGCATCAAAATCTTTCTGTACTTTGTAATCCCACTACGCATAACCTGTGTCACTCGCGTTCTAGATAGCTCTTCAAAAGGTACTGCTGTACGCCACCGCTCGTCTCTACTGACACAAATGTGCGTATATCGTTTTCTGACGCACGCGATTCGGTTAGTTCTGGTATCTTCGATGACAATCACTGGATAAACATGCGACATATGTGTGCCTGCTACTGGACCTGGCTTTCACCGCCGTATGCATCTAAGGTCGACTATGTCTCTGCCAGGCAATCCCGGCAGCAATTGTATACCCAAGGTTATGCTTGTGCCCGTATCATTCTGGCACGCCTGTTCCACATCTGCTACCGTATGCCCTCGCTTGCCTAGCTTGAGCATGCGACTCTTCTAATGTTTGCAATACCCTAGTTCGATGGCACTGCACACCACTAGCATAGAGTTCTTCTCAATCGGTCTTCCCTGATGGCATCTGGTCGTGTGGACACGCGGGATTCCTTGAATTAAGTCCCTGTTGAAAGGCTTTCTTAGCAGGTGCCAGCAATTGGTATCTTGTGCTTTGTGGTATAGGCCGTAAAGCTACAAAGTAGGCTCTACTCCCATTGTCCGCTGATTTCCTTGCTCATGATACAGTTTCTGGATGGATTCACGGACGGTATGCAGGCGTGACCATCTCTTGATGCGATATACGGGAGTCGATCATACAACACACAAATATAGGGACAGCCAACATGAGGGCTGAAAAATGGAAGCAATCTAGCGTTTCTTTTATTTACTTCCTCATAGCAAGCCTCCCACAGTATATGGTACGTATATTCAGTTACCACTTTATCTATCTTTTATCTATTTCATTGATTTCATGAACTATTAACTCTTTATAGTATGAGTTGTACATACCTATCTATTGTACCATGAGAATAGATTCTATCCTACCATAAGAATACATTCTATCCAGCATAAGAATAGATCAAGCATGACCATTAGAATAGAAAAGGAGTGGTCTCACCCTCAACTCCTTATTGTTCTGTATTAGTTATATACTTTGCTGCATGCATTGGGCAAATGATTTCTTATTGCGTCTAGAACCTACGCCTGATGGCACTCCATCGGCGACAACTCATAGTAAAGAATTTGTCGTGGTCCGTCCCGTTTCATCAATCACATGGTACTGAATCACAGCATTCTTGCTGCACCACTCAGCTCTTGGAGCATATGTTTTAAAAATCTTTTACCTACTTTTCCTGAAAGCGCCATTTGAGATATCCATGCAAATGACTCAAATATCGAACTGTTTTCCACTGCATGTCCACACTCTCTAGAATAGATGGCCCCCAAGATCTGGCTTTACAGTTGCATTCAAGCCAGATCGAGTTGGCACGATTCGCACCTCCACAGTGTCGTTCTCCTCTCCACCTAAGCGTAGATAGGTTCCCAGCTGCAGGGTACGTGACCACAGTCTGAAAGCAAAGAGCCTTCACACACGGTGCAAGCTTTTCAAACGGGTCAGTTCACCCTCAGTCATTTCTGGATATGTTAGAAATAAATATTCTCCATGATGAGATCTAACACAGCATCCCCTAAGAACCCAATCGCTCATTATGATGTCTCATGAGATAACTTATGTTCATTCGCATAGGAAGAATGTAGTCAATGCACGATGTAATGTATGGATATTTTGTAATGGCAAACCTAAACTGCATTAAGCTCGTGAAGTAATTCTTCACGAGCCCGACAATTTACTGCTACTATTAGAAGCACTCACCATTATGCCCTCATATCGACGAACAAACGATAGTACCGTTGTGTCCACCAAAGCCAAAAAGAGTTGAGAAAGAGCTACAGTCTACTTTCATATCACGTAGCACCCTCAGATACATAACCCAAGTCCAATTCATGGATCTGATTGTTCAAGTTAATCGTTGGATGTACTTGCCAGTTTCAATAGCTACTGCCATAACAATCGCTTTGATAGCACCAGCTGCTGCCTAACAAGTGACCTGTCATAGATTTTGTAGAGTTGATAGCTAATTTTGTTTATAGCATGGTCCCCGAAACAATTGCTTTAATTGCCAATGTTTCATTTGCATCGTTAATGGATGTAGATGCACCATGAGCATTGATATAATCAACTTCTTCAGGTTTGATACCCGCATCGTTCAATGCAATTCCACACATTACGAGCTTGTGTACCACCTGAGCTGGAGAAGAAATATGATGACGTAATCGCCGTTTGTGCCATAGCCTACTACTTGGTAGATATGTGCACCACGTGCTTTTTGCATGTTCTAACTTCTTCCAATACGATCACCAGAACCTCGCCCATGACGAAACCATCGCGGTCAGCTGCAAAATGGACGAGATGCTTTTGTAGGCTCATCGTTGCGAGTAGACATAGCTTACAGAAGCCAAAGCCTGCGCTACTGCTGCTGGAGATACAGCCGCTTCTGTACCGCCTGCAAACATTACGTCTGCTTGACCATAGCGATCATGCGGAACGCTCACCGATAGCATTTGTACCAGATGTACAAGCTGTCACAACCGTTTCAACAGGACCTTTTCAGTCCCAATTGAATGGATACACGACCAGATACCATGTTAGCAATCATCATAGGTACTGCGAAAGGACTCACACGGCCTGGGCCTTTTTCAAATAAAGTTACATATACATCGTGGATGGAGTCGATACCGCCGATACCAGTACCCACTACAGTACCACAACGGTCTGCCTCTTCTTTATCTAAATCTAAATCTGCATCTTTTGTGCTAATGCACTGCTAGCGCAGTAGATGCAGAAGAGCGGTCCATACGGCGCGCTTTTTATCGATACCAATTGTGTAGGGTCGAAATCTTTGATTTCCTGCAATACGAGTGGCATAGTCACTGCATCAAAACGAGTAATAGGACCGATACCGGATTCACCGCGTAACAATGCATTATAAAAGTCATCTTTACCGATTCCCACAGGTGTTACGGCACCTAAACCAGTAATAACAACACGTCTTTCCATGATTCCACCTCTTTATATTTCATCAATCAATGGTTCCGCTCGGAGATATGGCGAGCAAAATTTCTTATAACAGGTAATATGGACTCTACTTTATGCATATTATTACCTGAGAATACCAAGCCCTGTTTCACGTCACCTTGTTGTGCCCGTGAAAGCGCTTTATAATATCTGGAATTTGTGTGAACAATGCTTAAGCATCGATGACATTCTGTTGGTGGCGGCACTAGTGTCTAATACTGTTTCTGCAAACTTATTGCTGCAGCTTTGTCCTGGAAGTCCCTACTGGACTTTGGATTAAAACGATATCGTCTGGCGCATCTGCACGGACGTACATTTTCTTTCAACTCATCCAAGGCGTTACACTCCACTGGCCGCAAAACGGCTTCCCATTTTGGCCGCCTAGCACCCTAATTTAACATTTCAACAATATCCGCTCCCATCAAGAACACCACCAGCCCCAATGACTGGAATATTCTTAACATGCCCTACCACCTCTGAAGTACTAATTCACGGAGAAGATCGATCTGTACCTAAATGGCCACCTGCTCACAGCCTTCTACTACACTGCAGGCTCCCAATCCTTCAGAATACGCGCTAATTTAGGGCGTAGATACGATAGGTACAATCGGCGTGCCCTGATCTCGACCCTAAAGACAAACATATCTCGAGATCAGCGCCAGCTACTACGAGGTCAATCCCCTCTTCAATGGCCGTTTTTACAAGGCCCAAAAATTCTGTAGCACTACCATTGCATTTATACCAATAATGCCCGTAGAGCGATAATTTTTCTTACTAATTGTATTTCGTATCGTAATTCATCAAGAGGCATGCCAGATGCTGCAATCAGGCCGATACCACCTTCATTTTGCAACGGCTGCAGCCAACGGAGCTTTGTAGACAATCGGATTGCCATTCCACCTTGAATTACCGGTACTTTGGCTACCAATTTCCCGTATTCTAAGTTCGAGGGTTTCACTGATAATTCCTCCCTGTGCCAAGTCCTCCAGGGGGCGAGCTGTAGTGGTGCATAAGTGCTTAAGACTTATTTTTGTGAGAATCGATGTAATCAACTGTGTCTTTTACAGTTTTGATCAGCAACATCATCAGGGAGTTTCAATATTGAATTCCTCTTCAAAATGCCGTGATCCGTTCAACGATGTCAAGAGAGTCAGCGCCCAAATCATCGATGAAGAGTGGAGTCGATCGACCACTTCAGATTCGTCAACGCCCAATTGTTCAACAACAACAATAGCTTTTACTTTGTCAAATGTGCTCATTCCGTACACCTCCTTTCACGTAATCTATCATAGGATCTTGCTACATCACCATTCCGCCGTCTACATTGAGAACTTGGCCAGCAATATAACGTGCAAGTCAGACGCTAAAATGTTACCACCCCAGCGATTTCTTCTGGTTGACCCATACGCTACTAGTGGCACAGTTGCTGCAATACCTTCTTGATCAGGTAATACATCTGTCATGCAGCTGTTTCAATAAATCCTGCGTGCTACTGCATTCACAGTAATGCCACGGCGGCTAATTCTTTAGCTATTATGTTTTTGTGAGCCAATCACCCTGCTGCGGTACATGAATTAGCCTGACCCACACTACCTATTTATACCAGATACAGATGTCATGTTGATAATGCGACCAGAACGTTGTTTCACCATGAGCTTAGCCACAGCTTTAGATACTAAATATACGCCTTCAGTTGATATTCAATACATCATCCCAATCGTGTCGGTACGGATTTCAACAAAGCCATCGCGGGTAATACCTCGCATTTGTTGCAATACATCAATATGACCAGACCACGGCATGTGCTTCGTCTACCATTGCTTGTCTGTCTGCATTACCTACGTCCGCTTTGATTTTTAAGCGCTTTATCATCAATGCTTCCACTTTTTCCACACTGTTTCTTGCGCCACAGCCTCACTGCCACTATCTGACAGTACATCTGGCACCAGCTTTGGCTAATTCCACGGCTTCTGGCTTGACCAATCACCGCGGAGAGCGCCTGTTACCACTGCTACTTTACCTGTTAAAGTCCATCTTATTCTCCTTGTAAGAACGCAATTGCGGAAGCTAAGGATGCTTCGTCTTCTACATTTGCTAATTCCATTGCTTTGTTAATCGTGAATCCTGTCAACACTTTTGCCAGGGCCTACTTCTACAAATCGCGGAAGTGGCGCAAAGTCCACCAGAAGCATGCTATGATCTTCCTCAAAAGTACTGGAGGCTGCTTGCTTGTCAGTTACCAAGGCTTCTTTGATTGCTGCCCCCATCGTGTAGAGTTTCACCAGTATTAGCCACTCACTGGAATTTGAGCGTCTTTCACTTCGATTTTATCTCACTCTTCTTGTAAACGTTTGGTCGCTGGTTCCATCAAGCTGACTGTGGAAAGAGCACTCACTGTATCACTGCGTTTGCCAACTTCTTTCATTTTCAAGTACCACTTCGACTGCTTTTATGCTGTAATTACGATTTGACCAGGCAGTTGAAGTTAACAGCATACAGATCACTACTGTATCGTTCACTTCTTCGCGGGTGCGAACGACTTCTTCAC
>BNJS01002332.1_pt1 | contig 58534 bp, 60 predicted proteins | sample 8540461 | NCBI WGS metagenome assembly BNJS01 (sample SAMD00202454, study PRJDB9452) | human saliva metagenome | isolation source: human saliva | place: Japan
GGGCAGCTCATCGGCTCGACGGCCACGCCCACACGGCCGATGTAATCCGCCGAGTAGACCTGCAGCCAGCGCGCGTCAGACGCCAGGGACACGCCCACGCCCGAAGCGGGGTCGCGCAGCGTCACGGTCCCAGGTGCCCCTCGGGCAGGCCGGCGAAGGCGTGGTCCAGGCGGGAGGTGCCGATGATGGTGGGGGAGCGGAAGTCCAGCCCGAAGGAGGCCACGTCGTGGGCGGCCACCGGGATCATGGATGCGTTGGCCTCGTAGATGATGGCGGCGGGGTTCTCGAGCTCCAGCTCGTCTGCCGGTAGCCCGTCGACGGCCAGGTAGGGGTGGAAGCCGACGCCGTAGGGGGCGGTGCCCTCTCCGATGTTCGTCGCCGACAGCTCGACGGTGAGACCCGTCTTCGCGTCCAGGCTGTAGCGAGCGGACACCGCCAGCGTCCACGGATAGGAGTAGCGCGCCGCGATCAGGGTGTGCAGCAGGACCGAGGAGGCGTCGGCCTCGGTGATCTCCCACTCCTGGAAGGCGACGAAACCGTGCAGCGATGTTCCGAACGTGGGCTCGTCCACCGGTAGGTCGTAGGACGTGCCCTCCCACGAATAGGAGCCGCCTGCGACGCGGTTCGGCCACGGCATGAGCACCTTGCCGAGGTAGCCCAGGGGGCACTCACTGACGCCGTGGGGGACGACCAGGTCGTGTCCGCGGTAGCGCAGCCCCGCCAAGCCGGCGCCCACGGTGACGATCCGCGCCTCGTAGTCTCCGGCCTGTAGAACGATCTCGCGCCCCGATGCGCCCCGATCCAACATTGATGCTCCTTCGCAATCACTGAACATGGACAACACTTATTGTAAACGGACTTGAGTCGTCCAGATCACTGTGGGCGCGTATCCTTATAGAGAATGACTCTCAATTGAAAGGAACGCCTCGGCCCATGGCACACGAGATCACCGACGAATTCGTCGCCTCCCTGCACGCATCCTCAGACTCCGCCCGCGCGGTCGCCCGCAACGCCGTCTCCCACGCCGGTGTGGAGCCCGTCGCCTTCGACCGCGCCAAGGTGGTCGCCACCCCCACGGTCGTGTCCCACAAGGTGGACGACTGGAAGGTGACGTCGCAGAAGAAGTCCGGCCGCTGCTGGCTCTTCTCCTCCCTGAACCTGCTGCGCTCGACCGCGCGCACCCGCCTGGGCCTCAAGGACTTTGAGTTCTCGCAGAACTACGTGCTGTTCTGGGACAAGTTCGAGCGTGCCAACTTCTTCCTCACCGATGTCATCGCCACCGCGAAGACCGAGGAACTCGACGGCCGCCTCCTGCAGTTCCTGCTCGGCGACGTCCTCTCCGACGGTGGCCAGTGGGACATGGCGGTGTCCCTGTACCTCAAGCACGGCCTCGTCCCCAAGGTCGCGATGCCCGAGACCGAGTCCTCCGGCCACACCGCTCCCCATGAACGACCGCCTCAAGGTCGTCCTGCGCCGCACCGCCCTCGAGCTGCGCTCCCTCGTTGAGGCCGGAGCCTCCGAGGAGGAGATCCTCGAGGTCAAGGAAGCCGCGCTGGCCGACGTGTGGCGCATCCTCGTCATCTGCCTGGGTGAGCCCCCGGCCTCCTTCGAGTGGGAGTGGCGCGACGACAAGGGCGAGTTCCACCGCGACGGCGTGCTCACCCCGCGCGAGTTCTACTCCCGCTACGTGGACGTGGACCTCACGCAGTACGTGTGCCTCGTCGACGACCCGCGCGCCGAGCACCCCAAGGGCCACACCCTGACGGTCGACCACATGGGCAACGTCGTGGGCGGTCGCCCGATCCTCTACGTGAACACCCCCGTCGAGCAGATCCGCGAGATCACGGCCTCCATCCTGGCCTCGGGCCGCGCCGTCTGGTTTGGCGCTGACTGCGGCCAGCAGTCCGACCGAGCCTCCGGCCTCTTCGTGGACGGCCTCTACGACTTCGACAACCTCTTCGGCGTGGACTTCTCCACCTCGAAGGAGCAGCGCGTCAACACGGGCGAGTCCGCGATGAACCACGCGATGCTCTTCACCGGCGTCGACATCGACGACGAGGGCAACGCCCGCCGCTTCCGCGTGGAGAAACTCCTGGGGCGAGGAGCCCGGCGAGAAGGGCTTCTTCACGATGGACGCCGCCTGGTTCGACGCCAACGTGTTTGAGGTGGCCGTGCACGTGGACGACCTGCCCGCGGACCTGCGCGCGGTCATCACCGAGGAGCCGCTGCACCTGCCGGCCTGGGACCCGATGGGGGCGCTGGCCTGAGGCAGACGGTCTGACTGAGTGAACGGTGGCCGTCGCGTCGGGACCGTTCGCTATGTGACCTCCTTCAGCACGGGGCGGGTGGAGTGGGACAATTGTTCCGCGACACCCGCCCCGTTATCTGTGGAGGACACATGAGTACCGACGTGACCCGCGACTTCGCCTTCGGACTGCCCAAGGCCGAGCTGCACCTGCACCTGGAAGGCACCCTCGAGCCCGACCTGAAGCTGGCCCTGGCCCGCAAGAACGGCGTCGATATCGGCCAGTCCACGGTCGAGGAGGTCCAGGCCACCTACCAGTTCAACGACCTCACGTCCTTTCCTGGCGGTCTACTACCCGGCCATGGACGTCCTCCAGGACGAGGACGACTTCCACGACCTGGCTGCCGCGTACTTCGAGCGCGCCCGCGCCAACGGTGTCGTGCGCGCCGAGTGCTTCTTCGACCCGCAGGCCCACACCTCGCGCGGCATCGCCATCGAGACGGTCATCCGCGGCTATCACCGCGCCGTCGTCGAGGCGCGCGAGGCCGGCCTGTCCGCCGACCTCATCCTGTGCTTCCTGCGCGATATGAGTGCGCAGTCCGCGCTCGAGACCCTCCAGGCGGCCCTGCCCTACAAGGACATGTTCATCGGCGTCGGTCTTGACTCCGACGAGCGCGACAACCCGCCCACGAAGTTCGCCGACGTGTTTGCCCTGGCCCGCGAGGCTGGCCTGCACGTGACGATGCACTGCGACATCGACCAGGTCGGCTCGATCGACAACATCCGCGCGGCCCTCACCGAGCTGGGCGCCGAGCGTCTCGACCACGGCACCAACATCGTCGAGGACCCCGAGCTGGTCGCTTACGCGCGCGACCACGGCATCGGCCTGACCTCGTGCCCCCTGTCCAACTCCTTCGTCACCGAGGAAATGAAGGGCAAGGAGATCGTCGAGCTGACCGCCGCGGGCGTCAAGGTGAGCGTCAACTCCGATGACCCCGCCTACTTCGGTGGATACGTCGGGGACAACTACCTCGCGCTGGCCGAGCGTTCGACCTGGGCCGCGCGGACCTGGAGCGCATCGCCCGCAACTCCATCGAGATCGCCTGGATCTCAGATGACGAGAAGGCCGAGCTGCTCGCCCGCGTGGATCGCTTCGTGTCCGAGAACTGAACACCGACGAACGAGGCCGGGGCTGAGAGGGCGTGAACGCGCGGATCGGCCCCGGCCTCGTCGTCCGTGGGGGAGCGCTATTCTCACGGTGTGCGCAGGGTGGATACAAGCTGTCACAATTGGCCACCCCGTGAACGCGCTGCGCGCTCGCTGCCCAGTGCTGACATGATAGGGACCATGACGAACCACACGAAGCCGACGTTGTTGATTTCCAACGTCCTGCCGGCACGCCCGGGGGACGAGGCATACAACAACATCTGCATGCGCCTGTGGGATCGTCTCCTTGAGGCTGCGCTGCCGAACTGGAATGTCATCCGCGAGTACGCGCAGGAGGATGGCGCCGAGGGTGCCGCTCTGCGTGCCCAGCACGCCGACGCGATCGTCATCATGGGTGGCGAGGACGTCCATCCCAGCCTGTACGGCGCCTCCCAGGGCTACGAGGCCGAGGGGCGTCACTGGTACCGCGCCGACCGCGGGCAGATCTCCCTCGTCGACTACGCCGTGCGCACGGGTACCCCGCTCCTGGGCATCTGCCGTGGCATGCAGATCATCAACACGGCGCTGGGTGGCACGCTCGAGCAGCACATCGAGGGCGCCCACGGCACCCACACGAACAACCGGATCCTGTCCGACCACCGCTTCATCCGCCACAGCGTGCGCGTCGGCGAGGGAACTAACCTCGAGCGCGCCCTGGCCCCCGTCCTCACCGACTCCGAGCTAATCATCTCGTCCGCGCACCACCAGCGCGTGGATCGCCTCGCGCAGGGCCTCCAGGTCAGTGCGCAGGCCCCCGACGGCACGATCGAGGCCATCGAGTCAATCGACGCCCCCCTCATCGGCGTGCAGTGGCACCCCGAGGACCCCGCCGCCGACATCTCCCAGCTGCGCGCCCTCCTCGGCCACCTGGACGCGCGCCGCGCCCCCCGCCTCGAGAGGGCCTCGACTACCCTGGTCGCATGACCATCTCCCCGGGAACGAACTTCGACGACCCCCGATTTCGCGACGACGAGCGCACGCCCGCGCAGCGCATGAGCGACGGCGACTACTACGTCGCGGACGATGAACTCGCCGCATCAGCGAAGCGCGCGGTACGCCTCCTGAGCCTCTACGAGCAGGCGCACCCCAGCGACCCTGACATCGCCCGCTACCTGCTCGACCAGGTGCTCGGCCAGGTGGGGGAGGGCGTCGACATCCGGCCTCCGCTTCGCGTCGACTACGGGTACAACATCTCCATCGGAGACGGTTCCTGGGCCAACTACGGCCTGACCGTGCTCGACGTCGCCCCGGTCGTCATCGGCGCCGACGTCCTCATCGGCCCCAACTGCTCGCTCTACACGGCGATCCACCCGACCGAGCCCGGGCCTCGTCGCGCGAAATGGGAGTCCTCAGCACCAATCACCCTTGAGGACAACGTGTGGCTGGGTGGCTCCGTCGTCGTGTGCCCGGGCGTCACCATCGGCGAAAACTCGATCATCGGAGCTGGTGCCGTCGTCACCCGAGACATCCCCGCCAATTCCATTGCGGTCGGCAACCCCGCCCGCGTCATCAAAGACCTAGACCCCACGACACCGCGCGCGATTGAAGCGGCGGGTGTCGGAGTCATCGCGCACACGGGAGATCACACATGAGCATCCTGCCGATCTGCATCACCGGCGAACCGGTCCTGCATCAGGTCGCGGCCCCGATCGAGTCCTTCGATTCGGAGCTGAGTGACCTCGTCGCCGACATGATCGAGACGATGCACGCCGCGCCCGGCGTCGGCCTCGCCGCACCCCAGGTGGGCGTTGGCTCCCAGGTCTTCGTGTGGAGGTACGGAGGCGCCGGATCCTTCGATTCCTACTACCGCGACGTCCTCCAGCTCGACGAGGGGCCCGCGCGCGGCTTCAACACGGCGCTGAGTGGCGTCGTCGTCAATCCCCACGCTCGACCTCGTGTGGGACGCAGAAGGAGCGGGCGCAATCCTGCCCGAGGAACCCGACATGATGCGCGAGTCCGAGGGCTGCCTGTCCGTGCCCCGGCTACGGCTACCCCCTGCGCCGCGCGCTCGGTGCGGTCCTGCGCGGCTACGACGTCGGACGGCAACGCCATCGAGGTCAGCGCCCGCGGGCTGGCTCGCGCGCATCTTCCAGCACGAATACGACCACCTGCAGGGCACCCTCTACGTCGACCGCCTCGAGGCACCCTACGCCGACGAGGCCCAGCGGGCCATCGCCGAGCGCGGATGGGGCGCCTGCGGACACACGTGGACCCCGGGGGAGCGAGCCTAAGCCGCTTCCTCCCGGGGTCCCGGTGCGTTCGCGTCAGTGGACCAGGAAGCCCAGCGAACGGAAGTAGTTGCGGACCTCCTCGGTGGCCTCGGGCGTGGGAGCCTTCGTGTCCTCCAGGTGGTACTCCAGGCCCAGCGAGTGCCACTTGTCCTTGCCCAGCTGGTGGAAGGGGAGGACCTCGACACGATCGATGACGTCCTTCCATCGCGAGACGATCTCGCCGACCTGACGGACGTTCTCCGGGTCGTCGGTCAGACCCGGAACCAGCACGAAGCGGATCCACATGCGGGTGGCGCCACCGCGCGCCGCGATGCGGTCGCCGAACTCGATCGTAGGCGCCAGGGAACGTCCCGTCGCCTTCTTGTAGGTCTCCTCGTTGCCGCTCTTGACGTCCAGGAGCACGAGATCAATGGCATCGAGCATCTCGTCGTCGCAGTTCGCGCCGAGGAAACCGGAGGTGTCGATGCAGGTGTGCACGCCCATCTCCTTGGCACCCAAAAGGATACGTTTGGCGAACTGCGGCTGCATGAGGACCTCGCCACCGGACAGGGTGATGCCGCCCTTCGTCGTGCGGAAAATACGGCGGTAGCGGGCAATGCGGGAGAGCAGCTCCGTGTCGGACACAGGAGCGCCGTCCTTCATGAGGAACGTGTCGGGGTTGTGACAGTACAGGCAGCGCAGCGGGCAGCCGTTGAGGAAGACCGTCATGCGCGTGCCGGGGCCGTCAACGGCGGTGACGAGCTCCCAGGAGTGAATGGAACCCAGCGTGCCCTCACGCATGCGGCGCAGGCGCTCGGAGCGCTCCAGATCCGTGATCTCCTCCAGACCCTCGACGCCAGCGCCGACGGTACGGGATTGGGGAGCTTGGAAATCCTGCTCACGGAACGTGGGAAGAGCGAGGGACTGCGACATGATTCCTTCTTCGCGGTTGAGTGGGAGCGGTGGCCGTGATGGGAACGAGGCCGGGGGCGTCAGCGGAGCGCGCCGACGTGGGCAGACATAGTAGTGGGGCGCCGAGCGTTGCCCGACGCCCCACTCCAATCAGCTATCAGGCCGAGTGGTGGAAGGTGCGGGACAGAACGTCCAGCTGCTGCTCACGGGTGAGCTTGACGAAGTTAACGGCGTAGCCGGAAACGCGAACGGTCAGGTTCGGGTACTTCTCGGGGTGCTCCATGGCGTCCTTCAGCGTGGACTCCTCGAGGACGTTGATGTTCGCGTGGTAGAGGCCTTCCTTGTCGCCGCGCTCTTCGCGGGCGGCCTTCATGTGCGGCGAGGCGCTCTTCGTAGGTCTTGGTTGCCATAACATTTCTCCTTTTGTGAGACTCCGGCGGTGCCGGCTTGGATGGGTCGCGGTGCGACTCACCCACGAGTGGTGGGTGGCGGGGATCAACACGGGCCACGCATCGATCCCCGCCGATGGTGGATCAGTAGCCCTTGGTGCCGTCGTAGGCGCAGGAATCGTCCGGAACGAAGCCGGCGTCGAGGATGCCGACCAGGTTCTGGATCTGCTCTTCCTTGGAGCGGCCCAGGCCCTGCGGGGTGATCGTGTTCGTCAGCGAGATGCCGTCGAGGGCGTCGTTGTAGTCCAGCTTGCCGACCGACAGCATGGAGGCGACCATGCCGTGCGTGTCGATGCCGTTCTCCGGGTTCGCGCCGGGGGCGAAGGGGGTGCCCTTCTGGTGGCCCGACGGGAAGGAACCGGTGGCCTTGCCGTAGACGACGTTCGAGGTGATCGTCAGGACCGACTGGGTCGGGATCGCGTCGCGGTACATGGGGATGGCGCGGATCTTGTCCATGACGGTGTGGACGACGGTCGCGGCGATGTCGTCGGCGCGGTCATCGTCGTTGCCGTAGGTCGGGAAGTCGCCCTCGGTGCGGTAGTCGACGACCAGGCCGGTCTCGTCGCGGATCGGGTAGACCTTCGCGTACTTGATGGCGGCCAGCGAGTCGGCAACGATGGACAGACCGGCGATGCCGCAGCCCATGGTGCGAATGATCTCGGCGTCGTGCAGCGCCATCTCGATGGCCTCGTAGGCGTAGCGATCGTGGCAGTAGTGGATGATGTTGAGGGCCTCGACGTAGGTGCCAACGACCCAGTCCAGCATCTCCTCGTAGCGCTTCCACACGTCATCGAAGTCGAGCGGGCCGTCACCCTGGACGGGCTCGTAGCCTTCCATGACCTGCTTGCCGCTCATCTCGTCGCGGCCACCGTTGATGGCGTAGAGCAGGGCCTTGGCGGCGTTCACGCGAGCGCCGAAGAACTGCATCTGCTTGCCGACCTTCATGGGGGAGACGCAGCACGCGATGGCGGCGTCGTCGCCCCAGTGGGCGCGGATCTGCGGATCGGACTCGTACTGGATCGACGAGGTGTCGATCGAGATGAGGGCGCAGAACTCCTTGTAGCCGCGGGGCAGGTTCTCGTCCCAGAAGATGGTGATGTTCGGCTCGGGGGCCGGGCCGAGGTTGACCAGCGTCTGGAGCAGACGGAAGGAGGTCTTGGTGACCAGCGTACGGCCGTCGTCGCCGAAGCCGGCGTCCGACCAGGTGGCCCAGTAGGGGTCGCCCGAGAAGATCTGGTCGTAGGCGATGGTGCGCAGGAAGCGGGTGATGCGCAGCTTGATGACGAGGGCGTCGATGATCTCCTGGGCGCCAGACTCGTCCAGCGTGCCGTTCTTCAGATCGCGCTCGAAGTAGACATCGAAGAAGCCGGACAGGCGGCCGATCGACATGGCGGCGCCGTCCTGGGACTTCACGGAGGCCAGGTAACCGAAGTAGGTCCACTGCACGGCCTCGTGCGCGTTGGTGGCCGGGCCGGAGATGTCGTAGCCGTAGGACTGCGCCAGGTTCTTCAGCTTCTTGAGGGCCTTGATCTGCTCGGAGTGCTCCTCGCGGTAACGCGCCCAGTGCTCGGAGAAGGGCTGGTCGATGTAGCGATCCTTTTCCTTTTCCTTCTCGGCGATGAGGTGGTCAACGCCGTAGAGGGCCACGCGGCGGTAGTCGCCGATGATGCGGCCGCGGCCGTAGGCGTCCGGCAGGCCGGTGATGATGTGGGAGGAACGAGCAGCACGAATACGCGGCGTGTAGATGTCGAAGACCGCGTCGTTGTGGGTCTTGCGGTACTGGGTGAAGATCTTCTTCACCTCGGGGTTGTACTCCATGCCGGCCTCGTGGATGGCCGTCTCGACCATACGCCAGCCGCCGTTCGGCATCATCGCACGCTTGAGGGGGGCGTCGGTCTGCAGGCCGACGATCACGTCATCGTCCTCGCAGATGTAGCCCGGCTTGAAGGCATCGATGTCAGCGGGGGTGTCCGTGTCGATGTCGAGGATGCGCACCTTGCGCTCTTCGGAGAGGTACTTCTCTTCGAGAGTGTTCCACACGCGCAGGGTCTTCTCGGTCGGCCCTGCCAGGAACGAGGCGTCGCCCTCGTACGGGGTGTAGTTCAGCTGGATGAAGTCACGCACGTCGACCTCATCGCACCAGTTACCCTTTACGAAACCTTCCCAGGCCTTCTGGTCTGCTGTCGTCATTCTTCCTCTTCTCGGATGTCCGTATCCCGTTGTGGGGACGGTATGTCAGGAGCAAAACTCCCATGTGCGTCGGATTCCAACGCTTAGGCCCATTGTCCTACGGCTTGGGGGGTCTCCACAACCCATATCGACCGCCGGTCTATGTTCTCCGTCTCAGGATATGGGTCCAAAGTCTCTGTCGGTCAAATTGTGGGACCAAGGTCCTTAAGAGAAGGGAGAGGCTTTGACCGCCTACACTGGTATCAGTGCCCGTCCCACAAAGGAGAAAAAGTCCTATGTCTGCACCCCGTCCTGTCCTCGGAGTTGGCGTTCTTGGAGCCGGAACCGTCGGTAGCCAGGTCATTCGCATTCTTCAGTCAAGTCGCGAGGATTTCGCCGCTCGCTCGGGCGCTGAAATGGAGGTGCGCCGCGTCCTCGTCCGCAATGTGGATGCCCCGCGTGACGCTCCGATCGACCGCGAGTTGCTGACGACCGACCCGGCCGAGGCGATCGACAACATGGACCTCGTCGTCGAGCTGATCGGCGGCATTGAACCCGCGCGTACCCTCGTGCTGCGCGCCCTCAACCAGGGCATCTCGGTCGTCACGGGCAACAAGGCCCTGCTGGCCGCGCACGGCCCCGAGCTGTACGAGGCCGCCGCATCCAATGGTGCTGACCTCTACTACGAGGCCGCCGTCGCTGGCGCCGTCCCCGTCGTCTACGGCCTGCGTGAGTCCCTCGCCGGCGACCGCATCACGACCGTCATGGGCATCGTCAACGGCACGACCAACTTCATTCTGGACGCCATGAGCACGAAGGGCCTGAGCTACGAGGAGGCCCTCAAGCAGGCACAGGACCTTGGCTTCGCCGAGGCCGACCCCACCGCCGACGTCGAGGGCTTCGACGCCGCCGCCAAGTGCTCCATCCTGGCCTCTCTTGCCTTCCATACCCGCGTCGGCATTGACGACGTCGCCGTCGAGGGTATCTCGAGCATCACCAAGGAAGACATGGAGGAGGCCGCGCGCGTCGGCCACACCATCAAGCTCCTGGCGATCGCCGAGCGCCGCATCGGCGAGGACGGCCGCGAGGGCGTTGCCATGCGCGTCCACCCCGCGCAGGTCCCCTCCGATCATCCTCTCGCCTCCGTCGACGGCGCCTTCAACGCGATCCTTGTCGAGGGCGAGGCTGCGGGTCGCCTCATGTTCTACGGCCAGGGTGCGGGCGGCGCTCCCACGGCCTCGGCCGTCCTCTCCGACCTCGTCGCGGCGGCGCACCACCGCGCCTTCGGTGGTCACGCCCCGCGCGAATCGGTCTACGCCCACCTCCCGATCCTCGATCCCGGTTCGACACACACCCGCTACCAGATCCGGCTCCAGGTTGAGGATCGCCTCGGCGTCCTGTCCGATGTCGCCGGCATCTTCGCCCGCCACGGCGTCTCCATCCAGTCCGTGCACCAGCGCAACGACGAGGTGCCCGGCGCCTGTGTCATTGTCGTGACCAGCCACCGTGCCCGCGAGGCCGATCTGCGCGCCGTCGCCCGCGCGCTGTCCGTCTCCGATGCGGTGCGAGAGGTGACCTCCACGATCCGTGTTGAGGGTGAGTGACGTGCGCCTGCGTGATGACTTCGTCGCGGTGAAAGTTCCCGCGACCAGTGCGAACCTCGGCCCCGGATTCGACTCCATGGGCCTGGCCCTGGACCTGTGGGACGAGGTGTCGGTCCATGCGACGACGGGGGCGACCTCGGTCGTCGTTGAGGGGGAAGGGGCCGGAAATGTTGAACAGGGCGAGGATAACCTCGTTGTGCGCGCGCTGCGCCTCGCGCTCGACCGCGTCGGCGCGCCCCAGGTGGGCGTGCGCATGCACTGCACGAATCGCATTCCCCATTCTCGAGGCCTGGGTTCCTCTGCGAGCGCCATCGTCGCTGGCGTGACGCTGGCGCGCGCCCTCATCGGCGACGCGGACGTTCTCGGCCGCCAAGAGATCCTCGAGATCGGCTCCCAGATGGAGGGCACCCCGACAACGTGGCTCCCGCCGTCTTCGGCGGTGCGACCGTGTCATGGATGAACGAGGAGACCTCCGAGGTCGGCAGCGTGCGCCTGACCCCACCCGATGGCATTAGCCCGGTCGCCTTCATTCCGGACTTCGAGCTGCGTACCGCCGCCGCGCGTGCCGCGCTGCCCGCAACCGTGCCCCACGGCGACGCGAGCTTCAATGTCGCTCGCGGCGCCCTGCTGGCCGCCGTGCTCTCGGGCAATGCCCAGGCGAGCGGGGGAGCGGACCTGCACGTTCTCCTCATGGAGGCCACGCGCGACCGCCTGCATCAGGAGCAGCGTCGGGCCGCGATGGAGCCCTCCCTCGCGCTCGTCGACTGGCTGCGCGGCGCGGGCTTTGCCGCCGTCGTCTCCGGCGCGGGCCCGACGGTTCTCTCCCTGGAGTCGGTCGGCGCCGATATTCGCCGGGATGCAGCAGCTGCCGGGTGGCGAGTCGTCCCGATGGGGGTGGCCCCACAGGGTGTGCAGATCACCCGCGGAAGCCTCTCTAAGGTGGAATTCTGAGCGTTTCACGCGCTGTGAGTTTCTGCGCAAGCACCGCCAGCCGTGCCGTCTGATCGACAGCGGGCTGGCGGTCTTGCTATATTTTTTCCAGGTCGAGACGAATGTTCGACTTCGGCCTTCGCGATGTGCCTCTTTCGCGCATCTTCCTGATCAAGCTTTTTCGTGTGCTTGAGCAATCACCTCGCCCGCTGTGGGCGCATTCCAGTAAGGATCACTTCGTGAGCAACGAAACCTCCGCCGAGACGACCGCGTCGCTGTCGGCGATGAAGCTGCCTGAGCTGAAGGCTCTGGCCGCATCCCGCGGCCTCAAGGGCATCTCCCAGCTTCGTAAGTCCCAGCTGATCGAGCTGCTGAGCAACGGCGCCGGCGCCTCGACCCCGCAGGAAAAGGGTCCCCGTGAGGACGCCCCTGCCTCGTCCAAGAAGAAGGCCGACAAGGCTGAGAAGCCGGCCGCCGACAAGCCGGCCGAGCAGGCTCCCGCCTCCGACGCGCCCGCCGATGCCCCGCGTCGCTCGCGCCGCCGCCGCGCGGTGAGCCAGGGTGCCGTCGAGCCCGCGCACGTCACGCTCGACCTGCCCCTGCCCGCCGCCGAGCGCACCGAGCCCACCCCGGAGCCCGACACGGCGGTTGTCGAGACCGTCCTGAACATCGAGCTGCCCGACGGTGACGACACCGAGGGCCGTCGCCCCCGCCGTGAGCGCGGCCGTCGCGGTCGCCGCGACCGTGAGAACCGCGAGAAGCGCAGCGAAGGCCGCGAGAACCGTGGCGAGGGCCGCGAGAACTCAGAGGCCCGCCCCGCGCGCGGCGCCGAGGACAACCTTGCACCGATCGCCGGCATCCTCGACATCCAGGAGAACCACGCCTTCGTACGCACCTCCGGCTACCTGCCCGGCCCGAACGACGTCTACGTGACGCTCGGTAACGTGCGCCGCTGGGGCCTGCGTGCCGGTGACGCCGTCGCCGGTGCCGTGCGCCTGCCCCGCGAGGGCGAGCGCCAGCGCCAGAAGTACAACGCGCTCGTGCGCGTCGACTCCGTCAACGGCATGACGATCGAGCAGGCCCAGGCCCGCCGCGAATTCGGCAAGCTGACCCCGGTCTACCCCTCCGAGCAGCTGCGCATGGAGACCTCGCCCAAGGCCTACACGCCGCGCGTCATCGACCTTGTCGCCCCCGTCGGCAAGGGTCAGCGTGGCCTCATCGTCTCCCCGCCCAAGGCCGGTAAGACGATGGTCATTCAGCAGATGGCCAAGGCCATCGAGCTGAACAACCCCGAGGTGCACCTCATGGTCGTCCTGGTGGACGAGCGCCCCGAAGAGGTCACCGACATGCGTTCGATCGTCAAGGGTGAGGTCATCGCCTCCACCTTCGACCGTCCCGCATCGGACCACACGACCGTCGCCGAGCTCGCGATCGAGCGCGCCAAGCGCCTCGTCGAACTGGGCCAGGATGTCGTCGTCCTCCTCGACTCGCTCACGCGTCTGTCGCGCGCCTACAACCTGGCCGCACCCGCCTCGGGCCGCATTCTCTCCGGTGGTGTGGACGCGTCCGCGCTGTACCCGCCCAAGAAGTTCTTCGGTGCCGCCCGCAACATCTCCGAGGGCGGCTCTCTGACGATCATCGCTTCCGCGCTGGTGGAGACGGGCTCGAAGATGGATGAGGTCATCTTCGAGGAGTTCAAGGGCACCGGCAACATGGAGCTGCGTCTGTCGCGTCAGCTCGCCGAGCGCCGCATCTTCCCCGCGATCGACCTCAACGCGTCGGGCACCCGTCGCGAGGAGCTGCTCTTCAAGCCCGAGGAGCTGCGCATTATGTGGAGGCTGCGCCGCGTCCTGGGGACCCTCGATCAGCAGCAGGGCCTCGAGCTGGTTCTCGACAAGCTCAAGGAAACCCAGTCCAACGCTGAGTTCCTCATGCTTATCCAGAAGACGACGCCCTCCGAGTGATCGGCGGGTGAGAACGGGGCGAGTGGCGAGAGCCACTCGCCCCGCTTTCTTTTCGGTGCGCGCCTACATACCGGACAACTGATGAGGGCCTGTGTCAGACTTGGGACATGGTGAACGCGACACCGAATATGGTCAATGCGCAGGCGACACAGGAAGCCTTGCGCCGGTCCTGGAGTGCTGTGCGCGGATTTCTCCGCCTCGTTCTTGGTCTCCTTCTCGTACTGCCGGCCTCCCTTCAGCTGGGAATCGCCGTCTACGCCCACTCCCATCAGGGGATGGGAGAATCGGTGGGCTGGCCGAATTGGACCGGCTGGGTCATGGCGCTGTGCGGAATCGGCGTGCTGTGGCGTGGCGCCGGTCTACGGCGCTCGGGGCGTCAGAAAATGGCGGAGATCGCCGAGAAATGGGCGGCCTTGGAGGGCCAGCGGGCAGAGGTTGAGCGCGTGTTTTCCACGCTCGTCGGTGCCGGGCACTACGAGAGCGCACTGACTGCACGCTACGAGCTTGCCCAAGCTGAACGTGCCAGGCTCAGCGCTCGGATTGCCGAGCACAGGTCACCGGGGTTCTTCGCGTCGCTGAGCGAGGCATCGGGCGGCGCGGAGGATGAGATCCTTGCGCAGATGGAACGCCTGGCGGACGCGGATACCGCGATCATGGCGGCGCGCGACTTTTTTGGCTTCGCGCCCGGCTGGCATGACGTGTGGAAGACCGAGGTTGGCCCGATCATCGAAGACCTGGACATACTCGACGACGTCGCAGACACCCTCGAAAGTGTCAACACGGAGCCGGGTATTCTGGCGGAGATTGAGGCCTTCAGGGAGCAGGTGGGAGACCACAAGGACGCGGTGAACGACCTCGGGACGCGCCTTGAGGGCGGGCAGATCGCTCCCGCTGCGGCCCTCGAAGAACTTGACCGGATGACCAACGAGGCGCGAGCGAGCGCCGCCGAGCTCATCGAAGCGACTCTCGCAACCGATGCCTCGTCGCGCGGACGGCAACGCTACACGCGATGGAAGAACGCGGGCATCAGGCTCACCGCGGCGAACGCGGAGTACGACGCAGCCTATTGGAGCCAGGACGCGGACACTGACATCGAGTACAACCCGGCGGCCACGATCCGACTAACTGCAAACTCCGCAGGCGTTGACCTGGAAGGACTGCCAGCTCCGGCGACCGGTGTCCTGAGCGCTGGCCGCACGCCCATCTACCTCCTGCCGATGTATCTCGATCGATACCTGACTGGCGACGTGGACGAGGCAGGCGGCGGCTCCTCATCGGACTGAGCGAGAGACAGGGGCCGCTCGTCCCGTCTTCCTGTCTCGAAACCAACTGCGCCGCCAAGCGTGACCCTGACCGTCGTGTCAGAGTGAATGTATGACATCTTCTACGAGCGATGCAACGAACACCGGTCCTGAGGGGCGCGCCTCCCGGATCACGAGCCTCAGCGCGCGCGGTTTTCTGCGCGTCGTGGTGGGGGCGCTCCTACTCCTGGTGATGCCCGTGTGGTTCGCAGTGTCGTACTACGAATACAGTAAGCCGACGGCGCAGGCGTCCAACCTGATCGCGCCCGTCGTGGAAATTCACGACGAGACCCATAGCTTTCAGAGTATCGACGGCCGCCCCCTGAGCGTTGTCCTCGAGGGGATCGGCTTCCTGCGGCCCACCCACCTCGTCGTCCTGTCCACCGACAACTTGACCGACGACAACTTGGACGAGGCAACACTCAAGTACGCACGCGCGAAGCACCCGGAGTGGATTGCGCGCAATGGCTACAAATGGGCCGACGGCTATTTCATTCTCGCGGTGTCTCCCACGCACCGACAGGTCGGCACCTACTTCGGTGAGGACATCGCCCCGGTCCTGTCGATCCAGGAGAGCATTCAGAATGCGGCGAAGGGCGATTTCCGCAACGGGCGTTGGAGCCAGGGTGTGGTTGCCGCGGTCACTGAGGCGGCAGCTGTTATGCCCAATGCGGAGGGCATGAGCCTTGAGAATCACGTGCAGTGGCCCGGATGGAAGGGATGGGTCGCTACCCTCGGCGGAATCGGGATTCTCGCGCGCGGGCAGAGCCTGCGGCGCAAGGCTCAGCGAAACGCGCAGAAGCTCGCTGATGAATGGGCGGCTCTGGAACGTCGCCGCGGTGATGTCGAGCGCGCATTTGTGGCGCTGCTCGATGCTGGGCACTACACGACGGGGTTGTCCGCGCGCTACGAGTGTGCGCGAGCCGAATACGAGCGAGTGCGTACCCGAATCGCGGAGGCGCAAACGACGAGCCCTCTCGGAATGCTGAGCGCGCGAGCCTCGGACGAGACGGATCTGATTCTTGAGGACCTGCGTGCGTTGGCGGACGCAGACCACGCAATCTTGGCTGCGGGCGACTTTTTTGCGTTGGCGCCCGGCTGGCGCACCGTGTGGGACAACGAAGTTGGCCCGGTCTTCGAAGATCTGCTGGCTGTCGACAACGTCGGGGTGAAGGTGCGTAACCGCGTCAAGAATCCGCAGGTGCACGGAGCAACGACCTCGCTGTTCGATTGGACCAACGCGCAACGCGAGCTGCTCATCGGCCTTGGAGATCGCCTCCAACGCGCGGAACTAACCCCGGTTCAGGCTCTCGAAGAACTCGACCGGATTGCGAACGAGTGCCGCTCACGCCTGGCCGACGTGGTGACAACGGCGCTGGCGGCCGACACGACGGCGGAAGGCAGGCAACGTTACGCCAGGTGGCAGAGCCCGCCGTCTGAAGTTGTGGATGCAAGCGAGATGTTCTACCACGGCTCGTACCTCAGCAAGGGAGAGACTCACGAATATAACCCCGCGTCGACGATTCGATTGACCGCGAACTCTGCCGGAGTCAATCTGGGCGCATACCAGGCCAACACATCGGGTTATTTTGAGGACTACAACAGCTACATTTACGTGCGACCGCTGTACTTCGATGATTACGTGACCTATGACACCAGTACCTCGTCGAGTACATCCAGCGCAGATTACGGTTCGTCCTCGGGTGGCTTCTCAGGATCAGGCTCGTCCTCGTCCTTCTGAGACGTGGAGCGATACCCGGCAATTGAGTGCCATCCGTGCCAGAGTGGAGCCATGACATCGCTAGCCGTCGACGCGCTCAATCAAGCCCCCGAACGCCCGAACACATCGTGGCGCAGCCTGCGTGGTGTTCTGCGCATCGTGGCCGGCCTGCTCCTGTTCCTCGTGACTCCCGCGTGGTTTGCCGTGACGTCCGCCGTCGATGTCCCGCAGAGTCTCGTGTGGCCCACCTGGTATGCGTGGGTCACCTCGTTCATGGGGATCGTCGTCTGGGCGCGGGGCTGGATGTTGCGACGCCTGGCGCGCGACAACATACGGCGTGTGGCCGAGGAATGGGAAGCGCTTGAGAAGCGTCACCTCGAGGTCGAGCGTGCCTTCTGCCCACTCCTTGGGGCCGGGCGCTACGACCGAGGCCTGACTGCGCGCCTCGAGGCCGCTCGGGCCGAGCGCGACAGTCTGCGCGCTCGTATCGCTGCGGAGGCTTCGATTCCGTTCCTCGCTTCGATGAGCGCCGCGACGGCTCGGGAAACGGAGACGATCGTGGGGGATTTCCACGGCCTGATGGACGCGCACGTCGCGTTGATGGCCGCGTGCGATCTCTTCGCGCTGGCTCCTGCCTGGCGCGCGGTGTGGGACAACGAGCTGGGTCCGGTGTACGAGGACCTGACCGTCGTCGAGACCCTCACGGAGAGCGTCCAACGGCGAAGCCGCGAGCCGTCGGTCCTGAGCATGGCGGCGTCCCTCACGGCGTGGCTCAGTGAGCAACGCCTGGTCGCGAACGACCTGGGGGCGAGTCTTGAGCGTGCGCAGATGGATCCCGCCGAGGCGTTGACGCAGCTCGACCGGATCGCCGATGAGGCCAGGGTGCGCCTGGTGCGCCTCATCGAGACGGCTCTCGGCGCCGACACGTCCATGATTGGGAAGAAGCGTTACAAGCGCTGGAGGAAGGGTGCGGGGGAGAAGCTGCGCGCCAACGAGACCCGCTACCTTGGCGCGTACCGGATCGCCGGCGTGACGTATACGTACAACCCCGCCCAGGCGATCCGCCTGACGGCGAATAGTGCGGGTATCAACCTCAAGGGGAGTGCGGCCCATTCCACCGCGCTCTTCACGGCGTTCGGCGCGCAGCTCTACGTGCCTCCCGCGTACCTCCACCGCTACCTCGTGTGGGACGGGACCTCGCGCTACGGCTCCTCGCGGGCGAATTACCTGACGTCGGCCGCAAACGTCGGTCCGAGCAGGCGCACACTCTGAGCGCCGCACCCCGCGTACACCTCTACCCCGTGGATTCGTGGATGTGAGCCTCTCGTTCGCCCATAGCCGATCTCACGCCCGAGGTGGCACTCCGTCGTTGAAGGGGGTGGGGGCGTGTGCGATAATGTCGTGTCGGCTTACCGGTTCACCGGCATGCCCCAGGCGCTTCTTGGTGCGCTGGAAGGCGAGTCCCCGCCAGATGCGGGGGACGCTGCATGTCCGGACCCGGGGCACCAAACGATCCAGGAGAAACTCCATGAAGAAGGGTATTCACCCCGAATACGTGGACACCGTCGTGACCTGCACGTGCGGCAACACGTTCCACACCCGTTCCACCATCACCTCCGGTGAGATGCGCGTGGACGTGTGCTCGGCCTGCCACCCGTTCTACACGGGCAAGCAGAAGATCCTCGACACCGGCGGCCGCGTCGCCAAGTTCGAGGCTCGCTACGGCAAGCGCGTGCGCCCCTCCAAGTGAGGGTGAGCGGCTCGCTCAACGGCGGTGTCGTTGGCCCCTATGGCCGACGGCGCCGCCGCTTTGTCAACTGTATGGAACGAAGGAAGTGGTGAATCGTGGCCGCGACTGATGAACTCGGCGCCCTGGGCCCCCTGCTGCAGGAATATGAGCAGGTCGAGGCACAGATGGCGGATCCCCAGACACTGGCGGACCCGCAGCTGATGCGCCGAGTCGGTCGACGCTACGCCGAGCTTGGCCGCGTCAAGGCCGCCGCCGATCGGCTTGCCTCCGCCTCGGGAGACCTCGAGGCCGCCCGAGAGCTGGCCGCCGAAGACCGCTCCTTCGCTGACGAGATCCCCGCCCTCGAAGAAGAGGAAAATGCCGCCCACGAGGCACTCGTCAAGATCCTGGCCCCCCGCGACCCCGAGGATGCGATGGACGTCATCCTTGAGATCAAAGCGGGAGAAGGCGGCGAAGAATCCGCGCTGTTCGCCTCCGATCTGGCACGCATGTATGCCCGCTATGCGGAGGCGCACGGCTGGAGCGTCACCGAGATGAGTGCGACGCACACGGAGCTCGGCGGTTTCAAGGACATCACGCTCGCGATCCGAGCTAAGGGCACCCCCGCTCCCGACGAGGGCGTGTGGGCACACCTGAAGTACGAGGGTGGCGTGCACCGCGTCCAGCGCGTGCCCGTCACCGAGTCGCAGGGCCGTATCCACACGAGCGCCGCAGGCGTTTTCGTCATGCCGGAGATCGAGGACGACGAGGAGATCGTCATCGATCCGAACGATCTGCGTATCGACGTCTACCGGTCGAGTGGCCCCGGCGGCCAGTCGGTCAACACGACAGACTCCGCTGTGCGCATCACACACATCCCCTCGGGCATCGTCGTGTCGATGCAGAATGAGAAGTCGCAGCTGCAGAACAAGGAGGCCGCGCTGCGCGTGCTGGCCTCGCGCCTGGCCGCGGAGGCACGGGCGAAGAAGGAAGCCGAGGCCTCGGCCCAGCGCCTCTCTCAGGTGCGCACCGTGGATCGCTCGGAACGCATCCGCACGTATAATTTTCCGGAGAACCGCATCGCGGATCACCGCACGGGCTTCAAGGCACACAACTTGGACGCGGTCCTGTCCGGCGCGCTCGACGCAGTGATCGCTTCGTTGCAGGAAGCTGATGAGGCCGAGCGCCTGGCCGCCGCCGCGCAGTCATGATGGGAGGGGCTATGGGAACCTGGTCTGTGACGGGTGCGCGCGCGTGGGCTCGTGAGCGCTTGGCGAACGCTGGCATCGACTCGGTCGATGCGGACGTGCGTGAGCTGCTCGAGTGGGCGTGTGACGCCTCGTCCCAGTGGGATCTTCCGGAGGACTTGAACGAGGAGCAGGCGGAGAAACTGCGCTCGGCGGTGGGGGAGAGGGCCCTGCGCATTCCCCTTCAGCACGTCACGAGTCGCATGTTCTTCCGTGGCTTGACCCTGGCCGCCCGACCCGGTGTGTTCGTCGTGCGCCCGGAGACCGAGGTACTTGCCGGCCTAGCGATTGACGAGGCCATGTCGGTCGTCGCCAGCCGCGGCGAGGCCCGCGTCGTCGATCTGTGCGCCGGCTCCGGTGCGATCGGGCTGGCAGTAGCCGTCGAGACCACCCGCACGGAGGTATGGGCTGTCGAGAAGGAAGCCGAGCCCTTCGCCCTGGCCTGTCAGAACCGCGACGCCGTGGGCGTTCCCTGCCTTCACTTGGAGCGAGGCGACGCGACGGATCCAGCCACGCTCGCGCACCTGGACGGGATGGTCGACGTCGTCGTCACCAACCCGCCCTACGTTCCCGCCGATGAGATGCCCACGCAGCCCGAGGCCAGCGCCGACCCCCACGTCGCCCTGTACGGGGGAAGCCCGGACGGGACCGAGATCCCCGCGCGCGTCGCGCGTCGCGCCCTCACCCTCCTGCGCCCCGGTGGTGTGCTGCTGATGGAACACTCGCCCACGCAGGAAGAAGCCATCGCTGCGATCGCCGCGCAGCTCGGAATGACGGACATCGCAACGCTGCCCGACCTGGCTGGCAGGCGTCGTTTCCTGAGGGCCCGCGCGCCCGAATCGACGAGGCCCACCGCATCCGTGACACAATGAACACGATGAGTACAGAGACGATCCTGAGCGCCGTTCCTTGCCTGAGCGAGGATGACCTGGCGCGCGCCCAGCGGGAGCTGCGCGACGGCCATCTTCTCGTCGTACCCACGGACACCGTCTACGGCATTGGCGCGGACGCTGCCAACCCCGAGGCCGTCGCCGCAGTCCTGGCCGCCAAGGGCCGCGGACGACAGATGCCCCCACCCGTGCTCGTCGCTTCCGTCGACGCGATCGACTCGCTGTGCGTCGATGTACCCGAGGCCGCCCGCGCTTGTGCGCGTGCCTTCTGGCCCGGCGGACTCACCCTCATCCTGCGCGCCAGCCCCGACCTCGGGTGGGACCTGGGTGAAACCGGCGGCACCATCGGCGTGCGCATGCCGAACCAGAGCGCCCTCCTGCGCCTCCTGCATGACTTCGGACCAATGGCGGTCACCTCCGCGAACCTGACCGGTCAGCCTCCCGCGACCTCGGTCGAGCAGGCCGTCGGATACTTCGGAACACTCGTGTCCGCCTACCTCGACGGTGGCCCCACCCAGGGATCCACGGCCTCGTCGATCGTTGACTTCGCGCACGATGTGCCCCGGGCGCTCCGCCTCGGGACCATCTCCCTCGATGAGCTCAGCGCCGTCGCCGGCGTGCCCATCGCCCCCGTCGAAGGGGCCGCTTCGTGAAGGTCTACCTGCTGCTGGGGGCCATCGCGATGGCCCTGACGATCCTGCTCACCCCGGCCGTGCGCTGGGCGTGCCTGCGGTTCAACATCTTGCCGCCGGTGCGTGGGCGTGACATCCAGCAGACACCGATTCCGCGCCTCGGCGGCGTCGCCATGACGATCGCACTGATCGTCACGATGCTGCTTGCTTCGCGGATCCCCTACATGGCGCCACTCTTTACCACCACGGTCCCGTGGGCCGTCATGGCCGGTGCCGGCGCCATGTGCATCCTCGGCATCATCGATGACATCATCGAACTGGACTGGATGGCCAAGCTCGGCGGTCAGGTGCTGATCGCGGGTGGCATGGCTTTTGGCGGGGTGCAGCTGGCCTCGTTCCCGATTTTCGGCCTGACGCTCGGATCCTCCCGACTGTGGCTCTTCGTCTCCGTTTTCTTCATCGTCGGCATCATGAACGCCGTCAACTTTATTGACGGTCTGGATGGGCTTGCCTCCGGCATGATCGCTATCGGAGCAGGATCCTTTTTCTTCTACTCCTACATCATCACCCGGCTCATGGGTGCGGCCTCCTACGCGACGACCGCTAGCCTCATCGTGATTGCGCTGCTCGGAGTGTGCGCAGGCTTCCTCTGGTTCAACTTCCACCCCTCCTCGATCATGATGGGCGGGGGAGCGGAGACCATGGGCCTCGTCCTGGCTGCCGCCGGCATCATCGTCACCGGCAAGATCGATCCCTCGCTGCTCGGACGCCAGCAGATGATCGTGTCTGCGCTGCCGCTCATCCTGCCGCTGTCGGTCATCTTTATGCCCGTCCTCGACCTTGTCGTCACCTCGATTCGACGCATGAGCCGAGGCAAGAGCCCCTTCGTTGCCGACCGCTCCCACTTCCATGACCGTCTGCTCGTCGCGGGCCACTCCCACCGCGGCGTCGTCGCCATTTTGTGGATGTGGACCGCCATCGTGTGCATCCCCGCGGTCGGGCTCCTCGTGTTCGAGTGGTGGAGCGTCGCTCTCGTCGCCATCATTGCGGCAGCAATCGGTGTGGCTGTCACCACCCGTGAATTCCCCAAGGAAGACCCCGCCCACGAAGAGGTTTCCGCATGAGCTACCTGCTCGCTGTTGTCATGGTCGTCATCATCTGCGGCGCGCAGTGGTTCTTCACCTCGCGCGCTCTGCGCTCGCCCTCCCACTTCATCGGATGGGTGACCGGCGGATACGCGGCGAAGATCGCTCTGCTCGCCATCGGACTGTATGTTCCGCGCGCCCTGGGCATGGACGTCCGGGTGGCCGCAATCGCCACAATCATTGCGATTATTGTGTCCTCGACCGTCGAGATGATGGTCATGATACGCAAGCGCACGATGAACGTGGACGCGCCGAGCGACACTCAGTAACCCTTGCGCGCGCTGGGCGGCCCCTTCTCTGTATAGAATGGTCCAGTTGCCCCGGCAGCAGACACAAGCCAATGGAGTTGAGATGAAGGAGGCACATTCAGTGTCCGATCACGCGCCTGCTCGCCGCACCGCGTCCAAGCCGCGTTGGTATTGGGTGAGCCTCGCGATCCTTCTCATCGTTATCGCACTCACCGCCTACCCCGCGTTCACGCAGCACCCCCACCAGCCGGCCCTCGAGGATTTTTTCCCGACCGTGATTTTCGGCGAGGGAACGTTCTTCGAGTTCAACCGCCTGACGCTCGCCCGCGTCATCATGGGCCTGCTCATCTCGCTGATTCTCGTTGCAGTCGCGCGCAAGCCCAAGCTGGTGCCGACCCGCGGACAGATGGTCATCGAGGGGCTCGCCGGTTACGTGCGTGACAACGTCGCTCTCGACATGCTCGGCCCCAAGACCGGCCGCAAGTTCTCCGGCTTCATCGGCTTCCTGTTCTTCGGCGTCCTCGCCATGAACATCGCCGGTATTATCCCCGGCATCAACATCGCGGCCTCGTCGGTCGTCGCCGTCCCGATGGTCTTCGCGCTCATCACCTACGTGACCTTCATCGGAGCCGGCATCGCCAAGCAGGGCGTCGGCGGTTTCTTCTCCGCCCAGCTCTTCCCCTCCGGCCTGCCGATCCCGATGTACGTGCTCATCACGCCCATCGAGTTCCTGTCGAACTTCGTCGTTCGCCCCGTCACGCTGACCCTACGTCTTCTGTGCAACATGATCTCGGGCCACCTCCTGCTGGGTATGACTTACTTCGGTACCGCCGTGATGCTGCACGAGCTTTCGGCCCTGTCCGCAGCCGCCAGCCTGACCGGTGCCGCCATGTTCGTCATGACGGGCTTCGAGGTCTTCGTTGCCTTCCTGCAGGCGTACATCTTCACGATCCTGTCGACCGTGTACATCAAGCTTTCCGTCGAACATCACTGACCCCCAACGCCACCCGGCGTTACTAACAGAAGGAAACCACTATGGGAACCGCAGCATTCGCCTACATCGGCTACGGCCTCGCCACCCTGGGCCCCGGCCTCGGCATTGGCCTCATGGTCGGCAAGACCCAGGAAGCGACCGCCCGTCAGCCCGAGGTTGCCGGCCGTCTCTTCACCAACATGATCATCGGCGCCGGCATGGTCGAGGCCCTCGGCCTCATCGGCTTCGTTCTGCCGCTCATCGTTAAGTGATCGCCATGCACCAGATTGTCGCCGCGTCGGACCAGGAGGTCGGCGGCCTCGCCGTCATCCTACCGCCGCTGTACGAGATTTTCTGGTCGGCTCTCGTTCTGCTTATCGTCCTGCTCCTCGTCGGACGCTACGCGCTGCCTCGCATCTACAAGACGATGGACGAGCGCGCCGCGAAGATCGAGGAGGGCCTCGGCGCCGCCGAGCAAGCGAAGGCCGATCAGGCTGCCGCGGCGCTCAAGCGCGAGGAGATCATTCGCGAGGCTCACGCTGAAGCGCACACCATCCGTGAGCGCGCCAACGACGAAGCGAAGGCCATCGTGGCCGCCGCGCGTCACGAGGCAACCAGCGAGGCCAACCGTATTCTCGAGGCCTCCGAGCGTCAGATCCTCGCCGAGAAGCAGGCTGCGCAGATCTCCCTGCGTTCCGAGGTGGGTCTGCTCGCCTCCGAGCTGGCAGAGAAGATCATCGGTGAGCACCTCACCGACACGGCCCTGACTTCTCGCGTGGTCGATCGCTTCCTTGACGAGCTCGAGGCCGACAGCGCCCGGGTCGAGGAGAAGCGATGACACAGATGCGAACGATCGAGTCCGTCCCCTTTGCGAAGGAGCTGGCGGCGGCCCTGGCCACGCCCGGCACTGACCCAATGCGGGTTGCCGAGGATTTTTTCGGCCTGGCCGACCTGTTCAAGGAGAACACTCGTCTCGCGCGTGCAGCGACCGACCCGGCGCGGTCGGTCGCAGATAAGCAGGGGCTCGCCTCCAGCGCGTTCGCTTCGCACGTGAGCGCTGCGACGCTGTCCGTCGTGAATGCGGTCGTCGCCGACCACTGGCGTCATCCGGCGGATGTGGCGGACACGCTCGAGGTGCTCGGCATCCTTGGCGTGCTCAATGCCGCCGGTGCCCAGGGAGCTCTCGAGCAGGTTCGCGAGGAGCTGTTCCAGGTGCGCTACTTCCTGGCACACCAGCGCGAGGTCCGCGTGCGCCTGTCGGATAAGTCCAAGGGTGACGCACACGAGCGCGGCGATGTCGCGTCGAAGCTCTTCGCCGCGCATGTCAGCATCTGGACAATGCGCCTCGTGCGTCGGGCGGTCGGACGCTCGAACCACGGTCGTCTGCTGCACAACCTGCGTCGCTACGCGCAGTGGGCAGCGACTATGCAGGACCGTCTCTTCGTCACGGTCGCCACGGCGACCCCGATGAGTGAGGCTCAGGTCGAGCGCCTTCGTTCCATCCTCTCGAAGCGCTACGGCACGCCTGTCGACCTGGCGATCTCGATTGATCCCGAGGTTGTGGGCGGCTTCCGCCTGCGCGCGGGCATGACCGCGATCGACGCCTCGTTGGCCAGCCGCATCAGTGCAGCGCGCGACGCGATCGCCAGCTAGCACTTCTCGTACACACATTAATTTTCTTTTACCTAGTTAGGAATCCTCATGGCTGACCTCAGCATCTCCCCGGAGGAAATCCGCGGAGCACTGGACTCCTTTATGGAGTCCTACCGTCCGGCGGACGTGGCCACCGAAGAGGTGGGTCACGTCATCGAAACGGCCGATGGTATCGCGCACGTCGAGGGCCTGCCCGGCACCATGGCGAACGAGCTGCTGCGTTTCGAGGACGGGACGCTGGGCCTGGCCATGAACCTCGACCAGCGCGAGATCGGTGCCGTCGTCCTCGGTGACTTCGGCGGTATCGAAGAGGGCCAGGTCGTGCACCGCACGGGCGAGGTTCTCTCGGTTCCCGTCGGTGACGGCTACCTGGGCCGCACGGTTGACCCGCTCGGCCGCCCGATTGACGGCCTCGGCGAGATCACGGACCTGGACGGGCGCCGCGCGCTCGAACTGCAGGCCCCCGGCGTTATGGCGCGTAAGAGCGTCCACGAGCCCCTCGCCACCGGCCTGAAGGCTATCGACTCGATGATCCCGGTTGGCCGCGGCCAGCGTCAGCTCATCATCGGTGACCGCAAGACCGGCAAGACCGCGATCGCCCTCGATACGATCCTCAACCAGCGTGAGAACTGGAAGAGCGGCGACCCGAACAAGCAGGTGCGTTGCATCTACGTGGCGATCGGCCAGAAGGGCTCGACCATCGCTTCGGTGCGCTCCACCCTTGAGGACGCCGGTGCCATGGAGTACACGACCATCGTGGCCTCCCCGGCCTCGGATCCCGCCGGCTACAAGTACATGGCCCCCTACACGGGTTCGGCCATCGGCCAGCACTGGATGTACCAGGGTAAGCACGTCCTCATCGTCTTCGACGACCTGTCCAAGCAGGCCGAGGCCTACCGTGCGGTCTCGCTGCTGCTGCGTCGCCCGCCGGGCCGCGAAGCCTACCCCGGCGACGTCTTCTACTTGCACTCCCGCCTGCTGGAGCGTTGCGCGAAGCTGTCGGACGCCCTGGGCGGCGGTTCGATGACAGGCCTGCCGATCATCGAGACCAAGGCGAACGACGTGTCGGCCTACATCCCGACTAACGTCATTTCGATCACCGACGGCCAGATCTTCCTGCAGTCCGACCTGTTCAACTCGAACCAGCGTCCCGCCGTTGACGTGGGTATCTCAGTGTCCCGTGTTGGTGGCGCGGCCCAGCCCAAGGCCATGAAGAAGGTCGCCGGTACGCTCAAGCTGACGCTCGCGCAGTACCGCTCGATGGCTGCCTTCGCCATGTTCGCCTCCGACCTGGATGCGGCGACTCGTCGTCAGCTGACCCGCGGTGAGCGCCTCATGGAGCTGCTCAAGCAGCCTCAGTCCACGCCTTACGCGATGGAAGACCAGGTCGCCTCGATCTGGATGGGCACCAAGGGCTACCTCGATGACATCGAGGTTGAGGACGTCCTGCGCTTCGAGCGCGGCCTGCTCGACCACCTGCACGCTAACTCCACCGTGCTCGACACGATCGCGGCGACCGGCGACCTGACCTCCGAGACGGAGGAGGCGCTCAGGAACGCCGTCGAGGAGTTCCACCACCAGTGGATCAGCGCCGGACGTGGCGCCGCCGGACTCGAGGACGGCGAGGTCGTGGCTGAGCGCACCCGCGAGGAAATCTCGCGCGGTCGCACGAGCGAGAAGGCCTAAGCGATGGGTGGACAGCAGAGGATCTATAAGCAGCGTATCGCCTCGACGACGACGCTCGCGAAGGTCTTCCGCGCCATGGAGATGATCGCTGCGTCTCGCATTGGCGCGGCGCGGCGCGCTGCCACCGAGGCGGGGCCTTATGAAAAGGCCCTGACCCAGGCGGTCGCGGCGGTCGCGGTCCACACGGACCTCGACCACCCGCTGACCGAGGAACGCGAAGACACCAATCGCGTGGCCATCCTGGTCGTGGCATCGGATCGCGGTATGGCCGGAGCCTACTCGGCGACCATCCTGCGCGAGTCGGAGAAGCTCATCGCGGACCTGCGTGAGGACGGCTACGAGCCCGTTGTCTACACCTTCGGTCGCAGGGCCTCGGCGTACTTCCGCTTCCGCGGCGTTGACATCGAACGCGAGTGGGAAGGGGAGTCGGATTCTCCGTCCCCCGAGACCGCGCGTGAGATGGCGAACGTGCTGCTCGAACGTTTCTTGGACAAGGACCCCGATACGGGTGTCGGCGCCCTGCACCTCGTGTACACGCGCTTCAAGACCGTCATGAGTCAGGTCCCCGAGGTGCGCCAGATGCTGCCGCTGACGGTTGTGGACGCCCCCGAATCAGACGAGGAGCGCGCCACCGAACGCGGCTTCGCGGACGATCCGTCCTTGGCCCAGCCGGAATACGAGTTTATTCCGTCTGCGGAAGCTGTTCTGGACACGCTTCTTCCCCTGTACGTGGAGGCGCGTATCCACAACGTGCTCCTTCAGTCGGCAGCGTCCGAGCTTGCATCGCGCCAGCGCGCTATGCACACCGCGACGGACAACGCGAACGAGCTCATCACCAAGTACACGCGTCTGGCGAACTCGGCCCGCCAGGCGGAAATTACCCAGGAAATCACCGAAATCGTGGGCGGGGCCGACGCTCTTAACGCGAGCTAAGCCCTTCGAGACACGGAGTAACACCATGACTGATACACATGCAATCGCCGAGGGACGCGTCGCACGCGTCGTCGGCCCTGTCGTCGATGTCGAGTTTCCCCCGGACCGCATCCCGCCGCTGTACAACGCGCTGACCGTCGAGGTGAATCTCGCGGGCCAGGGCGAGGGCGAGTCGACCTTCACAATGACCCTCGAGGTCGCCCAGCACCTCGGTGACAACCTCGTGCGTACCATCGCGCTGAAGCCGACCGACGGCCTCGTGCGTGGTGCCCCCGTCACCGACACCGGCGCCCCGATCACCGTGCCGGTCGGCGACGTCACCAAGGGCCACGTGTTCAACGTGACCGGCGACGTGCTGAACCTCGAAGAGGGTGAGACCCTCGAGGTCAAAGAGCGCTGGCCGATCCACCGTCAGCCCCCGGCCTTCGACCAGCTCGAGGCGCGCACCAAGATGTTCGAGACCGGCATCAAGGTCATCGACCTGCTGACCCCCTACGTGCAGGGCGGCAAGATTGGTCTCTTCGGCGGTGCGGGCGTCGGTAAGACCGTCCTCATCCAGGAGATGATCCAGCGCGTGGCTCAGGACCACGGCGGCGTCTCCGTGTTCGCCGGCGTCGGCGAGCGTACCCGCGAGGGCAACGACCTCATCGGCGAAATGGAAGAGGCGGGCGTCTTCGACAAGACCGCCCTCGTCTTCGGCCAGATGGATGAGCCGCCGGGCACGCGTCTGCGCATCGCCCTGACGGGCCTGACCATGGCGGAGTACTTCCGCGATGTCCAGCACCAGGACGTCCTCCTGTTCATCGACAACATCTTCCGCTTCACCCAGGCGGGCTCCGAGGTCTCCACGCTGCTGGGCCGTATGCCCTCCGCTGTGGGTTACCAGCCCAACCTGGCTGACGAGATGGGTCTGCTCCAGGAGCGCATCACCTCGGCTGGCGGCCACTCGATCACCTCGCTGCAGGCGATCTACGTTCCCGCCGATGACTACACCGACCCGGCTCCGGCGACGACCTTCGCTCACCTGGATGCGACGACCGAGCTCTCCCGTGAGATCGCGGCCAAGGGTATTTACCCCGCCGTGGATCCGCTGGCCTCGACCTCGCGTATCCTCGACCCGGCCCTCGTCGGTCGCGAGCACTACGACGTCGCCACGCACGTCAAGGCCATCCTGCAGAAGAACAAGGAACTGCAGGACATCATCGCCATCCTCGGCGTCGACGAGCTGAGCGAGGACGACAAGGTCACCGTTGCGCGTGCACGCCGCATCGAGCAGTTCCTGTCGCAGAACATGTACATGGCCGAGAAGTTCACGGGCGTGCCCGGTTCGACCGTGCCGCTGTCGGAGACCATCGAGGCGTTCAAGCGCATCGCCGAGGGCTACTACGACGACGTTCCGGAGCAGGCCTTCTACAACTGCGGTGGTATCGACGACCTGGAGCGCAACGCTCACGAGCTGGCCAAGGAAGCCTGATGGCATCGGGTAAGTCCTTGCAGGTCGAGGTCGTCTCCCACGAGGGACGCCTGTGGCACGGCGCGGCTGCTTCCGTCCAGTTTCCGACGGTCGACGGAAGCCTCGGCGTGCTGCCGGGGCGTCAGCCCCTCCTCGCTCAGCTGAGCGAGGGGACTGTGACTGTGTCGCGTGCGGACGAGGTCGTGTCCTTCCAGGTCACTGGGGGATTCGCCTCAGTCGACTCGGATTTCGTAACGGTCGTGGCCGACCACGCTACAGTGGCAGAACAGTAATTCGACGCAACGCGAGGAGGACCTCATGAGCCTGATGACGATTGTGATCTGGTGTGCGGTTCTCCTCGCGTGTGTCGGGGCGATCCTGTGGGTGTACATGAATGTGCGCGCCCGCAGGATCGTTTCGCGTCTGGGTGCTTTCCGCTGTTGGTCGCGCCCGGACGTTCACTCTGGCTGGACGGCTGGTATCGGCGTGTACGGCGTCGAGGAGCTGTCCTGGTATCGGCTGGTGGGTTTTACTTTCAAGCCGGTGTATTCGATTCCGCGTCGGGGTATGGAAGTCTCTGCGCCGATCGCGCACTCGGCCGACGGTTCCGTCGTCGAGGTGCGCCTGGCGTACGGTGACCATCGTTACGAGGTCGCCGTGGAACGCCTGACATATAACGGATTGGTCTCCTGGGTGGAGTCCGGTCCTCCGCGCCTCGTGTGAGCAGGATTGGTAAGCTCACGGGGTGCGTATTGTTATTGCTACCTGCACCGTTGATTATTCCGGTCGTCTGAGCGCCCACCTGGACCCTGCCAAGCGCGTCATCATGCTCAAAGGTGACGGCTCCGTCCTCATCCATTCCGAGGGCGGTTCCTATAAGCCGCTTAACTGGATGACGGCTCCCTGCACGGTTTCCATGGGGGAGCCTGGTGAGGACGAGGAGGGCGTCGAGCAGGTCTGGACGGTTCAGGCCGACAAGACTGACGACAAGCTGATCATCCGCATCCACGACGTGATCGCGGACGTTACCGAGGACCTGGGGGTCGACCCCGGCCTCGTGAAGGACGGCGTGGAGGCGCACCTGCAGGAGCTCCTCGCGGAGCAGGTGCCCCAGATCCTCGGCGAGGGCTGGGAGCTGGTGCGGCGTGAGTTCCCCACGCCCGTGGGCCCGGTGGACCTTATGGTGCGCGACGCTGACGGCAACCACGTGGCGATCGAAGTGAAGCGCCGGGGCGGCATCGATGGCGTCGAACAGCTCACGCGCTACCTGTCGCTGCTGGGGCGCGATGCGCTTCTGGGCGACGTGACCGGTATTTTCGCGGCGCAGGAGATCACGAAGCAGGCGCGCACTCTTGCCGAAGATCGCGGTATCCGCTGCGTGGTCCTGGACTACGACGCGATGCGCGGGGTGGATGACCCCGAGTCTCGACTGTTCTGATGGACGCATCCCTGAGGGTGAGCCTGGGGAGAATTATCGCCCAGGGACTCGTCCCTGCTACCGCGGCGCGTTCACCGCTGGATGCCGTTGAGAATCTGGCGGCACTGCAAGGTCAGCAGGCGAGCGCGATCCCGTGGGCGATTGGCGTGCGCTGCACGGGAGTGTCGCGCGCTCGCGTCGAGGAGTCGTTCGCGCGAGGTGAGCTGGTTCGTTCCTGGCCGATGCGCGGTACCGTTCACGTCACGAGCGCCCGTGACCACCATTGGCTGCGCCGCTTGCTGCGCCACCGGCGTGCGGCGTGGGAACGCCAGGCGCTTTCTGTGGGCCTCACTGATGCTCTCGTCGAACGTGCGGCGCAGGTTGCGTGTGACCTGCTGGAGACCTCACCCCTGGGAGTGAGCCGCGTTGAGCTTGTCGAGGCGTGGGGTAGTAGGGGGATCGATACGGTGACGACTTCTTCCGCGCAGGATGGGCTACGGCGTCGCCACCTCATCATGCGCCTCCATCTGGATGGTGTGCTGACCGCGGGGCCTGTGCGCGCGGGCGAACACCTGATTGTCGATGCGCGCTCACTTCCGGCCGCTCCCGGGGTCGCGAAGGGAGAGCCCGGGCATGAAGAAGCCCTCGCGGTCCTAGCAGCGCGTTACGCCTGGGGGCACGGTCCCATCGACGAGGCCGACCTGGCTAGATGGACCGGGCTGACTCTCACCGAAGCGCGTCGAGCGTTGGCCGGAGCGCGTGTGGCGGGGGAGAGTGTCGGTCTTCCTCTTGCAGAATATGGAGCCGGTCTGGCTCGCGCAGATCTCGCAGATCTCGTGGAAGACTTCCGCGCTGAGGCGGAGGCGATGCACGCTCTTCCTTCGTTTGATGAGTTACATGTCGGCTACAGGGACCGTTCCTGCCTGACGGACGAGGCCGGGGAGGCGTTGATCTGTCCGGCGAAGAACGGCATGTTCCGTCCAATCGTCGTCGAGGGTGGTCGAGTGGTGGCCGTGAGAGCACCGGGGCGCGAGATCGTGATGGTGAAGGGATACGAGTCGCGGCAACGACCTGCTGCGCGTGCGTGTGACGACTGGGAGAAATGGTTGTCCGAGACACAGCAGTGAAGTGTCAGGTGTGCCACAATTAACGCATGACTACTTCTGTGTTGCGTGGCCGTCTGGTTCTCGAAGATACCGTCGTTGAGGATGGAATTATCGAGTTCGACGGCGCCACTATTACCCGTGTGTGTCCCGTTTCCGAGTACGAGGGCGAGGCGCCCGAGGCCAGCGATGCGACCTACCTGCCCGGCCTCGTCGATGTGCACTGTCACGGCGGCGGCGGAGAGTCCTTCCCCAACGCCGAGACCGCGGAGGAAGCCCTCGTTGCGGTCCTCGAGCATCGCCGTCACGGTACGACCTCCCTGGTCGCATCCTGCGTCACAGCCTCCGCCGAGGTGCTGCGTGCGCGCGCAAAGACCCTGGCCGAGCTGGCGAAGGCCGACGAGCTCGCCGGTATCCACTTCGAGGGCCCCTTCGTCTCCCACGAGCGCTGCGGAGCCCAGGACCCGACGTTTATCGTCGATCCCGACGCGGACCTGACGCGCACCCTCATCGAGGACTGCCAGGGCTACGCGCTGTCCATGACGCTTGCCCCCGAGAAGCCGGGCGCCTACGGACCCGGCTCGGTTGCCGAAGCCCTCATCGATGGGGGAGCGCTGCCGTCGTGGGGACACACCGATTCCAACTCCGTGAAGGCCCGCGAGGCCCTGGCCTACTCGCGTGAGCGTTTCGCGCAGGTGGAGACCAAGCGTGGCCCCCGCGCGACGATCACCCACCTGTTCAACGGCATGCGCCCGCTGCACCACCGCGACACCGGTCCGATCGCCGAGTTCCTCTCGGATGCCGCTCGCGGCGGAGCTGTCGCGGAGCTGATCTGCGACTCCATCCACGTCGATCCTTCGCTCGTGCGCGACGTGTACGAGCTGGTGGGCCGTGAGCACGTCGTCCTCATCACCGACGCGATGGCGGCCGCCGGCATGGCCGACGGGCAGTACACGCTCGGCCCTCAGGACGTCATCGTCAAGGATGGCGTTGCGCGCCTCGCGCAGGGAAACGCCATCGCCGGCGGTACGGCACACCTCATGGACTGCGTGCGCGTCGCCGTCACCAAGGGTGGGATCCCGCTCGTCGACGCGGTGTACATGGCCTCCGTCCAGGGCGCCACGATCCTGGGCGACGACTCCATCGGCTCCCTTGCGCCCGGCAAGAAGGCCGACATTGTCGAGGTCGACTCTGACCTCGCCGTGCGCCGCGTCTGGCGACGTGGCACTGTGGTTGCGTGAGAGGCAAGCGAAGCAAGAAACGACCGTGGGGCGAGGCACGTCCATTGCAGATGGACCGTCTTGCCTCCGTGCCGCGTACGGAACGCGGCCCCGACGGTGGCGATTATCAGGTGCGCCGCCTTCCCGGTTCGGCGAAGGACTACACCTGCCCGGCATGCTTGCGTCCGATTCCTGCGGGGACGGCGCATGTCGTCGCGTGGCCCGAAGAAGCGCCTTTTGGCTTGCCTCAGGGTGTGGATGGTCGTCGTCACTGGCACTCGGAGTGCTGGCGTCGACGCCTGCGTCCACTGTGACGTACGGATGTGATGCATCACTGCCCCGCGTGCGAATTCGGCCGTCAACGGGGTTAGCACGTAAAGTGGAGCCTGAAGAATGCCCGCAGTGTGGGTGTTGGACGTGAGGAGCAACCGTGGAACTCTTTAAGCGATACGTGGCGGCATCGTCGATGGGCGTTGTGGCTCTCGTATGCGTGCTCGTCGGGCTGCTCGGTGTGACCGTGCTGCGGCCGCCGACGCATCAGGTCTCGTCGGTCGTGTCTGCGACCGATCTGATCATGACGCGCGGCAACGTGCTGTCGATTGTGAAGGACGACGTGACGGTCACCGCGACGTCGAAGTCTGGTGCACCCGTGACGCTGAGCATCGGCACCACGCAGGACGTCAAGGGTTGGATCGGCGACGCCGCCTACACCGAGGTCATCGGCGTCGAGTCGGATCGCACGAAGCTGAAGGCCGAGTCCCACGCTGCGGTGTCGACCGGTCAGACCACCCCTGCCGCTCCCTCCACGCCTGCCCAATCGGGTGCCCAGTCCGGCGTCCAGTCGGGCGCCCAGCCCCTGGCGGATCCGACCTCCGCCGATCTGGTGACGCAGCTTGCCTCCTCCGACATGTGGTTTAAGCAGGCCAGCGGTGAGGGTACCGTGAGCCTGGACCTGGAGAACGTGCCGTCCGGTCGTTCCGCGCTTGCCGCCTCCGCGGCTGGTCCCGATGACCTCACCTTGACCCTGACCTGGAAGGTCGAGCAGACCAACACGCTCGCCATCATTGCGTTCCTCGCCGCCTGCGTCTTCGCGCTGATCGCCCTCGCCCTGTTCCTCACCCGTTGGCAGCTCCTGCGCCTGCGCAAGATCCGCGAGGCCCGCATCGAAGAGCGCCGTAAGGCTGACTCCCTCGAGACCTCCTCGATCAACTCTGCGGCCGTCGCTGAACGCGTGGCTGCCGCTCGTGACTCTGCCCCGGCCCCCGCTCCCGTTGAGGAGCCTCCGGCGGCCGACGAGGCCACGGTGCCGAACGACTCTTCCACCGACGCCGCCGAAGCGATGCCCGTCGAGGAGAAGGCTCAGTGGGGTGCTGTGGTCTACACGCCCGCAGCCGATGAGTCCGCCGAGAATGCGCCCGCCGAGGAAGAAGCCGCCGACGGGGCCTCGTCCGAAGAAGAAGCCGCCGGTGAAGCTGCCCCGTCCGAAAACGACGGTGCGACCGAGGCCGCCGACAGCTCCGATGAGGCCGCAAGCAACGAGGTGCCTCAGGACGATTACGTTCCCGACCCGCTGACGGACACCTTCGAGCGCCGTGGACGCCACGGCCTCGACAATGGCCCGATCGATCAGGATCCGCCGGAGCGCGCTACGACCGACACCGGTGTCATCGACCTGTCCGGTATCCGAGGCGGACGTACGCTGCCCTCGCGGCGCGCCCTGCGCGAGGCGCGTAACAACGGTGAGCAGACCGTCGTCGTCGATGGCCAGGAATTCAACACGGGCCTGATCCCGATCACGCGTCCTCGCGCCGCCGAGTCGGCTGCTCCGACCTCGGCACCCGACGACGACGCGTCGAAGACCGGAGGCTGGACCTCGATCATGTCCGGTTGGCTCAAGGACCGTCAGGAAGGCAAGTGATGAAGAGAAAGACCGTTGCAGTGGCGACTGCCGCCCTGCTGATGGCCTCGACGCTGGGGCTCAGCGCCTGCTCGAACGAGATCGTCGCCCAGTCGGGTGATGAGGTGCAGAGCGCCGCGAATCTGGACCTCGAGCGCATCTCCTCCGTTCTCGACGCAACCGGGCAGGCCATGACGAAGGCTGATGCGTCGCTCAATGCAGCCGACCTGTCGGGTCGCGTCACCCAGGGCGCGCTGGACTATCGCACCGCGCAGTACGCGCTGGCCACGGCCTCTGGGCAGACCCCCAGGCCCTGGACTTCACCCCGGCGTCCCTGGCGATTACGAACTCCGATTCGTGGCCGCGCGCAATCTTTAACATCTCCGCGTCCTCCACGACCGCCCTGCCCGTTCTACAGGTGTTTGTTCAGGACTCGGCACGTTCGGATTATCAGCTGACGAACTACGCTCGTCTGCTGGGTGGCACGCAGCTGACCCTGCCTCCCGTGGGCACCGGCTCGGCCTACGTGACCGGTGATTCTGAGGGATTCGTCGTGAGCCCGCAGGCGGCTCTCGCGCAGTACATTACGATGCTGAACTCGGGCACCCAGGACACGTCGCAGTTCCCCGCTGACGACTTCACGAAGACATACCTCTCCGGTGTGAGTGACCTGAACTCGTCGGTGAGCGCTGCCGGCAACGTGACCGCTGCGGCAACCGCGACGGACTACCCGATCTCCGGCCTGGTGCTGCAGGATGGCTCGGCTCTCGTGGCCGCCAACTTCAAGTACACGCTGACCTACCAGCGCACGGTCGCGGGTGCGACCATGAACCTGGGTGGAAAGACCGCGACCATGAGCTCGGGTGGCACGACTGTGGAAGGAACTGCGACCGCGGAATACATTGCCACCGTCCTCATGCGCATCCCCTCGAAGACTGCGGGCGGAACCCCGCAGGTTGTCGGCGGCGAATACACGATTGTGTCCGTGACCCTCGATCCTTCCTCGAGCCCGGGCTGATTTTCACCCACAGCGCACAGGTCGTCCCCGTGGCTTAGAGTCGCGGGGACGACGCATATCATCGTTCCTAGCACCAACTGTATTGACGAAGAGGACACCATGACCACGCCTGACCCTCGCCCCGCATCTGAGGCGACGCCTATGCCCGCAGACTCGCATGGAGCCGTCGATCTGTCGGCACGTTCGAGCGCGCCCACCGCCCCGGAGGCTTCCGCGTCCGCGGCGGGGGAGGGCCTGCACATCCCGCTCATCACCACCACGGACGAGGAGAACTTCCAGGACGTCATGTCCACCTCCCAGGCCGTGCCGGTCATCATGGTCATGTGGTCTCCGCGCTCGCTCGAATCCAAGCCGACGCTGGCCATGCTCGAGGAGATCACCCGTGAGAACGCCGGAGCGTTCCAGCTGGTCGAGGTCGACATCGACCAGGCTCCCGCGATCGCCCAGGCATTCCAAATCCAGGGCGTGCCCACGGTCGTCGCCCTCGTCGGCGGGCGTCCCGTTCCACTGTTCCAGGGCGCTGCCGCGAAGGAACAGGTGCTTCCCATCGTGACGCAGGTGCTCGAGGCCGCCGCGCAGATGGGCATCACGGCACGCATCGCCGTGGCCGCGGAAGACACGGTCGCCCCGACCCCGCCCGAGCACGAGGCACCCCTGGCCGCCGAGGACGCCGGTAACCTCGACGAGGCCATCGCCGGCTGGGAGAAGGTTATCGAGCTGAATCCCCGCGACGAGGCCGCGAAGTCTCATCTGTCCCGCGTGCGTTTCGCGGCGCGAGCCTACGGCGAACAGAACACGGATGACCCTGCCGCCCGTGCTGATGCTCTGTTTGCTGCGGGTGACGCCGCTGGAGCCTTCGACGTGCTGCTCGATCTGTTGGCCGCTACGAAGGATGACGAGGAGCGCGACGCGCTGCGCCTGCGTCTCCTGGACCTCTTCCGGGTTGCAGGCTCGTCTCCCGAGGTCTCCAAGGCCCGCACGCGCCTTGCAATGCTCCTCATGTGATACCGTCGTGCAAACGCACAGTTGCGGAAAGGGGCCGTCATTATGGCAGCGTGGATCATTGTCGCAGTCGTCTTCGTTGCGGTTGTCGTGTGGTACGGATGGCATTCCACGCACAACGAATTGACGAAGAAGATCAACCGCGAGACCGACCCGGAGGCCAGGCGCGAACTGATCAAGCTGCAAGGGCAGATCGATCGGGGGAGGGCTGGCTTCTAAACGCCGCCCGCATGCATCGCCGTGTGCTGTAGCTACAACGACTAGGCAATGTGAAGGCCGGAGCAGGAATCCCTGCTCCGGCCTCACCCGTATCAGCCTACGGCGTCAGCGCACCTGCGAGGCGGGCACCAGCCACACGGCGCCCAGCGGCGGGACGCGCAGCGACGCGGAGACCGGACGACCGTTCCACGGGGTGTCCTCGGCGATGATCGTGCCGACGTTGACGACGCCCGAGCCGCCGAACTCCTCGGAGTCGGTGTTCAGGATCTCGACCCACTCGCCGCCGAAGGGCAGGCCCACGCGGTAGCCCTCGTGCGGGTTGCCGGCGAAGTTCGAGATGCACACGACGACCTCGCGGTTGCCCGCATCGTCCGAGCCCTTACGCAGGTAGGAGATGAGGTTGTGGTCGCCGTCCGAGGCGTCGATCCACTCGAAGCCCGTGTAGTCGTCGTCCCACATGGCGGGGGAAGAGGCGTAGATCTTGTTGAGGCGCTCCACCAGAGCCGCGACGCCGGCGTGGCCCTCCTGGTCCAGCAGCCACCAGTCGAGGGAGTAGGACTCGTTCCACTCCTGCTCCTGGCCGATCTCCTGGCCCATGAAGAGGAGCTGCTTGCCCGGGTGGCTCCACTGGTAGGCGTACAGGGAACGCAGGCCCGCCAGGCGCTGCCACTTGTCGCCGGGCATCTTCGAAATCAGCGAGCCCTTGCCGTGCACAACCTCGTCGTGCGACAGCGGCAGCACGTAGTTCTCGGAGAAGGCGTAGACCAGCGAGAAGGTGAGCTCGCCGTGGTGCCAGCGGCGGTTGACCGGATCCTCGCTGAGGTAGCGCAGGGTGTCGTTCATCCAGCCCATGTTCCACTTCATGCCGTAGCCGAGGCCGCCGCCGGACGTCGGGGCGGTCACGCCGGGCCACGCCGTGGACTCCTCGGCGATCATGATGATGCCGGGGTGACGACGGTACGCGGTCGCGTTGGCTTCCTGGATGAACTCGATGGCCTCCAGGTTCTCGCGGCCACCGTACTGGTTGGGACGCCACTGGCCGTCCTTGCGCGAGTAATCCAGGTACAGCATCGAGGCCACGGCGTCGACGCGCAGGCCGTCGATGTGGAAGTCCTCGAGCCAGTACAGGGCGTTGGCGACCAGGAAGTTGCGCACCTCGCGGCGGCCGAAGTTGAAGACGTAGGTGCCCCAGTCGGGGTGCTCGCCGCGCAGCGGGTCCGGGATCCTCGTACAGCGGGGTGCCGTCGAAGCGGGCCAGTGCGAAGTCGTCCTTGGGGAAGTGGGCGGGGACCCAGTCCAGGATGACGCCGATACCCTCGCGGTGGAAAGCGTCCACCAGGTAGCGGAAGTCGTCCGGGGTTCCGTAGCGCGAGGAGGGCGCGTAGTAGGAGGTCACCTGGTAGCCCCACGAGCCGCCGAAGGGGTGCTCGGCCAGCGGCATGAACTCCACGTGCGTGAAGCCCATCTGCTTGACGTAGGGGACCAGCTCGTCGGCCAGTTCGCGGTAGCCCAGGCCCTGACGCCAGGAGCCCGCGTGGACCTCGTAGATGGACATGGGGCCATCGTGAACGTTGCGCTCACGGCGCGCCTGCATCCACTCCTGGTCGCTCCACTCGTGGAAGTAGTCGGTGACGACCGAGGCAGTGGCCGGGGGAATCTCGGTGGCGCGGGCCATCGGGTCGGCCTTCTCGAACCAGTTGCCGCCGGGGCCCTGGATCTCGAACTTGTAGCGGGCGCCAACCCCGACCTCGGGAACGAAAATCTCCCACACGCCGGACGAACCCAGCGAACGCATCGAGGTCTGCGTGCCGTCCCAGTAGTTGAACTCGCCGACGACGCGCACGGCGCGGGCGTTGGGGGCCCACACGGCGAAGGCGGTACCGGTGGTCTCACCCAGCTCGTCGGTGTAGGTCTTCACGTGCGCGCCCAGAACCTTCCACAGGTCCTCGTGGCGGCCCTCGGAGATCAGGTAGGTGTCCATCTCGCCCAGGGTCGGCAGGTAACGGTAGGGATCGTCGCGCACGATTGTGTCCTCGCCATAGGTGACGGACACGCGGTAGGCGGTGATCTCCTTGCCGGGCAGGGCCGCGACCCAGATGCCGCCGCGCTCGTGCGTCGCAGCGTAGGCGCCGGTGGGCGTGATGATGTCGACCGCGTCGGCCAGGTGCGCGACGACTCGGATGGTGACACCGTCGTCACCGAGGTGGGCGCCCAGCACAGAGTGGGGCGAGTAGTAGGAGCCTGAGGCAACGGCGTCGAGAATGTCGTCATTGACCGGGATCGGCGTAAGTTCGAAGCTCATGGATGTTCCTTACTCCAGAAGGGTGAACCGCTCAGTTCACTGGTGTTGATAAGTCTAACGTCTGACCGGCAAAAAAGGGAGCCGGGTCTCATATTGGCGGGGGTTATGGAGGGGTGTCGTGCGCCCGGCGGTATGACGTGGTAGCGCCGGGCGCACGAGCCTCGTTAGGCCTGTGCCCAGGGCGAGGAGTGCGCGGGCTCGACCTTGAAGACGTGGCCCAGGCGCGTCACGGGGGACAGCGACACCCAGTTGGACGAGCCCCACACGTAGGAGCGTCCGTCGAGCTCGTCGACGACCGTAATGTGACCACCCGGGGTTGCCAGGCCCATCGCCTCCAGATCGAGCTCAACCGAGGCGTCTACGCCGTGGTGCGGATCCAGGGAGATCACGCAGATCACGGTGTCGGGTTTGCCGTCCGACGTGAACTTGCCGGGCATCTGACGGGAGAACGCGATGAGGCGATCCGAGGAGGTCGGGTGGATGCGGATCTGGTGGAGCTGGCGCAGCGCGGGGTGCTTGGCTCGCGCGGCGTTGAGCAGCGTGAACAGGCGCGAGATGCCGATCGGCTCGGCGTCCTCCCAGCGGCGCGGGCGGAACTCGTACTTCTCGTTGTCGTTGGGCTCCTGGTAGGTGCCGCGCGGCTCGTTCTCTACGAATTCGTAGCCGGAGTAGATGCCCCACGTGGGCGCACCCAGGGCGGCGAGCATCGCGCGGATCGCGAAGATCGCGGTGCCGCCGTCCCACATCTGCGGGGTGAGGATGTCGTGCGTCGTGGGCCAGAAGGCGGGCGCATGAGGTGCGCCGTCTCTTCGGAGACCTCGCGCAGGTACTCTTCGATTTCCTCCTTGGCGGTCCTCCACGCGAAGTACGTGTAGGACTGGTCGAAGCCGATCGCGCCGAGCGTGCGCATCATGGCGGGGCGCGTGAAGGCCTCGGCCAGGAAGAGCGTGCCCGGGTACTGCGCCTTGATGTCGGCGAGCAGGCGCTCCCAGAAGGGGATGGGCTTCGTGTGCGGGTTGTCGACGCGGAAGATCGTCACGCCGTGGTTGATCCACAGCTCGATGACGTCGCGCACGGCATGGTAGATGCCCTCCGGGTCGTTGTCGAAGTTCAGGGGGTAGATGTCCTGGTACTTCTTCGGCGGGTTCTCCGCGTAGGCGATGGTGCCGTCGGCGCGCGTCGTGAACCACTCGGGATGTTCCTTCACCCACGGGTGGTCGGGGGAGCACTGGAGGGCCAGGTCGAGAGCGACTTCCAGGCCGAGGCCTCGGGCGCGCTCAACGAAGCGGTCGAAGTCGGCGAAGTCGCCGAGCTCGGGGTGGATGGCGTCGTGGCCGCCCTCGGGGGAGCCGATGCCGTAGGGCGAACCCGGGTCACCGGGGGCGGCCTCCAGGGAGTTGTTCTTGCCCTTGCGGTGCGTCGTGCCGATTGGGTGGATCGGGGTCAGGTAGACGACGTCGAAGCCCATGCCGGCGATGCGCGGCAGTTCGTTGGCGGCGCCCGCGAGCGTGCCGGAGACCCATGTGCCGTCGGGGCGCTGGAAGGCGCCCGCGGAGCGCGGGAAGATCTCGTACCACGCGCCCGCCAGGGCCTTCGTGCGGGCCACGTCGAGCGGGTAGACGCGGGAGGAATCCAGCAGGTCACGCAGCGGGTGGTCGCGGAAGATGAGGCGGACTCGCGAGGAGATGCCAGCGGAGAGGCGCTGCTGGGCGGAATGGCTGGTGTCGCGCAGGCGGCGCGCTGCGTCGGTCAGGACGTCAATGTCCGAGGCCGGGGGACGCTTCTGGGAGGGGTTGCCGTAGGCGGTGCCTTCGGCCGCGCGCTCCATGAGGAGGGCGCCCTCTTCGAGCATGAGCTCGACGTCGACGCCGGCACCGACCTTTACGGTCGCGTCGTGGCGCCACGTCGCGTAGGGATCCGACCAGGAGTCCACGCGGAAAGACCACGCGCCGGGGGCGTCGGCGACCACCCAGGCCTCGTACCGGTCGAGACCGGGGGCGATGTCCACCATGCGCGTGCGGGAGTATTCACCTCCGTCCGGGCGCAGCAGGACGGCCTCGGCGGCGAATGCGTCGTGTCCTTCGCGGAACACGGTCGCACGAATGGGGAAAGGCTCGCCTTCGGTCGCCTTGGCGGGAAGCGTGCCGTCTTCGATGACGGGGAACACTTCGATGATCGGGATACGGGGCAACAGTTTCTCGCTCACGAGACCCACAGTAGCCTATGGATGCGCGCCCGTGAAAGTGAGGCCCACGCCTCGGCTTTGGAGGCGATGTCCATATGTTCTGTCAAGAATTCAACTGTCGGCCGAAAGGGCGGAATTTCAAACGAAATGACGGAGGGTAGGCCTGGATGTCCAGGAACTGCCCTCCGAGAGGCGTCACTGTTCATAGGGGTAGTGGCACTTCATTCGGTTGAGCGTAGCGCGTCAATAGGGTCGATACGGCAGGCGATGATGGTGGGATACAACGCGCCGACAAGACCGACAAGAGCGGAACCAGCCAGATAAGCACCGATAGTTGCCATATCGAAAACAGGGATCCACTCACGGACGAGAGTCACTACATTCAGTGCCATCAGACCGACGCATACACCCACGACGCCGCCGATGAGCGACGATGGGAGGATCTCACCGATGAGTAGCAAGGCGATATCTGATGAACGTGCGCCGATCGCTCGCCGTAATCCGATCTCCCATCGGCGTTTTCGCACCTGAAGGAGGGCCAATCCGCACACGAGTACCACTGTGAGTACATCGATGACAATTGAGGTTGTCGTCAACGCATGACGGACCACGCCCTCGACGTTTCCTCGAAGCGTGCGAGGTTCGGGCGGTGCATCAACTTGGATGCTCTCGTGGGTTGCTGGAGCCCACGCAAATGGAGCCTGGTGCGCAACTTGTGAAGCAGCTCCGGGACGGACTCGCACGATAGCGCTGACGTAGGAGGCTGGGAATGAGGAAGCATCCGTTTCGCTGACCACCAGCGAATCGATCAAAGAGGAGAGTCCCTCAGCATCATCAATGATGCCCGCGACAACGAACTTGCGTCCCTCCACCCACAGGGTTGGGTGAAGCGATGCCGGTCCTACATCGAGCGTATCTGCGAGCCTGGAACCCACAAGGACCTGACCGGGTTCGAGATGGCATACAGGCGCAGGGTGAAACCTCATGATGTCTGCGCAATGCGCATCCAGCGTCGCGCCGACAATGAGTGCCTGTGTGGGGGCAACGGATTGCGGGGAGGATGGCATGGAGCTGACTGTTACCTGTCCTCTCGTGGATAGGACCGTGACGTTTTCTACGCCTGCGACAGCACGTACCCTGTTCAACGCATCGGCGTCGATGTAAGGGGATACGTCAATATTTGTGCCCTGCGGGGAATAGAGAATGACTCTCCGGTTTGCCTGGGTGTTGAAAGCGTCAGTCACCTGGAATGAGGCCGTGATCATGTAGCAGGTCAGAAAGTGGAGATCGCGACAGCGACGCAGGTGCAACCCGTGAAAAGGCGTCTGCGTGCTCGAGCACTATGTCCGACATACGCGTCGATCATTGTCCGCCAGATGCGCTGCCATCCCCCCCACCTGCGCGGAAGATAGTGACACTGCCTCAGCGGTCGGTGGCGCAATCGCAGTGCTGGGAGACCAGGGATCGACGGTGTGTCCGTCAGAGAGTGTGATGGTTGTGCGCGCGAGAGACGCGACCTCGTCATCGTGGGTCACGAGGATAATAGTCTTACCTGCCTTGTTGAGCTCCTGGAGCAAAGATAAGACTCGCTGCGCTGATTGGGAGTCAAGGTTACCTGTGGGTTCATCTGCGATGATGATGTCGTGGTCCGCAGCGACTGTTCGTGCGATCGCGATGCGCTGCTGTTCCCCTCCTGACAGCGTTGATACGAGTTGGTGCGCCCGTTCTTCTAAGCCAACAAAAGCGAGTGCGTCAAGGGCTTTCTGTTGCCGCTGCGTGGGAGAGGAAGCGACATACAGATTACCGAGGAGGACATTCTCGAGCACGCTACGGTCGGGGAACAGGTGAAACGATTGAAAGATGAAACCGAAAATCTGAGCGCGGGCTTCCCCGAACTCGCGGACGCTCATTTCTGATACCGATCGGCCATCGAGTAGATAGCCACCTTCGAAACTGCTATCCAGGAGGCCAAGAATATTGAGCAGTGTTGATTTGCCGGCTCCTGACTTTCCCCTGATGCAGGCGAAATCGCCTGGCTCAATCCGTAGGGATATGTCGGATAGTATGGCCCGTTCGACGGGGGATGTTACCCGCTTATACACATGGGATAACTCGAGCGTTGTCATTCGTTATCGACCTTGACGCGTGCGCCCTCTACCAGTTGGGGATCCGACGACGTTACGGCACACAAGCCGCCGATGCACGTGGATGAATCAATGCTCAGAGAAACGAGCCCGTTTTCGCCCTTCACCAAGATACTTGTGTGTGTACCGTCGTATTGAATGAGCGCGGCTTGGGGAACGAGAAGGACATCGGAGAGTGGATCGCTCAGATTGATATCGATGGGCACCTCGCGCAGTTCCTTGAGAGTCTCAGCATCGGTCGTACTGACTGAATGCAACACAGACAAACGTGTTGTTGTGCCTTGGTTTGCCTTGTCATCCATCCCTGACTGCTCGACCGGAGCAATTGAGGTAATACAGGTCGGTATCGACAACGACGGTGTATGAATTTCTCCGCACATCCCAACGCTGAGCCGCGCGCCTTGTGCTGCATCCACGGTAGCTGTCACAGTCATACCGCTTCCGTTCACCTCAAGGGCCAGGGGGGTTTCACCACCCGTCGCGCCTACCGGGGGAACAGAAGCAAGCGTCGTGATGTTAGGTGAAAATACGAGTGCTTCAGACTTAAGGAGGGTGACGACCGTCGGCGACTCTGTGGAATCCACTGAGCCCTTGCTCGTAGCATTTTCATTAGTTGGCGTCGCAGTCATGGGAGCGCGAAGGCCAATTCGTTGATAAATGTCGATGATCGCTCCCGCCGTTAGTGAATCGAAGGAACCCGATACATTGACGGGATATCGCGCATCCACGAGTGCCTGCTGAATCATTGAGACGTCCGGGCCGCTGTCACCCTCACGTAGATCACGGTACAGTGGAAAGGCTCCGTGAAAGGCGATGATGGGGCGGCCATTGAGATAGATGACGGGTGAGGTATCCTCAATCGTTGCGCCTGCTCCCAGCGGGGTTGCCGTCACAACAACAGTTCCATCCTTTGGAGTCGGAAGCTGAACGTGGGAAGCAGAAGAAGCCTGCACTTTCCCAACATACGATGACGTGTCGGATAGGTCCCCGCGCACAACCTCAACCAGTACATCTGATGGTGGCGGTGCGCTCGCGGCTGCCTCCCGCTGGCGTTGTGACACGAAACGCGAGGCAGCCCACCAGGTCCCGCCGACTGCGAGTAAGAGGACCAGCAGGTATACGGCTCCACGGACAAGGGTTTTACGTGTCATGACAGGTAGTTCTCGGGATGTGCGATGATCTGCCGAAAACGGTCGAGAGATTCCTGGTGAGTGGCGACCTCTGCCTCAATGTCCGTTTGGTGCTCAGCAGCAAAACGTGCGTGTTGGTCCCATTCGAGGTCGTAGAGCGTCGCTGTCCAGCCAGATGACTCGCGGCATGCAGCATCGTGCGTGGCAAAAGCAATTTCCTCGCTCCCTGCCTCGCCCGTTGGTTGCCAGTCGAAGCGTTCCTGCAGCACCTGCGGCATCTCGGCAAACTGCATGTTCCAGGGATGGTCTGGCAGAACAGTGGACGGCTCTGCCTCTTGGAGGCAGGCTTTCCATTGTGATGCTGCGGCAGCGAGCGCAGGATCGTTGTGATCGACCTCCAGCGTATCGAACTGGTACGACCATGAATCTTTTGTCTGGGAACTATCTGTTCGGTTTGTGTCCGACGAACGACCGTGGGAATTCTGATCGGCCATCTGTGGGCGCACGGCTCGAAGTCCAAGATCTTGACACTCTTGGATGGCTTCGAGGTAGCCGGGCCGTGGGTCCTCCTGCGGTGAAGCATCTATCACGGTGTAACCGGGTAGCGGTGCATGACGGTAGCCGTACTTTGCTGCGGTCGTTGTTGTGAAGATCGTGCTGATGCCGTTGGGACTCGTATCCGCGTATGGCATATCGGCAGAGCGAGGAGCTGGATAGTCTGTAAAGCCGTGCTGATCCATGCATAGTTTGACGACCTTGCCGGAGGCTTCTAGCTCGAGGTCAGACAGGTACGGGTCGAGAAGCGGATCGGTGGCCAGGGTCCAGTGTGTGATGTCCTTGGTGACGCCGGTACTGGACAGGAGTTCGTGCCCCGGCGGTGTTGTTTCTGCTGACGCACTGCCTTGGTTCGCCTGTGTTTCGGTTGTTGTGGACGAGTTGGAACAACCGACAAGCAGCGTCAAAACGATACTTGTGATGATGAAAGTGGCTGATTTTTTCACGGTTGCTCCAAAGATGGGCAAGGATTCCTTGCGCCCGGCTTGATGTTCGCGATCAGCTCGCCGTTGAGCCTGCCTAGCATGATGTGCTGGACTAAGGCGGGCTTCTCGTTATGAGAAGAATTGGTGTCACCAACGCTGGTGACACCGACCATGCTATATCCGCGCAAATGTGTCGTCAACCACTTTTAATAACGGTGGGTGGTACCCAACGTTCGGATACCACCCACCGAGGGAAGTCGTGAGGATCGTCGTGCTCAGCTGCTGCTGTTCTGCAGTCCGGCGAACAGGGCGCCGCCGAACAGCACGAAGATCAAAATCGTCGCGACGACGCCGATGATCTGCCAGATAAACATGGCGCGCGCGAAGTTACGCTTCGCAGGCGAGCCGCCCGAACCAAGGGCAAGCACGAGCATGTAGATGAAGCCGACCACCGGGATGCCGGCGACGAAGAGCGTGAGCATCCATGCGCCGACGGAGTCGTCGGGATGCTCCGGGAACTGGTTGTATGCCACGAGTATCTCCAGGAAGGTGTGGGATCAGTAGATCATCTGCATGGCCGTGCGCACCTCGGACAGGGTCTGGTTGGCCTGTTCGTTCGCGCGCTCGTTGCCGGCATGCAGGATGGACAGCAGGTAGTCCTCGTTCGCGATGAGCTCGGCGCGGCGCTCGCGCAGGGGAGCGAGCATCTCGTTGAGGGACTCGGTGACGAGGGACTTGAGCATGCCTGCACCCGAGTCCCCGATGCGGTCCGCGATCGCCTCGGGGGCCTCGCCCGTGGCCAGGGAGGCCAGCATGAGGAGGTTGGAGACCTCGGGGCGCCCCTCGGGATCGAAGGTGATGCGACGCTCGGCGTCGGTCTTTGCCTTCTTGAGGATCTTTGCGGTCTCGTCGGCGGTCATACGCAGTTCGATCGTGTTGCCGCGCGACTTCGACATCTTCTGGCCGTCCGTGCCCAGCAGCAGCGGGACCTCGGAGAGGAGGGCCTCGGGGCGGGGGAACACGGGGCGCTCGGGGGTGGCGCGGCCGTAGCGCTTGTCGAAGCGCTGGGCGATCAGGCGAGCCTGCTCGAGGTGGGGGAGCTGGTCCTGGCCCACGGGCACGATGTTCGCCTTGCAGAAGAGGATATCGGCGGCCTGGTGGACCGGGTAGGTGAGCATGAGGCCCGTCATCGCGCGGCCCTCGGTCGCCTCGAGCTCGGCCTTCACGGTCGGGTTGCGGTGCAGCTCCGACTCGGTGACCAGGGAGAGGAAGGGCAGCATCAGCTGGTTGAGGGCCGGAACTGCCGAGTGGTTGAAGATCGTGGAGCGCTCGGGGTCGATGCCCGCGGCCAGGTAGTCGGCGACGAGGCCGAGGACGCGCTCACGGATCGGGCCCACGCCGTCACGGTCGGTGATCACCTGGTAGTCGGCGACCAGAACCCAGGTCTCAACCCCACGGTTCTGCAGCAGCACGCGGTTACGCAGCGTGCCGAAGTAGTGGCCCAGGTGCAGGTGCCCGGTCGGACGGTCGCCAGTGAGGATGCGGAAACGCGAGGGGTCCTGGTCGATCGCCAGGTCGATCTCGGCGCTGCGGGCCTTCGAGCGGGCCAGCGAGGCATCGGAGGTTGCGGTTTCCAGGGCATCTTCACTGCGAGTCATGCGTCAATCCTAACGAGTGGGTGGAAATGAATGAAACTTGTGGTGCTCAGCGTTCGGGCTGGAACGCGACGTCGGAGAGCAAAATCGTCACGGACAGCGGTTCAATCGACAGCGTGGAGCGCGGGGCGACGTGCTCGACCTCGAGGGAGAGAACCCCCGGGTCACGTGTCTCGCCGATGCCGCCCTCGGAGGGTGTCGCCCACACGGTCGAGTAGGCGACCAGCCAGTCCAGGTCGTGACCCTCGGGCAGGGTAACCTCAGCGCCGTCTAGGTTTGCGTTGATGATGATGAGCGCGTCGCGGTCGCCCCACTTGACGCCCGAGCGCAGCATCTGGAAGGTGCGGTGACGCGCATCCGTCCAGCCGTAGTCAGGCATCGGGGTGCCCTGCGCGGTGTACCAGGACAGGTCGGCGATCGTGTCCCCGCCGTAGGGGGTGCCGGTCGCGAAACGGTCGGGACGCAGGACAGGGTGCGCCTTACGCAGCGCGATCAGCCAAGACACCGTGTTGATCTGCTCGAGCTGGCGCTCGGCCAGGTCCCAGTCGACCCAGGAGATCGGATCGTCCTGGCAGTAGGCGTTGTTGTTGCCGTACTGGGTGCGGCCGAACTCGTCGCCGCCCGTCAGCATGGGCGTGCCCGATGAGACGAACATCGTCGCCAGGATGTTGCGCTGAGAACGCGCACGCAGGTCGGCGATCGTCATGTTGGACAGGATCGCGTAGGGCGTCATCTCGTTGGGGTGGGTGGCGTTGACAGCCAGCGTTCCCTCGACTCCGTGGTTCCACGAGCGGTTATCGTCCGAGCCGTCGCGGTTGTTCTCCAGGTTCGCCGTGTTGTGCTTACGGTCGTAGGCCGTCAGGTCCGCGAGGGTGAAGCCGTCGTGGGCGGTCACGAAGTTGATCGAGGCGCGCGGGCCGCGAAGACGGCCCAGGCCGTGTTCGAAGACATCCTGGGAGCCCGACAGGCGGGTCGCCAGGTCGTTCGGGCCGGAAACGATGTGGCCCGAGGCCTGGGCGCGCACGTCCGCCAACCAGAAGTTACGCAGGGCGCCGCGGTAGTGGTCGTTCCACTCGGAGAAGGGGACCGGGAAGTTGCCGGTCTGCCAGCCGCCCGGGCCCACGTCCCACGGCTCGGCGATCAGCTTCGCGTGGGCCAGGAGGTCGTCTGTGGCCATTGCGATGAGGAGGGGGGTGCATCGGGCTGAAGCCCGTCGAAAAACGGCCCAGCGTGGCCGCCAGATCGAAGCGGAAGCCGTCCACGCCCATCTCGCGCACCCAGTAGCGTAGCGAATCCAGCACCATCTGAATGGTCTTCGGATGGTCCATGTTGACGGTGTTGCCCGTGCCCGTCACGTCGATCGTCTGGACCGGACGCGAGGTGGTGTGGCGGTAGTACATGTCGGAGTCCAGGCCGCGCCAGGACAGGGAGGGGCCGGCGTCGCCGCCCTCGCACGTGTGGTTGTAGACGACATCGAGGATGACCTCAATGCCAGCCTGGTGCAGGAGGGAGACCATGCCTCGGAACTCGTCGACAACCGCCTGGGCGCCGCGTTCGCGCGAGGCCTCGGTCGCGTAGGAGGGCTCGGGGGCGAAGAAGGAGAGAGTCGAGTAGCCCCAGTAGTTCGTCAGGCCTCGTTCAGTGAGGAAGGGCTCGTCGCACTTAGCGTGGACGGGGAGCAGCTCGACGGCGGTGACGCCCAGGTCCTTCAGATAGGACACCGAGGCCGGGTGGGCCAGGCCCGCGTAGGTGCCGCGCAGCTCCGCGGGCACGCCGGGCATGTTCTTCGTGAAACCTTTGACGTGGATCTCGTAGATGACGGTGGTCTCCCACGGAACGCGGGGCTGGGGCGTGATCGGGAAGGAGGGCTCGACGACCACCGAGCGCGGCATGTACGGTGCGGAGTCGATGGGGGAGCGGCGCAGGGGGTACTCGGAGGGGTACAGCTCGTCGTCGACGCTGTGCGCGTAGACCGCAGGCTTCATGTCCACGACGCCGTCGATGCCTCGGCCGTAGGGGTCGAGGAGGAGCTTATGCGAGTTGTAGAACTTACCCCCGTCCGGGTCCCACGTGCCGTGCACGCGGAAACCGTAGCGGGTGCCCGCACCGTAACCGGGGATGTGACCATGCCAGATACCGGTCTTCGGGCCGAGCAGTACGAGCGGGTCTCAGCACCGGCCTCGTCGAAGATGCACAGATCCACGCCGGCAGCGCCCCTGGCGACCACGGCGACATCGAGACCGTCGCCCGACGGGAAAACCCCCAGACGGGTGGGAACGGGATTAGGTTCGGTCACGCGCACGGTGGGGACGCTGGACGAGCCGGAACGCTCGGACATATAAAAGTGCCTCTTTCTGAGAGTTTATTGGCAGCACCATAGCCTGATAGATGCAGCCATCACCCATCATACGTGACCGTTAATTCAGCGGTCGGATTAGGGGCCAGCTGAGGGTATGAACAGTGGCACGCGCTGGTGAGGCAACCCTCATATATATGGGCGTGCTGCGCAGAATGTGGCACGCTAGAAGTCATGAGAATTGTCGTGTGTGTGAAGCATGTCCCCGACATGCAGTCCGAACGCCGTTTTGAGGGCGGCCGCCTGGTGCGCGGTGAGGACGATGTGCTCAACGAACTGGACGAGAATGCCATCGAGGCAGCCGTTCAGCTCAAGGAATCCGAAGAGGACGCGGGTCGCGAGGCCGAGGTCGTCGCGCTGACGATGGGCCCCGAGGACGCTGAGGACTCCCTCATGCGCGCCCTGCAGATGGGTGCCGACCGCGCCTTCATCGTCTCCGATGAGTTCCTGGAGGGCTCCGACGTCATCACGACCGCCTCCGTGCTCTCCGTCGCGATCGCGAAGATTGCGCAGGAGTGCGGCCCCGTTGATCTCGTGATCACCGGCATGGCCTCGCTGGATGCGATGACCTCCATGCTGCCCGCAGCCCTGGCCGCCAAGGCCCACATGCCGCTGCTGGGCCTGGCCCGCTCCCTGAACGTCGAGGACGGTGTCCTTACGATCGAACGCGCCGTCGACGGCTACACCGAGACCGTGCGCGCCGCGCTGCCCGCCGTCGTCTCCGTCACCGACCAGATCAACGAGCCGCGTTACCCGGCCTTCGCCGCCATGAAGGCCGCCCGCAAGAAGCCGCTGGACCAGTGGGGCATCGACGACCTCGTCGAGGTTCCGGGTGGCGAGGCCCTGGTCATGCGCCGCGCGCTGACCGCCGTCACCCACGGCGAGGAGAAGACCCGCGACGGCTCCGGCACGATCATTCAGGACGCCGGCGAGGGCGGGCGTGCTCTGGCTGACTACATCCTTTCGGTGGTGAAGTGACATGACACAGCAAATGAGTTCTCCGATTCTCGTTCTGGCCGACCAGGTGGGCGATCACCTGACGCCCCTGGCCCGACAGGCCGTGACGCTGGCCGCGTCCCTGACCTCCGCCGACGTCGTCGCCCTGTCCCTGGCCGCCACGCCCGACGTGGCTGCGTTGTCCGAGCTGGGCGCCACCCAGCTGCTGCACGCCGACCTGGGTGACGCCGCGCGTTCCTCGGTCGTCGCCTCCGACGCGCTTGTGTCCGCGCTGGCGAGTGGCAGCTTTGGCCTGGTGCTCCTGTGCTCGGACTACCGCGGTCGTGAGATTGCTGGCCGCGTCGGCGCCCTTACCGAGGCCGGCGTGGTCTCCGGCGCCTCCTCCGTCGGCTTCGACGGCGGCGTCCTCCAGATCGGCAAGACCGCTCTGGGCGGCTCCTGGTCGATGCGCATCGTCCTCGAGGGACAGACCCCGATCGTCGGCATCGCCTCCGGCGTCATCGACGAGGCCCCGGTGGCCTCTCCCGTCGACCTCGCCCCGCAGGCGCTGGCCGTCGAGCTGAGCCCCGAGGCCTCCTCGATTCAGGTCGTCTCGTCCGTGCCCGACGAGGAGGAAGGCGTGTCCCTGACTGACGCCTCCACCGTCGTGTGCGGTGGACGCGGCGTCGATGGTGACTTCGAGCTGGTGCGCTCCGTTGCTCAGGTGCTCGGTGGTGCCGTGGGTGCGACGCGCGTCGCCTGCGACGAGGGCTGGGCCCCGCGATCCGAGCAGATCGGCCAGACCGGCCTGACCGTCACCCCGAACCTGTACATCGGCCTGGGCGTCTCCGGCGCGATCCACCACACGGTGGGTATGCAGTCCTCCGCCCACATCGTCGCCGTGTGCGACGACCCGGACGCCCCGATCTTCGAGATCGCGGACTTCGGCGTCGTCGGCGACGTCACTGAGGTCGTGCCCGCAGCCCTGGCCGCCATCGAGGAGGCGCGCTCCCAGGCGTGAGCGTCTATCTCGACCACGCGGCCACCACGCCGCTGCGCGAGTGCGCCCTCGAGGCGTGGACCCGCGCCCAGCGTGACCTGGCCGCACACCCCGGCAATCCCGCCGCCCTCCACTTCGGAGGGCGGCGGGCCCGTCGCATGCTCAACGACGCGCGCGAGCAGGTCGCAGCAGCCCTCGGCGCAGACATCCACGAGGTCATTTTCACGTCGGGTGCCACCGAATCGGACGCCCTCGGCGTGATGGCTGCGGCCCGAGGTGTGCGTGGCCGCGACGGCGCGCGCGACCTGATCGTCGTCTCGGGCCTCGAACATGACGCGGTTGCCCATCAGCACGAGGTCGCCTCTCGCGAGGGCTTTTCATGGGAGGTTCTACCCGTGGATGCGGGCGGCGTGTCCATCCTGCCCGGTGTTTCCGGCGACGACGTGCCCGCCTCGTGGGACGGTCGCCTTGCGCTCGGATCCATGACCCTCGTGTCCTCCGAGATCGGCACGATTCAGCCGGTCGCACACTTCGCTGAGCTCGTGCACTCGAGCGGAGGTCTCGTGCACTGCGACGCCGCCCAAGCCATCCCCACGCTGGATGTGTCGTTTGCGGAACTTGGCCTGGATCTCATGAGCGTGGGCGGACACAAGGTCGGTGCCCCCGCTGGCATCGGCGTTCTCCTCGCCCGGCGTGGCATCCCCATGGCGACCGACCGACCCGGCGGTGGCCACGAGCGCTCGATTCGCTCGGGCACGCCCGACGTCGCGGGCGCCTGCGCTCTCGGTGCTGCCCTTACCGAGGTCGTCGCCGAGCGTGCCGCTTTCGCCGCCCGCGCGGCCGACCTGCGCGCGCACCTGCTGTCCCACCTGCCGGAGGGAACGCATCCGACCGTGGGGGAGTCGGCCTCGTCGAGCGCGATTATCCACCTGTCCCTGCCCACCGCCCGCCCCGAGGCCGTCCTCATGGCCTTCGACATGGCCGGGATCGCCGTGTCCGCCGGGTCCGCCTGTCACGCTGGGGTCACGCGCCCCTCCGAGATCGTCATGGCGATGGGACGCAGCGAGGAGCAGGCGCTCGGCGTCCTGCGCGTCTCGCTCGGCCACGAGACGACGCCCGACGATATCGACGCGTTCCTGGCCGCCCTGCCCGTGGCTATCCGCGCGGGTGCCGCCCTGGACGGCGTCGCCCACGTGCGCAACGAACGAAACGAGGGACGCTAGATGCGAGTTCTGGCAGCACTGTCCGGCGGCGTGGACTCCGCCGTCGCCGCCGCAAAGGCCGTCGAGGCCGGGCACGACGTCGTCGGCGTCCACATGGCGCTGTCCTCCCAGCCCCAGGAGTGTCGCATCGGCTCGCGAGGATGCTGCTCGATCGAGGACGCCGGGGACGCGGCGCGCGCCGCCGAAATCATCGGCATCCCCTTCTACGTGTGGGACCTCGCCCAGGAATTCGAGCAGACCGTCATCACCGACTTCGTCGCCCAGTACAAGGCCGGGCGCACCCCCAACCCCTGCGTGCGCTGCAACGAGTTCGTGAAGTTCCGCGAGCTCGCCAGCCGTGCCCGGGCGCTCGGCTTCGATGCCGTGTGCACCGGCCACTACGCCGCCATCGTCGATGGGGAGGCCGGCCCCGAGCTGCACCGAGGCGCCGACAATCTCAAGGACCAGTCCTACGTGCTGGCCGTCATGGGCTCCGAGGAACTCTCCCGCGTCGTCCTGCCGCTGGGGGATGCCCCCAACAAGGCGTGGGTGCGCTCCGAGGCCGAGCGCCTCGGCCTGGGCGTGTCCAACAAGCCCGACTCCTACGACATCTGCTTCATCCCCGACGGTGACACGCAGGGCTTCCTACGCGCTCACCTGGGCGCCTCCGAGGGTGAGATCGTCACCCCCGACGGCGAGGTGCTCGGCCGCCACGAGGGCTACTGGAACTACACCGTCGGCCAGCGCAAGGGCCTCGGCATCGGCGCGCCCGCACCAGATGGGCGGCCCCGCTACGTCCTCGAGACGAGGCCGGAGACCAACCAGGTCGTCGTTGGGGCGTCTGAGCTCCTGTCCATCTCGCGCATCACGGCCACGGACGCCGTCTGGCTCGCCTCCGATGACGACGGCTCCGACGCGACCGACCTCTTCGTGCAGCTGCGCGCGCACGGCACCCCCGTGCCCGTCGCCTCGCTGACGCGCGACCTGGACGCCGGAACCATCAGTGTCGTGCTCGCGAGTAGTGCGCGCGGTGTCGCGCGCGGCCAGTCGATGGTCGTGTACCGCGGAACCCGTGTCCTCGGCGAGGGGACAATCGACTCAACCGGGCGCTGAAGGTCTCGGGCGTGCGCGCCGTCGAGAGACGTGGGCGAGGGCATGCAGACGCTCCGCGGCACATCGGTTAGACTGGGGTGCGCGCGCGAGTGGCGGAATTGGCAGACGCGCTGGATTTAGGTTCCAGTGTCTTTGACGTGTGGGTTCGAGTCCCATCTCGCGCACAGTTGCCCCTGCCCGGTCGCCCCGGGGAGGTTCCGGTCGATAGACTGAGGTCATGAGCGCTTTGGAAATTGGCTGCAAGGCCCCCGACTTCACCGCCGAGACCACTCAGGGAACTCTGTCCCTGTCGGACCTCTTCGCCGCCTCGTCGCGCGGCGTCGTCGTCTACTTCTACCCGAAGGCCTCCACGCCCGGCTGCACGAAGGAGGCCTGTGACTTTCGCGATTCCCTGGCCTCGCTCCAGGGTGCCGGCTACTCGGTGATCGGCGTGTCCGCCGACTCGATGGCCGCTCTCGAGCGCTTCACCGAGAAGCAGTCGCTGACCTTCCCGCTGGCCTCCGACCCGGATCACGAGATTCTCGAGGCGTATGGCGCGTGGGGTGAAAAGAAGAACTACGGCCGCACCTACGTGGGCATTATTCGCTCGACCGTGGTCGTGAACCCCGATGGTACGGTCGCCCTGGCCCAGTACAACGTCAAGGCGACGGGCCACGTTGCTCGCCTGCGCAAGGCCCTCGGTATCGACTAATCCCGTTGCTTTTCCGGTAACTAGTACGTATGATTGTCAAGAAACTGACAGCTAGTTACTAATGGAGGAGTTATGGGGGCCAGGACGCCTGACGCGTATCGAATCGGTGCGGGGCAGGTGACGCAGGAGTATCCGGCAGACGCCGTACCCGCGCGTCTGCGCAATCAGCCCAGCCTGCCCACGATGTCCCGTGCGCCCGAGTCCTCTCCCGCTGAGCAGGTTGTCACCGCCGAGGTTGCGGTGGTTCGGCGCAAGGCCTCCGCCGTGCCTGGTGCGGCGACAGATTCTCGTCCCTCGAAGGACGCTGTCACGGTAGCGCAGCAAAAAGCTGTTGCGCGCGGCGATGTTCCCGCACAGCCTGGGGGTGTTGCGCAACCTCCCGTTCCTGAGCGCGAATACGCGCACCGGGACGAGGCAGGGGTGCCTTTTGAGGGGGATCAGCGCCCCGGCGTTGCTGTTCACCGCGACTGGCATCGCACAACCATGCGCGTTGTGGGCGCGCCGACGCAACGAGATGGTGGGCAGCAGCATGTGCTTGCTGAGGCCTCGTCCCCGGAGCGGGGGAGCATGCAGGCATCCCATGTTGGAGGTGCATCTCGCCGTGAGGCGCAGGCTCGCCGTGCTGGCCAGATTGAGTCGCGGCTGGAGCGCCGCGAGCGTTCGGCACGTCATGGGCAGCGCCACCATGGCCTCGTCATGTTCCTCCTCGGCTTCATCTCCGCGCTCCTCGTCGTCGCATCCGTGGTTGGTGGTCTGTACGTTGCGCGGTCCGCGGCTGCTTCCGGTTTTGTGAACGCCGTCGACTCTTGTCACGCGCGGGGTGTACACGCCCGCTTGGCCAGCGATGAGACCTCGTTGACCCTCGAAGCCTTCTCTGACAGTGGGGATAGCCTGACGACACCGATCTTCCAGTGCGTGCTCGGCAAGCTTGGCACCCCCCGCGGCGGTGCGCGAGCGGATGTACGCGACCCGCGCGATCGACGGCACTCAGTCGGAGGAGTGGGGCTCCTACAAGGCGACCTGGACGTACGAGCCGGATCAGGGCTTGACCGTCATCGTCAGCTCCCGCTGACGAGGCTATCGGCCCGGGGGAGGGTCGTTATCTGAGACTTGCTTCGCGGCATTGGCTTGTACCGCTCGTACAATGGAGAGGTATTTCAATGCGTGAAGGAGTATCTCGTGTCCGATTCGCAGCCTGCCGCTTCCGTGGCACCCGCCGCCCCCGTCGGGGAAGATGTCGCACTGGCGATCCGAGGCCTCGTCAAGATTTATGGCAACCTCATCGCCGTTGCCGACCTATCCCTCGACATCCCCACCGGATCCTTCTATGGGATCGTCGGTCCTAACGGCGCCGGAAAGACCACGACGCTGACCATGGCCACAGGTCTGCTCACCCCCGACCGTGGCACCGCCTACGTGCACGGCGTCGACGTGTGGGCGCGAACCCAGGAGGCACGTGCCCTCCTCGGCGTCATGCCTGACGGGATGCGCCTCCTCGACCGCCTCTCCGGCCCTGACTTCCTCGTCCACGTGGGCATGCTCCACGGCCTGGAGGCCTCCGTCGCCCGCGAGCGCGCCCACGAGCTCCTCGCGGCCCTCGACCTGGCCGAGGCCGGGAAGAAACTGATCAGCGATTACTCGGCGGGCATGACGAAGAAAATCGCGCTGGCCGCCGCCCTCATTCACTCCCCGCGAGTCCTTGTCCTCGATGAGCCTTTCGAGGCCGTCGACCCTGTCTCCGCGGCCAACATCCGCCAGATCCTCACCGACTACACAAAGCGCGGCGGCACCGTCATCCTGTCCTCGCACGTGATGGCCACCGTCCAGCAGCTGTGCACGCACGTGGCCATCATCGACAAGGGGCGCGTGCTCGTCGCCGGAACCACCGATGAGGTCGCCCAGGGCGGCGACCTGGGGGAGCGCTTCACCTCCCTGGTCGGCGGCGTCCACTCCGAGGAAGGCCTGTCGTGGTTGGGCAACTGATTCGCCTCAAGCTCCGCATCATCTGGAACACCGTCCGCAAGCAGACGGTCGTCCTCGTTCTCGCAGTCCTCGGCGTCCTGTACTTCGGCGGAATCTACACCTCCGCTCTCGTGGGCACCGCCTTCCTCGCGCGCTCCGACGAGTCCTACTTGGCCACACCGGTGATGCCGATCGTCGGACCCTTCATCTTCCTGCTGTGGCTGATCCTCCCGATCATCTTCGCCTCGATGGACAACTCTCTCGATCCCGTGCGTCTGTCGCCCTACGTGGGGCCCAGCAAGCGCCTCGGGGCGGGGCTAGCGGCAGCGACGCTGGTCGGTCCCGGCGGTTTGCTGTCCGCCATGATCCTCTTTCTGCCCGTCTGGTTCGCGCTGTGGCGCGCCCAGTGGATTGAGGCGCTCGGCTGGTTTGCCGCGGGCGTCGTGACGCTGCCTCTGGCGGTGCTGTGGGCGCGCGCGGTCGGGACCTGGTTCGCTGTGCGTCTCGATAGCTCGAGCAAGAAGGATGCTGTCACTGCCTTGGGTGCCGTCGTTTTCATGGTGGTGCTCACCCCCATGGGCTACTGGATGTCTGTGCTGACGCAGAACTTCTCGCTCGAGGCCTTCCAGGCGGGTCTGAACGTCGCGATGTGGACGCCCTTCGGTGCGCCCTTCGGCGTCATCGCATCTCTTCTCGAGGGCGCATGGGTGGCCGCGGCGATCCGTGTCCTCATCACGGTCGTGACCGCGGTCGTCGGTTGGCGCGCTTGGCTGGCCGTCCTGCGCCCCGTCATGAGTGGCTACGCCGGTGAGATCAGCGCCGACGCGCAGAGGGCCATCGACGAGGGGCGTCATCTCATCGACGAGTCCCTCGAAGAGGAAGCGCGGGGTCGACGTTCCGCGCAGTCGCGAGCCGCTGGCCTGCGCAGCGTCGACCTGTTCACGCGGCTGGGCCTCGGGGTGCGCAGCGCGTCGTTGGCTGCGCGGACGCTGCGCTACTGGATCGTCGATACGCGCCTGAACATGAACATGGTGCTTGCGCTGCTGTTCCCGGTTATTGCGATCTTTATGGGGCGGCTGGTTGCTGAGGGGCAGTCGTTTGCGTTCTCGGCGGGTATGTTCCTCTACCTGGTGCCCATCACGACGGGCCTGACGACCGGCGCGCTCATGCAATACGACTCGACGGGAGCCTGGATCGTGGTGTCGTCGGGCATGAGTGGTCGCGAGGAACGTCGGGGGCGCCTCGTTGGTTCACTCATCGTGTTGGTTCCCCAGGTCATCGGCTACCTCATTCACGATGCCGTCAGTGGAGCAAGTGCCTCCGATTTCGTGTTCCACCAGGTGATGGGCGTCGTCCTCTTCGCGGGTGCCACTGCGACAACCCTCGTCGTGAACGCGCGTTGGGTCTACCCGGTGCAGCCTCCGGGCACGTCCCCACTTGCGACGAAGGGTACCGGTTCCTTCCTGATGACGATGCTGCTCCAGCTTGTGGGCTTCGCGGGTACCGCGGTTCTGCAGATCCCGTCGTACGTGCTGCTCGTGCTGGCGTCCTTTGGCTTCGTGCCGGACTGGGTCGCCTACGTTGTGAGCCTCGCGTGGTCGGTGCTTGTCCTTGAGGTAGCCGTGCGCATTGGTGGGCGCGTGTGGGACCGCTACGCTGTCGCCGCACTGACGTCGATCCGCAGCTGGCCGGGACACTGATCT
>BNJS01001508.1_pt1 | contig 58503 bp, 57 predicted proteins | sample 8540461 | NCBI WGS metagenome assembly BNJS01 (sample SAMD00202454, study PRJDB9452) | human saliva metagenome | isolation source: human saliva | place: Japan
CGCTGAGACGCAGAAGATTACCACCGACGACGCCGCCCGGTTCGGAGACCGAGTCGACCAGCACCTCCGGTCCCGGTGACTCGGACTGGCGGCGTCGCGTCGTCGAGCGGCCATGCAGCGGGCCCGCATGCTCCAGGAGCATCAGGACGCCGAGCACGCCCGGGCCCGCCGCATCGTGGGGCCTCCTCAGGGTCGCCCGCGAAGAGGGCCTTGAGGACGTTCTTCTGCGGGTGCGCGGCGTACGCGGGCGGTAGTCCCGCACCCGCTGCACGGTTGGTACCTGAGGGCCGATGAGAAGGTCGGTATCGACACGGAGGGGAACTACTACGTCCGTCGATGCCGCTGAGCCTTCGGCACCGCCTGCGCGGGGTCAGGCCCGAGAGTCAACCCGTGCCGATGACCATTGGCGAGGGCGGGCGTGACGGCGACGTCGTGCCGCTGCGCTTCGCGCTCGACCGCCTGCTGCCGGGCTGGGAGGAGCGCTCCCCCGAGCCGCTCGTGTGACTCTCAGCCCCACCGCTTCCCACCGCGGTGCCGGGTTCTACCAGAGGCGGCGCTCCCAGCACGAGGTGTGCCAGTGGCGCCGCTCCTCCAGTCCCCGGTCGGCTCCGAAGAGGGACTCGTTGGTCCAGGCCACCACGTGCGCGGTGCCGGCGGGGATGACGCGGTGGCAGCCGGGGCAGGTGTAGGACTTGTCCCCACCACGCAGGTGGCGCACGGTGAAGTCCGCGCCGCCGGGACCGGTCTGGGTCCGCGGCACGGAGGCGAGACGGTCCATGCTCAGGGAATGTGCCCCTGCCCGTAGCGCTTGGATCTGCGACGTGCCATGACCAGATCTCATCACATCCGGCTGCCGTCCCCAAGCCGGGGGCGGCAGCCGGATGCGAGAACAGGCGGGTCCGCAGGGGAGGCGGGTGAGCGGGCCCTCTGACCGGTCTCAGCCCTCGACGGATCTGGCCATGAGGCCGCCGACGAAGTACTTGCCCAGCAGGATGTAGACCGCCAGGGTCGGCACCGAGGCGATGAGCGCACCGGACATGGAGGCACCGTAGTCGGCCAGGATCGACCCGTGAGCCAGGTTGTTCAGCGCCAATGTCACCGGCCCGGACTGCGCCCCGCCGCCGAAGAACAGGGCGAACAGGAAGTCGTTCCAGGCGGACGTGAACTGCCAGATGAGGACCACGACGAAGCTGGGCACCGAGATCGGCAGGACCACCGAGACGTAGGTGCGCAGCATGCCGGCCCCGTCGACCCGGGCCGCCTCAATGAGCTCGTTGGGAATGGTCTCGTGTAGTTGCGGAAGATGAGCGTCGTGATCGGGATGCCGTAGACGACGTGCATGAGGATCAGCGTGTGGATCCCTGAAGCCCAGGTCGGCGCTGGTCACCAGTCGCATGAGCGGACCGCGACCGCCTGGTAGGGATGAACATGCCGAACAGGACGAGGGTGAAGACCACGTTGGAACCGGGGAAGCGCCACTTGGACAGGACGAACCCGTTGGCGCTGCCCAGCATCGCGGAGATGATCGAGGAGGGGATGACCAGGGCCAGCGAGCGCAGCAGCCCACCACTGAGCTGGTTCCAGGCGTTGGCCCAGTTCTTGGTGACCCAGACCTCGGGCAGGTACCAGGTGCGCGAGGGGTCGGCGTCGGCGGATCCCTTGAAGGAGGTCACCAGCAGGACGTAGACCGGGATGAGGACGAGGACCACCGAGGCCAGCAGCAGGATGAACCGGACGGTCTGGCCCCAGCCGGGGCGGCGCGGGCTGCGCGTCGTGAGTGACTGTGCCATCGCCGCTCACCTCCGGCCCTTGGCGTCGTGAATGAGGTAGGGGATGACGGCGACGGCGACAAGGACCAGCAGGATCGTGCCGACGGCGGCGGCGTTGGAGTAGTCGTTGTCGGTCATGAAGTTGAACATGTCGATGGCCGGGACCTTGGTGGAGTAGGTCCGCTGGTCCGTGATCGACATGATGAGGTCGAAGGACTTCAGGGACATGTGCCCGATGATGATGACGGCGCTCAGGGCGATCGGGGTCAGCTGGGGGAAGATGATCGACTTGTAGAGCTGCCACTCGCTGGCGCCGTCGACCCGGGCGGCCTCACGCAGGTCGTCGGGAATGCCACGGAAGCCGGCCAGGAAGAGGGCCATGACGTAACCGGCCAGCTGCCACACGGCCGGCAGCGCAATGGCGAGGATCCCCCAGGTGGTGTTCTGGGTCCATGAGTTCTCCAGGAACCTCAGGCCGGTCATCTCGAAGAGACGGTTGAGCCCGGAGGCCTTCTCGCCCTGCGCGGAGTTGAGCAGCCACCGCCACACCACGCCCGAGGCCACGAAGGACACGGCCATGGGGAACAGGAAGATGGAGCGGAAGACCCCCTTCCCCTTGATGGGGCGGTCCAGGAGCCAGGCCCACAGGAAGCCGACCACGAGGGTGCCGGCCAGGAACGCGACCGTGAACAGGATGAGGTTGATGAAGGAGTGCCGGAAGTCCGGGTTGCCGAACAGGGTCGTGAAGTTGCTCAGGCCGACGACGGTGGTGCCCCGGCGTCCGGAGACCTGACCGGCGGTGTGCATGTCCAGCAGGGGAGGTGTTGATGTTGATCCCGATCATCCTGCGTAGACGAAGACGCCGGACGAGGATGATCGAGGGCGAGATGAGGAGGAGGCCGGGCCCCACTGCCTCCAGCCCGCCCTGACGGCGCCGCACGAGGGCGCTCTTGGTGCTCACAAGGTTCTCCAGATGCGTAGGTGACGGAAGGATCCGTCTGTCGTAGTGATGACAGCCGGCTGAATGATCGGCGAGAGGTCGGCCCCGGGGCCGGGCGAGCCGGAGCGGATGCGCGGCCCGCTCCCACCCCCGGGGAACCGATCAGGAGGCGGCAGCGGCCTTGAGGTCGGCCTGCAGGGCGGTGACGTCGGAGGCGCCCTGGGCGAACTTGGTCAGGGCATCGTTCATCGCATTGCTGGCCTTTGCGGGCAGGGCCGCGCCGTGAGCGATGGAGGAGACGATCTTGTCCTTGGCGAAGGACTCCATGGCCGAGCGCTGGTACTCGGAGAACTTGCCCTTCTCCTCGTCGCTGAGGTCGGTGCGGGCGGGGATGGATCCCTTGACCGTGTTGAAGGCGATCTGGCCGTCCTTGGAGGAGATGGCATTGAGCCAGTTCTTGGCTCCACCGGGGTGCTTGGCGCCGTCGGGCAGTGTGAAGGAGTCGGCGAGGAAGTCGAAGACGCCGTCGGTGCCCGGGACCGGGAAGTAGACGTAGTCCTGGCCGGCCTTCTTGCCGGCGGCGTCGAAGCCGGCCACGGCCCAGTCACCCATGACGTTGAAGGCGGCCTTGCCATCCATGATGGGCTTCATGGCAGGCTCCCAGTCCTCGGTGTAGAGGGAGGAGTCGGTGAACCCCACGATGGTCTTGTAGTGACCCAGCGCCTTGGTGACCTCGGCGCCGCCCCAGTCGGTCTTGCCAGCGAAAAGCCCGTTGTAGAGCGTCCACGCAGGTCGGCGATGAGGATGGTCTCGAGCAGCCTCGAGCTGGGTCCAGGCCATGCCCATGGTGATGGGCGTCAGGCCTGCGGCCTTGACCTCTCCATGTCGGCGATCCAGGCGTCGATGGAAGTGGCGGGCTTGGTCGGGTCGAGCCCGGCGGCCTTGAGGGCGGGCACCGAGGCCCACACGACATTGGCCCGGTGGATGTTGGAGGGCACGGAGTAGAGTCTTGCCGTCGGAGTCCTTGAGACGGTCCATGAGGGTGGCCGGGAAGGCCCTCGCTGAGCTTGAACTCCTCATAGAGGCCGGAGACGTCCAGCAGGTAGCCGGCCCTCGATGTGGTCCCCTCGATCTCGGCACCGGCGTGGGCCTGGTAGGGTGTCCGGCGGGTTCTGGCGGCCAGGTCCGCGGCGAGCTTCTGCTTGGCCTGGCTGCCGGCACCACCGGAGACGGCCTTGTTCTCGAACTTCGTCTTGGGGAACTGCTGGTTGAAGACCTTGACCAGGGCATCCAGGCCGAGCTTCTCCGAGCCGGCCGACCACCACGTGACGACGTCGACCTGGCTGGCGTCCCCTTCACCGGCGGCTCCAGCGGACTTCGAGCCGGAGCTGCCGGAGGTGGCGCAGGCGGCCAGGGTAGCGGCGACTGCAGTGGTTCCCAGCCCCGCCAGCACGGCACGACGGGAGAGGTAGTGGGTGGAACGCATGGGACTGTCTCTTAGAAACGACGGTGTCTCATGACCACGGCACCATTGCCGCGGGCGGGAGGATCAGATGTTGTCTAGTCATCTGATCTCGCCAGAGAGTAGACCCAAACTGAGTGAAACTCAAGCATACATTGCGCAAACAATCATTATACTGGTCGTGAGCCACAGGTCTGTACCAGCAATGTCAACGCTCATCCACCACCCCATCCACCACAGGCATGAAAAAGGGTCCTCGCCGCTCGAATGAGCGGCGAGGACCTGGGAGGAGCGGACGAGGCCTCACTGCCCCGTACCCCAAGGTGGTCCATACCAGGAACGGGGTGGGCCCGAGCGGGGTCTCAGGCCGAGCCCGGGCGCCGAGTCGGAGGGTGCGAGGGGCTCAGATGAGCCCCATGGAGGCCACCGTGTTCTTCTCCTCGACGAGCTCGGCCGCCGAGGCGTCGATCTTGCCGCGGGAGAAGTCGTCGATCTCAAGACCCTGGACGATCTTCCACTCACCGTTCTCCGAGGTGCAGGGGAAGGAGGAGATGATGCCCTCAGGTACGTCGTAGGACCCGTCGGACATGATCGAGGAGGAGGTCCAGGACCCGGAGGTGCCCAGCACCCAGTCGTGCACGTGGTCGATGGCGGCCGAGGCCGCTGGAGGCCGCCGAGGAGGCGCCGCGCGCGTCGATGATGGCGGCGCCGCGCTTGGCGACGGTCGGGATGAAATCGTTCTCGATCCAGGCCCGGTCGGCCAGGATGTCAGTGATCGGGGCGCCCTTGACGGTGGCCTGGGTCAGGTCGGGGTACTGGGTGGAGGAGTGGTTGCCCCAGACGGTGACCTTGTCGATGTCGGTGACGTGGCAGCCGGCCTTGGTGGCCAGCTGGGCCAGGGCGCGGTTGTGGTCCAGGCGGGTCATGGCTGTGAATCGCGAGGAGGGGATGTCGGGAGCGTGCGAGGCCGCGATGAGGGCGTTGGTGTTGGCGGGGTTGCCCACGACGAGCACCTTGATGTCGTCGGCGGCGCCGGCATTGAGGGCCTCGCCCTGGGGACCGAAGATGCCACCGTTGGCGGAGAGCAGGTCGGCACGCCCATGCCGACATTGCGGGCATGGAACCGACGAGGAAGGCGATGTTGGCGCCCTCGAAGGCGGCCTTGGCGTCGTCGAAGACGTCAACGCTGCCCAGGGTCGAGAAGGCGGAGTCGAACAGCTCCATAGCAGTCCCCTCAGCGGCCTTGACGGCCGGCGGGATCTCCAGCAGGCGGAGGTTGACGCGCTGGTCCGGGCCGAGGAGGGCGCCGGAGGCGATGCGGAACAGCAGGGCGTAGCCGATGTTGCCGGCAGCACCGGTGACGGTGATGTTGACGGGGGCGTTTGCCATCGAGGACTCCTTCGAGACGTGTGTCGTCGCGGGCCGCAGGCGGCAGCCCGGCAGGACAACGCTATGACGTTCGCGCAGGTGAACACACCAGTCCGCGACATTTCGTGACTCTCACCACTCCCTAGAGCCGGGGAGGTCGCATTCCTCCTGGTACCCGTGATCTCAGTGAGATACTCGCCGCCCCTGACAACATCCCGTCCTGGTCGATACGCTGGGGCCTCCCCAGCCCGTTTCTCGCTTCCAGGACCGTGATGAGCTCACGCCGATCCCCCGCGTCCATCCTTGCGCCACTGCGCCGCGGTTCCCCGCCCCGTCCTGCGGTCTCCTCGCCCGCCGGGCGCCGAGCAGGCGCCCTCTCATTCGGTCTGACACTCCTGGGCGCCCTGGGATCCGGTTGGTGCCTCATCTCCACCGGACGCGCTCTGGGCGCGCTGCTGAGATCCTCGTCGGCAGCGGGCCTGCTCACTCAGGCTCTGGCAGCAGCCGCCCTGAGCGCTGTCTGCCAGCTGCTGGCCCAGCGGGTCGCTCGCTTCAGTGCGATCACTGAGGAGGCGCACCTGCGCCGGCTCACCCTGGCTCACCTGCTGGGGCTGGGCCCGGCGCGCGCTGCCGACGTCCGCAGCGGTGCGACCGCCTCCCTGCTGACCGACGGCGCCGAGCGCGTGGCTCTCTACCGTCAGACCTTCCTGGCCCCCACTCTGGCGGCCGCAGCAGCGCCTCTGCTGGTACCTCATCGAGCTGGCCGTGGTGGTCGACGTCGTTCCCGCCCTGGTCCTGGCAGCGGCCGTCATCATGGTGCCGGCCTTCATCATCTGGTGCCACTCACGGCTGAGGGCCTCGTCGTCGGACTCCCGACGGGCCCGTATGCGCCTGGCCGCCGAGTACCTCGACGCGATCCAGGGGCTGCGGACCCTCACCCTGGCCCGGGCCGCGGAACGCACCAGTGCGCGTCTGCGCCTGGAGGGGGAGTCGAACCGGCGCGCTGTCATGGGGCTGCTGGCGGGCAACCAGCTCGTCATCCTGCTCACCGACGGCCTGTTCTCGCTCTTCCTCATCACCGCGGCCGCGGGTCTGGCTCTGCTGCGTCTGTCCACCGGAGTGATCGACGTCGGTGACGCCTTGGCGATCGTCCTGACCTCCCTACGTGCTCCTCGAGCCGCTGGCTCACGTGGGCGCCTTCTTCTACGTGGGCATGGGCGGAATGGCCAACCAGCGGGCCATCCGCAGGATTCTGTCGCGCCCTCTGCCACACTCCACCACGAGTCCCGGAGCCAGGACCTCTCCCGCAGCGACCGCGCAGTCATCCATCGTGCTCGACGACGTCGAGGCCACCTGGGGCGCGGACCCCGTGCTGGAGGGCGTGGACCTGAGCGTGCGGCGCGGGGAGAGCCTGGCGATTGTCGGCCCCTCGGGTGCGGGGAAGTCGACGCTCATGGCGGTGCTCGCCGGCAACCTGCTGCCCAGCAGCGGGTCCGTGCGCGTCGAGGGCACCGAGCTGAGCGCCGTCACCCAGGACGAGGTGCGTTCCGCCTCCGCGCTGGTGGCGCAGACGACCTGGCTGTTCACCGGGACGATCGCCGACAACCTGCGCCTGGCCCAGCCCTACGCAACGCCGTCGCAGATGTGGCAGGCCCTGGAGGTGGCCCGCCTGGACAAGGAGGTGGCGCTCATGCCCGAGGGGCTGGAGACGCAGGTCGGCGAGGCCGGGCTGGGGCTGTCGGGCGGTCAGGCCCAGCGCCTGTCCCTGGCTCGCGCGTTCCTGGCCGACCGCCCCGTGCTGCTCCTGGACGAGCCCACCAGCCAGGTGGACCTGGCCAGCGAAGCAGCCATCGTCAAGTCCATTGAGCAGCTGGCCCGGGGCCGCACCGTCGTCACCATCTCGCACCGCGCCGGGGCGCTGACCGCAGTGGACCGGACCGTGAGGGTCGAGGCCGGGGCGGTGCACGAGGCGGGTGGAGCCAGTGCCCCCGGCCCCGCCGGCGCAGCGCCCGATCAGGAGGCCACTGAGCCCGACACCCATGAGGCCGACGCGTCCTCCCCCAAGGCCACCGATGGGGATCACCAGGAGGAGCGGGCATGATCCGATCGAACCAGTCGAGGCGATCATCGGTGCCCCGTTCCCGGGTGGCCGGTGGCTCGGGGCAGCGCAGCGGAGCCGGTCGGGCCGATGCCTCCACGCAGGCACCCCCCTCACGTGCGCTGCTGGTGCGGTGGCTGCTTCAGGTCACCCGCCCGGTCCTCTCACCGCTGCTGGGCTCCACCCTGTGCCGTATCACCGACCTGCTGTGCGGCGTGGCCCTGTTCTCCTTAGGGGCCTACGCCGTGGCCCGGGCAGGTCTGGCAATGACGACTGGCGCACCAGTGTCCGCCATCTGGCCGGTCCTGGCCGTCATGGCGGGGCTGTCCCTGCTCAAGGCGGCCCTGCGCTACGCCGAGCAGTTCCTCGGTCATCTGGTGGCCTTCAAGGCGCTCGAGCTGCTGCGCGGCCAGATCTTCCGCTCCCTCATCCCCTGCTCCCCCAGGGTCAGTGCGACGTCGCGCTCGGGCGACCTGCTGGCGCGGACCACCAAGGACGTGGACCGGATCGAGGCCTTCTTCGCGCATACTTTTGCTCCGGCGGTCTGCGCCGTCGTCGTCCCGATCACGGTGCTCACGGTCATCGGCCTGCGGGTGTCCTGGCTGGTGGCCCTGGCGGCGCTCCCCTTCGTGACGCTCCAGCTGCTCATCGTGCCCCGCCTGGGGTTCGCCACCTCGGTGGATGCCTCCCGCTCGGTCTCGGCGGCACGGGCGGATCTCACCCAGCACGTGACCGACACCGTTCAGGGCATGAGCGAGGTCGTCGGGTACGGGCGCAGCCAGGAGCGTCTTGATGAGATGGCCAGGATCGACGCCGAGATCGCCGGTGCCGCGCGACCAAACGGCCAGTGGGCCTCCGTGCGACGAGGCATCAGCCAGCTGGCGGGCTTGACCGCGCCGATCGCCGTCGTCACCGTGGGCACGATGATGTCCGCAACCGGCTCCAGCGCAGATGTCCCTCTCCTGGCTGCCGCGGCCGCTGCGGTGCTGCGTCTGTCCGACACCGGGCGCGGCGTCGAGGAGCTCTCGGGCGCACTCAATGCCTCCTTCGCCTCGGCTGAAAGAGTGTGGGAGGTTGTCAACGCTCCCGTGGAGGTGCGCGACGGCGATCAGGAGCTGACCGCCGGCATCTCCCACGAGGTCCTGTGGCAGGACGTCTCCTACTCCTACCCCAACACCGCCGCCCAGGCCGTTCGCGGCGCCAGCGTCAGGGCCAGGGCGGGACGGTGGACCTGCATCGTGGGGGCCTCCGGATCGGGCAAGTCCACACTTGCCCAGCTGGCGGTGCGCTTCGATGAGCCGGATTCAGGCCGCATTCTCATCGACGGCCAGGACGTGACCGATCTGCGTGCCATCAGCCTCTATCAGGAGATCGGCATGGTGGATCAGCGGGTCCACCTCATGCGGACGACCATTGCGGACAATGTGCGGCTGGCGGCGCCGTCGGCCAGCGATGCCCAGGTGCGCCGAGCCTGCCGAGCCGCCTGCATCGACGAGGACATCGAGGCCCTCGAGAACGGTTACGACACCCTTGTGGGCGAGCACGGACAGTCCCTGTCCGGGGGCCAGCGGCAGCGCCTGGCACTGGCGCGCGCGCTCCTGGCCCGTCCCGGGGTGCTCATCCTCGACGAGTTCACCTCCCACCTGGACCCTGAGCTGGATGAGCGGGTGCGCATCGGGGTGCGCACCTATCTTCCGCAGGCGACGATCATCGAGATCACTCACCGCCTGCAGTGGTCCGAGCAGGCCGACCACGTCGTCGTCATGGACGCGGGAGTGATCGTGCAGGCGGGACCGCCGGCCAAGCTCCTGGCCGAGCCCGGACCGCTGCGCACGCTGACCGGCCGAGGTCGCTGAGAGAAACCGGCAGCAGGCGGATTCACGCGGATCAGACTGAAGCACGGATCGGGCTCCGAGAGTCGCTCGACTCCCGGAGCCCGATCGGCTGACTGCGCTCCACCCGGCTCTACTCGCCGGAGCGGGTGGCCGCGGCCGAGGCCTCGAGCTCCTCGGGACTGACGACCCCCTCGACGCTGACCGCGTGGAGGTAGGCCATGCCGTCGAAGGAGAGCTCGCGAACGTTCTCCGGGTCGCCCTCGTCGTTGACCGAGCCTCCGGCCATGCGGTCGACGATGATGGCGATGGCGCCGTCACCCGTGACGTTCGTGGCAGTGCCGAAGGAGTCCAGGGCGATGTAGGTGGCGATCATGAGGGCCACCTGCTGGTCGTTGAAGCCGAGCATGGAGGACAGCAGACCGGTGGCCGCCATGATGGCGCCCCCAGGCACGCCCGGTGCGGCCACCATCGTGATGCCGAGCATGAAGATGAAGCCGATCCACTGGGCGGTGCTCACGTGCAGGCCCTGGGTGAGAACGATCGCGAAGGCGAAGGAGAAGATCTTCGAGGTCGACCCCGCCAGGTGGATCGTGGCGCACAGCGGGATGGTGAAGGAGGCCACCGCGTCGGAGACGCCGTTCTTCCTCGTCTGACGCAGGGTGACCGGGATCGTGGCCGCGGACGAGGAGGTGCCCAGAGCCGTCAGGTATGCCGGAAGCATGGTGAGCAGTGCCTTGATCGGGTTGCGGCGGCCGATGAGTCCTGCGGTGAGGAACTGGATGCCCAGGATGACGACCTCGAGGATGAGGACCACGACGACGACCCGCAGGAGCGCCTTCATCACCGCCCCGGCCGCCCCGGTGTAGGTGAGGTTGAGGAAGATGCCGAAGATATGAAGAGGCAGCAGAGGGATGATGATCCGCTCGATGAGGCGGGTGATGATGGCCCGGAACTCGATGAAGCCCTTGCGCAGCACGCCCCGGGGCACCATGGACAGACCGATCCCAAGGACGAAGGACAGCAGCAGGGCGGTCATGACCTCGACGGCCGGCGGCATCTCCACCGTGAAGTAGCTGCTCAGAGCCCCTCGGCTTGGCGACATCAGCCAGAGAGGTTCCTGCGAGCAGCCGCGGGAAGGTGGCGGCGCACACCAGGAAAGTGAGGAAACCGGCGAAGAGGGTGGAGGTGTAGGCCAGAGCCGTCGTGACTCCGAGCCACTTGCCGGCCCCGCGTCCCAGATCGGCGATGGCGGGGGTCACCAGACCGATGATGATGAGCGGGATGGAGAGCTGAGAACTGACTGAACAGGTCGGAGAAGGTCGCGAAGACATTGCCGACGGGCTTGGGAATGATCGGTGGCCCCCGAAGCGGACCGAGCCCACGAGCAGGGCCAACAGGATCGCGCCAATGACCCAGGTCAGGATGCTGTGGCTGAGACGATGGACCAGGGAGGGCGAGGCTGAGGGATTGCTTGGCATAAAGGGACCTTCAGGATGTGAAACGAAGCGACAAGACGTCTTGACTGGGGCCAGCGTGCCATACCACTCGGTCACAGCGCCGCACCGGACCAAAGAACGAGCACTCTCAGGGGCGCAGATCACACGGGGCGGCGCGCAGTGTCGCCGTGAGAACTCAGGCGATGTACGGCCTGCTCCTCGCTCACAGGATGCGGGGCAGGTTGACGTAAGGCGACAGGAGGAGCAGGACGGCGGCCAGGCCGATGCCGAGACCGACGTCGAACAGGCGGCTGCGCGCCGCCAGCCAGGTGCCGTCGGGGCGCTGGATCCGGACGATGGCCAGCGTCAGGATCCCAGCGGCCGCCCACAGGACGGCGATGCGGCGGTGCCCCAGCAGCGCGATGGCGGGGACCGCGGCCAGGCCGAGGGCCACGAGGACAACACAGATGGTGCGATAGGGCTCCTTGTGCTCGGCCTGCTGGGGATGCGGGTCATGAGTCACGGGCAGGAGCCTATCGGCGCGTGGGGTGCGGGTCCATGACCTTTCTCCGGCTCCCCGGCTCGCATGCCGGCCTTGTGCCCGGCGTGAGGATTCGGGCACGAGGCGGCGGAGGCGGCTCAGTGGGAGAAGTGGCGGGTGCCGGTGAGGTACATGGTGACGCCTGCGGCCTGGGCGGCGTCGGTGACCTCCTGGTCACGGATGGAGCCTCCGGGCTGGACGACGGCGCGAACCCCGGCGTCGATGAGGACCTGGAGGCCGTCGGCGAAGGGGAAGAAGGCGTCGGAGGCGGCCACGGCCCCGCGGGCGCGCTGCGGTGCGGGGGCCGCGTCACCGACCGAGTCGCCCAGGACCTCGGCGGCGTCGGCCCCTCCGACGGCGCCCTTCTCCTGCTGCGGGCCGTCGAGTGCGGCGTCGCCGGTGGAGCGGATTCCCAGGGTGTTGGCGCGCTCGACGGCCAGCTTGCAGGAGTCGACGCGGTTGACCTGCCCCATTCCCACGCCGACGGTGGCGCCGTCGTGGGCCAGGAGGACCGCGTTGGAGCGCACGGCTCGCACCGAGCGCCAGGCGAAGACGAGATCGGCCAGGAGCGCGTCGTCGGCGGCCGGCCCCGCGGCCAGGGTCCAGGTTGAGGGGTCGTCGCCGTCTGCATCCAGGACGTCGCGCTCCTGGATGACGGCGCCCCCCGTGACCTGCTTGATCTCGTAACCCTCACGCTCCGGGGGCTCGACGACGAGCAGTCGGAGGTTCTTCTTGGTGGACAGGATCTCCACGGCCTCGTCGTCGAAGGCGGGGGCGGCGACGACCTCGGTGAAGATCGGCTTGATCTGACGGGCCATCTCGGCGGTGACGAGCGTGTTGGTGGCGATGACGCCGCCGTATGCCGAGACCGGGTCGCAGGCGTGGGCCTTGCGGTGGGCCTCGGCGACGTCACCGGACTCCGAGACGGCGATGCCGCAGGGGTTGGCGTGCTTGACGACGGCGACCGTGACGGCCTGGCCGTGGTCGTAGGCGGCGAGCACGGCGGCATCGGTGTCGGTGTAGTTGTTGTAGCTCATGGCCTTGCCGTGGAGCTGGCGCGCACCGGCCACTCCCCCGCTCGCCCCGGCGGCGCGGTAGACGGCGGCCCGCTGATGGGGGTTCTCCCCGTAGCGCAGGCTCGCCAGGCGCTCGTAGCCGACGCCGACATAGGCCGGCGGCGTGACCGACCTGCTCACTTCGGACGCGGGGGCGTCGGCAGAGTCCGTGGCGTCGGCGACGTCGTCGGTCTCGAGCTGGCCGGCCAGCCAGGTCGAGACGGCGGCGTCGTAGGCGGCGGTGGGCGAAGGCCCTCAGCGGCCAGGCGGCGGCGCTCGGCCAGGGTGAAGCCGCCACCTCGCACGGCGGCCGCGACGTCGTCGTACCGGTTGGGGCTGGTGACCACGGCGACGGCGGGGTGGTTCTTGGCGGCGGCGCGCACCATGGTGGGGCCACCAATGTCGATCTGCTCGACGCAGGCGTCGAAGGGAGCGCCGGAGGCGACGGTGTCGGTGAAGGGTAGAGATTGACGACGACCAGGTCGATGGGGGTGACGTCCAGGGCCTCGAGCTGGCTGAGATGCGCGGGCTTGCGGCGGTCGGCGAGGATACCGGCGTGGACGGCCGGGTGGAGGGTCTTGACCCGCCCCTCGAGGCACTCGGGGAAGCCGGTGACCTCCTCCACCGGCGTGACGGTCAGGCCGGCGGCGGCGATGGTGGCGGCAGTGGAGCCGGTGGAGACGATCTCGACACCGGCGTCGGCCAGGGCGCGGGCGAGCGGGACGAGGCCGGTCTTGTCGTAGACGGAGACGAGGGCGCGGCGCACGGGGACGCTGTCGGGGCTGACGAGACCCTCGGTGGGGACGTGAGCGGTGGGGACCGTCTGGTTCGTGGACTGCGAGGACCGGGACGACGACGGGGACGACGACGGGGACATGGACGAGGACATGGTGCTCCTGGTGCGGCGTGTGGGAGCGGGACGCCCAGGCGGGCGACGCCCCGCTCATGGACGGCCTCGGCCACTCCCCGGTGGTGCCCCACCCTCGCCAGTCGCAGCCGGGCCCATCCTATCGAGTGGCGGCAGTGACGCCACCGGAGGAGGCGACGTTCCTCCCTGCCCTGACATGTGCCATGTCGCTTCCGGCGAACCACCCGACCGAATGGCCTGTTTCCTTGCGAGCGGCTTTAGATACGGCATACAGTCCGCAACATGACTGCGCCCATCAATATCGCAGCAACACCGGTATATCGGGGAACTCCCCCTGAGCGGTGGCAGGAGGCCGCCTCCGCCTACCGGCGCTGGTGGAGCCGCCACCCGGGGTTATCCAGCGCTCTGAACCTGGTGGTGCGCGGAGCCTACGCCCTCATGATCCCGCTGCTCATCGCCGCTCTGGTGATGGTGCCGCGGCTGGCCTACGCCGCCGTTCCGGCGGCCTTCATGGCCGTGTGCCTCATGGTGGTTGCTCTCCTGGCGCGCACGCGCACCATCAGCTGGCGCTCGGTCCTCCTCATGTACGGCGTCGGCGCAGCCTGGTCGCTCGTCGTGGCCATGATCATGAGCTCGGTGCGCACCCGCGCAGGACTGTCCGTCATGGGTAACGGGATGAGCATCGCACTGACCATCGCCCTGGAGGTTCTCAGCCCGCTGGTGCCTCTGGTGCTCGTGGTCTTCCTGGCACCGGGCCGGATGCGCCGTCTGGCGGCCGCCGACTGGGCCCTGCTGGGCTTCGCCGCCGGCGCGGGCCTGACGGCCCTCAATGACGGCGTCCGGGCGCTCGAGAAGAACAGCCTGCTCTCCTCGGTCCTGGGCAATGGGCGCCTGCCCTTCTCCTTCAACCCGTGGACCTCTGGGTCCATGACCCAGGAGAACAGCAACGTCCTGGCGGTCAGCAACCAGGTGAGCACCGCGAACATCACGATGGCGGTGGCGCTGGCGATCACGCTGTGGCGTCTCAAGGACTCGCCGGCCTTCGAAGGCGCCAGGAACCTCGTGTGGCTGCGGATCGTGGCCTGGATCCTTCCGGCGGTGGTCATCCTGCAGTCGGTGAGTGACCACGCCACCTACATCGCCAGGATCGCCCAGCAGCTCGGGCAGAGCGACTCCGGCGGCGGTTTCCCGGCGCTGCTCATGTTCCTGTGGAAGGTCAACGGCGGAGGCCTGAGCGCCATCCCCCTGTCCGTCATCCTCATGGCCGCCTGCCTGCTCCTGGACGCCCACCGCCGCGCCTACGCGGGCGTGCACGGCTGGACGGTGGCCGGGGCACCGGCTCCCCGCTACCCCAACCTCACCGAGGCACCGCCGTTCGTGCGCGCTCTCATCGTCTCGGTGGTGGCCCTGGCGAACTTCACCTGGGGCGATCTGGCCGTCACCTGGGGCGCCTACGGGGACCTGCGCCAGGGACGCCTCTACGCCATGCGGGCGGGGCGGGCCACCGCCGAGCAGGTGCGCGGCGTGCGGGCCGACGCCATGGAGGCCACGACACCGGGCGCCGAGCCGAACGCCCGTCAGGGCTTCCGTCTGGGGATCCTGGTGGTCAGCGTCGTGCTGTTCCTCCTGTGCTGCATGTACGAGGTACGCACCGTCTGGCAGATCGCCCCCGAGCTCAAGGAGACCGAGGACGATCTGTTCCTCTCAGCCCTGCCGCGCCTGTTCTCCCAGTGGTGGAGCGGGTTGAGTGGCACCCAGGGGCTCCTCTACGCGATTGGCGCGCTGGCCGCGGTGGCCATGTGCCTGTCCCTCGTCCTGACGCTGGGGGCGCCGAGGCGCCGTATCAGTACAGTACCGTCGTCGACCGGCCTCTTGGGTCACCTGGTCACGCTCACGCCGGGACAGGCGTGCCTGGCGCTGCTGGACTTCGCCATGACATACATGCCGCGCTCGGCCCTGAGTGCGAGTCCCGCCGGGGGCGGTACCGATCTGGCCGCCGAGCTCTCCGTCAACCGGCGGATCCGGGGCGCTGAGAGCTTCTCCGAGAGCCAGGCGCTCTTCACGGCGCGCACCAAGCGGCAGGTGGCGGTGGAGGCCGACATCGCGCGTCTTCGAGAGCTCGCCGAGTCCTTGGGCGTCGTCGGTATCGATGCCCTGGAGCCCAGCCGACTCGACGAGACCGTCGCCGATCTGGCCGACTCCGGGGCCGATTCCCGGGTCGTCGGCGAGATGCGTGACCTGGCCGCCTCAGTGGCGGAGCAGCAGGCCGAGATCCTGAGCCTGACGCGCCGACTCAACACCGGTAACGGCGAGCAGTTCGCCATCCTGGAGGGCTTCAGGATCACTGACGACTTCCGCGGGAGGCCATTGACCAGCGGCCGGTGGACAGCCCCGTCCACGCCCTGGCGCTCTCCCCCGGCGGGGAGCAGCTGGTGGTCCTTGAGTACCAGGGGGCGGCACCCACCATCGATGACGACGACGAGACCGACATTCCTCCCCGCAGGCTGCCGGGGCGGGTGGCGCACAAGTCGGCCGACAACGTCCTGGAGCACCTGGCCTCCGATGAGCGCGTCACGCGGTTCTTCCGGGAGAATCCCGAGCTGTGGCGGGCTCTCAAGGAGGGGCGGGCGCTCCTGGAGGCGAATGTCCTCTACACCCCCATCCCCGGGATGACCTACCGGGCCGGGACGGCGCTCCTGGCGGTGACGCCTGAGCTCGTCGAGGGCGTGGATGCGGCCCTCCATGCCCTGAGCAGCACGGGCCCGACGGCGCGCTGACCGCGGGGTCTACGCCTCGTCGTCCTCCTCAGCGGCCTCCTCATGGGCACCTTCGCGCGGATCGTGCCGCCGGTAGGCGGCCGGAAGGACCGACTCGGGCAGGGTGTTCCTGGCCCAGGTGCGCGTGTAGGGGTGGGCCAGAACGGCCATGGAGGCCAGTCCGACACCGACCTCGACGAAGACGAGGATGACGGTGTAGAGAACCAGTGGGCCGACGGCAGTCATCCGGTCCGGCCCCACGGACCCGGAGGCGGCCAGGCACAGCAGAGCCACACCGCCGGCCACGAGGAGGGCGGCCAGACCGGCGGCGCTGAGGGCATAGCGCACCCGCAGGGCGTTGAGTACCGCCCGACGCCGCCAGGCGGCGACCATGGCGCCGGCCGTCACCACCAGCGGCAGCCACAGGCCCACACTGCTCAGCGGTGCTGACGGCACCAGTCCCAGCAGTGGCAGGCGCGGGACGGGGCCGGCCACCACGCGGTCGGGGGCGAAGACGGTGCCCGTGCCGACGCTGAAGCCTGCGCCGATGAGCCAGGAGCAGGCCCAGATGAGCATGGTCGGCACCCAGCCGGCCTGAAGCAGGATCAGGCCGACCATCGCGACGAAGCCGTCCTTGGCCAGGGAGTCGTGCAGGACCGAGACCCGGCCGGCACCGTTGAAGAGGGCCACGACCACCACCAGCAGGCTCAGCAGGCTCAGGGCCCGCGTGGTCCCGTAGGCCAGTGACAGGGACGGCCCCAACCAATGGGGACGGCGTTCCCACCAGCGGGTCAAGGGGGGCCAGTCGTGGCCGGCACGTGTGAGCTGGATGGCGACGATGGCGCCGGTGAGCAGGGCGATGCCGATGACGGCGGGCCAGGTGTCCAGTCCCGAGGGGCCGGTGAGGCAGGCCAGGACCGCGACGACGGTCGCTGCGGCGACGATGGCCGCCCCGGCCGCCGGTCGGGAGGGGCGTGCTCGCCGCACACAGAACCAGGTCCAGCCCGCCTGCACCAGGGTGAGTCCCAGCAGCGGCAGACTGAGCACGCCATCGTCCTCGGAGGACAGGGCGACCGTTCCCCCGAAGCCGAGGCTCCACAGGGCCGTCCCGGCGTGCAGGGCGTCACCTGCACTCAGAATGGCCGCAGCGTTGACACCGGAGGCCGCCTTGGACACGGCGATGGTCGCCAGCACCACCACCAGCCAGACCAGGCCGACCGACTCGACCCCTACGCGCAGGGACCACAGGGCCCAGGACGTCAGGCTGATGGCTCGCTGCCGCGCCAGGCTCAAGCGCTCACCTCACCGGCCAGCCGGCGGTAGAGCTCGCGGGCGATCTCAGCGGTCTGGCTAGGGGTGCGCCCCACTCGTACGCCGGCGGCCTCCAGCGCGATCTTCTTGGCCTCGGCGGTGCCCGAGGAGCCGGAGACGATGGCACCGGCGTGCCCCATGGTGCGGCCCCTCGGGGGCGGTGAAACCGGCGACGTAGGCGACGACCGGCTTGGTCATGTGCTCGCGGATGTAGGCGGCGGCGCGTTCCTCGGCGTCGCCCCCGATCTCACCGATCATGACGACCAGGCGGGTGTCGGGGTCGGCCTCGAAGGCGGCCAGGGCGTCGATGTGGGTGGTACCGACCACCGGGTCCCCACCGATGCCGATGCAGGTGGTGAAGCCCAGATCGGACAGCTCGTGCATGAGCTGGTAGGGTGAGGGTCCCCGGACTTGGAGACCAGTCCCAGGGGCCGGGGCCCGGTGATGTCGGGCGGGGTGATGCCCACGTTGGAGCGGGCCGGGGAGATGATGCCGGGGCAGTTGGGACCGATGATCTGCACGCCGCGGTCGGCCGCGTAGGCGCGCATCCAGGTGGCGTCGGCCACCGGGATGCCCTCGGTGATGACGACGACGAGGCGCACTCCGGCGTCGACGGCCTCGACGACGGCGCCCTTGGCGAAGGCGGGCGGGACGAAGACGACGCTCACCTCGGCGCCGGTGGCCTCCTTGGCCTCGGCGACGGTGCCGTGAGACGGGGACCTCGACGGTTCCGGCCTGGACCTCGCCGGCTCCGGGGCCGATGGGGGTGACGTCGAAGGAGACGGTGGTGCCGGCCTTGCGGGGGTTGACGCCCGCGACGACCTTCGTGCCGGCCGAGAGCATGCGGGTGGTGTGCTTGCGGCCCTCGGAGCCGGTCATGCCCTGGACGATGACGCGGTCGTTCTCAGTCAGGAAGATGCTCATTGTCTCAGGCCTCCTTGCCAGCGGGCCGGCCGCTGATCTGCTCGGCGATGGCGGTGACGACGTCGGCGGCCCCGTCCATGGTGTCGACGACGGTGACGCCCTCGATGGCGGCGTCGGCCAGGATGGAGCGCCCGGTCTCGGCGTTGTTGCCGTCCAGGCGCACGACGACGGGCTTGGGCAGCCCGCCCAGGGACTCGACGGCGGCCACGATGCCCTGGGCGACGGTGTCGCAGGAGGTGATGCCGCCGAAGACGTTGACGAGGATGGCGCGCACCTGGGGGTCGGAGGCGACGACCTCCAGACCGGTGGCCATGACCTCGGCCGATGACCCTCCTCCCAGGTCGAGGAAGTTGGCGGGCTTCATACCGCCGTGGCGCTCACCGGCGCCGGCGACGACGTCGAGGGTGGACATGACCAGGCCGGCGCCGTTGCCCAGGACCCCGACCTCGCCCTCGAGGCGCACGTAGTTGAGGCCGGCCTCGCGGGCGCGGGCCTCCAGGGGGTCGGTGGCGGCGTTGTCGACGAGCTCGGCGTGGGTCAGGGGTGGCGGAAGCGGGAGTTGTCGTCGAGGGTGACCTTTCCGTCCAGGGCGATGATGCGGCCGTCGGCGGCCTTGACCAGGGGGTTGACCTCCACGAGGGTGGCGTCCTCGGCGGTGAAGACCTCCCAGAGGCGTTCGATGACGGCGGCGACCTCGTCGGCCAGGGGGCCCGGCCTCGAAGCCTGCGGCCTCGACGATCCGGTGGGCGACGGCGGGGTGATGCCCTCGAGCGGGTCGATGCCGACGCGGGCCAGGGCCTCGGGGCGCTCGGCCGCGAGGGTCTCGATGTCCATGCCGCCCTCGCGCGAGCACATCGCCAGGTACTGGCGCTCGGCGCGGTCCAGGAGGATGGAGAAGTAGTACTCGGCGTCGATGTCGACGCCGTCGGAGATGAGGACGGCGCGCACCGTGTGGCCCTTGATGTCCATGCCCAGGATGTCGCGGGCGCGGGCCTCGGCCTCCTCAGCGGTGCGGGCGAGCTCGACGCCGCCGGCCTTGCCGCGGCCGCCGGTCTTGACCTGGGCCTTGACGACCACCAGCTCGCTTCCCGCATCGAGGAGGGACTGCGCGGCGCTGCGCGCCTCCTCGGGGGTCGTGGCCACGGCGCCGTCGAGCACGGGGACGCCGTGCTGGCGGAACAGGTTCCTGGCCTGGTATTCGTACAGATCCATGCAGCTGATCCTCTCGGGGCATGTTGATGGCTTGCGGGCCGGGCAGGCACCAGTGGTGAGCCTAACGTCCCGGTACCGCTCGGGGAGGTCGGACACGGGCGGGAGGAGGCGGCGTCTCACACAGCGTGGTCACCGCGTCTCACGACGGGACGTGCGGGCCGGGACCGACGAACGCGTGGAGCCGATCCTGGGACCACAGGCGGATGACGTGGCGGCGCTCACCAGCAACAATAAGGGCTGATGCCCTCCCGGCCGACGTCGGGAGCCAGGCCCACCGGCGATCCCAGGGAAGGACCCCACATGCCAGCCGCCATGTCCTCAGACACCGTCCCCTCCCCCACCGGCTCGTCGGCCGGCCCGCTGCTCGGCCTGGACGGCGAGCCCCTGCGCATCGGGGTCCTCACCTCCGGCGGTGACGCCCAGGGCATGAACGCGGCCGTGCGGGCCGTGGTGCGCACCGCCATCCGCCTGGGGGCCAGGCCGTACGCGGTCATGGAGGGCTGGGCCGGGGCCGTGGCCGGCGGCGATGGGATCCGCCCTCTGGAGTGGGACTCGGTGGGCTCCGTCCTCCAGCGCGGCGGCACCATCATCGGCACCGCCCGCTCGGCCGAGTTCCGCGAGCGCGCCGGCCAGATGGCGGCCGCCCGCAACCTCCTGGAACACGGCATCGACCGGCTCGTGGTCATTGGCGGCGACGGGTCCCTGACCGGCACCAACGAGTTCCGTAAGAACTGGCCCTCCCTGCTCGAGGAGCTCGTCGCCGGCGGCGACATCAGCGCCGAGACGGCCGCCGCCCATCCCGTCCTCATGGTGACCGGCCTGGTGGGCAGCATCGACAACGACCTGGTGGGCGCCGACATGACCATCGGCACCGACTCGGCCCTCCACCGCATCCTGGAGGCCATCGACGACATCTCCTCAACGGCCGCCTCCCACCAGCGCACCTTCGTCGTGGAGGTCATGGGACGACACTGCGGCTACCTGGCCCTCATGGCGGCCGTGGCCGGGGGCTGTGACTACGTCCTGGTCCCCGAGCTCCCCCCGGGCAAGGACTGGGAGGAGGACATGTGCTCCAAGCTCAAGGCGGGCCGGGAGGCCGGGCGCCGTGAGTCCATGGTGATCGTCGCCGAGGGCGCCACCGACCGCGAGGGCAACCGCATCACCGCCGACGACGTCCGCCAGGTCATCGCCGACAAGCTGGGCGAGGCCGCCCGCGTCACCATCCTGGGGCACGTCCAGCGCGGTGGCCGCCCCAGCGCCTACGACCGCTGGATGTCGACGCTGCTGGGCTGCGCCGCCGCCCGTGAGGTGGTGTCCATGGAGCCGGGCAGCGAGCCGGTCATCATCGCCGAGCGCCACAACCGCATCCGCCGTCTGCCGATGATGGAGCAGATCGCGGCCACCCGCGCCGTCAAGGACCTCGTGGCCGCCCACGACTACCTCGGGGCGATCCAGGCCCGCGGGGCCAGCTTCGGCAGGATGCTCGAGCTGTTCGAGACCATGTCCACGCCTCCCGCCGAGCCGGCCACTGATGCGGGCTCGACGCCGTCGTCCTCAGGCCGCCCCAAGCGGGTCGCCATCATCCACGCCGGCGGCCTGGCCCCGGGTATGAACACGGCGGCGCGCGCGGCCGTGCGCCTGGGCATCGACCACGACTTCACGATGCTGGGTGTCTACGGCGGCTTCCCCGGCCTGCTCGACGGCGACGTGCACGAGCTGACCTGGGCCGACGTCGAGGGCTGGGTCGGTGACGGCGGCGCCCAGCTGGGCACGCGCCGCGAGGTGCCCACCATCGAGCAGCTCTACGCGCTGGGGCGGGCCATCGAGCTCCATGAGATCGACGCCCTGCTGGTCATCGGCGGCTACAACGCCTACCTGAGCGCCTTCCGTCTGGTCACCGAGCGGGACCGCTACCCCGCCTTCCAGATCCCGATCGTGTGCGTACCGGCCTCCATCGACAACAACCTGCCCGGCTCCGAGCTGAGCATCGGCACCGACACCGCCCTCAACAACGCCGTGGTGGCACTGGACTCCATCAAGCTCTCCGCGGCGGCCTCGCACCGTTGCTTCGTCGCCGAGGTCATGGGCCGCAAGTGCGGCTACCTGTCCCTGATGTCCGGTCTGGCCACCGGCGCGGAGAAGGTCTACCTCAACGAGGAGGGCATCACCCTGAAGGGCCTGGCCGCCGACTCCGAGCGGATGGTGGAGTCCTTCCGCTCAGGACGCAGCCTCTACCTGGTCATCCGCAACGAGCGGGCCAGCGTCAACTACACCACCGACGTCCTGGCCCACATCTTCGCCGAGGAGGGCAAGGGCCTCTACGACGTGCGCGAGGCGATCCTGGGCCACCAGCAGCAGGGCGGCAGCCCCACGGCCTTCGACCGCATCATGGCGACCAAGCTCGTCGCCCACTCCCTGGAGCTGCTGGCCTGCGCCCTCAAGCACGGCGAGCCGACGGCCTCCTACGTCGGCCTGGTGGGGGGCAAGGTCTCCGACCACCCGTTGGACCGCATGAACGACGACCTCGACCGGGACAACCGTCGCCCCCGCCACCAGTGGTGGCTGGGCCTGCGCCCCGCCGTGGGGCTGGTCAGCCAGGACACCGGGACCCTGGCGCTTCAGGACATCCCCGACTTCGGTGAGGCGGTCGACGACGCGGCCAGCTGACCCACCGGCCCCGGCAGGCGCGGGGCCGGGTATCGTCCTGGCGTGCGCGCGCTGATACGACCCCGGTTCCTGGTGGCTGCCGCCGTGGCGGGCGTGGCCGCGGGGCTCATCGGGATCGCGATGGCGCTGCTCCTGGAGCTCTTCGAGTCCTTGTTCTACGGCCTCACCCATGGCGGGCTCCTGGAGCGGCTGGCCGCCTCCCCACCCTGGCGGCGCGTACTCGCCCCGGCCTTGGGAGGCCTTGTCGCCGGTGGCCTGTGGTGGTGGTTGCGCGCGACCGGCGGGGTGACAGACGTGGAAAACGCGGTGGCGGATCGCAGCGGTGAAAAGGCTCCCCGGATGGGACTGGCGCGTCCCTTCCTCGACGCTGTCACTCAGGTCCTCACGGTCGGCGCGGGCAACTCGGTGGGGCGCGAAGGCGCCCCGCGTCTGGCCGCTGGGCGGTGGCGGCCAGGCTCACCACCCGCCTGGGGATCGGCAGGGGCCGAGGTGCGATCCTCATCGCCTCCCGCCGCCGGCGCGGGGCTGGCGGCCATGTACAACGCGCCGATGGGAGGGGCGGCCTACGCCGTCGAGCTCGTCATGGTGTCCGGGATGCGACGGCGCGGAGCCCTCGTGGCAGTGCCGGTGTGCCTCATCGCCACGATCGTCTCCTGGCTGCACTCCCACGGGCGGCCCACCTTCGAGGTCACTTCGAACGGACTGTCGTCGGGGACCGCCCTCGGCCTGGTCCTGCTCGTGCCGGTAGCCGCCGCGCTCGGCGTGGGGGCCAGGGCGCTGTGGTCGTGGATGCTGGCGCACCGGGTGCACCCTCCGGTGGCTGCCAGCGGCAATCGGAGCGGCGGGGCTGGTCACCAGGCTGGTGAGTCTGTGGGTCCCAGCCGTCGTCGGCAATGGCCGTGATGCCATGGAGGTGGCCCTGGGTACTCGCGTTCCCGAGGTCTCGAGCGACGCTGCGGGGGCCGGTGTGGTCCTGCTGCTGGGCGTCGTGGTCCTCAAGCCGGTCCTCACCGGTCTCACGCTCGCAGCCGGCGCCACCGGTGGCCGGCTGGCTCCCTCGCTGGCAACGGGCGCAAGCGCCGGAACCGCCCTGGCAGTCGTGCTCCATGCTTACAGGGGTGGAGTGGCGTGCCGGCTCTGGCGAGTGGCCGGTGCGGGGCGGTGCTCGCCACCACCAGAGGGCCCCCGTCTTCGGGATCGTCTTCACCTGGGGAGCTGGCCCGCGCCGGAGCCTGGACACTGGTGTCCCTGTTGGCGGTCGTCCTGACGGCAACGCTGCTGGCCTCCCCCGCCTGGTGGCATGCAGCAGGCTCGCGTCTGAGGGCCTCGCGGGCGCGGTAGATGAGCTCTCCTGCGACGTGTCAGGGCCATTCATCCTACCGAGCGAACGTATACTCCTGCGCGGATCGCAGCCAGCAGGCATGTCTCAATCGGAATCACTATGGATCGTCACTATGACGTCGCACCGCCTCGTCACGCGTTACGGCCCTCCGCGGCCGACGCCTACACCTTCGAGACCGGACGGCCCGCTGTCTCCGAAGGCGTCGCCCCTGACCGCGGTCGCCATGCTGGCCGGCGCTCCGGCGTGAGGTACTGCCCTGGCAATCCGTCAGGGGCAGTGGTTCCTCATGCTCGTCCTCCCTTCACGTGGGCGGGCTCGCGCATGGTTCGGACTATCGGGCCGCGGTTGGCGCGACCTGCTGACCGGTGGAGGCATTCGCAGCAGAACCGTCCTGTTCACCACCGGCGCCCTGGGCGGAGTCGCCTTCGGCGGTCTGCACACCTGGATGGGGCCGACGGGCACCGGCCCGCTGTGGAAGCCGGAGATCACCGCATCCACGGTGCTTCACGCCCTGGTCTTCGCCCTGACCGTCGGCATCGCCTACAACGCGATCCCCGAGGAGATCACGCTGAGACGCACCCTGTTCTCGCCGGTGCACGAGCGTCTTGGGGCAACGGCTGCTGTGCTGATGACGACGGTCTCCTTCACCGCCCTGCATCTTCCGACCTGGCTGACCTCCGACACCAGTCTCAAGGGCTACGCCTGGCAGATTCTGCACAAGGTGCTCTTCGGGCTGCTCGCCGGCTGGTCGGTGGTCCGGCTGCGTTCGATGTTCTTCGCCCTGGGCCTGCATATCAGCGGAAACGCCCTGGGCCTGTTCATCGGCCAGCTCCAGAGCGAGAACCTGCCCGACTTCGAGATCTCGTGGCTCAATGCGACGATCCTGCTCGCCGGCGCGGCCGTGGTCGCCGGTCTCATCCTCCTCCTGGGCCGACGTGAAGAGTGCCATCACCAGTCTTCTAACCAGCGAGAAGGGCATCATCAATGGCTTGGCGAAGAAACTCCGACCGGCTCTTTCCGTTACGCTCAGCATGCGCATCGATGGCCTGTAAACGCGAAGCAGGTATGCGGAAAGAAACAGTCCTCATCTCTTCCTCGTACAGACGAGGACGACCCTGCACTACGGGATCAAGTCGCCCCTTCAGTCACCTGACCTCGTAGTCGGCGGCCAAGGAGTCAAGTTGCTCATCGGTCACCCCGAGGCGACGTTCATCTGATCGCGATTCACGGTCTCCTCCAGTCGATAGATGGTTCCCTGAGAGTTTTTTCGAGGGCGGCGTCACGGCATGATGAAACAAAGGCCAGTTTCCGCGCCCATTACGAGACAGCAACCATCTCCAGCAACCGCCCTTGACGTCCATCCCACTGAAACCCATGTGCAGAGTCGTCCGCCCGAGGCGCAGAGCGGATGCATGCTTCAGGCGGAAAGACCGTCCTCGACACTCACCTCGGGGTGGCGCTCGTGGACACGCGGGTGAACAACGACCTCGTGCAATCGCACCCCTCACTTTCGCACTACGCAATCGTAGTACCACACCAGTGCGACTACTAGGGTCCCTGACCTGGAGGATCGAGGCCCGGTCGTAGAATAGGAGAGCAGCCAGGCTCACCTGGCGGCGGCGCAAGCGAGCCTCTGCGTCCCCACTCCTTGATCGTGACGATCTCGTCGACGTCAACGCGGGCGAGCGCGAGGCCACCCGCCAGGACTGGGAACTCACGACGACGGCGCAGCAGGGAGCGAGTCCCAGCGGTAGCACCTCCGGCAGGTCTGCGTGTCCGGAGCCGGGCTGGACGTCCGCGGTCGGCGGCGCAGCACTGCTCGGCACCCTCCTCCCCGGCTCCCGGGCCCTCGGCCGCGAGCGGTGACCAGCAGCCGCCCTTCACCGACCAGGGCAGGTCTCGCGGGCGCACTGGGCGATGAGCAGGAGCTGCTCGACGCCACTGCCCTCCGTCTCAGGGGCGCGCCACTGGCGCAGGATGACCCAGGCGGTGGGGTGGTCGGCCGCCAGGAGCCGGAAGGTCCCCAGGGCGAGGCATGTCGTCGTCGTGCCGCAGGGCGAGTGAGGGCGGCGGTGAGTGCTCGAAGACGCTGCCGGGTACTCCCACCTGGGCGGCGGCGTTGACGGTGCCGTGGTCGGGGCCAGGGCGATCCAGGGCTCGCCGGTGGTGAACCGGCCTTCTCGCTGCTGTCCCAGTGGACGGGGGTCGGGCGTTGTCCGGGAGACAGGGCGATACCGGCCAGGACAGCGGCGGGTCATCGCCGGCGCGGATACGCTCGTGGAAGTGATTGACGGACTCCAGGTCCCGGTGGTCATCGATGCGAGCGGAAGACCCGTGTTGGCCATGCCGAGCTCCTCGCCCTGGTAGATGTAGTGCCGCGGTGGGCGTGGAGGATCGTGGCGGTCTTGGCCGAGCGGACGCGCCAGGCAGGTCGTCGTCGCCGAAGCGGGAGACGGCGCGGGGCTGGTCGTGGTTTGTCCCAGTAGGGTGGAGTTCCAGCCCTTCTCCTGGCTCACGGCGCCATGGATCGGTGGCGGGGCGAGGGCGGTCGCCAGTGTCAGGTTCTGCTTGAGGTAGACGAGGTCGAGGGTTGGGGTCGAACTTGCCTCCGGGTCCGTCGGTGAGGCTGACGTGCTCGAACCGGGAAAGCCATAGTCGAGCTCGCCTCGGGCGGGGTCGGTGGTGGAGGCCTCGCCGACGTGGCCCCGAGCATCTCCCCGACGGTGAGGACGTGTCCGCCGCGACGCGAGGACCTGCTGGTTCATCTCGTGGAGGAACTCGTGGATGCTGCCGTTGGCAGCACGGCGGCAGACGTTGCCGTGAGTCGCCCCTCGCCCTGGGGCGCGTCGGTGAGCGGGCGAGGTCTTGGAGATGAGGTTGATGACGTCCATGCGGGAAGCCGTCGACGCCGCGGTCCGAGCCACCAGGTCATCATCTCGTGGATGGCGCGGCGCACCTCGAGTTCTCCCAGTTGAGTCGGGCTGCTTGGGTGAGAAGAGGTGCAGGTAGAACTCTGGCTCTCCTCATCCCAGGCCCAGGCCGACCCGGAGAAGACCGATCCCCAGTTGGTGGGCTCGGTGCCCAGCTGCCCGGGGCGAGCCCGTCAACCTCCGGGCGGGGCCGCCAGATCGTACCAGTCGCGCTTGGGGTCGTCCTTGGAGGAGCGGCTGGCGGTGAGACCAGGGGTGCTCGTCGCTGGTGTGGTTGACGACGAGGTCCATGACCAGGCGCATGCGCGCGACGGTGCAGTCCCTCGATGAGGGCGTCGAGGTCGATCAGGGGATCGACGAAGGGGTCGATGTCCTGGTAGTCGGAGATGTCGTAGCACGTTGTCGTCCTGAGGGGAGCGGTAGACGGGGCTGAGCCACGACGTCGACCCAGCGCTCGTCGAGGTGGTCGAGGCGGGCGGTGATGCCAGGGATGTCGCCGATCGCCGTCGCCGTCAGGTCGGCGAAGGGCGAGGCTAGACCTGGTAGACGACGGCGCGGCGCCACCAGTCCGGATCATCGCATCGACGTGGTGGGCAGAGACAACGAAGGGGCGTGGGAGAGTCACGGGCGACTTCCTTCCTACCGGACAGGGGATGCAGAGCGGGGCGGGCGGGTGGCGTGAGGCCCTGCCTCTGCTCGCAGCCTCGGGCTGACGGGGAGTCTCGGGCCGGTACCGATTGTGTCAGAACCCGCCTGGGAGGGCCGATTAAGATGAGTCTCTGCGCCTCACTCGGGGCGCCGCCTCTCCCACCGCTCCCGCGACGACTCCTGCTGTGAAAAGGCCGACCGTTGGTTTCTCCTCTCCGCGATGCCCCTGACACTCCGCGTCCGGCCGCCGCCCGCCCTGAGGCGGTCATCGCCGGGACCTCGTCGGAGGAGTCCCGCTACCGGTTCACGGTGTCACCTCTCGGCTCATCCGCATGGAGCACTCCCCCACGGGCGTCTTCACCGACGCCGCCACCCAGCTGGTCGTCAGCCGCGACCTGGGTGAGACGCCGTCGTTCCGGGTGGTGCACGGCCAGGACCGTCTGGAGATCATCAGCGAGCACCCTGCACCCGAGCATGTGCCCTTCCCTGGGCTCTCGCCGGGCTCAGCGTCAGGCTGCGCTCGACGGCGCTCACGCCCATGGCGGCACCTGGCACCACGGCGACGTGTGATCCGGGCGAGACCTTCCCGACGAACCTGGTGGCACCACCCGCACCTGGACGAAGGCCGACGGCGCCGTCGCCCTCGGTCCGGGCCTGCTGAGCTCAACGGCATCACCGCCCTGGACGACTCGGCCTCGCTGCTGCTCACCCAGGACGAGTGGGTCCAGCCCCGTGAGCCCGGCAACCGCCTGTCCGACGGGGCGCAGGACCTCTACGTCTTCGGCTACGGCCAGGACTACCAGGAGGCACTGCGGGACTTCTTCGGCCTCACCGGGCCGAGCCCCCTCATCCCGCGGCGCTGCTGGGCAGCTGGTGGAGCCGCTACCACCCCTACAGCGACCAGGAGTACCTGGCGCTCATGGATCGCTTCGCCGCCGAGAGCTGCCCTTCTCGGTGGCCGTCATCGACATGGACTGGCACGTCACCGACATCGACCCGGCGATCGGCACGGGATGGACCGGCTACACCTGGAACCGGGAGCTGTTCCCGGACCCGGCGGCTTCCCGCCGGCCTGCACGAGCGGGGCATGCTCACCACGCTCAACGTGCACCCGGCCCAGGGGTGCGTCGCCACGAGGCCTATGAGGAGGTCTGCGCCGACCTGGGCCTGGATGCGAGCACCGGGAGGACGTGCCCTTCAACATCGCCGACCGTGACTTCGTGGGCTCTACCTCTCGCGCCTCCACCATCCCCTGGAGGACGAGGGTGTGGACTTCTGGTGGCTGGACTGGCAGCAGGGCGGCTCACGACGGTTCCCCGGACTGGACCCGCTGTGGATGCTCAACCACGTCCACCACCTCGACTCGGGCCGCGAGCGCCCGGCGGCCGGCAGTGGCGTGGAGCGATCGCCGCCCGAGCTGACGCTTCTCGCGCTGCGCCGACGCCTCGAGCCACCGCACCCCGGTGGGCTTCTCCGGGGACACGATCATCAGCTGGGACTCCCTGCGCTTTCAGTCCGCGCTTCACGGCCACGGCCGCCAACATCGGCTACTCTGGTGGTCCAACGACATCGGCGGGCACATGATGGGCGGCAGCGACGACGCGATGGCGGCCCGCTGGTTCAGCTGGGCTGCTTCTCCCATCAACCGCCTGCACTCGTCGAACTCAGGCTTCACCTCGAAGGAGCCCGTGGCGCTACTCGCGTGACGCCCGCGCCACGATGGAGGCGCACCTGCGGCTGCGTCACCGGCTGGTGCCCTACCTGTACACGTGGGGCGCGCCGCTCGGCGGTGAGGGCATCGCTCGGTGCGCCCGGTGTACCACGACCACCCGCGCGAGCTGGCCGCCTACGAGCACCGGGGCGGCTTCGCTTTCGGGGACCTGCTGGTGGTGCCCTTCACCTCCCGCTCGATGCGACCACCGGCCTGGGGCGGGAGCTGACCTGAGCTGCCCGACGGCGTCTGGGCACGACCTGCCCACGGGGCGCCGCTATCGAGGCCACTGACCGGTGGGCGCGGGTCGCATGCTGAGCCTGTCGCGCCCCTGGACCGGATCGGGGTGCTGGCCCGGGCGGGCTCCGTGATCCTGAGCCGGGAACCTGACGGAGGCGGCCGGGGACAATCCGCGTGAGCTGGAGATCGTCGTCGTGCCCGGGGGCTCGGGGGCTTCACCGGAGGAGGACGACGGCTCAGCCCCAGCCCGGGCAGGACCAGATCGCCCGCACCCACTGGCGCGACCTGGCCCGAGGCCGAGGAGGAGGACGGCGCCGACGTGGTGCTGCGCATCCGCCTGGAGGGGCGGCCGAGGTCGCCGGCCTCGCGGCTGGTGACGGTGCGGCTCCTGGCCGGCCAGGTGGCCGGCGCCTGGCTGGGGGTGGGTGAGCGGAGCGCCGGCTGGCCACCGAGGAGGTCAGCGGTGACAGCTTCACCCTGGGGCCGGGACGCTGGTGCACCTGGAGGAGCTCAGCCGCCAGGAGCTCATCGACGGCGTCCAGCTGGTCCTTCGCGGCACGAAGCACTCCCCAGCCGACTGGCGCGATGAGGTCCACGCGCTCCTGGACGCCGCGCGTGTGGAGTACATGGCCAAGGACCTGGCTTGGGACGCGGTACAGCGGGGCCACAGGCGGAACCGCCCTGCTGGGTGAGCTCGAGGCCCTGGGCCTTCCGGAACAGCTGCGGGCGGCCGTGCCGAGTGCTCACTCCTGAACAGGCTCCCGAGCCCGACTGGCGGGTCCTCGAACCGCGACGGGCGTCAGGCCGCCGCAGGCTGCGTGAGGAGACCCCGCCCCGCGCTCCGGAGGCCGAGCCCTGCTTCGTGGGCGACGGGCGCACCAATCGCGAGCGCATGCTCGCCGGTGACTGGTACGTCGCCGACGACCCCGATATGCCAGGATCGCCGCCCACGCCCGCAAGATGCTCCACCGCTTCGAGCGGGCCTTCGCCGAGGGCGAGGAGGACTGCTGGGACCTGCTGCGCTCCGCGATCCGGGGCTGGGTGACCAAGGCTCACCTGCTGCCGCCGGTGCGCGTGGACTACGGGGACAACATCTCCGTGGGTGAGGGGACCTTCGTCAACTACGGGCTCGTGGCCCTCGACGTCGCCGAGATCGGTATCGGCGCGCACTGCCAGATCGGCCCGAACGTCCAGCTGCTCACGCCGGTCCACCCCTGGAGCCGACGCCGCGCGCCTGCTCCCTGGAGGCAGCCGACCCCATCACGATCAGGGACAACGTGTGGCTGGGCGGCGGGGTCATCAGTCTGCCCAGCGGCCGCAGCCATCGGGGACAACTGCGCTCATCGGCGCGGGCTCAGTGGTCACCAAGGACATTCCGCCAGCAGCCTGGCCGTGGGCAGCCCGGCCCGGGTCCTGACGCCAGCTGGACGACTCCACCTTCGTCCCCGCCATCAGCACCTGCCTGCGCAGGAGACGCCGACAGCTGAACCCGCGAGAGCCTTCTCCGACCTGGCCGCTTCCAGCACTCCGTGCGGGACTTCCGGGCCGATCCCGTACCGCACTGAGGTCATCGAGGAGATCCTGGAGGATGCCCGCCAGGCACCGAGCTGGTCGAACACGCGCCCCTTCATGGTGGCGCTGGCCACCGGTGAGCAGGCGGACCGCCTGCTGCGCGGCCTACGTCAAGGAGTTCGACGCCAGCTCCCCTCCAGCACAAGGGAGCCTGGGGCGATGGCCCGCCTGGCCCTGAGCGGCAAGGCGCCCGACGGCGACCTACCGACCTGGGCGCCCCTATCCCCGCGGACCTGCTGCCCCCACTCCCAGGCGGTCGGCGGCCGGCTGTACGCGCACATGGGCATCGCCCGCAGGGACCGCGAGGCCCGTGACGCGGCCGCCCGCCGCAACTGTGAGGGCCTTCGCGCGGTCATCGGTTTCGTCCCTGGTCCACGAGGGCCTCATGCCCTTCGCGCGCGCTCGACGCCGGGATCATGCTGCAGACCCTGTTCCTGTCCGCCAAGGCCCACGGCGTCGACTCCTGTCCCCTGGGGTCCTGGCCACCTGGCGCCGTCGCTTCGACGCCGAGTTCGAGCGCCGCCGGACTACCGTCTCATCACGGGCTTCGCCCTGGGCTACGCCTCCGAGGCCCCCGTCAACGACTTCCGGGCGAGCGGCGCCCCGTGCGCCTGGTGCCGAACCCACAGCTGATCCGGTTGAGGGCCGGCTCACGCCGCCACCGCCCACGGTGCTCAACGTCGCGGTCGTACCTTAAGCCTCGCGTTCGAGGGGTAGAGGGTCGACCGCGCGCTATGGTACGAACACAGGTGCTCCGTCCTGGTTTCGTCAGCGATCCCTAGGCCGGCTGCGTGCCGTCCAGTGCGCAGCCTGAGACGGGCGGTCGCCAGCAGGGCGGGACGACGAGCCCGCGCCGGCGGACCGCCAACGCATGTGCAACCGGCCGCCGTGCACAGCACGACCGGCGACGACGGAGCCCTCGATCCCCATGGCTCCGCCGGTGAGCAGGTCGGGGCCGGTGAAGCGGGCCTCGATGAGTCCGCGTCCCTGACCCGATACCGGAGATGTCGGAGCCGAAGATGCCGCCCTGGACGAAGTTCAGGCGGCGTGCAGCCCCGATCGCCAGCCACAGGGCGCCGGGTCGAGCAGGTAGCAGGCGCCCAGCAGGATGCCCGCCTCAGCGCGATCGCCACCGCGCCGAAGACCGTCGCATGAGCGTTGCCCAGGTGGAGAGATTCCCAAAGAGGAACGAGGTGATGGCCAGCGCCCACCAGGTCCCCAGCCAGCCCCTCGATGAGGCGCAGCAGGATCCCTCGAGAACAGAATCTCCTCAGTGAATCCGGCAAGGACTCCGGCTCCCTAGACCGGCGAGGATCCCCGTGCTCCAGCCGACGTCCACCACGTGGTACGAACCGAGCAGGGCCAGAACCGCGATGACGGCGCATGAGCAGCGCGCCCATGGTCAGGCCGACCAGGAACTCGCGCAGTGCCGCCCGCGCCCGCCCAGCTCAATGACGGGCCGGCCACCGACGAAGCGCACCAGCAGCCAGTACCCGAGCAGGGCCAGCGGTGCACCGACGATAGCTATGACGAATAAGGCGTTCGGCAGGGACTCAAGCCGACCGTTAGCCGTCAGGTGCGCAAATCCGGTCATCACTGCGAGAATCCGGCGACGAGTCTGAACGATCGAAGATCGTGATTCCGAGAAGCAGCTGGAGCCAGCCGAGGCGCTCCGCCTTTCGCGGAGAATGCGCCACTGAGGGACTGACCGGGACGAGCCCGGTCCAGGAGGCGAGGAGCCCGAGGCTCCACTGATGAAGTCGGGAAGGGAGCCGGGGTGTTCATGACCCCAGTGTTTCCTGCCCACCGGTCGCCACGCCTCCCCGCCAGGAGGAACCGGCGGCACTGCACTTCAGCGCTGTTCCCCAGATACCGCGGGAGGGCTGATGGAGATGGATCTCGTCAGATCTTGGCGACGGGGGCGTGGCGCAGGATGAGGCGCTTGGTGGTGGGGCGCCGTCGATGACGAACTCGACGCGGGCGGTCAGGGACGCCCCTGCCCTCCAGGCCGACGACGGTGCCCACCCCGTGGAGAGTCGTGGCGCACCTGGTCGCCGGTCCCTCAGCCCGGCGACGGCTGCGGGCAGGTCCTCCGAGGCGGCGGCGCCTCGGCCGGCGAGGCGCTCTGCTTGCCCGCGGGCCTCGGGCGAGCGGAGGTGCGCTTTGGCGGCCCGGTCCTGGGCGGTCTCCACGCGCCCCAGCCTGCCCGAGCGCTTGGTGCCTCCGCCCACGGGCGGGGCGAAGTCATCGTCGTCGGAGTAGGTAGCTCTGCCGGGAGGAGCCCGAGCGCCGCCCGCCCGAGCCGAAGCCGCCCTCGCCCCAGCTGCTGCCCCAGCCGGTGCCGCCGCCGCGCAGCGCCTCCATGGAGAGCCAGGCGCTTCCAGTCGATGGTCTCGGCCCGGGACGTCGTCGAGGAAGCGGGAGGCGGGCATGGCGTTGGCGGCGCCCCAGGCCGAGCGCACGGCGGCGCGGGTGAGGTAGAGGCGCTCGCGGGCACGGGTGAGGGCCACGTAGGCCAGGGCGGCGCTCCTCGGCGAGCTCGGTCTCCTCGGCCAGGGAGCGGGTGTGGGGGAAGGTGCCGTCCTCCATGCCGGTGACGAAGACGACCGGGAACTCAGGCCCTTGGCGGTGTGGACGGTCATGAGGGTGACCTGCCCTGCTCCTCGGCCTGCCGCGGCGCCCGCTCGTCCCTCCAGGTCGGCGCTGGGCGGGAGCTGGTCGGGTCGGCCACGAGGCGAGACGCGCTCGAGGAAGTCGGCCAGGGTGCCGTCGGGGTTGGCGGCCTGGAAAGTCAGCTGGCCACGGAGTGGAGCTCGGCGAGGTTCTCCACGCGCGTGGCGTCCTGCGGGTCGTCGCTGGCGCGCAGCTCGGCGAGGTAGCCCGGAGGCGTCCAGGGCGGAGTCGAGGACATCGGCGACGCCGTCGCCGCGGCGAGCATGACCGCGCAGGGTGGTGAGCAGCTCGTGGAAGCGGCGTCACCTGGTTGCGGGCCCGGGTGGTCAGGCCCTCGACGCGGGCGGCTCGCCGGCCCGGGCGGCGGCAGGCCTCGCTCCCGTCGGCGTCCCGCCTCTCGCCTGTCTGAGCCTCGCGGGGTGCCCCGGCGGCGTCGGCGACGGCCGTCCGAAGGAGACGGCGTAGCGGGCGGCGTGCTCGGCCAGGGCGCCCTCGGCCTTGTCCCCCAGGCCGCGCTTTGGGGACGTTGAGGATGCGGCGCAGGGTTGACGTCGTCGTCGGGGTTGTCGACGGCGCGCAGGTAGAGCGATGGCGTCCTTGATCTCGCGGCGGTCGTGAAGCGGGTGCCGCCGATGACCTTGTAGGGCTGGCCGGCGCGCATGAAGGCCTCCTCGAGGGCGCGCGACTGGGCGTTGGTGCGGTAGAAGACGGCCACGTCGCGGGGGCGCACGCCGGCCTCGTCGGCGAGGCGGTCGATCTCGGCGGAGATCCAGCGGGCCTCGTCGTGCTCGGAGTCGGCCACGTAGCCGGTGATCGGGGGCGCCGTCGCCGGCGGCGGTCCAGAGGTTCTTCTCGCGCCGGCCCGCTGTTGCGGGAGATGACGGCGTTGGCGGCCGAGAGGATGTTCTGGGTGGAGCGGTAGTTCTGCTCCAGCAGGATGGTGCGCGCCGTCGGGGTAGTCCTCCTCGAACTCCTCGATGTTGCGGATGGTGGCGCCGCGGAAGGCGTAGATGGACTGGTCGGAGTCGCCGACGACGGTCAGCTCGCCCGGCGGCAGGGGGCTGCCGGCCCCGGAGGTGCCGGGGCCGCCGACGAGCTCGCGCACGAGGACGTACTGGGCGTGGTTGGTGTCCTGGTACTCGTCGACCAGGATGTGGCGGAAGCGGCGCCGGTACATCTCGGCCACGGCCGGGCGGGTCTGGAGCAGGGGCGACGGTGCGCATGATGATGTCGTCGAAGTCCAGGGCGTTGGCGGCGCTCAGGGCGGGTCGGCGTAGGCGCGGTAGAACCTCGGCGAGGTGGCGCTCGAGGGGTTGGAGGTGACGGCCCGCTCGGCGAACTGGGCCGGGGTGATGAGCTCGTTCTTGAGGTCGGAGATGCGGTGGGCGAAGGTCTTGGGGGTGAAGCGCTTGGGGTCGATGCCCAGCTCGCGCACGATGAGGGTGATGAGGCGGGTGGAGTCGGCGGCGTCGTAGATGGAGAAGGTGGAGCGCAGGCCGGCGGCCTCGTGCTCGCGGCGCAGGATGCGCACGCAGGCGGAGTGGAAGGTGGAGACCCACATGCGCTCGCCGGCGGGGCCCACCAGGGCGGTGACGCGTTCGCGCATCTCGGCGGCGGCTTTGTTGGTGAAGGTGATGGCCAGGATCTCGCCGGGGCGGGCGCGGCCGGTGGCGATGAGGTGGGCGATGCGGTGGGTCAGGACCCGGGTCTTGCCCGAGCCCGCGCCGGCGATGATGAGCAGGGGGGCGCCGGCGTGGGTGACGGCGGACTCCTGGGCGGGGTTGAGGCCAGCAGATGAGCTCGGCCGGGTCTGAGACCGTCACGCCCCAGGCCGGGCCGGTGGGACTGGCCCGAGGCGGCGCGGCGCCGTCGGCTCGGGCGCGGGCCGCGGCGGCATTGGCCTGGGCGCGGGCGACCAGGGCGGAGACCTCGTCCCTGACGCTCCTCCCAGGTGGGGGCTGCGGCGGCCTCGTCCTCGGGCGGTCGGGGCGTCCTCAGGGCCCCCAGTCCTCCTCCGGGGCCTCGACGTCGGCCCAGGAGTCATCGTCGAAGAGCCTCGCGGCGGGGATGAGGGCGGGCAGCGCGGCCTCGGGCGGCGGCGTGGCCGCACCGCCGGAGCCGGGCATGGGCAGGGCGCCGAAGAGGGAGTTCATCGCGTTCATCGTGAGGCCAAGCCTAGGCCAGGCGCACCGACACGTTCTGGGCCTTTCTTGCCCCACCTCAACATTGACAGCACACTGTCGACATTGACAGTATGCTGTCAATAGATTGCGGAGATCACCCGGAGAGGAGCCGAGATGCGCACGATCGCCCTGTACACGACCGAGACCATGGCGGATTGGGAGTATGCCCTACCTCACCACTCAGATCGCGAGGCGCGGGCAGCTCAAGCCCGGACGCTTCGACTGCTGCTCGTGGGCGATGGACTGGAGCCGGTACGCACGCTCGGGGAACTCCTACTGGCACCGGAGGCCGACCTCGAGCGCCCTGGATGCGCTGGCCGCCGACGGCTCAGCTCGCGGCCCCTGGTCATTCCCCGGAGGGGATCACTACGCGGCCGGGCACGAGCGGCTCATCGAGGCGGTCGGCCATCTCGTGGATAAGGAGATTCCGGTGGCGGCGATCTGCGGTGCCACGCTTCTACTGGCCCGGGGCGGTTTCCTGGACGAGCGCCGTCACACCTCGAATGCCGCCTCGTACCTTGAGGCCAGTGGATACCGAGGCGGTGCGCACTACGTGGAGGCCCCGTTGGTCACCGACCGGGGCGTCACCACAGCCTCGGGCATTCCACGCGGTCCCCTTCACTGCGGAGGTCATGCGGATCACCGACCTTGTGCCCGATGCGATGGTCGACTCCTGGGAACAGGTCTTCCTCAACGGCAAGGAGAAGGACTACATGGCCCTGATGGAGGCGACCGTTGCCTGGCAGAACGCCTGAGGGGGACGCCCTCACCGCCTTGGTCCTTCCCGTCTTCGCCCTCAACGGGGAGCTCCTGGAGGCGGCTGCGGTGATTACGGCCCCGCATGAGCTGACCCCGGCCCGGTGGCAGGTGCTGGGCGCCGTCCTGGAGGAACCGCTACCGGTGGCTGAGATCGCCCGACGGGTCGGACTAACGCGGCAGAGCGTGCAGCGGGTTGCCAATGATGTCGTCACGCAGGACTGGGCGCACTGGCAGCCCAATCCCGGGCGGCGCGGTCAGAACCTGCTCGTCCTGACCGGCAAGGGACGGCGAGCGATCACGGCGCTCACCGCGGAGCAGCACGCCTGGGCCGACACCGTCGGCCAGGAGATCGGAGAGAAGGACCTGGAGGCCCTGGGGACGCTGATCAGCAGGCTCACTGACGCATCGCGCCGCTACCGGCAAGCCGCCGGAGAGGAACCCTCGCCTTAAGCAGCAACCGATCCCCAGCCGCACCGGACCCCCGAGCGGGACCTGGGGAGCCGCCAACGTCGACCCTCGACGCACTCCGCACTCATGGTCACGCCTGAAACGAGCCCACATCAGTCTGAGCCCCGGCTGCCCGACGGGATCGCGCTGTCGACGACTAGACGAGCACCCGGAGCAGTCGCATGCACGCCTCGAGGCATCAACAGCAAAGCTCGCGACTGCGCGACTGAGATACCTCTTCCTCCGAAGAGCCTCATCAGAACCTCATCCCAGAGCATGCCTCTTGCCCAATATAGTACGAATCTCGTACTATATCGTTTTCGCGTGCAGTAGTTCAAGGTGATGCAGCATCTCGCTGTCGAGCGAGCCCGAGGAGAGTTTCCATGAGTCGAGCGATCGAGTACCGCACATTCGGCGGGCCAGAGGTCCTGGAGGAGGTCGAGCGCCCGCCGCAGGCACCCGGCGACGGAGAGGTGCGCATCGCGGTGCGCGACGTCGGGCTCAACCCCCTCGACTTTCAAGACCTTCCGAAGGCGACCTGCGAGGGCTTGAACGGGTTCAGCGCATCATTCATCCCTCGACGCTGGTTTGAGGGCGCATCCGCTCGCTTCCCCAGGGGCGTGGCCCGCGACTTCGCGGGCGTCATTGACGCCGTCGGTGCAAACGTCACCGACCTCGCCGTGGGCGATGCCGTGCTGGGCACCTTGCGAAGCGCGCCCGGCCAGGCCGACACCCGCGGGGCACTCACCACCGAGCTGGTGGCACCCGCCGACGACGTCGTCACGAAGCCGGCTCCGCTGTCGTTCACGCAGGCGGCCTGCCTGGGTGTTGCCTCGCAAACCGCGTGCGGCGCATTCAGGCAGCTGAACCTGCACGAGGGCGATGTCATTGTCATCAGTGCCGCCGCAGGCGGCGTGGGTTCGATCGCCGCTCAGCTGGCCGTGAGCCGAGGCGCCACCGTCATCGGAATCGCCGGCGCCCGCAATATGGACTATCTCCGCTCCTGGGCGCCATTCCAGTCACCTACGGTGAGAATCTGACCAGCCGGGTTCGCGACGCGGCTCCCGTCCCCCGTCACCAAGCTCCTGGACTGCTACGGCGGCACCTACGTACGACTTGGCCGCGATCTCGGACTGACGGGCCGTTCCATCGGCACTCTGGTTCCCTCGCCCGCGGCGATCCTCAGGGGCGCGCAGTTCACCGGCTCACGGCACAGCAGTGGACGCGGCGACCTCGAGGAGGTGGCAGAGCTGGTGGCGGATGACGCCATCAAGGTCGAGATCGCCCGCACCTACTCCTTCACGTTGGAGCAGATTCGCGCCGCCTACACCGAGCTGGCAAAGGGCCACGTCCGCGGCAAGCTCGTCATCGATCTATCCTGACACTCATCCATGTTCACCCGGATCAGGAGGGCCGCTTGAGCGGAGGGATTCACGATCAGCGTCTCATCCGGGCGTTGCGTGCCATGAACAGCGAGCTCGCCGCCAGCAACCGCGCTGTCGCTGCGAAAACCGGACTCAACGACAGCGACCTGGCGGTACTCGACGCCCTGCACCGCGACGGTCCGCAGACCCCCACTGCCCTCGCCCGCCGCACCCGGATGGGGACGACAACGATGACGAGTGTGCTGCGGCGACTCGTCCGCGATGGCTGGGTTGAGCGTCGCCCAGTGAGACGGACCTGCGTTCCTTCACCATCCACGCCACGAGCGCTGATCGTCTTGCCGAGATATTCCTGCCCGCCAACCCGGAAACTGACGGCACTGGTGGACGGCTGGCCCGAGAGCCAGGTCAATCAGCTCATTGCGTTCCTGGAGGACGCCACGACAGTGATCCACGACTCGGCGGATCAGCTATCCTCCGCAGGCGGTCGTAACTCCTGACCCCGGTCGCACACCCCTCCACGAACGGTGATGTCCACATCCGCTCAAACTGCGACTTCTCAACCCGCCAGATGCGAGCGCTCGTCACGCAGCTCAAACAAGCGCCCACGGCGGTCAGGCTTGGGACGGCCTTGAGAGCAGCCTCTGCCGGGGCGGGGCTTACCGCACGGCGCGCAGGTAGCGGTCGCGGCCGGTGAGGTCCTGGCCGGTCTCGGCCTGCTTGAACCCTGCCCCGAGCGCGGCCGCACGCAGCAGCGCCCCCTGCTCGTGGTCGTGCTCCATGACGAGCACCCCACCGGTGCGCAGCAGCGCGACCGAGCGCACCAGGACGTCAATCGGAATCTCCAGCCCGTCCGGACCACCGCCGTAGAGCGCCACCGTGGGCTCGTGCTGGGCCGTCTCAGTGTCCTCCACGGCCCGGCCGACGTAGGGGCGGATTGGAGACGACGACGTCGACCTGCCCGTTGAGGTCATGAAGGACCAGCGGGTCGGTGGCGTCGGCGTGGATCACCTCGACCCGACCGGGCACCAGCCGCTCGCAGTTCTCACGGGCCAGAGACGCAGCGGTCTCACTGATCTCGACGGCGACCACCCGGGCCCCGGGCACCTCCCTTGGCGACGCAGGCTGCGATCGCGCCCGAGCCGGTGCACAGGTCGGCGGTCAGGACCACTCCCCGCCGCCGTCCATGACCTCGCGGGCCGCCTCAATGGCGGCCCCGGCCACCACCTCGGTCTCCGGGCGCACGATGAACACGCCGGGACGGCTGATGAGCTCGGCGCCCCGCAGCCACATGCGGCCGATGATGTGCTGGAGCGGCTCGCGGCACTCGCGGCGCAGCACCAGTGCGTCATAGGCGGCCGGGAAGTCGCCGTCGGCGCCGTCGGCCAGCAGCAGGGCCCGCCCCAGCAGGTGCTCGGGCCAGGATGCGGGCGATCGACCTGAGGGCTGGTCACGCCGGCCGCAGCCAGCCGACCGGCCGCCTGACGCACCAGCGCCCGCAGCCCGTAGCGGTCCACCGTGCGCCGGCGCGCCGCCACACAACTCAGGAACCACTGCCCTCACCCACCTGGGATATCGTTCGGCCTCGTCCATGGCGATGGCCGAGGCGATTACTGGACCGAGATCACCGTCAAGAACGGCATCGAGGTTGTAGGCCTTGAAGCCGGTGCGGTGGTCGGCGATCCGGTTCTCAGGGAAATTGTAGGTGCGGATGCGCTCGGAGCGGTCCACAGTGCGCACCTGACTGCGACGGGCCTGCGCCGCCTCGGCGGCGGCGGCCGCCGCACGCTCGGCCAGGAGCCGGGCCCGCAGGACCCGCATGGCCGCCTCCCTTGTTCTGCAGCTGGGACTCTCGTTCTGCATCGACACGACGATCCCCGTGGGCAGGTGCGTGATGCGCACGGCCGAGTCCGTGGTGTTGACGCTCTGGCCCCCGGTCCCCGAGGAGCGGAAGACATCGATGCGCAGGTCGGCGGCGTCGATCTGGAGCTCACCGGGGTCGTCCGCCTCCGGCATGACCAGGACGCCTGCCGCGGAGGTGTGGATGCGCCCTGGGACTCGGTGACCGACGCGCTGGACGCGGTGGACGCCGCCCTCGTACTTCAGGTGCGCCCACACCCCGTCCTGGGGCTCCACGGGTCCGCGGGCCTTGATAGCCAGGCGCACGTCCTTGTAGCCGCCCAGGTCCGAGTCGGTGGCGTCCAGGACCTCCACGGCCCAGCCCTGCCGCTCGGCGTAGCGGGAGTACATGCGGGCCAGGTCGGAGGCGAACAGCGCCGACTCCTCACCGCCCTCACCGGCCTTGACCTCGATGATGACGTCGCGGGAGTCGTCAGGATCCCGGGGCACGAGGACCTCGCGCAGGTGCTCGCCGGCAGCGGCCTCGGCGGCCTCCAGGCCGGCACCTCAGCGGCGAAGTCCTCGTCCTCCGCGGCCAGCTCGCGGGCGTCGGCCAGGTCGGCACTGGCCGACTGCCAGGCCCGGTAGGCGGCCACGACCCTGCCCAGCTCGGCATAGCGGCGCCCCAGCCGACGCATGGCACCGGGGTCGGCGGCCGCGGGCCCGGCCATCTCGGCCTCGATGTCCGCGTACTCGGCCAGGAGCGGCTCTGCGGCGGAGAAGTCCTCACTCATGGACTCGGGTTCCTTCACTGGCTAGGAGTCGTGCTGACGGGCACCAGCGGCACTCGTGCGATAGTGCAAAACGACGCCGACGGCGACTCTGGGAGCCGGCCGCCGGCGTCGTGAGACGCGGCTACTTGCTGCGCTTGCCGTACCGGGCCTCGAAGCGGGCGACGCGGCCACCGGTGTCGAGGATCTTCTGCTTGCCGGTGTAGAAGGGGTGGCAGGCCGAGCACACGTCCACGCGGATCTCACCGGAGGTGACGGTGGAACGGGTCTCGAAGGTGTTGCCACAGGTGCACGTGACCGTGGTGGCCACGTAGTCGGGGGTGGATGCCCTGCTTCATGGTTTCCTCCTGAGCGTCAGAGGGTCCCGGGTCCCACGCGGGAGCGAGGGTGAACCGGAGGCCAGCAGCAGATTTTTGCCACTGTCTCACGCGCCGTCGCAACGGCTGAGCCGCGTGAGACCGGGCACCCTGGCCGGTTGCGTTACTCGTCCTCGCCGTCGGCCAGCGACGTGCCGGCCGGGGTGGTCTTGGACAGCACCATGAGGAACTCGGCGTTGGACTGGGTGTCCTTGAGCTTGAGAGCACCAGCTCGATGGGCCTGCTGCTGCTCCAGCCCGGCGAAGAGGCGACGCAGGCGCCACATGATCTTGAGCTGGGCGGGGTCGATGAGCAGCTCCTCGCGGCGGGTGCCGGAGGCCGCCACGTCCACGGCCGGGAAGATGCGCTTGTCGGCCAGTTGGCGCGACAGCCGCAGCTCCATGTTTCCGGTCCCCTTGAACTCCTCGAAGATGACCTCATCCATCTTGGAGCCGGTCTCCACCAGGGCCGTGGCCAGGATGGTCAGGCTGCCGCCGTTCTCCACGTTGCGGGCCGCCCTGAAGAAGCGCTGGGCGGGTAGAGGGCGGAGGCGTCCACACCACCGGAGAGGATCCGGCCGCTGGCCGGGGCCGCCAGGTTGTAGGCGCGCCCGAGCCGGGTGATGGAGTCCAGCAGCACGACGACGTCCTGGCCCAGTTCCACGAGGCGCTTGGCGCGCTCGATGGCCAGCTCGGCCACGATCGTGTGGTCGGAGGCGGGGCGGTCGAAGGTGGAGGCGATGACCTCGCCCTTGACCGTGCGCTGCATGTCGGTGACCTCCTCGGGCGCCTGTCGACGAGCACGACCATGAGGTGAGGCCTCGGGGTTGTTGACACTGATGGCGTTGGCGATCTGCTGCAGGACGATCGTCTTACCCGCCTTGGGCGGGAGACGATGAGCCCGCGCTGCCCCTTGCCGATGGGCGAGACCAGATCGATGATCCGCGGGGTGACGGCCTTTGGCGTGGTCTCCAGGCGCAGCTGCTCCTGGGGGTAGAGGGGTGAGCTTGGCGAACTCCGGGCGGCGCTTGGAGCGCTCGGCGTCCATGCCGTTGACGGTCTCGACGCTGACCATAGGGGTTGTACTTGACCCGGCCGGCCCGGTTCTGACGGCGGTTGTTGCGCCCGCCCTGGTGGGGCGTGGAGGACTCTCCGCCCTCGCGGACCCAGCCGGTCACGGCGTCGCCGGCACGCAGCCCGTTGTCCTTGATGAGCTGGTTGGAGACGTAGACGTCCTTGGGGCCGGGCAGGTAACCCGGAGGTGCGCAGGTAGGCGTGCTGGTTGTCGGTGACGTCCAGGATGCCGGCGACCGGCAGGAGGACCTCGTCCTCACGCGGCTGGTTGCGGTTGCCGCGCCCGGCGGAGCCGTCCCGGGCCCTCACGGCCGGAGTCGCGCTCATCGCGGTCGAAGCGGTCGCGTCCGCGCTTGCGGCCCCTGACGACGGCGCGCCCACCGCGCTCCCTCGTCGTAGCCGTCGGAGTCGTCACGCTGCCGTCACGGCCCCGGCGCGGACGCTCCTGGGAGTCTCGACGACGGAGGTCCCGGTGGCGTCAGCCGGGTCCCGCATGAGGGCGGCCTTGGCGTCGGCGTGGTCCTCGGGCGAGTCGGTACGGGTCTCGCGTGAGGCGCGCTCCTGGTTCTCGGGGCGCCGGCGGAGGCCTGCGCGCCGGCGGCCACGGCGGAACTGGTCGCGCGAGGAGCGCTCACCTCGCTCCGAGCGCCCTGTAGGGAGTCACGGTCATCACCCTCAGTGGTCTCGAGCGCTCGGCGCGCTCGCGCTGCGCCACCGGCTGCGTGCGGGGCGCTCCTCGTCACGGCCGGAGCCGCTGTCCGAGTCGCTGCCGGAGGAGCCGGAGCGATCGGGCAGATCGAGGCCCAGGTCGAGGGCTGGCGCGGACTGGCGCTCCCTCGGGAGCCCCGGGAGGCCGCGGTGGCGCGACGACGGCGGGAGCGCCTGGAGGCCGCGGCCGGGGGCTGCTCCGAGAGAGGACTCACCGGTCGAAGAAGTGGAAGAGGTGGAGGATGAAGAGTCGGCGACGTCGGTCGCCCCGGCATCGGGCGAGCCCTTCGGCGCACTGTGGGAGTCGGGAGTGAGGCGGAGGAGCCGCGCGCCTGACGGATGGCGGCGATGAGCTCACTCTTGCGCATACGGAGGTGCCCTTGAGGCCCATGGAACCGGCGAGCGACTGAAGCTCGGCCAGACGCATGGTGGAAAGCGAGGGCTGGGCGCTGAGGTCTCGGTCACGAGTGTCCCTAACGGTGTGATGACGCCCGACAAAGGAGACGTCTCAACTGGGGAGACTTTCACGAATCGATCACGAGGGGTGGGTCATGCACTGCCGGTTTCTGCTGAGACCTGAGCCTCAGGTCCGGGGCTGGTGCGGTCAGCGGCGTGGTGCGATCCGTGCGGCCGACAGCGTCATCATAGCAGCCTGGAGAAGCAGCACCTAACGGAACACTGGCGAGCAACGCCGGGGATGCGGCCGTTATTCCACCCCAACACCTGTCGTCACCAGCATCGACGCCGGTGGGGCTGACCGAACGCACGATCAGCCCCACCGGAATGATCGACTCAGACACCACCCACGTCGACTCTTGCCCTTCAAGCAGGCTCGGCCCAACGACCTGCAGAAGCGTCTCCATGGGCGCGAAGTCGGCCAACCGGGTCAACCGGCGCCTGGCGCGGGAAGGCGCTCCATGAGCGTGGCCAGCTCCGTCCCGCCCGGGCCACGCGCTCGCTCAAGGGCGACTCTGGGCCTCTCAGAGGATGATGGCTTCTGCCAGGCCGCACCAGAAGTCCTCACTGGCCGCGAAGACGGCGGTCTTCCCAGCGCGGTGCGGAACCCACCCTCCCAGTCCACATTGGTCCTTGCGCCACAGGCGGCGCAGCAGGTTGTAGTTCTCACCGCGAAAGCGAGATGCCCTTGTGGATGTCCTTGCCGGAACCAGGGTAGACCGGTCCGGTGTTGCACGCTCTATCATGAGGTCGACGCGCCTGTCGGAGAGGTGCTGGAGCAGGCGTACCTCGCTGTGCGTACTGGTCATTGGTCGTAATGAGGTGGTCGCAGTGCCCAGGGAGCGCCTTGTCCAGTGGGCGGCGATGTTGGCCAGCAGGTCAGGGTGACGACGCGAAGGGGTGATTGTGGTGCCCTTGCAGAAGAAGTCCAAACCCGCTGCTCGGTTGCGGACCGCTATCTCGACCGTAATTTTGATGCGCTGATGCTCACCGGTTTGCCAGTAGCCGGACTGTCGTGATGTTCTCCAACTGTGAAGATTCCAAATTGCATCGGACGTCCTCCCTGTTCTCAACACTGATTTCAATGATTTCGTGCACCGAGAACTGGAGGCCTATGGTTTATTTCTCAACCACCAGATGTGGTGCATGTCCCACGTGGAAGCAGGGCCCAGCAGCCTCACTGGGATTCGAGATGGAGTCGTAGATCGCGGGCGTCCTCGAGTCTCGAGGACGCCCCGCGATCAGGAGCGGAAGAAGAAGCCGTTCCGCGCGGATCAGGAGGTCACACCGCCCACGCGTGTCAATCCGGGGCTGAGCACGCTCGTGCCGTGGTTCTCCAGGGCGAAGCGGGTCTCTGCTCGGCCAGGGTGGACAGGACTGAGCACCGTGGGACCGGCGCCGGAGATGACGGCTGGGTAGCCCTGCTCGCGCAGTCCGCATGACGGCCATCGGGGCGGGCAGGACCCCGCGCCGAGTCTCCCGGTGGAGGCGGCCCTCGGTGCCGGCCATGCGAAGCAGGTCAGCGCCCGGCAGAGCGCCAGCATGAGGCACGGCGGCACCGGGAGGTGTTGAACAGGGCGTCCTCGCGCAAGCACTTCGGAGACCAGGCAGGACCTGACAGGCCTCCTCGTGGACAGGCGCGTGGTCGACGGCAGGATGGGCAGAGCTCCACCCTGAGCCGAGGCGTCCACAGGGCATGGGCGCCATGCGCCGGGCGTCCGCCGCGCTCGACCCAGGCGACGGTGGCGCCCTCCGAAGACGGCAGCGCAGACGTTGTCGGGGTGGCGCAGTCGGTGGCCAGGCGAAGATCACGGTCATCGCTGAGGGCCTCAGGCTCGGAGACGAGGCCGCGCGCTCGCTTATGAGGTCCGCGCGGCGGCGCTGGCGGATCGGTTTCCATGCCCCCGCCGTGGGATCAGCTGACAGCGGCGCATCTCGAAAGCCGGCCTGCGGTGCTCTGACGGCGTCCATTGAACCGGCCGCAGCGCCCGCACGACGAGGTTGTCGTCATCAGGCGGGACCGTCCCGGCACCGACACGCCTCGACGATGACGCGGGTGGTGCGAGTGATCGGGCGCACCGAGGACCTCGTCGTAGTAGCGGAAGGCCATGCCGAAAGGAGTCGAAAGCCCGGCCCCATGTTCGCCGTCGTGGCCGGGACGCGGACGGCGGCGCGCCCGTAGACGATGCGTCATGCGCCTCGACGCGTTGGATGAACGACCTCGGCGACCCGGTCGAAGAGTCCTTTGCGGCGCCTCGACGGCGTGGCGTCGAGGGTGGGAAGACGAGGCGCCGGGTGGGTCACAGAAAGGTGACGACAGCACCGATCGGGCCGCCGTCGGCGGTAGACGTAGGCGCTCTGATGCGCTCGAGTTGATGGAGACCCGTCTCTACGAAGACGGAGGCCACAGCGGCCAGAGCCGACGGCGTCGTCTCGAGCTGACGCAGCGATCCGGTAGCGGGTGACGGCCGCCTCGGGCCGGAGGACCGGCAGCTGGGCGTAGGAGGACTCGCGCCGCAGCCGCGTGGGCGGTGGGGCGGCGCAGGCGGCGACGAGACGTCGGACAGGACCGCGGAGGCGGTCAGCGCGCGCCCTGTCCGTAGAACATGCGCGCCCGGCGCTCTCCGCCCTCGGACGGGGACGGCGTTGTAGGCGCCGTGGACTGGCGCTGGCCAGCAGCGGTCGTTGGGGACGCAGTGGACGCAGCACGGAGACGCCGTGGGCGCGCTCGTCGCTCCGCGGCGCTGGGCGATGGCGAGCGAGTTTTCGAAGCCTCGCAGCCCGAGGCGTGGGCGCGGATGTCGTCGGCGGTGATCGCGCGGATGCCCTCGACGGAGACGTCGTCGAGGCCCACGCCCGAGGTGTGGAAGGCGAGGGAGGCGATGATGGCGGCCCTTGGCGGCGGCGTCCGTGCCGTCGGACGTCGGCGGTGTCGGCCTCGGCGTAGTCGAGCTTCCTGGCGCAGTGGCCAGGCGGTCTCGAGGACGATATCTTGGTGCTCATCTCGTCCGAGGATGTGGTTCGTGGTGCCGTTGACGATGCCGAGCACGCTGGTGACGCGGTCGCCGGCCATGCGGACTCGCAGCAGCGCATGGACGACCGGGATGGCGCCGGCGACAGCGCGGCTCACGTAGTGAAGTCGGTGCCCAGGCGGCGGCGGCGGTACGCATGCAGGCTCGGGGCCGTGGGCGGCGGCGATGGGGCCTTTGTTAAGCCGGTGATGATCGCTCGCACCGGCCTTTGAAGGCGGCCATGTTGCGATGAGGGTACGTGAGCCGGCCCGATGCGCCGATGAGCTCGATGACCAGGTCGCTGCCGGTGGCGACGGCGTTGACGCATCGGTGAAAGGTCAACGGACCACGAAGTCACGCGAGCATTGACGTCCGCACGGCGACGCCCATGAACTCAGGCGCGCACCGGGCGGGCGGCGAAGTCATCGGCCTGCTCGATAAGCAGACGGATCACCTGGCTGCCGACGGTCGCGCCGAGGACGCCGACGGTAGTGCGCTGGGCGGGTGAGAGCTCCTGAGCCACAGGATGACCACCTTGCTGTGTTGCGTACTGCTGTGTTGCGTGCCGCGTGCGGACACGTCGACTTCCTGAGGCGATGGGGACGGGTACGGCTGGGTCACCGACCGGCTGCCGGTCTGGGCCGGCCATCGCTGCGGGCCAGTTGGTCAGCGGGATGGACTTGCCGTCAGCGGGACGCAGGTTGAGAGACCAAAGTGCGGGTGGCGTCGGCCTGGTTGAAGGTCATGCCGCCACCGAGCGAGGAGAAGATGTCGGTGAGACGGTGCTCCTGGCGGGAGCCAGTCGAAGGAATCTTGCGAGCTTGCCACCAGTGGGCTGTGGTTGCGGTCGCAAAGTTCCACCACCCCAGGTCAGGCTCCTTGTGGTTGTTGTGAGCGGGAGGCCCGCTTGTGGTGAGCTCCCAGTCGCTCTCACTTGGGGCCGCCGATGCACGCCACCGCCGGGCAGGGTGAGGCGGTCGTGGTGACACGTGACGGTGAAGTCAACGGACTGCACGTCAGTGGCCTTGGCGACGGAGTTTCACCAGGGCGGAGCCGGAACCCATGAAGTTGATGGAAGCCGGCGGCCTTGGGCGCGTCAAACCATGTGCCGGGAGTTGAAGGTGCGGTGACGTCGCTTGACGGTCAGGGGTGCAGGTACCGACCTCGACATCCTTGCCGCCCGTACGCCGACGGTCATGTGAGTCTCGCTGTTCTGCGGGTTGGGTGAAGTACTCACGGACCGTCGTGAAGAGTCGCCGCTCTTGAGGGTTGGCGTCGACGCCGCTCCAGTCGAGCGCTGGGACGGGCGAGGTCGGTCGCGTGAGTGTTGAGCTGTCCGTCCTGCTCGACGATTGTTGCCGAAATCCGCCGTGTCAGGAGACGGGTTGGTGACGTTGACGCTCTTGTTCTGCTCAGCGTACGCTCGCCTGGGGGCGAGGCTGCGACAAAGATCGCGACAAGGAGAGGTGGGGATGGCGGCGGCCCCTCACCGCGCCCTCGCGTGAGCCGGCCGAGGCGCGCCACGTGAGACGGCTGTGTTCATGGGTTCTCCGGTTCCCTGGCATAGATGACAGAGGGTCTGCCATCGTGAAACATCACGAGACGTTCCCAACCGTCTGTTCAGGAGAGGAAAGGCCGCCCGTGATGACCAAGACCACTGTGTCACCAACCGACTGATTGGGAACAGGAACACTCAAAACACGCGCAACGTCACAGTCGTCATCCGAATCTGCCTATTCTGACAAACATCAGTCTGCCACATTGGGTTTCTACAAAGGAATCTGTCGATCGAGCCATGCCACCCCTGTCTCTATCAGGCAAGCCACGCTTCAGTTGTGTCAGCCCTCCAAAACAATCGACATCCACCCCACCTTTGAAGCAGCTACTTGGCACTCTTTAAGGTTGTTGTTGCCCTCAGGATCACCTCATCGTTTTATCAGAACATATACAGAAGCGCCGTCGTTGCAGGAATTGTTCCTGGCACGACGGCGCTTCAACTCAAACTTGTTTCGATAGGAGACCTCAGCCCTCCGGGCGTACAAGGGTCCTCGATGGTCTCGGTCGCAGGACCCAGCCCGACTCACCCTCACGCACCCAACGCGCCGGGGCGGGTGAAGAGGTTGTGGTTAGGCCATGGAGCGCCCATAGGCGCCAGTAGCGGGCACAGCCAGCACGTCACCGACAGCCAGGTCCGCGGGCAGGTCCACGTCGCACACGACGTCCCGGACTCACGGTGCTCCCCACCACCCGGCGCACCAGCCCGGCCTGCGGGTAGGTCGACGGTGGCGACCAGGGCCGTACCAGCGACCTCATCAGGGCGGGCGGATGTTGTCACTCATGCCACCCGTAGAGCGACAGAGGCCACCCCTCCCAACTCACCGCAGAACAGTGACGGTGTGAGGTGACCGTCGTCGGTCCGGCAACGCACGCCGGGCTCGATGGAGACGATGGGATCATCTCCAAGGCTCGCAGGTCTCGCACGCGGCCTCAGCCGGGGCGCGCAACCTGCGCCCGGCAGGGCCACCAGGTCGCCACGGTGTACGAGCCGTAGCCTCCCAGGTCGACCTCCGGGCCAGGTCCGTATCGACAACGACCTCGTGACCCAAGCCGAGACGACACCGACAGCCTCCAGACCAGCCAGGTCCAGGATCTGAACCGATGTGAGTGCAGCCTCCAGCTCGAGCCCCAGCGGCAATAAATCAGTACCTGCCAGCGCCTCCGTGGACAGGCCGAACTTCTGATCCTCGTGGCCGGTGGAAGTACTCGTGCCCTCCGGCTTGCAATGACAGTCCAGGCGCACCACGACCGCCGGTCACCTCAGGCCCGAAGACGCCGCTGCGCCCACTCGCGCACAGCGCAGACGCGAACCCGACCTCCTCAGTCAGGACGGTGACCACACGGTGACAGCCGACGGCGATCTCCGCCAGCGTCTTGCCGTTGCCATGCGGCCAGACCGGGCGGCGTCAATTGCCTCCCATCCACACCTCCTCAGGCTGCCACCACACGGCCAGCTCGACGCGGCAAGCGGTGTCAATGCCATCCCTCCTCGAGACCCACGGGCCACTTGGTGGTGATGCCTCCAGCATGAAGGCCTCTCCCCAGCCACCGTAGTTCCCAGAACTCATCCATGGCAGCGGCCGGAGGCAGCACGCCCACGCAGATCAGCCTCATCCAGGACCAAAAAAGGACTGGGGGCCTCGGAAAGGATCTCGGACAGCAGCCCACCCAGGACAGGCTCGCCCCTCCGTGCGCCGTGCCGTAATTAGCACAGGTCAGGACGGTCCTCGGGCTCAGGACAGGCCAGCCACAGGGACGCTCTCCAGCGAGTCTGGTCAGTCATCAACTCTCATCCTCAAGGCACACACACCCAACAGGCCGAGCCCATTGGCCAGGACCCCAGACGGCGTCGTTGAGCCACAGGCAACGTGCCCGGAGCCCACAGCGTCATCACGAGGGGTGACGCGGGTGGCCCCGTACCAAGCGTGGTAGGCGACGTGAGCCGAGGTAACGGGCCACTCGGTGCTGCTCGCGCAGCTACCCGGCCTGGGCCACATTGGCAGGAACGGGCCGGGACCCACAGCAGGGCGTCATCAGCCGGATCGTCGGGCGCCGGGCTCGAAGGGCGCCTCGTTCAGGCAGCTCACGCCGTGCCTCGGCGGCGTTGCGGGCCACGTTGCGGGTGCAGGCGTGGGCGTACTGGACGTAGTAGACGGGGTTGTCGGAGGTGGAGGCCAGCGGGTCCAGGTCGATGTCGATCATGGAGTCCATGGAGGGCAGGCCCAGGGCATGGCGGGCAGCGTCCACGCCGACGGCGTCGACCAGGTCCACTCCAGGGTGACGATGGTGCCGGCGCGCTTGGACCTTGTACGCACCGGGACGCCGTTGCGCACGAGGTTGACGAGCTGGCCGATGAGGATCATGTTGGTGCCGGGTGTCACGAGGCCGCGCACATGGCCATCATCCGGCCGATGTAGCCGTGGTGGTCGGCTCCGAGCAGGTAGATAGCGCGATCGGCGCCGCGCTCGCGCTTGTCAGGTAGTAGGCGGGGTCAGCGAAGTAGGCGGCGTTGCCGTCGGACAGTAGGGACGCGCGGTCATCGCCCGAAGTCGGTGGTGCGCAGCCAGGTTGCGCCGTCACGCTCCCTCGATGACGCCGCGCTCACGCAGGCGGGCGATGGCGCGCTCGACGGCGCCGGGTGTCTGGGGTCCTCGTGGAAGAAGACGTCGAAGTCGGGCGGAAGGCGTGCGGCTCTGGCCTTGACGGCGAACATGGGAGTCGACGCCGCAGGAACGGAAGACCTCAGTGGCCTCGGCATCGGGCAGGGTGGCCGGGTCAGGGCGGCCGGCCGCGAGCTCGTCGGCGGTCACCTGCTGGGCGATCTCACTGATGTGGGCGCCGCGTAGCCGTCCTCGAGGTCTGCTCGCCGCGTGCGGGAGGCCAGCAGGGGAGCGGGCGAAGCGGTCGATCTGGGTGCCGTGGTCGTTGGTAAGTACTCCAGGGTGACCTGGGCGCCGCAGGCAGGCCAGGATCCGGGCCAGGAGTCGCCGACGGCGGCCAGCAGGCGCCACCAGGTGGACCGGCCCGGTGGAGTTGGCCGAGGACGTACTCGAGGTTGACGTGCTGGCCCGCTCAGGAGTCGTTGCGGCCGTAGGCCTCACCGGCCTCGACGATGCGTTGAGCGAGCTCGCCGGCGCTGGCCGCGTCGAGGCGGATGTTGAGAAGCCGGGCCGGCGGCCTCCACGGAAGCGATACCGTCGAGGCCTCAGACGCGGGACGAGGGCTCGGCGAGATCGCGCGATTTGGTACCAGCCTTCTTGGCCAGCTGCATAGCCACATTGGTGGACCAGTCACCGTGGTCGCGGTTTGGGGGCGGCGCTCGACGCGGGGTCAGGAATCTCTGCGGCAGACGGGGCGAGGGAGCCCTCGGCGGAGGCCTCCTCAGGACGGTGCGGATGGCTGCGGCAGAAGCTCTTCCTGGAGTCACGCGCGCGTCAGCGTACCGTCAACGGGCGGGCCGGATCACGGGCAGGCCCGGCGGCTGCAGGCATCTGTCGGGACATGTCGCATGTCTCGCGCCGGTTCCGCTCGGGACCGGGACGCTGGTACAGTCACGCCTCGGGCCCCGGTAGCTCAGTGGATGGAAACGTCTGCCTCCGGGCAGAAAGGTCACCCAGGTTCGAATCCTGTCCGGGGCTGCCTCCAGGCCCTCGTCGCCACCGCGGCGGGGCTTGCTCATATTCGAGGCATGACGACGGGGCAGCAGTGTGTCCCTTGGCTCCAGACCGGTCACATCCTTTCACGGCTGGCGTGTTCTCATGGGAGATAAGCCTCAACGGCATCGCGAATTGTGGCACTGGCAGTAGTGCCGTGCTTCTCGATGGTGAGCGTCGAGCTTTGCGTTGATTGTGCTTCGGGTGCAGGCGGACCTGGCGGCGCGGAGAGCGTCCGCGGCCGGTGGCGATGGGACTCGTCCGGGGGCCTGGCCGCGGCCACGGATGACGTCGAGGTCGGTGTCGCTGATGCGTGAGCCGTCGCGGCGGGTTCCGCGTCCGACGCGATACGGCCTGCGGTGACGTCCTCGTCGAGGCTGGTTGTAGTAGACCTGGTCGGCATCGGTGATGGGTGCGCGGTGGAGGATCAGTTGAGTCATAGCGTGCTTCTTTCTGGTGGGTCAGTGGTCGGCGGGTGGAACGAGGTGTCGAGTAGAGGATCTGTGACCTCCAGAAGGCGTGGAAGATGGTGCGTCGCGCGCGACCGTCAGCGGCGACGCCGACTTCGAGGTAGCGCAGTGCCTGCGGGTGGGCTTGACCGACGAACATGAATGACTGCTCTGCTGCAACGGCGGGGTTGGAGGATCTCGTAGTCGACGTGGTGCGCGGCGGCGTACTCCGCGTCGGAGCGGGAACGCGTGCTTTACACCGCTGAATCGGTGAACTCGAACCTCGCACGATTATGGTAGTACCAAGGGATAGAGGTGGGCAAGATTCCTTTACACCGCTGCTCAGCGGTGCGACTCGCCTGTAGCAGCGTCACCCCAGGGTCTTGAGGCGGGCTGGGGACGTCAGTCATGATGGCGTCACGTTGGTCAGCCAGGTGGCGCATCCGCTCGGGGTCGTCCACCGTCCGGACGTGGACCTCAGGCCGCCGGTGCGCGGAGGCGACGAAGCGGTGACCGCCGGGACACCGTGTTGGCTCTCGGGCACCTGGACGCGTCGACCCTGCACGCGGGTCAACCCCAGCGAGTCTGGGGCAGGGGGACGGCTTCGCCTCGCTGCGCAGCATGGGGCCGAGCACGTCACTGACGCCCGGTGAGGTCATGGCCCGCGGCTCCTGGCGGCACCTTTTGGCCAGCCGGCGGGCGGAGAAGAGCGAACCGGACTCGGTCGAGGGCCTGGGCGTCACGAACCGTCTGCAGGGCCGCCTGGACGACGCAGGAGTCCTTGAGGTCGATGTTGAACTTCATCGCCGGCTGGGCGTACAGGGCATCGTCGGGCGGACGAAGCCGCGCCGTCGCCGGAGTCGAGGTCGGCCAGCTCGGCCCGCAATACTCCCCACGGTGCGGGGTCGTTCGCGGTACGCCGCAGGTCCCTCGTCGTAGCTGAGCGACGACGCCGTCGGCGGGTCAGCCGCGAATCGGTTTCATCCACTCCAGCCCGGCGCGGCCACGTACTCGACGGCGCTCAGGTGTTCTCAAGACCTCGCGTCGCCGCCGCGGTGGGCGATGACGGCAGGACGGCGGGTTCGTGACGCGGCAGGCGGCTGATGGGTCTCCCTCAGCTGCGGTTGATTGAGTAGGCTCGACGGCGTTGTGCTGCTTGGTAACCCCAGCTCCAGTGGATCGTCGGCGGTGTCGTCCTTGGTGCGCACCTCGGGGTGCGGGTGAGAACCGGGACCGGCCTGTGTTACCCCACGCCGGCGATCATCTGACCAGCCGTGACGGGTGTCTCCGACCTTGACGTGGATGCCGTCCTCGTACATATGCAGGTAGCTGGTGTACAGACCCTGGCCGTCGATCTCGTGCTTGATGGTGATGGTTCCGGTGCCGTCGACCATGCCAGCGGTGGTGACAGTGCCGGCGGCAAGCCGCGTAGATGGGCGTCCCACGGGGGCAGCCATGTCCTGCCGGCGATGCAGCTTGCGGTAGCCGAGGGTGGGGTGGGTGCGGTACCCGTACTCGGAGGAGATCTCGTGAGTGCCCGGAAGCATCAGGTAGAACAAGCACGGCTTGGTGCTGAAGAGCGGTGGTGTCGCCGGGCTCGGTGTCGAGGGCAGGTCTTGGCGGCGTTCTGGAAGGCCTCACGGATCCGGGCGCAGGTGGCGGCGTCGGGCACGTTGGACAGCTGGGTGTCCGGGTCCTCGTCGGGTCGTCGCTGCCGGCGAGCACCGGCGCTGGCCACGGAGGAGGGCCTTCGTGCCGCCGGCAGCCGGGCTCTGCGTGGCGGAGCCGTTGGGTGCATCTTCCGCGGCGGCCGGGGCCAGCGGGGTGTTGTCGGGGTGGCTGGACGGGGGGCAGGCACCGTGGCCACGGCCAGGACCGACAGGACGGCGGTGCGCCCAAGTTCGGAGCCAGTGCGGCGGCGGGCGCGGGACGTGCGGGGCGGGGCCGGTCGGTCGGGTGGGCCTCCGGCTTCGATGCCGTGCTCCGGAGCCGACGACGTCAGGGGCGACGGCCTCATCAGCCGCCTCCTTGGCCTGGGCGGCTGTCTTCTCGGACTTGGTCTTCTTGGTGCTCCGGGCAGCCTTGATGGCGCGGATGGTCTCCTCGTCCGCGAGCGGCACCCGGCCTTGCAGGCAGCCATGATCTGCGGACCTCCGGGAACCTCGATGGTCTCGGCACCTCGAGTCCGTAATCCGCTGCGAAGCGGATCTCGTGGGGCATCTCGGGAGCCGGGTCGCCTGGGAACCTGCTCCGCGGGCGCTGACAGCTCAGCCTGCGGCGTCTGGACGGCGGGGTGGCAGCGGTCCCGCCACGGGCCAGGGACGTCGAGGCGGTGTGGTGGGACGTGGCGGCGACGACGGGCCCAGCCGAGGCAGTCGGGCTGGGGCTGCAGCGGAGGCACGTTGCCGGCGACTGGCCCGCGGATCGGAGGCGGGCTCCGGGGCGCCCCGATCTCCGGCTCGGCGGAGGCGGTCTGCGGCTGCGTGCCGATGACCGATGACTGTGCGTCGCTGGGCGAAACGGGGAGCCGTACTAGCGGCCCACCGGCATGGCACCGGCGGGGTGAGCGGCTCGGCTCAGGCCTGAATTGGACTCGGCCGGTGGGGCTGGCCAGGGCGACAGCGCCGGGGGCGTTGGAAGGGCCGCAGCGGGCGCGACCTGGTCGCCACGATGCAGAGTGGTGCTGGTCGTGGTGACCTCGGGTGGCCCTCGGGGCGGTGGGCCTGGGGCTGCACGGGCTCTGGACGGCGGATTCTCCGCGTCTGCTCAGGGTCCTCGAGACCTGGGCGGTGCGCAGCTCCTTGCGGGAGCGCCGGGCGGGGCAGTGTCTCGGCGACCTGCGGCGAGGAGGTGAAGACGGAGGGGCCGCAGATGCGCTGTGCGCCTGAGCCGCCGGCGTCTGCAAGGGCTGCTGGGAGGTGGGCTCAGGCTCTTCGATGGCGCTCTGACGCCAGCGGTATGCGGCTCATCGGTGCGACAGGCTGGGGCTGCGCCGGCTCTGCAGAGACCGGCAGCGCTGAACCGCTCCCCTGGAGCGCGTTACCGGGCGCTGGCGGCGCCACACGGGCCGCTGCGGGTGGTTCTGCTTCTGCGGGGCGACCGGGACGTCAGGGAGAGCCGATGGGCTCCGGAGCGGTGACGGGGCTGGAGGCGGCGGCGTTCTCGGCGCGGTGAGCGTGAAGGTCTCGACGTGAGCGGCAGTGGCTCCGGCGACGTGGGTGGTGTGCGTCGTCGACGGTGACGACAGGGCGGTTCCGGCCTGCGCCTCAGCGACGGCGAGCAGCTTCGGCGGCACGTTCCGCCTCGCGACGCTGGCGTCGACTCATGGGCTGCGGGGAGGTCGCGGGAAGCCTCCAGGTGGCTGAGTGTCATAGGGAAGTCGTTGCGGCCGGTGTCCCGGCTGTGGCGACATGGTGGCTACCAGAGCGACAGCCTGGGTTGTGCTCGGTTAAAACAGTGGCGGTCTCCTGTGGGTCTTGCCAAGGAGAACCAGCACCTTTAATGTGACCTGCACTTCTCCACACAAACCCCAGGGGTTCCATCAAACCAGCCGGCCAGCAACCGGATTCGCATGCCATACGAAGAGATGTACCTGGCCGCAGCACTGGAGCAGCGGTCGACGATGGTCGCCCCAGGCGGCCCATGTTATGAATCCGCCGATTCCACCCACGTTAGATCTGATTTAATCCACGGCGCTGAATTGCTCTTCGCGCGCTGCATGGCGTCGTTGACCTCGCCGACAGGCTCTTCGGTATCACTCCAGGAAGAGGACTGACGAAGCGCCCCTGCGCGTTGCGGACGTGCCCGGTGGGCTGAGCGCTGCATGGCTGCCAGCGCCTCCTCGACACCTCGTCGTCATGGCCGACGGGCACGAGTGCGCGAGCGCGCAGGCGGGTACCGGCTCGGTGCATCGGCGCCGTCGGCGTAGAGGATGTCCTTGAGGTGCAGGTAGCCGGTGATGACGGGCTCCTCCCTCATCAACTGCGGCCTGGTCGGCGACCAGGGGAAGCAGGAGGAAGCCGGTGGAGTGCGACGCTCCGTCTCGGGGTGCAGTCCTGGGCCAGGGTGACGAGCTCGCTCCAGGGGCACCATGACGCGCGGCGGTCTCCTCAGAGAACTCCAGGGCGCCGCTGAGCGAGCCGGTGGAGTCCTCCAGGACGCCTTCGGCGGTGGAGCGCTCGACGATGGAAGCGACCTCCCTCGGCGTTGAAGGCGCAACGATCTCCTCCTTGGCCTCGATGCCCCAGGACCTTGAGGACCCCGTTGGCGAAGCCATTGACGTTGACCACGGGGCTCAGGACGCTGAGCACCACCAGGGGCGGGGCGAGCCGGCACAACCTTCTCCGGGGAGGCGATGGAGATGTTCTTGGGCACCATCTCCCCGGCGACGACGTGCAGGCCCACGACGATGACCCAGCCAGGGCGATGACGACGGCGACGGCATGGGGAGCCTTCAGCGGCCTGCCGGCGCAGCGGCCACGCGAGCGAGGGCTCAGGGGCGTGGGCGATGGCCCGGCTCGGCGACGACGCGGGCCGAGTGGAGCACAGGGTGACGCCAGGCTGGGCGGTGGCCAGCATGCGTGAGACGTTCTGCAGGGGCCCACAGGGCGGTGGCGGCGCGGGCGTCGCGCCGGCCTCGGCAGTGGCTCGAGGCTGGCTGCGGCGTGAGGTGACGGCGAACTCGGCACCGGCTGAAGAAGGCGTTGCCAGCGGGAGGAGGATGGCGGCGGTGAGCAGGAGGGCAGGCGGGTGCTCATCGGCGCTCCCCTCTGGTGCCTCGGCTCCCGAGGAGGCGGCCTCCAGGGTCCTTGGGGCGCACGTGGAGGCGGGTGACGCGGCGCCGTCCATGGCGTCGACGGTCAGGGAGGCGTCGGTCACGACGACGTCGCCGACGACGGGATGCGGCCAGTCGGTCATGACCAGGCCGCCGAGGGTCTCGCAGGGGCCGTCGTCAGACCTGGATGGCGGCGCGCGCGGCGGAGCTCGTCAGGGCGCGTCCAGCGGGGACGAGCCCAGTCACGGAGGGGTCGAGCGCGCGCCGGCGCGGCGGCGGTCGTTGCTCGTCGGCGGCGTCGCGTCGCTCTCCTCGTGGCAGTCCTCGAGGGGTGACGACGCCCGGCGGTGCCCGCCGTACTCGTCGACGGCGATCGCCATCTGGGAGCCCTGGGCGCGCAGCTCGACCAGCAGGCTCGCCAGGGGCATGGTCTCGGGCACGCGCGGAGCCGGCGTCATGAGGGAGGAGGAGGTCACTGGCACGCCCGCCCGCCGCTCGTAGGGCACGGCGATGACGCGGCGCAGGTGGACGATGCCCAGGACGTCGTCGGCGTCGTCCCCGATGACGGGGAAGCGGAGTGGCCGGTGGCGCGGGCCGGTGCACGACGTGCTCGGCGGTGTCCGCCTCATCCAGGACGTGAAGGCGGCCCCGGTCGGTCATGACGTCGACCGCGGTGAGTGCGCCGAGCCCGATCGACCGGGTGAGCAGGGTGGCGGTGGAGGGATCGAGAGCGCCCTCCTCGGCACTGTGGCGCACGAGGGCGGCGAGCTCACCGGCGCTGCGGGTGCCGCTGATCTCTCGACCGGTTCGATGCCCATGCGATGCAGGACCAGGTTGGCGGTGTCATTGAGCAGGACGATGACGGGCCTGAGCACAACGGTAAAGGCCACGAGGAAGGGGGCGACGAGCCCGGCGGTGCGCATGGGATCGGCCAGGGTGGCGTTCTTGGGGATGAGCTCGCCCACGACCATGGAGAAGGCGTTGACCACCACCAGGGCGATGACGACGGCGGCAGCGGTGGCCGGACGTGGCCAGCCAGGTGCTCATGAGGCCGCCGAGGAGCCTCGCCAGGGCGTCTGCATGGTGTATCCGAGCAGGATCGTGGTCAGAGTGATGCCGACCTGAGCGCCGGACAGGAGGGTGGACAGGCGCCTCAGCGCCTTGCGGACCGCGGCGGCGCGCCTGTCCCCCGCGGCGGCACGGGTCTCGACGGTGGAGGGGTCCAGAGCGACCAGGGAGAACTCGCCGGAGACGAACAGGGCCGTGCCCGCGGTGCAGACACGTCCCGAGGGCGATCATGAGCCAGTCGGTCGCGTCGGTCACCCCGTAAAGGGTGCAGCGTAGGCACCGGGCAGACGAGTCAGGGTGGGGAATTGGTCAGAGGCCCGGGCGAGGAGGCGCGGTGCGTGCGGGTGCAGCGCCTTGAGGCCCAGCAAGCGATCGCATAGTGACCGAACGGTACCACCGTGGAGGGAACCTTCTAGGATGTCCGGTGGTACCGCCGTTTCCTCCCAGGGTCCCTTCAGGCTCCAGTGCCGGAACGAGACTGACGAGCTCGAGAGACCCGACATTGCCCGCAGGACCAGATCAGCCCAGGTTTCGGTGCCCAGCAGGTGGATGGTGGAGATGCGGGCCGCCTGGTCAGCGGATCCCACTCCTCCGTAGGCCCCAGTGGCGGGAGCTCTTCGAGACCGACCCGAATGCTGG